>Ga0157379_10000131_pt1 | contig 53172 bp, 47 predicted proteins | sample S25metaG_FD_121802 | JGI IMG/M metagenome (GOLD analysis project Ga0157379, IMG submission 121802) | Switchgrass rhizosphere microbial communities from Kellogg Biological Station, Michigan, USA - S2-5 metaG | ecosystem: Host-associated > Plants > Roots > Rhizosphere > Soil | place: USA... | reverse complement strand
TCACGTCAGTCACAAAAGTCCTTAAAAACCGTGGGAACGCGCCAAAGGGCGCGGGTTTACGGCTGGTTGCCGTCTTCCACGCACACTGGAGGGAACGGAGGTCAAAGCTGAGATCCGGCGATGCCGGCGCCCGGTATAAAACCTTGGGGCGCCATGTGCGGTCGCGGCGGATGGGGGTGTATCAGGGTATTCGGGGCCCATGTCAAGTCACATGCTGCGCCGCAGCATCACAAAAGCTAACATTTCTGCCGTTAACCCCGTTGCGGGTTGCAGGTTTCTGTAGTCATCATGTCGCAGTTGCCCTCGCGCGGCCGGGACGGGGGGCGGCGTGGGGTGTCCAAACCGGCAGGGGCGAGTGTCGTCGGTTCACAATGGCATATGGGAATGAGAAGTCCATTTCGCAGGCATCTGCGAAGGGCAAGGTGAAGTGGTTCAACGCCACCAAGGGTTACGGTTTCATCACACTCGACAATGGCGGTGATGCCTTCTGTCACGCCAGCGCGCTACAGGCGACCGGTCACAGCGACGTGCCGCCCGGCACGACGATTGTGTGCGATCTCGCCGACAGCCAGCGCGGGTTGCAGGTTGTCAGTGTTCACAGCGTGGATGTCTCCACCGCTGAAGCGCCAAGCCGGGGCCCGCGCCGGGACTTTGGTGGTGGCGGAGACCGCTTCGGCGGCGGCGGTTATGGCGGGCATCGCGATCACCATGCACCCTCCGGGCCCATGGTCGAAGGCAAGATCAAGTTCTTCAACGACCAGAAGGGATTCGGATTTGTGATGCCCGACAATGGCAGCGGCGACATCTATCTGCACGCCAGTGCGCTCCGGCGCTCAGGGGTGCAGGCGGTGGAACCCGACCAGCGTATCCGCTATTCGACGCGCCAGGGAAATAAAGGCGTGGAAGTCGACCGGGTTGAAATCATCTAAAGCCGTCACCCGCTAGTTATGCGCAAAGCGCGTTTCCGGTTGTCGCTGCTTGCCGCTGGCGGCGCTCATGCTTGCTGGTAGGGTTATGCATGCTCGAACTGCGCCCCAACTGCGAATGCTGCGACAAAGACCTGCCGCCGACTGCGACAGATGCGATGATCTGCACTTATGAGTGCACTTTCTGCCATGACTGTGTCGAAACCCGCCTGAAAGGCATTTGCCCCAATTGCGGCGGCAACCTTGTGCCGCGGCCCATCCGGCCCGCGAACAAATTGCTGAAAGACCCGCCATCGACCCGGCGCGTGTTCAAACCCGACTGCGTCCAAAAACCAGCCGCCTGATGGCGCGAGGAATTTTGGAGCGTGAGCAGGAGCGCCGAGCGATGTGTACTGAAAACGTACATGAGCGATGGCGCGACGCACTCACGATCCAAAAGGACCGCGCCTAAACCGGTTCTTCCTTGGCGATACCAGGCGCCACATCCGGATCGTTTTCCACTTCCTTCAGCTTCTCGCGCGCGGCGGCGGCTTCACGTTGCTTGTTCCACATGGAGGCATAGTGACCGCCCAAGGCCAGCAATTGGGAATGGCGCCCGCGTTCGATGATCTGGCCATGATCCAGCACCAGGATCTCGTCCGCATCCACCACGGTGGAGAGGCGATGCGCAATCACCAGCGAGGTGCGGTTGCGTGACACTTCATTCAGCGCGCTCTGGATTTCCCGCTCGGTGCCGGTGTCCAGCGCGCTGGTGGCTTCGTCCAACAGCAGGATGGGCGGATTCTTGAGGATGGTGCGGGCGATAGCCACGCGCTGCTTCTCGCCGCCTGACAGTTTCAGCCCGCGCTCGCCGACCATGGACTCATAGCCCAGCGGCAATTCCACGATGAACTTGTCGATCTGCGCCAGCCGCGCGGCTTCCTTGATATCGGCCTCATTGGCGCCGATGCGGCCATAGGCGATGTTGTACTTGACCGTATCGTTGAACAGCACCGTATCCTGCGGCACGATGCCGATGACGGCGCGCAGAGTTTCCTGCTTCACGTCGCGGATATCCTGGCCGTCGATGGTCACCTTGCCGCTGCGGATGTCATAGAAGCGGTACAGGATGCGGCTGATGGTGGATTTTCCGGCCCCCGACGGCCCCACGATCGCCACGGTCTTGCCGGCCGGCACGGTGAAGCTGATGCCCTTGAGCACGATGCGCTCGGGATCGTAGGCGAACACCACATTTTCGAATTTAATCTCGCCGCCCGTGACCACCAGCGGCGTGGCATCCGGCTTGTCCTTCACTTCCTGGGGCTGGTTGAGCAGGCGGAATAAGGCTTCCATGTCCACCAGCCCCTGGGTGATCTCGCGATAGACCGTGCCCAGCAGGTTCAACGGCTGATAGAGCTGGATCAGGATGGCATTGCCGGCCACGAACAGGCCGATGGAGAACTGGCCATGGGCGATACCCCAGGCCGTCAGCCCCATCACCGCACCCAGCCCCAGCGCCATGATGGTTGCCTGGCCGGTGTTGAGGATGGACAGGGAAATCTGGGACTGGATGGAGGCCTTGGCATATTTCTCCATCGAAACATCGAAACGCCGCGTCTCGTGCTTCTCATTGTTGAAATATTTGACGGTCTCGAAATTCAGCAGGCTGTCCACCGCCTTGGTGTTGGCGTCGGTGTCGGATTGGTTCATCTCGCGGCGGAAGGCGATGCGCCAGCGGGTGATGGCAAAGGTGAACCAGGTGTAAGCGATCACCATCACGATGGTGGACAGAGCCACCCAGACATTCAATTCCACCAGCAGGATGACGCTGTAGAAGACCAGCAGCAGGATAGTTGGAAAGATGCTGAACAAAGCAAAAGACAGAAGCGTGTCGATACCCTTGGTGCCGCGCTCGATCACACGGCTGAGGCCGCCCGTCTTGCGTTCCAGGTGAAAGCGCAGCGACAGGGTGTGGACATGGGCGAAGGTCTCCACCGCCACTTCGCGCATGGCGTGATACTGCACTTGAGCGAAGACGCCGTCGCGCAGCTGAGCGAAGGCCTGCAGCAGAATGCGCGACACCATATAGGCGGCGATCAGCGACAGCACCGTGCCGATCGCGATGTTCGCCGGCGTGGGCTTGAGCTGGTCCACCGTCCAGCCATAGATCAGCGGCGAAATGCTGGTGAATCCGGTGGCCAGGATCAGAAAGAGGATGGAAATGATCACCCGCGCCCGCAGATCTGGCCGGCCCTTGGGCCAGAGATAGGGCATCAGGCGCCACAAGGGCCTGAAGGACGGCGCGCCGCTGCCTTCTTCTACTGGGTGCGCCACGGCTTATCGTCCCATGTTCCCGCCACCGAATGTGACAAATCCCGCAATCAAGGCAATCAGGGCCACAGCCCCCAAAATCAACAGCCAGCGCGGCATCATTTCTCCATTGGCGTCAGCAGCGAACCCGTCTAGATACGGTTTAGAAAGATGCTCGCGCGCGCGCAACCCTGTTGGCGATATGGACAAGCCCCAAAGCAAAAAAGACATCAAGAAAAGCGGCGCTGCGGTCTGCGTATTTTGCGGTTCCTCCTTCGGCAATGACCCCGCCTTTCGCGAGGCGGCGCAGGCTATCGGCGCCGGGATCGCCAAGATGGGCTTTTCCCTGGTGTTCGGAGGTGGGGGGCTTGGCCTGATGGGCGAAGTCGCCCGGGCTGCGCTGGACGGTGGCAGCGAGATCCAGGGCATCATGCCGGCCTTCCTTCAGGCGCTGGAGCCCGGCGTTTCGCCCCAGGAAAAACTGATCGTCACCCCGCATCTGCAAGAACGCAAGAATCTGATGCTGCAGGTCTCTGACGCCTTCATCGTACTGCCCGGGGGACTTGGAACCTTTGACGAATTTTTCGAGGTGGCGGTCGAAGCGCAGCTCGGCGTGCACGCCAAGCCCATCATCGTGGTCAATGTGAAGGGGTATTACGATGCCCTGGACGCCATGCTGCATGCCACGGTGAATGCCGGTTTCGCGAAGCGCGCGACCCTGAAACTCTATTACCTGGCCGACGGGCCGGAAGCAGCGCTGGAAATCCTGGAGGGCGCGCTCAACGCGCCAGCAAGAAGCTAAACCACCGCGCGGTCGCGGTGCAGCTTGTAAATGATCGAGTCGGTCAGCGCCTCGAAAGAGGCGTCGACGACATTTTCCGAGACGCCCACCGTGGACCAGCGGTTGCCTTTGCCGTCCGCCGATTCCACCGTCACCCGCGTCACCGCCTCCGTACCAGTGGTGAGGATGCGCACTTTGTAGTCCACCAGCCGAAGGTCGGCGAGGAAAGGCGAATATTTGCCCAGGTCCTTGCGCAAAGCGGCATCCAGGGCATTGACCGGACCGTTGCCGGTGCCGCTGCTGGTGATGCGCTCGCCGGCCACGATCAGTTCCACTTCCGCCCGCGACTGGGACACCATCTGGTCGTCCTCGTCGCGCACGCTTTCCACCGTGACGCTGAACTGCTCCACCGTGAAATAGCGGGGAAGCTTCTTCTGCTGGCGCAGCGCCAACAATTCGAACGACGCCTGGGCGTCGTCATAGCTGTAGCCTTCGAATTCGCGGCGTTTTACATCCCGGAGTATTTCAGCCGCAAGATCGCCGACTTCGCCCTTGGCACTGCCGCCAGTAAGTTGAATCGTTACATTTGCTCGCCCTGACTGCGAAGAGACCGGCATGGTGCGCTTATTGCCGACAGATTCCGGCGGCACATGCTCATAAGTTTGCGGGCTCTTCATCACAGCCGAGACATGCAGGCCGCCTTTATGGGTAAAGGCAGAGGCGCCCACATAGGGGGCATAGCGGTTGGGGGCGCGGTTGAGGATCTCGTCCAGCAGCCGCGAGACATGCGTGAGCTGTTTGAGATTCTCGCGCGAAACCCCGGTCTCGAACTGCGAGGCGAACGGCTCCTTTAGCAACAGGTTCGGCAACAGCGAACACAGATTGGCATTGCCGCAACGTTCGCCTAGGCCGTTCAAGGTCCCTTGCACCTGGCGTGCGCCGGCGCGGATGGCCGCTAGCGATACCGCCACCGCCTGTTCGGTGTCGTTGTGGGCATGAATGCCCAGGGCCGCGTCCGGCAGCTTGGCCTTCACCGCGCTGACAATGGCATAAACTTCTTCCGGCAGGGTGCCGCCGTTGGTGTCGCACAGCACCAGCCACCGGGCGCCGGCCTCAGATGCCGTGCGCAGGCAGGACAACGCATAATCGGGATCGGCCTTGTAGCCGTCGAAGAAATGCTCCGCGTCGAACAAAGGCTCGCGCTTGCGATCGAGAATGGCCTCCATCGAGCGGGCGATATTGTCGAGATTTTCCTCCGGCGAAATCTCCAGCACCACCTTGACCTGATAGGCACTGGTCTTGCCCACCAGACAGATGGCATCGGCGCGCGACTCCAGTACCGGCGCCAGCGAGGGATCGTTGGCGGCGCTGCGCCCGGCGCGCTTGGTCATGCCGAAGGCTGTGAAGCGAGCGCGCTTTAACGAAGGCCGCTCGCTGAAGAAAGCGGTATCGGTGGGATTGGCGCCCGGCCAGCCGCCTTCGATATAATCCACACCCAGGCCGTCCAGGGCCTGCGCGATCTGGCGCTTGTCCTCCACCGAAAAGTCCACGCCCTGGGTCTGTGCCCCATCGCGCAAAGTGGTGTCGAAGATGAAGAGACGTTCTTTTTTTCCGGAAGTGGGAGTCATTTCTTGATTTCCCACGTCGTGCCACCGGGCCCGTCCTTCAGCACAATGCCATGTACCAAAAGCTTGTCTCGGATGCGATCACTCTCGGCAAAGTTCTTTGCTTTCCGTGCAGCGTTGCGGGCGGCAATTTCCTCGTTGATATTTATTCCGCCAATATCCCCTGCTTCAGATAGAGATATATCGATATTGATATGGCCTGTTGCGGAGACGAGTCGCTGGCGCCTCGGATCGGCAATCTTCAACTGGACATTGGAGAAGCCCAGGAAACCCAGGCCGCCGGCCAGCGCCAGCGGCTCAGCCTGGTGCAGGCTGGCGATGGCCGCAGGCGTGTTGAGATCGTCCGACAGGGCTTCGAAGAAAGCCGCACCGGGCCCGGGATCGGCCAGCGGCTCGGTCACTTCATACCAGCGCTCCAGCATCTTCCAGCTTTCTTTCAAGCCCGCGATGGTGAAATCGATCGGCTGGCGATAGTGGGTGCGCAGCATGTTGAAGCGCAGCACCTCGCCCGGCCAATCGGCCAGAAGCTCGCGGATGGTGAAGAAGTTGCCGGCGCTCTTGGCCATCTTTTCGCCTTCCACCTGCAGAAAGCCGTTGTGCATCCACACCGTCGCCAGCGGATGGCCGCAATGGGCGCCCTCGCTCTGGGCGATCTCGTTTTCGTGATGGGGAAATTGCAGATCGATGCCGCCGCCGTGAATGTCGAAGGTCTCGCCCAGATATTCGCCCGCCATCGCGCTGCATTCGATATGCCAGCCGGGACGGCCACGGCCCCAGGGACTGTCCCAGCCCGGCAGCCCGGCTTCCGAGGGCTTCCAAAGCACAAAGTCCATGGCGTTCTTCTTGTAGGGTGCCACTTCCACCCGCGCGCCCGCCAGCATCTCGTCCAGCGAGCGCCGCGACAGCTTGCCGTAATCCGGCTTGGAAGAAACGTCGAACAGCACATGACCGGACGCCTCATAGGCATGGCCCGCCGCGATCAGCTGCTCGATCATGGCGATCATCTGGACGATATGTTCGGTGGCGCGCGGCGTCACCGTCGGTGCGATATTGCCCAGCGCCGCAACATCCTCTTCGTAAATGCGCGCGGTCTCTTCCGTCAATTCGCGGATCGAGATGCCGCGTTCGGCGGCGCGCGCATTGATCTTGTCGTCCACGTCGGTGATGTTGCGGACATAGGTGACATGGGCATCGCCATAGGTGTGGCGCAACAGCCGGTACAACACGTCGAACACGATCACCGGCCGGGCATTGCCGATATGGGCGAAGTCGTAAACCGTGGGGCCGCAGACATACATGCGCACATTCTTCGGATCGAGCGGCGCGAAGACGTCCTTCGTCTTGGTCAGGGTGTTGAACAGGCGCATAGGCATGGAAATTCCGTTGGAACGGGGCGAAAACTAGCAAATTTTGGGCGGGCAGAAGGGTTTTTGCGCTTTATTAGGCGCAAATTCGCGCGCTGAAGCGCGCGGGGTAGCTGCAAATCGAAATCCGGATGATGACAGCAGAGCGCGTCACGCGGTTTTTCCTTCAAGACGCGCCAGAGAGCGGTCGCGTCCGATCAGGGGTAACAGTTTTTTGAGTTCGGGTCCATGCTCAAGCCCGGTTAACGCCAGCCGTAAGGGGTGAAACAGACCCCTGCCCTTGGCACCCGTCTCGGCGGAAACCGCCTTGGTCCAGGCGCCCCAGGTCTCCTGGTCCCAGGGCTCCGGCGGCAGCAGCACCGCCGCCTTTCCGGCCAAGCCCACATCCTCGATCACCGGCGTCACCGGGCCGGTGACCAGCCGGGCCATGTCGGCAGCGTCCGCCAGTCTGGTGAGATTGGCTTTGACCGCATCCCAGAAAGATTCGCCCAGTGCCCCAACGGCAGACGGCAAGCGATCCGCCACCATGCTGTAAGGCGTGGCGTGCAGCAGCCTGGCGTTCAGCGCCGTCAGTTCCTCCGGCACGAAATGCGCCGGCGCCCGGCCGATCTTGGCGAAATCGAATTCCTGCGCCAGCTCGCCCAGCGAAAGCCGCGGCTCGACCGGATCGGAGGTACCGATCTTGGCGAGATAAGAAGCCACCGCCATGGGTTCGATGCCGTCCTGGCGCAGGCTCTCCAGCGACAGCGAGCCCAGCCGCTTCGACAGCGCCTCGCCGCTGGCGCCCACCAGCAGCGGGAAATGCGCGAATTTGGGAACCGGCCCACCCAAGGCTTCGAAGATTTCGATCTGAGCGGCGGTGTTGGTGACATGGTCTTCACCCCGCACCACATGGCTGATCGCCATGTCGATATCGTCGGCCACCGACGGCAAGGTGTAGAGAAAGGCGCCATCGGCGCGCACCAGCACCGGATCGGACATGGTGGCGGTGTCGATCTCCACCGGCCCCCGCACCAGGTCGGTCCAACTCACTTTCTTGCGCGACAGCAGGAAGCGCCAATGAGGCTTGCGGCCCTCCGCTTCCCATTTCGCTTTGTTGGCGGGATCAAGCGAAGCGCGGTTGTAAATGGGCGGCAGCTTGCGTGCCACCTGCAAGGAGCGCTGGCGCTCCAGCTCGGCTTCGGTTTCGTAACAGGGATAGATGCGGCCCGCCGCCTGCAATTTGTAGAAAGCTGTGCTGTAGAGTTTCAGCCGGTTGATCTGGCGGTCGGTACCGTCATGGCGCAGTCCCAGCCACGCCAGATCGCGATAGATCGCTTCTTCAAATTCTTTGGTGGAACGCGCCGCGTCGGTGTCGTCGATGCGCAGCAGGAACCGCCCGCCCAGCTTTTTGGCGAACAGCCAGTTGAGCAGCGCGGTGCGGGCATTGCCGACATGCAACAGACCGGTTGGTGATGGCGCAAAGCGGACAGTGACCGACATCAATGGGAGTCCCGGAAAGCATTCGTTATCGGATACCGCCGGTCGCGGCCGAAATTGCGGCTGCTGATCTTCACGCCGGGCGGTGCCTGGCGGCGCTTATATTCCGAAACATAGAGCAGATGCTCGACCCGCTTCACCGTGGCGGGATCGTAGCCGCGCGCCACCGTGTCCTCGAAGCTGCATTCACGCTCCACCAGGCATTCCAGAATCCCGTCCAGCACATCATAGGGCGGCAGCGAATCCTGGTCGGTCTGATTGGCACGCAGCTCGGCGGTGGGCGGTTTTTCGATGATCCGCTCGGGGATCACCCGCCCCTGCGGCCCCAGCGCGCCGGCGGGGGAATTGGCATTGCGCCAATGGCTGAGCCGGAACACCTCGGTCTTGTAGATGTCCTTCAGCACATTGTAGCCGCCGCACATGTCGCCATAGAGGGTGGCATAGCCCACGCTCATCTCGCTCTTGTTGCCGGTGGTGAGCACCATGGGCCCGAACTTGTTGGAAATGGCCATCAGGATCACGCCGCGCAGGCGCGACTGGATATTCTCTTCCGCCGTGTCCGTCTGCGTTCCGGCAAAGGCGGGCGCCAAGGTCTCGCCCATCGCCTTGACCGCCCGCTCGATCTCGATGGTTTCATAGTTCACGCCCAGCAACCGCGCACAGGCATCGGCGTCTTCCAAACTTTCACCGCTGGTATAGCGAGAAGGCAGCATCACACAGCGCACCCGCTCGGCCCCCAGCGCGTCCACCGCCACCGCCGCCGACAATGCGGAATCGATGCCGCCCGACAGGCCCAACACCACGCCGGGAAAACGGTTCTTGTTCACATAGTCGCGCAGCGCCAGCATCATGGCGTGATAGACTTGGGACGAACGGTCTTCCGCCACGAATTTGTCGCCCGGCGCGCAAAGCCATTTGCCATCGGCATCGCGCTGCCATTCGGTGACGGTGACGCGCTCTTCCCAACCGGGCAGCGCCACCGCTATGGCGCCATCCGCATTCAGTACAAAAGATGCGCCGTCATAGACCACCTCGTCCTGGCCACCCAGCTGGTTGAGATAGATCAGCGGCAGGCCGCTCTCCCGGCCCCGGCTTTTTGCCAACTCAAGCCGCACATCTTCCTTGCCCGCCTCAAAGGGCGAACCGTTGGGCACGCAGAGAATCTCCGCCCCGGCTTCGGCCAGGCAGGCAGTAACCTCTTGCTTCCAGATGTCCTCGCAGACCGGCACACCCAGCGACACGCCGCGCACCGTCAAGGGCCGGGGTGAAGGACCGGGCACGAACACCCGCTTCTCATCGAACACGCCGTAATTGGGCAGGTCCACCTTGAAGCTCTTGCCCGCAACCTTGCCGCCGTCCAGCAGCAGCACGGCATTGTAGAGCTTGCCTTCCTCCACCCAGGGTGCGCCCATCAGAATGGCCGGGCCGCCGTCCGCCGTGTCGCGCGCCAGTTCTTCCACCGCGGCGCGGGCGTCTTCCTGCAAGGCCGGTTTCAGGACCAGGTCTTCCGGGGAATAGCCCACGATGAAGAGTTCGGAAAACAGGATGACATCCGCGCCGACAGCAGAGGCGCGCGCCGCGCGGGCACGTTTGAGGTTGCCGGTGATGTCGCCCATCACCGGATTGAGCTGGGCCAAGGCGATACGATAGCGGCCAATAGAACGGTCGGTCATGACCGGTTTCTAACAGGCAGGTGGGGACGGGTACTAGCGGCGGCCGGCCGCGATACGGGCCTGCGTCGCGGGCATGGGCACGGCCACACCGGACGCCTCTTCGATCCAAAGCGCCGTCGCCAGCGCCTGGGCGGCCTGTTCGGGCGTCACCAGCGCATCCACCCCTGCCTTGGCAGCGGCGATGAAGCCGGCAACGGATTCGGCCAGCGGGTCGCCCAATTCCAGCGCGCCCAGCGGCCTGGGCGTGCTGTTGGTGACGGTGCGGGAGAGAAAATCGATCTCGACCACGCCATCGGCATAGACGGCGCGCAAGCCCCGCTTGCGTTCGGTGGCGACGCGGCTGGTTTCCAGCTTGGCGATGGTGCCGTTGGCAAAACGCAGCAGGGCGAAGACTTCGTCGGCATGTGGGCCATATTCGATCAGGCCTTCCGCGCGCACGTCTTCGACCGCGCCCGGCACCAGCGAGTGCACCAGATCCAGGTCGTGGATCATCAAATCCAATACTACCGAGACATCGTCGCCGCGGCCGGTCCAGGGACCCTGGCGCCAGCAGGTGATTTCCAGCGGCGCCTCCTGAATGTCCAACAGCCCGGTGCGCGCGAAGACAAAGCGCTCCTGATGGCCGACGGTGAGAATCTTGCCGGTCTCGCGGGAAAGTTCGACCAGTTCCTGTGCTTCTTCCATGGTTGTGGCGATGGGTTTTTCCACCAGCACATGGGCGCCGGCATTCAGGAAAGCCCGCACCACTTCGGCATGGGTGATAGCGGGTGAGCAGATGCTGACCAGATCCACCTTACCCAGCAGATCTCGCCAATCGGCGACAACGGAACAGCCATAATGCGCCTTGGCCTTGGCGCGCATGTCGGCATTGGGATCGGCGATGGCGAAAAGTTCCACCTCTTTGCCAGACTGACCTTTCATCTGGCCCAGGGCTTTGTATTTGGTGGCATGATGATGGCCGAAGACCCCGGCGCCGATCACGGCAGCCTTCAACGGTCCATTTTCCGGCACGCGGCGGCGAAGAAACAAGGTTTGGGGGTCCCCAACGGAATGAGACCGCTATAAGGAACCGAGGCGCCCCCATCCCGCCAGCAAACAAATATTGCGGCTTGTTACCATATAAGTGGTTGAAAATTTTAATGTTTCTCTGGTGCCGAGGCCATGAGGGAGGCCAAAGCTGCAACAATCAGATACGCCAGCATCAGGGGGGCCAGCCCGATCAGCAGGGCGCCGGTCACGTCCGCGAATGCACTGCAATGCAGCCAGGGATAGGCGGAACCCACAAACAGGAACTGGATGCTCACCACCGCCACGATGCCGAAAAGGAAGGCACGCAAGGTTGGGCCCAGCAACTGGGGGCGGTCCCCGGCTTCCAACCGGATCAGCCCGGCCTGCAGCTTCAGCCGTGAGGCGGCGCTGGCCAGATAGATGATGGCCAACAGCCATGCGAAGGCCGCGGCGAAAACCCGCCCGCCGTCCATGGTGCAGGCTTCCAGCGAGGACACCAGCGCCCGCTGGCCAGGCACCACGAAATAGATCGCGTTCTCCAGCGCCCCAACCGCATCCCGGTTGATATTGGCGGGCGCGACAAAGGCCTGGTTGAGAAAACTCAGCACCACAAAAAGGAAAAAGACCCCTTCATTGAATCCGGGGATCAGGTGATGCGGCCGGAAACGCTGCAGCCAGGGCGTGCCGGCGAAATTTCCCGCCGAGACGCCGAAGCCACCCACAAACAACAAGCCCATGGCGATGAACAGCAGTGCGCAGATGACGATGCCAGGCAGCGAGGAACTCAAGGTCTGGCCCTGCAGCCAGGCCAGGCGTACGGCATGGGCAGCAGCAAACAGGCAGAAGATGATCCAGCCTTTGGCAAGAAGTCGCGCGATGCCCATGGATACCTAGCTCAAACTCCCCTGCCGCTCGCCCAAGCTCGCGGCGTTCGTCGCTCGAAATGGTCCACTGGACCATTTCGTCCGCCTCCGGCGAACCGCTCCTCACCCCATCGTTACGCCGACGCAGCCAGCCCGGACGATTTCATCCGCTCGTCCCGAATGCCCTGTGCGATCAGAAAGGCCAGTTCCAGCGCCTGGCTGGCATTCAGCCGGGGATCGCAAGCGGTCTGGTAGCGGTCCTGCAGGTCGATCTCCTTCAGGCCTTGGGCGCCGCCCAAACATTCGGTGACATTCTGGCCGGTCATCTCGAAATGCACGCCGCCGGCATGGGTGCCTTCGGCGCGATGAATCGAAAAGAAGCTGCGCACCTCTTCCAGCACACGCTCGACGGGACGGGTCTTGTAACCCGATTGCAGCTTGATGGTGTTGCCGTGCATGGGATCGGACGACCACACCACCTTGAAGCCTTCGCGCGTCACGGCGCGGATCAAAGGCGGCAGCTTTTCGGCGATCTTGTCGGCGCCGAAACGGGCGATCAGGGTCAAACGGCCGGGAATATTGGCCGGATTGAGGGTCGCGATCAGGCGCAGCAAATCGTCCGGCTCCAGGCTGGGACCGCATTTGAGGCCGATGGGATTCTTGATGCCGCGCATGAACTCGACATGGGCACCGCCCAGCTGGCGGGTGCGGTCGCCGATCCACAGCATATGCGCGCTGGTGTCGTACCAGTCGCCGCTGGTGGAATCGACGCGGGTCATCGCCTGCTCGTAGGGCAGAAGCAGCGCCTCATGCGAGGTGTAGAACTCGGTGCCGCGCAACTGCGGCACGGAATCCGAGGTGATGCCGCAGGCCGCCATGAATTCCAGCGTTTCGGAAATACGCTGTGCGAGACCTTTATACTGTTCGCCGGCCGGCGAGTCCGCTATGAAGCCCAACATCCAACGATGGACATTGTGCAGATCGGCATAGCCGCCTTGGGCGAAGGCGCGCAGCAGATTGAGTGTCGCCGCCGACTGGGCGATGCCCTGAAGCAATCGCTGCGGATCGGGAATGCGCGCTTCGGGCGTGAACTCTCCGCCATTGATATTGTCGCCGCGATAGGAAGGCAGCGTTACGCCGCCCTGGGTTTCGAAGTCATCGGAACGCGGCTTGGCGAACTGGCCGGCGATACGGCCTACCTTCACCACCGGGACGCCGGCGGCAAAGGTCAGCACCACCGCCATCTGCAGCAGGACGCGGAAAGTGTCACGGATATTGTCGGGATGGAATTCGGCGAAGCTCTCCGCGCAGTCACCCCCTTGCAGCAGGAAAGCCTTGCCCTCGGCCGCCTGGCCCAGCGCCGCCTGCAGGTTGCGCGCCTCGCCCGCGAACACCAGGGGAGGATGGGTCCTCAGTTGCGCCAGCACGCGGTCCAGCGCCGCCTTGTCCGGATAGTCCGGCATCTGACGGGCGGGCTTGTCCTGCCAACTCTGCGGGGTCCAGCTCTGGGCCACGCTTAACTCCTTGCAAACGGGGCGGTGGATATAAGAGATTGGCGCCTAATTTACCAGAAGCGGCCGGCTGAAAGATGAACGGCGCCGCTCATGGCGAAATCCATGAGTTTACAGCAGCTTAAGCGGCATGCCCTCGGCCGCCTATGAGGTTTTTGCTTTGCGGCGGATCAAGGTTCAGCCGCCGCGCAACCCGCTATGGGGATATCGAAAGGCCCAATCCATGCCCGACGGCACCGCCACCGCCCATCTTTACCGTCCCAAGCTGATCACAATCTTCAGGGAGGGCTATCAAGCCGCGCATTTCCGTATGGATGTGACCGCGGCGGTGACCGTGGCGATCGTTGCGCTGCCCTTGTCCATGGCGTTCGCCATTGCATCCGGCGTGACGCCCGAGCGTGGGCTTTACACCGCCATTGTGGGCGGCTTCCTGGTCTCGGCCCTGGGCGGCAGCCGTTTCCAGATCGGTGGCCCTGCCGGCGCCTTCATTTTGTTGGTCTCCGCGACCATGGCGCGTTTCGGTCTTCAAGGATTGCTGCTGACAGTCCTGATGTCGGGCGTGCTGCTGACCTTGCTGGGCCTTTCGCGCCTGGGCTCGCTGATCCGCCACATTCCGCATGCCGTGACTGTCGGCTTCACGGCCGGCATCGCTATCGTGATCCTGTCCAGCCAATTGCGCGATCTGCTGGGGCTGACCCTGGCCGGCGCCGAGCCAGGCCCCTTGCTGCCCAAGCTCACCGCCCTGGGAGCAGCCTGGCGGTCCTGCAACCCGGCCGCATTTGCCGTGGGGGTCGGCTCCGCCATTCTGATTTTCCTGCAGCGCCGCTTCAAACCGAATTGGCCCGGCATGCTGCTTGCCGTCATTGCGGCCTCGTTGCTGGTGGCTTTGCTGCATCTGCCGGTCGAGACCATCGGCCGGCGCTTCGGCGAGTTGCCGCACGGACTGCCCAAGCCGGCCTTGCCGCCGGTCACGCCGGCCCTGCTGCTTGCGCTGCTGCCCTCGGCTCTTTCCTTCACCCTGCTGGGCGGCGTGGAAAGCCTGTTGTCGGCCAAGGTCGCCGACAGCATGACTGGCCGCAAGCACCGCTCCAACATGGAGCTGGTGGCGCAGGGTATCGCCAATATCGGCTCGGCGCTGTTCGGCGGCATCGCGGTGACCGGCACCATCGCCCGCACCGCCACCAATGTGCGTGCCGGCGCCAAGAGTCCCCTGTCGGGCATGATGCACGCCCTGTTCCTTCTGCTCTTCCTGGTGATCGCCGCGCCCCTGGCCGGCTATGTGCCGCTGGCAGCGCTCGCCGGCGTGCTTGTGGTGGTCTGCTGGTACATGGTGGAGAAAAAAGAGTTCACTGTCTTGCTTCGCAACTGGCCCAGCGCGGTGGTGCTGCTTGCGACCTTCATCCTCACCATTTTACGGGACCTGACCACCGGCATCCTGGCCGGCTGCGTGCTGGCGGCGCTGCTTGCCGTCTTCCATCGTAAAGTGCGCGAAGAAGGCGCCTGACAGACCGACCGTCAATTCAGCGTTTTTCTTGATAGCAAAGGGTTATCTCGCTGCCGCCCCATCTTGTGGCTCGGTCTGCCAGAGGAAGCCGACATACATGGGCGTGTTCACCGCTTTTCCGTCCATCGTCGCGGGAGCCCAGTGATAGCGCGTTTTCGCCAGCTCCAGCGCCCTGGCATCCAGGTCGGGGAAACCGCTGCTCTTGGTGACTTGCGCCCGAGCAAGGCTGCCATCCCCCTGTATGACCAGGAAGACTGTGCTCATGCCCTGTTCCTTGCGACGAAAAGCATCGGGCGGAAAGTCGGCTTCGCGCATCGTCAGGACTGGGGCGCGGGGACCGTTGTCCTGACGAGCATCGCGCAAATCCCATTTGATGCTCACCCGCAATTTGGGTGCGGTGGGACCGCATTGTGCCAGCGGCGGTGTCCAGCGCCAGGTTGCTTTCACGAAATCCCGCGCGGCTTCGTCCAGGCGCAAAGACCCGCTGGAGTTGATAACCTGGACATCGGTCGGCGCACCATCCGCGCCGATTTCGACCGACAACAGGCTGATGCCCTGTTCATCCGTCATGACCGACATTTGCGGATAGGGCGGAATGAGATGCGTTGTCATGATGGGCCGCGCACCGCCGTTTGGCACGCAGAGGGGTTTGCCGCCCGGCGGAGAAAAGCACTGCTGGCAGGCTGCATCGTCCGCCGCGATCGCGGGGACCGACAGGGACAACAGGGCTGCCGCGCCCCACATCAAACCACGTATGAATTCACGCATGAGAAACCCGGCTATTGATAGAGTATCTGCGCATACAAGGCGCTCAGCATATCGGACAAGACTGGCCGCATCGTGGCCCAGTTGGAGGCTTTGCAAACAGGTCCGGGCCTGTTCAAGACCAAACTGAGATCAGCCCGCACGGTGTTCTGACCCGTGAGCTGATAGCGGGTCTGCAGCGCTATCCCCTCAGCCTTGAACTCATGGCTGGCTGGAACATTGGCCACCGTCACACCCTGTGGAAATGCTATCGTCAAAGTATCGTGATAACTTCCCGAAGCGCAGACATAGTTGAGTGTCCGGGAGGGCGGCAGATCGCTGCCAATAAGACTTCCGAACGAAAATGGCCGGTAGCCCATCAAGACCGGTATCGCCCCAGGCCCGGGAAAGTTCGCGGCACGCCCCTGATGAAAATGCACCGAATACTCATATTCCTGCGCAAGGTCCTCGGGCTTGCCGCGCGCGATCTTGCCATCAGAACCCGGACCCAAGGCTGCGCGGAAAAACTCCGTATCGCTGTCCAGCGGCAGGCTGGCCATGACAGCCCGGGCTCCAATCGCGTCGGTTCCCGTAGCGTGAATTTTGCTGTCGCCATCCGCACTGCCGTCCGGGTTTAGGGTGATCGCGCTTTCGACGGTGACGGAAGACATACTCATCGAGTCGGGCGGCGTCTGGTCAGCCTTGCCGGTTTCGACAATCACCACACGCTTGCCGGCGTCCGAACCGGGCAGGACACCAAAAGGTGCGTAACGGGCAGTGGAGTCCAGATACAGCTTGAAATCCGGAACATAGCTGATGAGATGGTCGAACAGGAAAGGTGACGCCGATGGCAGCTGAAACTGGTCGCTGCCGGCGCGGATCAGGACCGCAGAACTGCGTATCCCCTCGGACGCGAGCAGCGCCTGCAGGAGCATGACATGATCTTTGCAGTCGCCATATCCGTTTTTCAGGACGTCGGACGCCTTGTGAGGCAGGAAACCGCCGGCCCCCAGCACGATATTCACATATTCAATGTGAGCGGCCACCCAATCATAAAGCGCCTTGGCCTTGGCTTTCCTGTCCGTGATGCCAGCCGTGAGTTTTTTCGCCAGTGCTGAGATTTCGGGGGTCACTTCCGCCCTGTCGCGGAAGATGTCAGCGTAAATCCTGGCGACCTCCGAATAATCGGACAGGCTGGTGATTTCGACCCGCGGCAGGTCGGAATATTCCTCCACTGCACCGGGTTCGGGCTTTACGGGCGTATCATTGTGAAAATGCCAGACGTGACGCGTCTTGCCGCCAAGCGTCACCGGCGCGTCCGCTTCCACCCGGGAACTCACGATACGGTACCGGCTGTCATCCCCACGGGTCGTAAAGGCGAACCGCGAGTCATGCACAACGACGGCATTGGAGAATGTTTTTATGGCCGCGAACACATTGGGGAACCACGGAACAAGCTGCTCGGAGCGCGTGAGCAGAACCACCTGATCGCCGATTTCCAGACTGGGATACACGATCGTCATGGTTCTGGTATCTTCAAAACCGGGCGAGGTGGTCTCGCCATGTCCCTGAAGTATATCGTTGGGCGAAACATCGATTTTCCGCCCATCCGCTTTGAGGGTGTAGGCATCAACATTCAACCGCTGATAGCCTTGGGTATAGGACAAGGTTCTTTGCTGCAGGGCCTTTACACCCTGCGCCGTCAAAGGGCGGATACGGATCTCCGCCGCCTCCCATGACCGGCCATCGGCAGCGACTTCGATTTCGATATCCTGCTTGACGATCTCGAAGGCAGGCGATGCAACAGCACCATTGGACGCTTGCGCCACGGCACGCGGTGCAGCAGCGAACAATGCCAATAGGATGAGAAAAATCGCACGCGTCATGGCCCGGCCCATGACCAGAATAGAACAGATTTCCCTGGACCGACAAGCGGTCACGGCGTTTTGGAATAGCTCTTCGTCCGCATGGTTACCAGCTCTTCCGCCGCGGTGGGATGCAGCGCGATGGTGCTGTCGAAATCATTCTTGGTGGCGCCCATCTTCAGGCACACCGCCGCGACCTGGATGATCTCGGCGGCATGGTCGCCGAACATGTGGCAGCCCAGCACCTTGTCGGTCTTGGAATCCACGATCAGCTTCATGTAGGTGCGCACCGGGCGCCCGCCCAAGGTGTGCAGCAACGGGTGGAAGGTGGCTTTGTAGACGTCGATGGAAAAACCCTGCAGCAAGGCCTTGGTTTCGGTCAGGCCGATGCCAGCCAGTTCCGGCGTGGAGAATACCGCGCTTGGCACATGCATGTGATCCGGCTTGGCCGGGTTGTTCTTGAATATGGTTTCGACAAAGCACATGGCTTCATGGATGGCGACGGGGGTGAGCTGCAGCCGGTCGGTGACATCGCCAATGGCATAAATGTGCGGCGCACTGGTGCGAGAATAGTCGTCCACCTTCACTTCGCCGCGCTTGCCCAGCTCCACACCAGCCTTTTCCACATGCAGTGCCGCGGTGTTGGGCATGCGCCCGATGGCCAGCATAAGCTGTTCGCACTCGATCACCGCGCCCTTGTTGGTTTCAAGATGCAGGCAGTCCCCGCGCCGTTCCACCAGGCTGAACTGGCTGTGCGCCAAAAGCCGGATGCCCCGCTGCTGCAGGGAATTGGTGAGCGCCTCGCGCATGTCCTCGTCGAACCCGAACAGCGGCCGGTCGCGGCGGCAAACCAGGGTCACTTCGCTGCCGAGGCCGTTGAAGATATGGGCGAACTCCACGGCGATATAGCCGCCGCCGGCAATCACAATGCGGGGCGGCAGTTGCTTCAGGTGAAAAGCCTCGTCCGAGGTGATGCAAAGCTCACCGCCGCCGATGGCATGGTCGGTCCCCATGTCGCGGGTGGGACGGTTGCCGGTGGCGATCAGGATCGTTTCCGCGGTAACGCGTTTGCCGGAATTGACCAGCAGCAAAGTGTGCGGGTCTTCGAAAACGGCGCGGTCGTGATAGATCGTGACTCCCGCTTTCTCGACATTGGCCGTGTAGAGGCCTTCCAACCGGGCGATCTCGCGGTCCTTGTTGGCGATCAAGGTGGGCCAGTCAAAACGCGCCTGGCCGAAATCCCAGCCATAGCCGGCGGCGTCCTTGACGTTCTCGGAAAACTGGCTGGCATAGACCAGAAGCTTCTTGGGAATGCAGCCGCGGATCACGCAAGTGCCACCCATGCGCCATTCCTCGGCCAGCGCCACCTTGGCCCCGGCCAGAGACGCCATGCGGCTGGCACGTACGCCGCCGGAACCGCCACCGATAACAAAAAGATCATAATCGAATTTGCTCATGGCGGCCTTCAGGACGGTTCAGCCCCAGTTCGCGAGAGGCCGGCGCGGCGTTACACCCGTTCGATGATCTCTATGTCGCCGGGGCCCGCGATAAGCAAGGTGGTGGCGATGCCGATGAACAGGCCGTGCTCGACCGCGCCCGGCACGGCGGAAATCGCGGCGGCCAGTTTCGCGGCATTCTGGATGGTGCCGAAGGCGATGTCATAGATCACATTGCCGCTGTCGGTCTTGAACACCACCCCGTCGCGCTGGCGCAAGGTCATGGGCGTATTGGCATAGCCTGCCGCCGCCAGGGCAGCGCCAAGTCTTCTGGCCGTGGATTTGTGGCCGAACTCCACCACTTCCACCGGCAGCGGAAATTTCCCCAGCCGCGGCACCAGTTTGGATTCATCGGCGATCACGATCATGCGGCGTGATGACGCCGCCACGATCTTTTCCCGCAGCAGCATGCCGCCGCCGCCCTTGATCACATCCAGGTTGCGGTCGGCCTCGTCGGCACCGTCGATGGTGAGGTCCAGCGGCGCCAAGTCGTCCAGCGCCGCCAGGGTGATCCCTAGCTTGCGCGCCAGGGCGGCGGTGCGTTCGGAGGTCGGCACGCACAACAGCTTCTCGCCGCCGCGCACCCGAGGCGCCAACATCTCAACGAACATCTCGGCGGTCGAGCCCGAGCCCAGGCCCAGCTTCATGCCGTCCTGGACATAGTCGAGCGCCTTTGCGGCAACCGTTCGTTTGAGGGCATTCTGGTCGGTCATGGCGGCGACCTTACTCAGACCTGTTCATCCGGCCAAGGCCGGCCGCGCAGTATTTTGGCTGCTGGGCAGGAGCGAGGAGCGATGTGGGCAAATAGCCCATGAGCGATCTCGCGACGAACCCAGCGGGCAAAAGACAAGCGGCTATTCGACGGTGACAGACTTCGCGAGGTTACGCGGCTGGTCCACGTCCGTACCCTTGGCGATAGCGGCGTAGTAGGCCAGCAGCTGCACCGGAATCGCATAGAGCAGCGGGGTGATGAAGGCGTTGGTGGTGGGCACTTCGATCGAGGCCCAGACATTGCCTGCCTTGGCGATGCCTTGCCTGTCCGAAATCAGCAGCACCTTGCCGCCGCGCGCCATCACCTCCTGCATGTTGGAGATGGTCTTCTCGAAATGGACGTCATGGGGGGCCAGCACGATGATCGGCACCGCCTCGTCGATCAGGGCGATGGGGCCATGCTTCATCTCGCCGGCGGCATAGCCTTCGGCATGGATGTAGGAGATTTCCTTGAGCTTCAACGCCCCTTCCAGTGCCAGGGGATAGCTGGCGCCCCGGCCCATGTAGAGCACGTCGCGCGCCTTGGCGACTTCCTCGGCCACTTGTTTGACCATGGCTTCCTGCTTGAGGAATTCCGCCATGTGGCGTGGCGTCTCCAGCAGCGAGGCGCAGAGCTTTTTCTCGTCGCTTTCGCTCAAGTTTCCCCGCGCCACGCCCGCCGCAATGGCGAACGACGCCAGCGACGCCAACTGGCAGGTAAAAGCCTTGGTGGAGGCGACGCCGATCTCGGGCCCGGCATAGGTGGGCAGCACGATGTCGGCTTCCCGGGCGATGCTGGATTCCGCCACATTGACCACGGCGATGGTTTTCTGCCCCTTGGCCTTGGCATCGCGCAGCGCCGCCAAAGTGTCGGCTGTTTCGCCAGACTGGGACACGAACAGCGCCACACCGTTTTCGGGATAGACCGGATCGCGATAGCGCAGTTCGGACGCGACATCGATTTCCACCGCCATCCGTCCCAGCTTCTCGAACCAGTATTTTCCCACCATGCCGGCGTAATAAGCGGTGCCGCAGGCCGAGATGGTCAGCCGTGAGGCCCGTGCCAAGGTGCCCTGCAGGCCCTTGCCTTGACGGCGCACCACCGGACCGGCCGGGTCCAGGTAATGGGCCAGGGTATGGCTCACCACTTCCGGCTGCTCATGGATTTCCTTGGCCATGAAATGGGAATGGCCCGCCTTGTCCACCAGCGCGGCGGAGGCGCTCGTGATCTTGATCTCGCGATTGGCGGGACGGCCTTCGGCATCGAAGATCGACACCTGCGGCCCCTTGATCACCACCACATCGCCCTCTTCCAGATAGGAGACGCGGTTGGTGAAAGGCGCCAGCGCAAAGGCGTCGGAGCCGATATAGGCTTCCGTCTCGGCATAGCCCACCGCCAGCGGCGCGCCGCGGCGGGCGCCCACCAGCAGGCCCTCATGATCCTTGAAGATCATGGCGATGGAATAGGCGCCGGTCAGCCGGGCCACGGCGCGCTTGGCAGCCTCATCGGGCGCCAGGCCCTCGCTCATCAGCTGGGTGACCATATGGGCGGCCACTTCGCTGTCGGTTTCGGATTCGAACTTGTGGCCCTTGGCGGTCAGCTCGGCCTTCAATTCCCGGAAATTCTCGATGATGCCGTTGTGGACGATGGCGACCTTGGCAGTAGCATGGGGATGGGCGTTGGTTTCGGTGGGCGCGCCATGGGTGGCCCAGCGGGTATGGCCGATACCGGTATGGCCATGCAGCGGCTTGGCCTCCAGCACCGCACCCAGCTTGTTCAGCTTGCCCGGCGAACGGCGGCGCTCGATAGCGCCGTGATCCAGGGTGGCGATGCCCGCGGAATCATAGCCGCGATATTCCAGCCGCTTCAGCGCTTCCAGGATGATGGGCGCCACGTCGCGCGTGCCCGCGATGCCGACAATGCCACACATTACTTTTGCTCCAATTTTCTGGCCTTCTGGCGCGCACGAAAATCCTTCGCCCAGCCGGCTTTTTCGACCTGCGTGCCGCGCGCCACCGCCAGCGCGTCCGCCGCCACGTCATGTGTGATCACCGAACCCGCCGCGGTGATGGCGCCATCGCCCACCTTGACCGGCGCCACCAGCGCGGTGTCCGAGCCGATGAAGGCGCCCGCGCCGATCTCGGTCACGGATTTGGTGAAGCCATCATAGTTGCAGGTGATGGTGCCGGCCCCGATATTGGCGCCCGCGCCCACCTTGGCATCGCCCAGATAGGTGAGATGGTTGGCCTTGGCGCCCTTGCCGATCTGGGTGTTCTTCACCTCCACGAAATTGCCGATATGGGCGTCTTCGCCGATCTTGGCACCGGGCCTGAGCCGCGCAAAGGGGCCGATGATGGCGCCGCCGGCGACGCTTGCCCCTTCCAGGTGCGAATGGCTGCGCAACCGCGCGCCGCTCTCGATCTTCACGCCGGGACCGAACACCACAAAGGGCTCGATCTCCACATCGCGCTCCACCGCCGTGTCATAGGCAAAGAACACGGTCTCCGGCGCCGTCATGGTCACGCCGTCCTTCAGCAACTGGGCGCGGCGGCGCTCCTGGAATTTCTTCTCCGCCTCCGCCAGTTCGGCGCGGCTGTTGACGCCGCTGACCGAGATCTCATCGGTCACGGCGATGGCGCAGGCCACGCCATCGGCACGCGCCAGCGCCGGCACATCGGTAAGGTAATATTCTTTCTGGGCATTGTCGTTCTTGAGTGCTGCGGCCCAGTGAAAGAAACGTTGCGCATCGGCGGCATAGCAGCCGCCATTGCACAGGGTGACGGTGCGTTCGGCGTCGCTTGCGTCCTTGTATTCCACGATCCGATCCAAGAATCCATCAGGCCGGCGCAGCACCCGGCCATAGGCGGCCGGATCGCGCGCCTCGAACGCCAGCATGGCAAGACCGGTCCTGGCCTGCGCCGCCAGGCATTCGCCGATGGTCTCGGCGGTGATCAGCGGCGTGTCGCCATTGATGATCAAAAGCGTGCCGGAAAAATCCTTCAGCGCCTCACCGGCGCTGGCCGCGGCATGGCCGGTACCCAGTTGCTGGTGCTGGATGGCACTTTGCGCCCCCAGGCTTGCCGCATAGTCGCGCACATCCTGGCCCGCCGCCGAGGTCACCACCACCACCCGCTCCACGCCCGCGGCCTTGAGCGCCAGCACGACATGACCCAACAGCGGCAGGCCTGCAATCTTGTGCAAAACCTTGGGAAGCGCGGATTTCATCCGCGTTCCTTGGCCCGCGGCAAGAACAATGGCGGCTTTGGACATGGAGTTTCGGTAGTGCCCTGAAAGAAAAAGAGGAAGTGACGATTTGCGACGGTATATTGCCCCGATTCTAACGACGATTCCTTAATTCATGCCGCAATTCATGGCCCCCGCTTCCTGCCTGATTTTCGACCTGGACGGCACCCTGGCCGACACCTCGCCCGACCTTCTGGGCGCCACCAATGCCGTCCTGGCCTCCCGGGGCCGGCCCCAGCTGGACCTGGACCATCTGCGCCACATGGTTGGGTTCGGGGCAACCGCCCTGATCCTTCAGGCGATGGAAGCCAGCGGTACACCGGTCACCCAGGAAGAATTGCCGCCGCTGATCGAGATATTCCTGGCCCACTACCGTGGCCATATCGCCGACGGCACAAAGCTGTTTCCCCATGTAAGGGAGACCCTGGGCGGATTGAAGGCGGCCGGCGCGCGGCTGGGCGTCCTGACCAACAAGCCGCAGGAGCTGACCGACCTGCTGTTGCCGCGACTGGAGCTGACCGGCGCCTTCGCATCCGTCTATGGCGCGGGCCGCAAGCCCTATACCAAACCCGACCCGCGTATCTTTCACGATGTCGTCACCGACTTACTTGAAGGAAGTGGGGGCGGCGGTCCGGCGGTGATGATCGGCGACTCCGTCACCGATCTCAACACGGCGCGTGCCGCAGGCGTCCCCTGTATCCTGATGTCCTACGGCTTCACGCCCATTCCGGCCGCGGATCTTGGCGCGGATATGGTGCTCGACGATTTTTCCGAACTGCCGCGCGCCTTGCGCGACCTTCGCCTGCTTTAGAGTTCCCAGGTCGCCGTGGCAGCCGGCTTGCTCGCCTTGTTCACCAGCCGCGAAACGCGCTCCAGCAACGTATCGGGAAGGAACGGCTTGACCATATAGTCGTCGGCGCCGCCGTCCATCGCCTGCAACACCGTCTCGGCATTACGCTCGCCGGTCAGCATCATCACCGGGATGAAGCTGGTCTTGGGATCGGCCTTGATCTTCGACAGTGCCGACAAGCCGCCGCCGCCAGGCATCTGTATGTCCAGGATCACCGCGACCGGATCGCTGGTCCGCACCAGAGCCAGTGCCGCCACCCCATCATGGGTGCCCAGAACCTGATATTGCGCCATGCCCAGACGCAACTTCACCAGGTTGACAATGGTGGGATCGTCATCGGCGACCACGATACAGCGCTGCATGAGAACTCCGGCCTTGGCGATACAACTTTGCCCGGTCCGGCTTAAGAAAGTCCTTCCTGAAATTTCACGTTTGCAGACGTTTCCCCCATGTTTTTTGGCCCTTTTTTAAGTCCCACAACGCAAAGTTGCTGACATTTCAGGGGAATCGGCCCACTCCCTTGGGCGAATGGGGGATTTTCAGCGTGCAGGCCGCCACAGGCGTTTTCCGCCAAACATTCATCATCGCGGCCCTGTCCGCCAGCCTGGGCTTTTTCGCCCTGGGTTTTGGCGCGATCCAGATCACCGGCGGCGGCAGTTCGACCGCGATCATCTGGCCGGCAGACGCCTTTGCCCTGTGCGTGATGTTGCGTTTCGCCCGTGGCTGGAACGAGCGCGGCGTCATGCTGGCAGGGATTTTCATCGCCGATCTGTTCGGCAATGGGTTGGGCGGGGCGACGGCTGTCCTTACCCTGGGCTACAGCCTGGTCAATGTCCTGGAACTGGCCCTCTGCCTGCTGTTGGTCGGCCACCGGCGGGCGCTGCATTTTTCCAGCAACAAAAGCGTGATGCTGTTCGGCCTCAAAGTCGGCCTGCTGCCGTCGCTGCTGGGCGGCATCGCCGCCATGCTGGTGACGCAACTGGGTGGCGGGGCGGACGGTTTTGCCGCCGGACGCAACTGGTTCTTCGCCGATGTGCTGGGCTTCTGCATCATCTTCCCCATCGGCATGACGATTTCCTGGCGGCAGATCCAAAAGCTCAGATTGCGCGAACGCCTGCCGCTGGCCCTGGGCACCGTCCTGTTGGTGGTGGCGATAACGCTCTGGGTGTTTCCGCTCAGACATTATCCACTGCAATTCCTGATCCTGCCGGCGGCGCTGATCATGACCAGCCAGTTCCGCGTCCTGGGGGCCGGCACCGCCATGATCATCATCGCCACTATCGTGCTGGCGGAGCCGGTGCCGAAGATTCCCTTCGATGAAGTCGTGCGCATCCAGTATCTGCAATTGTTCCTGGCGGTCTCCAGCATTGTCTGCGCACGCGCCGCCGGCCTTCTCAACCAGCGCGACCTGCACCAGGCGATCATCGAGCGGCGCCACCGCCGCGCGGTCCGGGCGTCGCGCTTCAAAAGCCAGCTGCTGGCCCATGTCAGCCACGAAGTGAGGAGCCCGCTATCGGCCATCATCGGCTTCAGCTCGATGCTGGAAGGAGGCTCGCTGTCGGCCCAGCGGGCGCCGGAGTTCGCCGCCATCATCGCCCACAATGGTGAGCTGCTGCAGCGGCTGCATGACGACCTGCTGGATTTGAGCCGGGCGGAAGCCGGGGCGCTCAACATCCAGTTTCAGCGCGTGCCGGTGGGAAGCACGCTCAAGACCTGCGTGGGCGCCATCCGCATGGACGCGACCCTGGGCGGCAAGGATGTGCTGATCGAGACGGTGGAAGAAGCCCTGGCCGTGCAAGCCGATCCGGTACGGCTGGCCCAGATTCTCAACAACCTGATCGCCAATGCCTTCAAGTATGGCGACAATTTCTCGCCCATCCGGGTGCGGGCGCATGCCCTGGAAGACGGCTTCGGTCGCATCGAGATCGTCAATGCCGGGCCCGGCATACCCGCCAGCGAGCGACAAGCGGTGTTCCTGCCGTTCCGCCGCTCGGCCGAGGTAGGCCGGCGGGTGCCGGGCGCCGGGCTGGGCCTTTCCATCGCCAAGCTTTTGGTCGAGGCGCAAGGCGGGCGGATCGATTTCGAAAGCGTGCCCGGCCGCCAGACCCGTTTCTGGATCGACCTGCCTTTAGCCGCCTAACACGATTAAGCTGCCGCTATGAAGGCGGCTGGCTTTCTTGCGGTTCTGCTGATGGCGCCTGGCGCGCTGGCCCAGGATTCGCGCGACCAGATCGTCAGCTTCAGCGACAACACGCCACTCGCCGGCAATACCGAACTATCGCGCCGCCTGCTGACGCCTTTGATGGTGGTGGAAATGCAAAAGGCACTGGCCAAAAGCGGGCAAAGCCTGCGCGAGCAACCGCTCACCTTGGCCAGTGAAAAATTCATTGTGCACCTTCCGCCCCGGATGCCGGCCAACGGCTATGGCCTGATGGTGTTCGTGCCGCCCTGGAAGGAGGCGCGGCTGCCCGGTCACTGGGCATCGGTGCTGGATGAGCAGGGCATGATTTTTGTCAGCGCCGCGGCTTCGGGGAACGACCAATATGATTTGAGCCGCCGCATGCCGCTGGCGGTAACCGCCGCCGTCAACATTCGGCACAACTACAACATCGATCCGGCACGCATTTTCATGGCGGGGATGTCCGGCGGTTCGCGGGTCGCGATGCGGCTGGCGCTGGGCTATCCGGATCTGTTCCGCGGCGCGCTGCTGAATGCCGGCAGCGATCCGCCGGGCGGCAAGCTCGCTTCGCTGCCGTCCCGCGAGCTGTTTTTCAAATTCCAGGAAACATCGCGGCTGGTCTATGTCACCGGCGAGATGGACCAGGCCAATCTGGACTCCGACCGCCGCGGCATCGGCGCCATGCACGACCTGTGCATGTTCAACCTGGACTCCATCACCGCGCGCGGGCTGGGGCATGAGACGGCCGATCCCGCCAGCCTGTCGCGCGCCCTGGATATGTTGCAGGCGCCGGTCAAGCCGGATGCCGGGAAGCTCGCGGCCTGCCGGGCGGGCGTTGAAAAAGACCTGGCGGAGCGTCTGGACCGGCTGGAAGCCCTGATCGGCCAGGGCAAAAAAGAAGAGGCCCGGACCTTGCTGGTGGAAATCGATCAGCGCTTCGCCGGATTGGCGGCGCCGCGCAGCCCGGAGTTGGCGGGCCGGCTGGAAAAGGCGCCCTGACTGGAGTTTCCGGCACTTTCGGCCGCCGCCCCGCTTGACGGGGTGCGCAGCCGCCCCTTATAGCCCTGCCCCTCCGCACCCGATCGATCCGGGCCGGCGGGCGCGTAGCTCAGCGGGAGAGCACTCCCTTCACACGGGAGGGGTCCCAGGTTCAATCCCTGGCGCGCCCACCATTTTTGCCGCCGTTGGCGGCAAAAATGGTGCCAAGCGGCGCGAGCGTCAGCGTAGCGCGCCGCGCGGCGGCAGAAGTCCCGCTCAATTTACTCTGACCCCAACTCTTACTCAGTGCTCACGGGCAAACGCGGATGATCGGCTTTCCCCGGTTTCGCTCAGTCGCGTTGAAGGCGGCGACGGCATTGTCGAGGGTCGAGCTGGCGCCGATGTTCACCCGCAGCCGTCCGTCACGCACGCGCTGGACGATCTCACCCAGTTGGGCGCGGTCGGCTTCGACAACAAAGTCGACGGCCAGGCCGTCTGCGGGCCGCGCCTCGACCGGACCGACGATGGACACCAGCGTTCCTCCAGCCCGAACCAGGTGCGCGGACCGCTTCCCAATATCGCCGCCGATGACATCGAACACCAGATCGACGCCGCCGATATCTTCCAGTGTGTCGTTCTGGAGGTCGACAAACTCCTGCGCGCCGAAGTCGAGCACCTTCTGACGGTCGGCGGCGCGTCCGGTGCCAATCACATATGCGCCGGCCTCGCGCGCGAGTTGCGTCACCATTGTGCCGACGGCGCCGGCCGCGCCATGCGCGAGGACGCTCTGCCCCGCCTTAAGACGGCCGTGATCGAACAGTCCCTGCCATGCAGTCAGGCCCGAGATCGGCAGGCTCGCGCCCACCGTGAAATCGACATCGCCCGGGAGCGGCGCGAGGTTGCGGGCTTCGATGGCTACATACTCCGCCAGGGAGCCGTCGCGATACCAGTCGGCAAGGCCGAACACCCGCTGTCCTACCGACAGCCCCGTCGTGCCATAGCCGAGGGCGGTGACCACTCCGGCCAACTCGTGACCGGGGACCGACGGTGTTCGGTTACGATCGAGGCGATCGGTCCAGGTCGAAGGCCATGTCAGCTCAGTCGGGACGAACCCCGACGCATGGATCCGAACAATAACATCGTTTATCGCTGCCTGAGGCTCGGGCCGCTCCACCAGCTTCATCCCGGCCATTCCCGCAGCCTGGTCCGTCACAACGATTGCCTTCATCGTCCACCTCCTTGCAGGCAGTATGTCGCCATCTTTCGAGTTCCCTCAAGCCGAGCCGTTTGTCGCCGGATCGCGTTCCGGCAGCCACAGCCCTGTGCTAAAAACCCCGCCAACCAAAAAGGGGGAACGCGCGATGCGGCGGTTCGTTCTGACAATCCTGGCTCTCCTGGCCGGCGGCTCGGCACACGCGCAAGACATCACCGATGCCCAGATTCGCGATGTCGTCACCCGTGTGGCGCGTCACCAGTTGGTGCCCATTGCCGACGGCGATTATGCCCAGGTCTCCAACTTGGAACAGGCAAAGGCGGCTCGCGCACCGCAGGGCATCGCCTGGTTCTATCCGCAGGGCGTGATGCTGTACGGCATGGCGCGGTCCACCGATGTCACCCATGACCCGGACATCGCCCGCTTCGTCACGCAGCACAACCAGATTGCCGCCCGCTATTACCATTGGCTGGCCGGCATCCGGCAGCAGTTCGGCGACAACGCCAAGGACTTCCTGCACACGGTCTCGATCCGGCAATTGATGGAGCTGGGCTCGCTGGACAGTTGCGGCGCCATGGGCAATGCCCTGCTGGACGAGATGATGCGCCACCCCAATTCCGTGACGGTGGAAGAACGCGAGGTGCTGGACCGCATCGCCGACTGGGTCGTGAAGCGTCAGGACCGCCTGCCCGACGGCACCTTGTGGCGGCCGGCGCGCGGCAACACCGTCTGGCCCGACGATCTGTATATGGGAGGCGTGTTCCTCGTGCGCTATGGCTTCTACACCCATGACAACCGCTATATCGACGATGCGGCGCGCAACATCATCGGCCAGGCCGCGCTGGAACAGGACAGCGACGGGCTCTGGTTCCACGGCTATTTCCAAGACACCAAGGCCCACGCGCCATTCAAATGGGCGCGCGGCAATGGCTGGGTCACCGTCACCCTGGCGGAGACCCTGTCGGCCATGCCGGACACTGATCCGCTGCGCCCCCAATTGCTGGCCATCCTCAAGAAACAGGTGGACGGCTTGCGGCCGCTGCAGGCCACATCCGGCATGTGGCGCCAGGTGTTGGACAAACCGGAGCTGTGGGAAGAGACCTCCGCCACCGCCATGTTCGCCTATGGCATCGCGCGTGCCGTCCATCGCGGCTGGCTGCCGGCCTCCGACATGGCCATGGCACGGCGCGCCTTTGCCGGCGTGGCGCGCAATGTGACGCCGGAAGGCGCGGTGCAGAACACCTGTGCCGGCACCAATATCGGCACCACCCTGGACTTCTACATCAACCGGCCGCGGCCGGATGACGATCCCCATGGGCGCGGTCCCACCTTGCTGGCGGGAACGGAGCTGCTGGCGGCGGGCCATTGACGCCGCGGCTGGACCTGGCTTCCTCCTGGCCTATAAGACCACATGGACCCGTCCGAACTTCTGGGTTTCGCCAACCGGTCACTGGTGGCGGGCCATCTCGCCGCCGCCGAGATCGCTTGCCGCGATCTGCTGGATTTCGAGCCGCGCAACGCCGCGGCCTTGCATCTGCTGGGCTTCATCGCCGCGCGGGCAGGCGCGCGCGAGGCGGCAATCGGCTTTTTTGAATCCGCCCAGGGGATCGAGCCGGACAATGCACGCATCCGGGAAAATCTTGCGGCCGCCCGCGCCATGGCCGAGCCGCCAGTGCCGCCCGGCAAACGCTATTTGCTGATCAAGGCCTGGGGTTTCGGATTCTGGGCCGATGTGGCGCAGGTGCTGGGGGCGCTGCTGCTGGCGGAGGCCACGGGCCGCATCCCCGTCATCCATTGGGGAACCGAAAGCCTGTTCAGCGACAAATCGGAGCGGGACGCCTTCACCAGCTATTTCGAGCCGGTGTCGCCACTGTCGCTAGACGATCTCATACGCATCCGTGACGCCAGCTTCTTTCCGCCGCGCTGGCATGGCGGCAATCTCGCCCAGACCGGTATCGCCAAATGGGAGGGCAAAGGTTCGCGCGCCGGCGCGGTCTATTTCCTCAACCGCCCCGAGAGTATCGCGATCAGCGATTTCTATTTCGGCGCGGTCAATGTCGCGCCCTGGCTTCCTCCGAGCCATCCGATGCACGGCAAGGCGCTGGACGAGATTTATGGCTATTTGGCCGGCAAATATCTCAGGCCCCGCGCCGATATCCTGGCCGCCTGTGACACGTTTTTCGCTTCCCATCTGGCGGGCGCGCCCTTTGTGTCGGTGCATATGCGCGGTTCCGACAAGACCCTCGAAGACCCGGCGCTGGAGACCACCCAGCGCACCATCCGGGCCGCACTGGACCAGGTGGACCCGTCCTGGCGCATCTTCCTGATGACCGACGACGCGCGCTGCCTGGCGGAAATGAAAAAGGCCTATGGCGCGCGGCTGGTCGCCACCGAATGCCAGCGCAGCACAAGTGACGAAGGTATCCACTATCAGGCCAAAGACCGCGTCGCTGCGGGCCGCGAGGTGATGGTGGACACCTATCTCGCCTTGCGCGCCCAGCGTTTCATCGGCAACGGCCTTTCCAATGTCTCGGCCATGATTGCGATGATGAAGGATTGGGCGGGCGGCGACTGCACCCTGATCGGCCGCTCCCTATTGTTGGACCGGGGCTTGCATCTCTACCTAATTCCGACCTTTGCCCAAGAGGGCATCAAGGACGGATCGTAAGCGCCGCGCCGCTTTCGCGGCCATTGCTCCACACCGAAACCGGATTTTCCGACGTTGCCTGGCCCGGCTGTGGCAGAGAAACCGAAACTAGGGATACATCCATCTGCAAGGCCTGGTTGGGCGGGATGGCGCCCGCCATCGCGCTTTTGGCACCGAATGCCAGATTAGCGGGGATCGCCAACTGCCAGCGATCGCCCTCATGCATCAAAGCCAGCGCCTCGGCCAAACCCGCCAGGGAGATGCTGCTCATGGGCAAGGCCGCGGGCAGCACCGGTGTGGTGCTGTCCACGGTGGTGCCGTTGATCAGCCGCATGGCATAGACCAGGCGCACAATGTCGTTGCTGCCGGGCCGCTTGCCCGTCCCGCTGCGCACCACGCGATACTGCATCCCGCTGGGCCGGACGATGGTGCCGGGCTTCCTGGCATTGGCGGCCAGGAAGGCAGCATTGGCGCCGGCACTCAAGGCATCCTCGGCGCCCAAGGCGATGGACGGCATCGCCAGCAACAGCGCCAGGACAGCAACACAGAAAGCTTTCATCGCGCGGGCACGCATATCCAAAAGGGTGACGCGGCAATTCTACCGTCAGCCCTTGATGAAGGCCAGCAGGTCGGCGTTGATGGTCTCCGCCTGGGTCGTGATCATGCCGTGCGGGAAGTCCTTATAGGTTTTGAGCGTTCCGTTCTTCAGCAGCTTGGCGCTCAACGGCCCCGAGGCGATATAGGGCACGATCTGGTCATCCTCACTGTGCATTACCAGCACCGGCACCGTGATCTTTTTGAGGTCTTCGGTAAAATCGGTCTGGGAGAAGGCGACGATGCCGTCATAATGCGCCTTGGCCCCGCCCATCATGCCCTGCCGCCACCAGTTGGCGATTGCAGCTTCCGAGGATTTTACGCCGGGCCGGTTGAAGCCGTAGAAGGGTCCCTCCGGCAGGTCGCGGTAGAATTTTGAACGATTGGCGGCGAGTTGTGCCTGCAAATCGTCGAATACTGCCTTGGGCAGACCGTTGGGATTGGCGGCCGTCTTCACCATCAGCGGTGGCACAGCGCTGATCAATGCCGCCTTGGCGGCGCGGCTTTCGCCATGACGGCCCAGATAATGCGTCACCTCGCCGCCGCCGGTGGAGTGGCCTACATGCACCGCGTTCTTGAGATCGAGATGCGCGGTCAAGGCAGCCAGGTCGTCGGCATAATGGTCCATGTCATGGCCATCGGCGGTCTGGCTGGAGCGGCCATGGCCGCGCCGGTCATGGGCGATGACGCGAAAGCCCTTTCCCAGGAAGAACAGCATCTGCGCGTCCCAATCGTCGGCGGACAGCGGCCAGCCATGGGAAAACACGATGGGCTGGCCCGAACCCCAATCCTTGTAGAAGATCTCCGTGCCGTCCTTGGTGGTGATGGTGGGCATGGGCAATCTCCTTTTCGATGGAATGGGGATGAATAGAGCGGTTATGTGACCGTCTTTGCCGTGCGGCGGTCAATACGGGCTTGGGTTTTTCTCCTCAAATCGTCATCATGCCGCGCCATCAAAATATTAGGGGCAAATGTCAGGGGAGAAAAAATTGCACAAAATCATCGGTATCGCCGCTGCCCTTTTTTTAGCCCTACCCGGTTGGGCCTCAGCGCAGCCGCGCGAGAAAATCATCATCGACACCGACATCGGCGATGACATCGACGATGCCTTTGCGCTGGGACTGGCGCTGTCCAGTCCCGAACTGGAAATCCTGGGCGTGTCGGCAAGCTTCGGCGACACAGCCACCCGAGCCAAGATGCTGGACCGCATGCTGGGCGAGCTTGGCCATAATGAGATTCCCGTGGCGATGGGCGCACCTGCCAATGTCAATCTCAATGCCTTCACCCAGCGCCGTTATGCGGAAGGCGGGCAGGTCCGGCGCGCCAACCACCAGGTGTCGGTGGATTTCGTGCTGGAACAGGCGCGCAAATATCCCGGCCAGGTGAGTTTGGTCGCGATCGGACCGCTGCCCAATGTCGGGGCCATGATTGACAAGGATATCGCCAGTTTCCGCAAGCTGAAACGAGTGGTGATCATGGGCGGCTCGATCCGCACCATGACCGATCCTTATGGCGTGGCGGCACCCATCGCGCCACACCCGGAATGGAACATCAAGAACGACATCCCTTCGGCCCAGAAACTGTTCCTGGCCGGCGTGCCGTTGCTGGTGATGCCGCTGGATTCCACAGCCAATCTCAAGCTTCACGAAGTGGCGCGCACCGCCTTGTTCGCGCATGGCAGCATGCTGACCAATATCCTGGCGGGCCTGTATTACGAGTGGAGCGCTGCCACCCGTTCCCCCACGCCCATCCTGTACGATCCCATGACCATCGCCGCGATGCTGGAACCGTCGCTGTGCCCGCTGACGTCCATGCATATCAGCGTTGACGATGCCGGCAACACCAGGGAAACCCCGGGCGCGCCCAATGCGCAGGTCTGCCTGCATTCCGATGCCGACGCTTTCCTGCAGTTCTATGTGAAGAGGATCGCCGGACACTGATGGACCCGCAGCAAGTCTACAATCAGGCGCGGCAGGCGCAGGCGGGCGGAAATCTGGCGGAAGCGGCCCGGCTCTATGGCCAGCTTGCCGCCATTTCTCCGCCGCCCGAAGTGCGCGTGAACTACGCCAATGTGCTGGCCCGGCTGGGCCGGCATGCCGATGCCCTGGCCCAGTATGATCAGGCGCTGCGGCTGAAGCCGGATTTGTTCGAAGCCCTGTTCAATCGCGGCAACCTGTATCTGGAGATGCAGCGCACGGTGGAAGCGCTGGCCGACTACGAAAAAGCGGTGGCGGTGCGCCCTGGCGTGTCCGGTGTATGGAACAATCGCGGCACCGCCTTGCGCCGCTTGCGCCGCCCCGAAGAGGCGCTGACCAGCTATCGGCAGGCGGCGGCGCTGGCACCGGCCCATGTCAACGCCCAGACCAACAGCGCCATTGCCCTGTTCGATTTGCGCCGCTTGGATGAAGCCCTGTCGACGGCAGATGCCGCGCTGGCCATCGAGAAGGATTTCGCCGAGGCGCTGTACATCAAGGGCAATGTCCTGCGCGACCTGGGCCGGCTGGCCGAGGCGCAAGCCTGCTTCGCGCGCGTGCTGGAGGTGGCACCTGATAACGCCTTTGCGCTGAACGGACTGGCGCAGATGGCGGCCGCGCTGTGCGACTGGCCGAAGATGGCGGTGCTGGCGCCACGGCTTGAGAGCGACGTAGCGGCCGGCCGTTCGCTGATCCAGCCTTTTGTGTTGATGGGATACAGCGAGGATGCTGCCTTGCTGAGGCGCTGTGCCGAAACCTATGTCCATCGCATGGCGCCGCGGCAGCCGCCCCTGGCGCAGGGCAAATACCGCCACGACCGCATCCGGCTGGGCTATCTATCCGCCGACTTCCATACCCATCCTACCGCCCAGTTGATGGTGGAGCTGTTCGAGCGTCATGACCGCAGTCGTTTCGAACTCACAGCCATCGCCTTTGGGCCGGACGACGGCAGCGCCATGCGTCGGCGGCTGGTGAAAGCATTCGATCATTTTGAAGATGTGCGGCACCTGAGCGACCTGGAGGTCGCCCGGATGATCCGGGCGCGCGAGATCGACATCGCCGTGGACCTCAATGGCCATACTCACGAAGCGCGGCCCGGCATTTTCAGCCATCGCCCTGCCCCGGTGCAGGTGAATTACCTGGTCTATCCCGGCACCACCGGGGCGGCCTATATGGATACCATTCTGGCCGATCGCATTGTGCTGCCATTGGACCAGCAGCCGCACTTCAGCGAAAGGATCGTCCACCTGCCGGATTGCTATCAGGCCAATGACGCCACCCGGGTCGTGCCCGCTGCGCCATCACGCCACGAGGCCGGGCTGCCCGAGGATGCTTTCGTGTTCTGTTGCTTCAACAATAGCTGGAAGATCACCGCGCCTGTGTTCGATATCTGGATGCGGCTGCTACAACAGATTCCCGGTAGCGTGCTGTGGTTGCTGGATTCGCCGGCGGCCGGCAATCTGCGCGAGAATGCCAAGGCGCGCGGCGTGGATATGGAACGGCTGGTGTTCGCGCCCAGGCTTTCATCCGACCAACATCTGGCGCGGCACCAACTGGCCGACCTGGTCCTCGATACCCTGCCCTACAATGCCCACACCACCTGCAGCGATGCGCTGTGGGCTTGTGTGCCGGTGATCACCTGTTACGGCAAGGCCTTCCATGGCCGCGTCGCCGCCAGCCTGTTGAAGGCGATCGGTCTGCCCGAACTGGTGACCATGCGGCCGCAAGACTATGAATCGGCCGCACTGGAATTGGCGAAAAACCCTGCGGTGCTGCAAGCCACTCGCGACAAGCTTCAGCGCAACCGCCTGACCACGCCGCTCTATGACAGCGACCGCTTCCGCAGGAACATCGAAGCCGCTTACGAAACGATGCTGCGCTAAAGTGCCTTAGGCCTCTTCCCCGGATCAAACCCGTAAAACTTCTCCGGATTCTCCACCAGGATGCGGTGGCGCAGCTTCTTATCCGGCGCCCATTCCGCCAGCAGGTTGAGCAACACCACGTCGTCGGGCATCGCCACCGGATTGAGCTTCTTGGTGGCATCGGGATGCGGCCAGTCGCTGCCCCACACGCAACGCTCCGGCGCCGCCTTGAGATAACCGCGTGCGGCTTCCGTGGCGCCTGCATAATGCGGCGCGGCGCCGCCGCCATAGAGATAGGCGCCCGACAACTTCACCCAGCCCTTGCCGCTGTCCAGCAGCTTGCGGACGGTGACGAATTGCGGGCCCTTGGCGTCCACCGCCCGGCCCAGATGGTCGATGATCACCGGCACCGGCAGGCTCAGCAGCAGGGATTCCATCTGCACCAGTTGCTCCGGCGGCATATTGCATTGGATGTGCCAGCCCAGGGCGGCGATCCGCCGGGCCAGCGGCATCACTTCCTCCGCGCTCACCGGATTGCCGAGGCCGAACTGCACCCGCACACCGCGCACGCCCGCTGTGTGCAATTTCTTCAATTCTGCGTCGGTGACTTTCGAATTCACCACACAGACGGCGCGGCAATTCTCGCCCAGTTGGGAGAGCACATCCAACACACAGCTATTGTCGGTCGCGTAAGTGGAAGGCTGCACCATCACATTGCGGCTGGTGCCCAGTTTCTTCTGCAGGGCGCGATAATCCTTCACCGTCGCGAAAGGCGGCTTGAGGATGGCGTTGGGATTGTAAGGAAAGCGCGGATCATAGATGTGGTGATGGCAATCGGTGGCGCCATCCGGTACCACAAAGGAAATCTTGGGGTCCTTAGCCAAAGCCGGCGTGGCAGCAAGCGCCAGACCAGCGCCGATCACGCCGCGGCGATTGAGATGATCCATGTCTACTTCTTCCCTGTATAGGTGACTTTCCACACCGTCTGTCCCACATCGTCGGCCACCAGCAGGCTGCCGTCCTTGGCAACCGCCAGCCCCACCGGACGGCCCCACGCCACCGGCGGATTTTTACTTTTGCCATCCCAGAAGCCGGTGAGGAAATTGTCATAGCCGCCCGCAGGCCGGCCATTCTTCATCTTGATGCGCACCACCTTGTAGCCATGCGGCTCGCTGGTGTTCCAGGAGCCATGCAAGGAAACAAACGCATCGCCTTTGTACTCGGCGGGAAAATTGTCGCCGGTATAGAACACCAGGCCGGTGGGCGCACTGTGGGCAGGAAACAGCACATCGGGCACCACCGCCTTGGCGACCATGGCCGGATTTTTCGCGCCCAGATCGGGATCGGGATTTTTTCCGATATAGCTCCAGGGATAGCCGTAGAACCCGCCCGGCTTCACATAGGTGAAATAATCGGGCGGAAGATTATCGCCCAAGCCGTCGCGCTCATTGACCGCCACGTACAGGTCACTGGTGCCGGGATAGACCGCGATGCCGACCGGATTGCGGATGCCAGAAGCATATTCAACCAGATTGCCCTTGGCATCGACTTTGAACACTTTCGCGCCGGGCTGATATTCCGAGACATTGTCGTGGCTCCCCAACTCCACGAAGATGGACCCATCGGAGGCCAGCGCCAGGTTCCGGGTTGCGTGCATGCCGGAATTGCGCAGGTCCGGTGCGATGGTGACGCGTGCCGGCTTGCCCGCCTTGGCCTGGCCCGGCTTGTAGGGCACCCGCCATATCGCCATCAGATCGCTGTAGTAGAAATAGTCATCCTTCAGCGCCATGCCCTGCGGTTTGTTGAGGCCGCTGACAAAGGTGAAACGCTGGCCGGCCCGGCCGCTATTGTTGGAATCCCGCAGTACGGTGATCTTGCCGGCACTGCGCTCGCTGACAAAGACATCACCATTGGGCGCCGTCAGCAGGCCGCGGGCATTGTCCAGATGATCGGCGAAGATGGAGATCGTGAAGCCCTGAGGCGCCAGGGGCTTCGCACCCGCGGGCCGGGGAATATCCGTGTTGTTGTTGGCCACCGCAGGCGTGGCATAGGGCTTGGGCAGGTCCGAGGGCTTGAGCAGGAAATGCTGGCCCGGCTGGTCGGCGGCGAAGGCCACGGTCGATACAAGCACCGGTATCAAAACTGTCACGATGCGTTTCATGTTTCTCCCCGTGGCCGTCGGCCTTTTTGTGAAGGATGATGGCGGGGTGCGGCCCCAAAAACAATGGTGCCGCGCGGCCTTACCGGCTAAAAGCCGGGCCATGAGCGATCACGATACCCGCAAGGCTCAAGCGCGCGCCTGGTTCGAGAGTCTGCGCGACCGCATCATGGCGGCCTTTGAAGCGCTGGAAGACGAAGCGCCCGTACAGCTTTATCCCGGCACGCCGGGCCGCTTCGAGAAAACGCCCTGGATCCGCGGCGAACACGAAGGCGGCGGGGTGATGGGCATGATGCGCGGCCGGCTGTTCGAAAAGGTCGGCGTGCACACCTCAACCGTCTATGGCGCCTTCTCGGAGGAATTCGCCAAGCAGGTCAAAGGCGCCGCCACCGACCCGCGCTTCTGGGCCAGCGGTATCAGCCTGATCGCGCATATGCGAAATCCGCGCGTGCCCGCGGTGCATATGAACACCCGCATGATCGTCACCACTGAAAGCTGGTTCGGCGGCGGCGCCGACCTCAATCCCACCTTGGATCTGGCACGCACCCCCCGCCATCCCGACACGGTGGATTTTCATGCGCGGCTGAGGAAGGCCTGCGACGCCTTCGACAAGGAGTGGTTCCCCAAATACAAGAAATGGGCGGATACCTATTTCTGGCTGCCGCATCGCCGTGAGCCGCGCGGCGTGGGCGGCATCTTCTACGATCATCACGACAGCGGCGACTGGGAACGCGACTTCGCTTTCACCAAGGCGGTGGGCGAAGCCTTTCTCGACATCCAACCCCAGATCATCCGCCGCCGCATGGAGGAATCCTGGACGCAGGAGGAACGCCACGAGCAGGCCAAGTGGCGCGGCCGCTATGTGGAATTCAACCTGCTCTATGACCGCGGTACCCATTTCGGCCTGAAGACCGGCGGCAATGTCGAAAGCATTCTCTCCTCCATGCCACCGGTTGCGGAGTGGAAATGAGCTTGCGTATCGGCTCGCGCGGTTCGCCGCTGGCCTTGGCGCAATCGCGCCTGGTGGCGGCAATGTTGGCCCGGCATGTGGGCGCGGACCCATCGGCCTTCCCCATCGAAAGCTTTATGACCAGCGGCGACCGTATCCAGGGCCGGCTGCAGGATCAGGGCGGCAAGGGCCTTTTCACCAAGGAATTGGACGAAGCCCTCCTGGACGGGCGCATCGATGCCGCCGTGCATTCCATGAAGGACCTCCCCACCCGCCTGCCCGACGGCATTGTGCTGGCAGCGGTTCCGGCGCGCGAAGATCCCCGCGACGGCTTCATCGCGCTGCGGGCCAAGACATTGAAAGACTTGCTGCCCGGGGCGACCGTCGGCACCGCCAGCCTGCGCCGCCAGGCCCAGACCCTGCATCTGCGGCCCGACTTGAAAGTGGAGCTGTTGCGCGGCCGGGTGGAAACCCGCCTGGCCAAGATCGAGAGTGGCGCGTTCGATGCCACCTATCTGGCCTTGGCGGGCCTCAAGCGGCTGGGGCTGGAACAGCATGCCGCCTCCGTCGTCGACAGCGAGGCCATGCCGCCCGCGCCGGGACAGGGTGCCCTGGCGATCACCGCGCGGGCCGGCGATGACAAGTCCCTGGCGCTGCTTGAAGCGCTGAATATCGCAGAACATGTCATCACCACCACGGCAGAGCGCGCCTTCCTCCAGGCGTTGGACGGTTCCTGCCGCACGCCCATCGCGGCGACCGCTAGCATTGCCGGGGACAGGCTTTCCTTCCTGGGCGAGGTTCTCACACCCGACGGCAAGCATTGCTGGCGGCGCCGCGAAACCGTGGCGCTGGGCACCGATCCAACTGGAACCGCTCGTGACCTGGGTTTGCGCCTGGGCGCGGAAATCAAGACCGAAGCCGGGCCGCTCTATACCGCGCATTTCGGTGACCGCGGCTGGTAGAGCCGGGACGCAATCTCGCCGCCCCATATTTGAGAGATGCGCTGCAAAGCAGCATCTTTCTCCCCTTTGCTTCCCTCCTTAATTGGCTCAGCATCACGCCAAATTTCTTGGGGAGAAAAACATGCTCAGCAAACGCGATTTCGTCACCGGCACCGTCGGCGCCGCTCTGTCTGCTACGACGGCTGCCGCCGCGGCACAGGCGCAGCCCGCCAAACCCGCCAACGGCCTCAATCCGCAGCGCAAGATTCCGCACGGCATGATGAAAACCACCCGGATGTTCAAATACCCGCCGGGCTATGGCAACGGCTTGGCGGTGGCACCGGAAGGCCTGTGGATCGCACAGCAAAAACTGACCGGAGACTCGGCGAAGCGTTATGGCCTGCCCGAGCCCGCCGACATCCGCGAAGCCGCCTGGCTGGTGGATTGGAACGGCAAGCTGCTCAAGACGGTGATGACCAACTGCCGCAACTGCTCCGGCATGGCCTATGGCGACGGCTGCGTGTGGATGATGGCCAACCAGGAACCGGAGGGCTGTTTCCAGGTCGACATGAACAGCAAGCAGATCAGCCATCGCCAGATTCCGTTGGGCCTGCCGGGACAGGACGGGGGCGGCAGCCATGGCGCGCAATGGCGCGATGGCAAATTATGGATCGCGGCGTTGCGGCCCAAGCTCTTGTTGCGTGTCGATCCCAAGACCTGGGCGCCGGAAGTGGCGATTTCGACCTACAACACACCCGACAAGCCACGCTCGCACGATCTCACCTTCGACGCTGACGGCAATATCTGGCTGGTGAACGGCAACGACAGCACCAGCTACAAGGAAGGAAGGCCGGGGCTGGTGAAGTATGACGGCAAGACCGGCCAGGTCATCGGCACCTATGACTTCCTGCCCGGCTCCGCCGATCCGCACGGGCTGGAATTCCACAATGGCACCTTGATCAGCTGCGACGCCGGAATCCATCCCGGTTGGCCGAACGGCGACAGTCCCCATGCTGGCTGGGTCTTCAAGATCGAACCGGCGTAACGCTAGTCGACTCGAAAACCTGGGCGGATGGAGATGTACGACAAATCCAGTTTGGAAATGCTGGGGCAGCCCAGCAACTTCAAAGTGCGGATGAGGTCAGCGCGGAAGATTTCGATGGCGCGTTCGACACCGGCGTCACCGGCCGCCGCCATGCCATAGGCATAGCCGCGTCCCAGCAACACCGCCTTGGCGCCCAGAGTGATGGCCTTGACCATGTCGGAGCCACGGCGGATGCCGCCGTCGAACAACACTTCGATCTTGTCGCCCACCGCTTCCACGATGCCCGGCAGCACCCGCAGGCTGCCGGCCACGCCGTCCAACTGCCGCCCGGCATGAGTGGAGACGACAATGCCTTGTGCCCCCGCATCCACCGAACGCTTGGCATCATCCACCGTCATCACGCCCTTCATCACAATGGGGCCGTCCCATTGCTCGCGAATCCATTTGAGATCGGTCCACGACACTTGCGCGGATTCCAGCGCCGCTGCGACATCGATCGCCGCCAAGGGACCGGAGCCGGGCACCACGATATTGGGAAAGGGCCGCGTCATGCCGTCCATGATGAAACCCGCCAGCCAGCCGGGATGGGCCAGGATGTTGGGCAGATAGGGAATCTTGACGAAGGGATTTTTGCCCATCAGCGGCTTCATGCCGTTGCGCACATCGCGCTCGCGGTTGCCCGCCACCGGCGTGTCGATGGTGACGAACAGCGCCTTGTAGCCGGCGGCCCTGGCGCGGGCGATGGACCCCTCTGCCGCCCCACGCCCGCCCGCCAGATAGAGCTGATAGAAGGTCGGACCCGGCGATTGCGCCTTCACATCCTCGATAGTGTGACCCGACATGGTGGACAGAATATAGGCGGTGCCGTTCCTGCCCGCCGCCTTCGAGGCCGCCAGCTCACCGCGTGGATGCATCAGCCGCGAATAGCCGATCGGCGCCAGGATGAAAGGCAGGTCCAGCTTGTGGCCCAGCACGGTGACGCCCAGATCGCAGGCCGGCGTCGCCACCGCGAACCGCGGCTTGAACAATACCTCGCGGAAGCAGCGCTCGCTGTCCTTCAAGGTCACTTCGTCGTCGGCGGCGCCGTCGAGATAATCGAACACCGCATCCGGCAGCCGAGCCCGCGCCAGGCGGCGCAGATCCTTGACATTGACGACACGCGGAGATGCGAGATTCATGAACCGGAGCCCAGAGACAGCGGGTCCTTATGCCCGCAAAAAGCGCCAGCTTCCAGAGGCCCGTTGTCCCTCCCTCTCACCATGAGCGAGGCTGGAAATCTCTCCTGCATTGCCCCCCGGACCAGCGTCTAAAAGGCGGAAATGCCGGTCTGGGCCCGGCCCAGCACCAGGGCATGGATATCGTGGGTGCCTTCATAGGTGTTGACGGCTTCCAGGTTCATCACATGCCGCATCACATGAAAATCGTCGGCAATGCCGTTGCCGCCATGCATGTCCCGCGCTGCCCTCGCGATGTCCAGCGCCTTGCCCGTGTTGTTGCGCTTGATGAGACTAATGGCTTCCGCCGCCAGCTTGCCCTGCTCCATCAGCCGCCCCGCCTGCAGGCAGGCGGCGAGACCCAAGGTGATCTCGGTCTGCATGTCGGCCAGCTTCTTCTGGTAGAGCTGGGTGGCGGCCAGGGGGCGGCCGAACTGGCGCCGTTCCAGCCCATAAGACCGCGCCGCGTGCCAGCAGAATTCGGCCGCCCCCATCGCGCCCCAGGCAATGCCGTGACGTCCATGATTGAGGCAGGAAAAAACCGACTTGAGTCCGTCGCTCCCCGGCAGCAGACGATCTTCGGGAATCTCCACATCCTGCATGACGATCTCGCCGGTGACGCTGGCGCGCAGCGAGAATTTGCCTTCGATCTTGGGCGTGGACAGGCCCTTGTCGCCGCGCTCCAGAACGAAGCCGCGCACCCGGTCATCCAGCTTGGCCCATACCACCAGGACATCGGCGATAGGGGCATGCGTGATCCAGGTCTTGGCGCCCGACACGACAAAACCGGCGCCGGTTTTGCGCGCCCGGCTTTGCATGCCGCCGGGGTCGGAACCGGAATCCGGTTCGGTCAATCCGAAAGCGCCGATCCATTCGCCCCGTGCCAGCCGCGGCAAATATTTTTCCCGCTGGGCCTGGCTGCCGAAGGCGTGAATGGGATGCATCACCAAGCTGGATTGCACCGACAGCGAAGAGCGGAACGCTGAGTCCACCCGCTCGACCTCACGCGCGATCAGCCCATAGGCCACCGGCGAAGCGCCGCCAAATTCCGGCAAGGTGCTGCCCAGAAACCCCAACGCACCCATTTCCTGCAGCAAGGCACGGTCAAAACTTTCATTACGGTGCATGTCGCGCACCAGAGGCATCAGGCGCGACTGCGCGAAATCATGGGCGCTGTCGCGCACCAGCCTTTCCTCTTCGCGCAGCGAAGAGTCCAGCAGCAACGGATCGGCCCAATCGAAACGCGGCCAGATGTCGGTCATTTCCCAGCCCAAAACAAAACGGGGAGGCGAAATGCTTCCCGCCTGGAAAGCATATCGCCATCCCCGTGCTGCCCGCAAAGGGCAGACTCAGCCGTTAAAGGCTAATTACTCTTGGTGACCTGGCCTTCAGCGACACCGCCCTTGCTGCCGATGCCGGGATTGACCTCATGTTCGTCCTTGGGCGATGTCGGCATGGTCTGATCGTCATGTCCGGCCAGCTTGGCGTCGGTATTGGCATCGGCGCCGGGCGTGCCGTCGCGCAGGTCATGTTTGGGGGCGTTGGTCATGAATTTCTCCTGAAAGGTTCCAGGAGATAACGGTTGGACCGGATGGCTAGTTCCTGTCGCGAAAAACCCAATCGGCAACGTCTTTATCCACCTGCTCTCCTTCCAGGTCCCTCAGCAGCATGTGATAGCCATGCTCATAACGCTTCACGGTCAGCGGAAGTTTGGGCGTCTTGTTTTCCAGCCCCGCGATCACCGACTGGGTGGGCTTGGCGGGAATGATCTGGTCGTTGGCACCATAGAGGAACAGGATCGGCGGCGTTTTGGCGATACGATCCGGCGCGGTGCGCGCCTCATCCATCAGATTCACCAGTCCGAACAGGGTGTCGGTGCGGGTCTTTTTCTGGAACAGGGGATCGCGGCTCAGCGCCCGCAACATCTCCACATTGTCGGACGGAACGATGGTCACCACCCGGCCGGCAGCGCTGTTGGACAAGATCATGCCGGGCAGCAGATGTGCCGCCAGGAACAGCGCGGCACGATAGGTCAGCGGCATGTCGGCCCGCGACCAGACCGCGGGCGCCACCAGGATCACGCCATCCACCGCGGGAGGCTTGTCCCAGGCCAAGGCGGTGAGCACCACCGCGCCGCCCATGCTCTCTCCCAGCACGAAAACCGGCACGCCGGGATAGCGCGCCCGCGCCGCCGCGACCGCGTCAGAAAGATCGGAACGCATGGCATCCGCGCCCGCCCAGACCCCGGGATTCTGGCTTACGCCAAAGCCGCGCTGGTCATAGGCCAGGGTGGTGATGCCCAGCTTGGCCCACACCTTGCCCGGCATATCGAAGGCCTTGGAATAGTCGCTCATGCCGTGCAGCCCAACGATCACCGCGCGCGGCTTGCCCCCTTCCGCATCCCAATGGCGCAGCGGCAAACGGGTGCCATCACGGGCAATGATGGCGTCGCTCGCCAGCTCTGGGGTCACGCTGCCTTCAGCAGAAGGCGCAAAACTGGGGGCGCAACCGGCAACAAGCAGCAAGACACAGGCGAGAAGAACACGCACGTCACACCCGGCCGCTCTGCGCGGCGAAGGCAAGAAGGGGAAAATCCATGCCGGACCTTAGCGAAAACACTTCAAAAGGGTAACAGCCCGATCATGGCGCCTGAAAGGCCGCTGGCCATGGTGCCGGCCACCAGCGCTTTCAGCGCCAGGGACACGACCTCGTCGCGCCGCTCGGGGATCAGGGCGCTCATACCGGCGATCAGGATGCCGACACTGGCGAAATTTGCGAAGCCGCACATGGCATAGACCAGGATCTGGGTGCTGCGGGGATCGAGCGTCCCCGCCGGGAGCGCCCCCATCCTGAGATAGGCCACCAGTTCGGTGAGAACGATCTTGATCCCCATCAGCCCACCCGCCGCGCCGGCCTGTTGCCAGGGCACGCCCAACAGCCAGACAAAGGGCGCGAACAGCCAGCCCAGGATTCTCTCCAAGGTCAGCGGTGCGCCGCCCACCCCCGGCAACTCGCTGAGCACCAGGTTGGCCAGTGCCATCAGCGAGGTGGTCACGATCAGCATGGCCAGGATGTAGAGATAGATTTTCAGCCCGTCCTCGGTGCCCTGCGCCATCGCATCCATGGTGGAGCGGTAATGCACGCTTTCCTGCTTCTCGGTGAGATCGGTCTCCGCGGGTCCGGGCACCATGATGCGCGCCATCATCACGCCTGCCGGAAGCGACATCAGCGACGCCACCAGCAAATGGCCCAGGGCACCCGGCAGCACATCGCGCAGGATGGTGGCGTAAAGCACGAACACGGTGCCCGCGATCACCGACAGGCCCACGGTCATCAGGATGAAAAGCTCTGTGCGGGTCAGCCGCGCCAGATAGGGCCGGATCACCAGCTGGCCTTCGATATTGCCCAGGAAGACCGTGGCGGCAGCACTGAGCCCGACCGCGCCGCCCAGCCCCAAGGTGCGCTTCAGCACCAGCGCCAGCCCATGCACGATGACCGGCAGGATGCGCCAATGCCAGAGGATGGCGGACAAGGCGCTGATCACCATCACCAGGGGCAGGATGCCGAAAGCCAAGTTCACCATGTTGGTGGGATGGGTGACGGTGAAAGGCGCGGGCCCGCCCCCCAGATAGCCGAAGATGAAGCTGGTGCCCGCGCCGGTGGCGCTGGACAGCACCGACACCAGGCCGTTCAGGCGGAACAGCCAGTCGCGAACCATGGGGAGCTTCAGCAGTATCAGAGCCAGCACGGCCTGCAACAGCAAGGTCCCCACCACCACGCGCCAAGGGAATGTCCGGCGGTCTTCGGAGAGCGCCCAGGCAGCTGCGACCAGGACACAGATCCCCAATGCCGATTGCAGATGCGCCAACGATCTCAGCCCCTGCGAAAACCCCGCAGCTCACGCTACACCATTTCCGCGCCGGCAAAAGCCGCACCTCGGCATGACAGAAGGACGCGCCGGGATTAGTGTCGTGGTTTCGAAGTTCGCACTATCACCGATATCAGCCTCGAAGCGAACTTCGAAACCAAACGACACTAAGAATCAATAAGTTGCTAGTGTCCCTCGATTCCGAAATTCGCCTGCACCCCGATATAGAGACCGTGCGAATTTCGGAATCGGGACACTAGTGTCACACAAGGGAAGAAAGCTTGTGACTTCAAAAACGGCAGGATCGCAGAAAATTGCCGCCCTGGCGGGCGCGCGCGCCTTTCCGCCCCTGATGGTAGTGATGTTCCATTTCAGCGAGGGTCATCATTACAGCGGTTGGCGGCCCTTGGATTTCCTCGCCACCCGCGGCTATCTGTGGGTGGAGTTCTTTTTTGTCCTGTCCGGCTTCATTCTGACTTATGCCTACTGGCCGCGGCTGAAGGACCTGTTCCGCCGGACGGGATATCTGGCCTTCCTGCGGGCCCGGCTGATCCGGCTTTACCCCCTGCACCTGTTCATGCTGCTGCTGATCCTGGCCATGGTGATCGGATTGCGGGCGCTGGCCGCGCAGGGCGGCTATACCTCCATTTTCGACCTCAAATATCACCAGGATGTCAGCGTCAAAGGCTTCTGGCTCAGTCTGTTGTTGCTCCATGCCTGGAACAGCATGGGATCGCTGACCTGGAATGGCGTGTCCTGGTTCGTCAGTGTGGAATTCGCGCTGTGCCTATTGTTTCCCGTTTTCCTGTGGCTGGCGGAAGGCCGGGTGTGGCGTGGTTTTGCCTTGATCGGGTGCGGCCTGGCCGGACTGCTGGCACTGCTCTTCACCTCCAAACACGGCCTGGACATAACCTTTCACAATGGCGTGTTCAGGGGCTTGTCGGATTTTTCCATTGGCGTAGGCATGGCGGTTCTGTTCCGGCGCCTCAAGCCGCGCGATGGCGTACCGGAATGGATGCACTCGCTGCTGCAACTCCTGCTGCTGGTCTTGCTGGGCTATGTGGTGATGAACACCGGCTGGTCGCATACCCGCATGGATATCTTCACCGTGCTGCCGTTGATGGCGCTGGTTTTCGCGCTCGCCTTCGACCGCGGCATCGTCGCGCGCCTGCTTCAGATGCGGCTGCCCCAAGTGATGGGGGAATGGTCCTATGCCATCTATCTGGGGCAGACCGCATGGTTGCTGGCGATCCGCTTTTTTGAACAGCGTCTCTATCCGCCGCCGGAAACGGTTTTTCTTGGCATGCCCTTTTCCAGCCTGATCTGGTGGCTGGAGCCGCTGCTGCTTGTCATCGTCTGTGTCTTGTGGGGCGGCTTGCTGGCGGAATATGTCGAACTGCCCGCCGCCGCCAGGTTGCGCCGGCAGTTTGGCCGCCGCCTTGACCCGCAAAGCGTGCCCACGCCATCCTGACTTAAACGAACAACGAGGAAGCCCATGGCCATCACCTTCAAAGACAAGGTCGCGATCGTTACTGGTGCCGGCGGAGGGTTGGGCCGCGCCCATGCCCTGCATCTGGCAAGGCTTGGCGCCAAGGTGGTGGTCAATGATCTGGGCGGTTCGCTGGACGGTAGCGGCGGCAATTCCCAGGCGGCCGAAAAAGTGGTCGCCGAAATCATTGCCGCGGGCGGCGAAGCCATCGCCAATGGCGCGTCGGTCAGCGATGACGCGGGCGTGGCCCATCTGGTCAAGCAGACCATGGACAAATGGGGACGCATCGACGTGCTGATCGCCAATGCCGGCATCCTGCGCGACAAAAGCTTCGCCAAGATGGAACTGAAGGATTTCGAGGCGGTGATCAACGTCCATCTGATGGGCACCGTCAAACCGGCCAAGGCGGTGTGGGAGATCATGAAGGGGCAGGGTTACGGCCGCATCGTGGTCACCACCTCTTCCACCGGCCTGTACGGAAATTTTGGCCAGACCAACTACGGCTCGGCCAAGCTGTCGCTGGTGGGATTCATGAATTCGCTGAAGCTGGAAGGCGCCAAGGACAATATCCGGGTCAATGCGATATGTCCGGTCGCCGCCACGCGCATGACCGAAGCCTTGATGCCACCCGCCTTGCTGGAAATGCTCAAGCCCGAATTCGTCTCGCCGGCCGTAGCCTATCTGGCCTCCGATGACGCGCCGACAGGCGTGATTCTCACAGCCGCCGCCGGTGTGTTCGCCGCCGCTCAGTTGGTGGAGACCGATGGCGTCAATCTCGGCCATGGCGCCACAGCTGACGACATTGCGGCGCATTTCGGGGCGATTTGCGACTGGACCACGGCGAAGCATTACGGCCAGGGCGGCGAGCAGAGCGCCAAATTTTTGGCGCGAGTCCAGGAAAAAACCGCCTCAACCTGAATCTTCGCAGGCGGTTAATCGCTCGCCCGGCATCCGAGAAAATTTCTGCCGCGAAACAATCGGGAATAATTTTTTGGCTTTGTGACGAAATGACTCTTGCAGGCGCGAACGGATTGCCTCACGCTCGCTTTATGGACGACCTGCGCGGCTTAACTGTTCGTACGGCCCGGCCTGAAGACGCCGCCGACCTCGCGCGCATCTATATCGAATCCTGGCAGGACACTTATGCGGGCGTGATTTCCCACGCGCTGCTCGGCTCCATGTCGCACAAGTCCCATACCGCCCGCTGGCAGGCCGCGATCAAGGCCGACAAGAATCTGGGCGCGGTTCTGGCGGCGGAAGACGCGCATCATGGCGTGGTCGGACTTTGCAGCCTGGGGCGCGCGCGCGACGGCGCATTGGGCTTTGAAGGCGAAATCTACACGCTGTACGTCGATCCAGCTTTCCTGGGACGCGGCGCGGGGCGGGCCCTTTTGTCCGGCGCCTTCGATGTCTTGAAGGAGCGCAAGCTCAAATCCTGCCTGATCTGGGCTCATGCCCGCAACAATGCCTGCTTCTTCTATGAAGCGATGGGTGGATACCGTGTCGCCAACCGTACCACGCGGCTGATGGGCGAATTGACGCCGGAGATTGGCTTTGGCTGGAAGCGGCTGGCGACCCGGAAACAGACGCGAGCGATCCAATCCCGCTCGGATCAATCCTAGCCGCAAGCTCTGCTCTTCTTAAAGGTCTTTGGGCCGCACAAAGTCCACCAGTTTCCCGGTGCCCCTGGTCACGTCGCGCCAGCGGCCCACATCGAAATCCAGAATGGCGACAGCGCTGGTGGGGAATTTCTCCTCCAACGCTTCATGACGCACCCGCTCCTTGCGCCTCACCGGCTCGCGCGCCAGCAGGGTGGCACTCTCCTCCAGACCGGGATTGTGTCCCACCACCATCAAGGCCGAGACCTTGGCGGAGGCGCCGCGGACCGCTGCCAGTATCTTGGCCGGATCGGCGAGGTACAGATTGTCGCGATATTCGATTTCACAGTCCAAGACCTGGACCGCCAATTCCGCCGTCTGCACGGTGCGCGCCGCCGGCGAGCAGAGGATCAGGTCTATCCGATGGCCGCCCTTGCGCAGATAGCGCGCCATGGCGCTGGCGTCCTGCATGCCGCTGAGCATCAGGGTACGATCGAAATCCTCGATGCCGGGTTCGGCGGGGACAGCTTTGGCATGCCGAAACAGAAACAGCCGCTTCATAAGCGTCTTTCCCTGGTTGCGCGCCCCCAAAAGCGACGCGTCCTAGACCCGCGAATCCCGCATAAAGCTTATGTTCTTGACCCCCAAGGGGCAACCGCGCGACAAAACCAGCCTTAAGCAGCGCGCGGCACCCGCCGAAACTGCCTGCAAGGACAGAGGTTAATGGCCACAAACAAGAAGGCCGGGAAATGGCGCAAACGCACCTTGGCCGTGCGCGGCGGCACCGCCCGTTCGCCGTTCCAGGAAACGTCCGAAGCCCTGTTCATGACCTCGGGCTACGCCTATGAGACGGCGGAAGAAGCCGAGGCCCGTTTCAAGGGCGAGATCGGCGGCTTTCAATATTCCCGTTTCGGCAATCCCACCGTCTCCATGTTCGAGGAGCGCATGGCGCTGCTGGAAGGCGCCGCCGTCGGCCGCGCCACCGCCACCGGCATGGCGGCGGTTACCGCCGTCTTCCTGTCCTCGCTCAAGACCGGCGATCATGTAGTGGCGGCGCGGGCCATGTTCGGTTCCTGCCTGCATGTGGTGGAACAGATCCTGCCGCGCTTCGGCATCACCTATACCCTGGTGGACGGCGCCGACACCGCAGCCTGGGAAAGGGCGATGACGCCCCAGACCCGGTTGTTGTTCCTGGAGACGCCTTCCAACCCGACCCTGTCGCTGGTGGACATCGCCGCGGTGGCCAAGATCGCCGACAAGCACGGCGCGCGGCTGGCGGTGGACAATGCCTTTGCCAGCCCGGCCCTGCAGCGGCCTATCGAGTTCGGCGCCCATATCGTGATCCATTCCTCCACCAAATATATCGACGGCCAGGGACGCGCCCTGGGCGGGGTGGTGCTCTGCGACCAGGAATTCCTGGATCAGCATCTGCAGGTCTTCCTGCGCAACACCGGACCCAGCATCAGCCCGTTCAATGCCTGGCTGCATCTCAAGAGCCTGGAGACCTTGGAGCTGCGCATGAAGCAGCATTGCGAGAATGCGAAAGCGATCGCCGATTTCCTCAGCCAGCAGAAGAAGGTGACGCGGGTTCTCTATCCCTTCCGGCCCGATCACCCGCAGCACAACTTGGCCCGCGCCCAGATGGATGGCGGCGGCGGCGTGGTGGCGTTCGAAGTGACAGGCGGCAAGACATCCGCCTTCAAGCTTGCCAATGCGCTCAAGCTGATCGACGTTTCCAACAACCTGGGCGACTCCAAGAGCCTGATCACCCATCCCGAAACCACCACCCATTCCAAGGTGGCGCCGGAAGAGCGCGCGTCCTTGGGCATCACGCCCGGACTGATGCGTATTTCGGTGGGGCTGGAGGATGCCGACGATCTTTGTGACGATCTGGAACAGGCGCTGAAGGTAGCCTGATGGCCGAGCATCGCATCACGCTCAACTGGGAAAAGGGCGAGACGCCCTTCACCTATGACGCCTATCCGCGCAACCACACCATTTCATTCAAGAACGGGCAGGAAACCGCGATCGCGTCAGCCTCGCCGGTCTATAAGGGCGACGGCAGCAAAGCCGATCCGGAAGACCTGCTGGTGGCAGCGCTTTCGTCCTGTCACATGTTGAGCTTTCTGGCCATCGCCGCCAAGAAAAGACTGACCGTGACGTCTTACCAGGATGAGGCGACAGGCTTTCTGGAAAATGACTCTCCAAGTGGTAGTGGGGGTAAACTTTGGATGACACGCGTGATCCTGCGGCCCAAGGTTGCGATCGACACCGATGCTGAAACTCTGGCGCATATCCATCATCAGGCGCACGAGGCCTGCTTTATCGCAAACTCGGTGAAAACCCAGGTTTCCGTTGAAATCCGGAATTGAAGCAAGCGCGGGTTAACCCAAAAGCGCCTTGCGCCGAATTGTCGCTTGCGTGGAACAAGGCCCGGCCCGATACTTCGCCAAATGCAAGATATGGAAGAAATCCGCCCGACGGTCGGTCACCAGTATGAACTGGAGACGCGGCGCATTCGCGTGGCGGTGAAGCCGGCCTATCTCGACGATCAATCCGATCCGGAAGATGACCGCTATGTCTGGGCCTACACCGTCACCATCGAGAACCGCGGCGCGGAGCCGGTGCAGCTATTGTCGCGCTATTGGAACATCGTGGATGGTCAGGGCCGGGTGCAGGAAGTGCGCGGGGCCGGTGTGGTGGGCGCCCAGCCTGTGATCGCACCGGGCGAGAGCTTTCAGTACACCAGTGGCTGCCCGCTGGAGACGGCGTCGGGCACCATGAGCGGCCGCTACCAGATGATGAGCGCTTCGGGCGAGAGCTTTGAGGCCGAAATCCCGGCTTTCCTGCTGGAAAGCCCCTACGAACGCCGCCAAATTCACTAACCCTTGCGGCATTCCCCGGCTCGGGCCGCTCAAGTCGCTAGCGCGCGCGACCCGCTTCGAGCCGGTCCGGTTCGAAGCCCATAGCGAGCCTGTGGTTGAAACCACTGCCTGCGCGGGCGAAACTCCTTCATGAGCAAGCCAACCCGTGAAGAGGCCGAAAAGGCCATCGAAACCCTGCTGCGCTGGGCGGGCGACGACCCTACCCGCGAAGGATTGACCGACACCCCTGCCCGCGTCGCGAAGGCATTCGAGGAATGGTTCAGCGGCTATGGCCAGGATCCCGAGGAATATCTCACCCGCACCTTCGAGGAGATCGAAGGCTATGACGACATGGTGATCCTGAGGGACATCCGCTTCGAGAGCCATTGCGAGCATCATCTGGCGCCCATCATCGGCCGCGTCCATGTCGGCTATCTGCCCACCAGGCGGGTGGTGGGCATCTCCAAGCTGGCGCGGGTGGTGGAAGCCTATGCCCGCCGCCTGCAGGTGCAGGAAAAAATGAACGCCCAGATCGCCAACACCATCCAGAAGGTGCTGCAGCCCAAGGGCGTGGCGGTGGTGATCGAAGCGGCGCATCAGTGCATGACCACACGCGGTGTGCACAAGACCGGCGTCACCATGGTGACCTCCACCATGCTGGGCGCCTTCCGCGACAATTCCGATACCCGCCGCGAATTCCTCAACATCATCGGCAATCCCGCCAGCCGCACAGATACCTGAAGAGGGGGCCGATAATGTCTGCAGCGCTCGATCTTGTGCGGGAACTGATCGCGTTCGATACCACCAGCCGCGACTCCAACCTGGCGCTGATCGACCATGCCCAGGCTTTGCTGGAGAAAGCGGGCGCGCGCTGCCGCCGCACCTTCAATGGGGCCGGCGACAAGGCCAACCTGTTTGCCACCATCGGCCCTGACGGGGATGGCGGCTTTGTGCTGTCAGGCCATACCGATGTGGTGCCGGTGGACGGCCAGGACTGGTCGACCAATCCGTTCCAGCCGGACGTGCGCGACGGCAAGCTTTATGGCCGTGGCGCCTGCGACATGAAAGGTTTTGTCGGCACCGCGCTGGCGCTGGCGCCGGAGATCGGGCGGGCGAAGCTGAAGCGGCCGATCCATTTCGCTCTGTCCTATGACGAGGAAGTCGGCTGCATCGGTGTCAAAGGCCTACTGGACGACCTGAAAGCGCAGAATCTCAAGCCGGCGCTGGCGATCATCGGCGAACCCACCCTGATGAAAATCGTCGGTGCCCATAAAGGCGGTGCCAAGCTGGTGACCCGCTGCTGCGGGCGGGAACATCATTCCAGCGGCCCGGAAAAAGGCGCCAATGCGGTGATGATGGCGGGCGAGTTCGTGACCCTGCTGGACAAGGTGTGGGACGAATTGCGCGCCGATGCCGACCCGCGTTTCGATCCGCCCCATTCCACCGTGCAGGCCACCGTGATCCATGGCGGCACCGCGGTGAATATCCTGGCCAGGGAAGCGGAAGTGACCTGGGAATATCGCTGCCTGCCCGATCGCGACCCGGACAAGATCATCGCGCGGGTGAAAGACCGCGCCGCCGCCGAAGTGCTGCCCAAATATCAGCGCCGGGCGCCGGAGGCCGCCTTC
>Ga0157379_10000130_pt1 | contig 53242 bp, 46 predicted proteins | sample S25metaG_FD_121802 | JGI IMG/M metagenome (GOLD analysis project Ga0157379, IMG submission 121802) | Switchgrass rhizosphere microbial communities from Kellogg Biological Station, Michigan, USA - S2-5 metaG | ecosystem: Host-associated > Plants > Roots > Rhizosphere > Soil | place: USA... | reverse complement strand
GTGATCATGATCACGTCGAGATCGGGCCAGTGCTCGCGGATCTCACGAGTGAGGCCGATGCCGTCGGTGCCGGGGATACGCAGGTCGACCACCGCGAGCGAGAAGTCGTGCTCGCCGAGCAGGCGCAGCGCCTCCGAGGCGTTGCCCGCGCTGCTCACGAGGTACTGCTGCGACGTATAGAGGTCTTCCAGCTGACGGCAGATCAGCGGATCATCGTCGACGATAAGAATCCGGGTGTCCATTTCCACTCCTAGACGTACAGCGGGAGGAAGATCACGACCGTCCTCCGACCGTTGGCATCGCAGCGCTCGACGATCTCTCCGCCGTGCATCTCGATGAGCTTTTGCGCTACCGCCCACTCCACCCCAGCCTCGGCCGTGCGGAAGAGGGGTGAAGGGGCGACCTTGGGCTCCACCGACAGCCGCACCTCGAGTCCGGGGAAGTCGCGGCGCGTGACCTTGCCGAGTCCCACGGTGAGCGCCCCGCCCTGCTTCAGATCCTCGTGCACCTGGTGCAACGCGATGCGAAAGGCCTGTGAGATGCGCGACGGGTCGATGAGGATGGTCGAGGGCTCGCCGATCTCATCGCGGAAGACCCGCACCTCGTTGCCGTTCAGATGGGCTCCGAGATGGGTCATGAAGCCATCGAGCAACTCGCTGACGGCCGTTTTCGTGAAGTTCAGGCGGATCGGGTAGAAGTACTCGAGCGCGACCTTGAGGAAGTCCTCGAGGTTGCTGATCGTGCGCTCGAGCATGTGACCCGCAGTGGAGTCGGCCTTGCGCGCACCTTCCGTGTCGCTCTTGATGTAGTCCGACCAGTAATAGAGCTTGTGAAAGAAGTTACCGAGCTCGTGCGAGATCTCCGCCAGCACGCGCTCCTGCACGACGACGAGGCTCCCGTGCTCGGGCGCCTCCTCAGGCGCATGGCTCGGGATCTGGTCGATCGCGGTCGGCGGCCGCTCGCGGTGGGCAGTCATGATTGAATTGCGCCACTCTGGGTCGACGCGGCGCCCCTCGTGCGCCGGGTCTTGCAGAACTGTGAGGCGAACGGGGAAAGTCTACTCCGCACGCACGCGCCCGTTCAACCCACAATTTCGCGTGATTACCCTTCGCGACATTGCAGAGTTTTCGGACGAGCGCCGGCGAAACTCAAACACCGGGCGCCAAGGCCAGCGCGTCCGCGTTATCGGACGCTAGGTACGCGTTTGCCGGGGCGTCTACTGCCCGGCCATACCGCTGCGCGAATCGAATACCAGCTTCAAGTTCTGCACTTTACGCAGCTCGTAGTCGATCGTGAGGAGCGCCTCGATCACGTTCTTGATCTCGCCCGTCATGCGATCGAGTTCCTGGAAGGACACCCGCTCCAGCTCGCGCCGGACCTGTTCGTAGAGGCTCAGCAGACTCCCGAGCCCCCCCGCGGCCGTGAATCGGCGGTCCATCTCGTCGTATGAGGAGAGGATGCGGTCGATGAGTTCGCGGATCTCGTGGGTCACGGCGGGGGTCTCCTTGGCAGCGGGATCGTGAGCCGGCTGGCGGCAGCACCGATTTGAAGCAATTCCAGTGCCACGGAAAGGCGTAGGTGAGCAGAAAAAGGGAATGATTTCCGCAACTAACGTCGGAGCTGACACATGGCCGGTCATGCAAAACTGCAACGCACCCGCGACCTCTGGCGGGAGTTGGCCGTGGGGACGAGCTCAAACTGACGAGCGGCGACGGCCCAGATCGGCTTCAGGCTGCTGTCCGAGCGCCAGCTTCAACTCACGCAAACGTTGCAGCTGAGCATCCATGTGGACCAGCTCGTCGAGCAGGCGCTTGATCTCGGCACCGACCCACACCAGCTCCTCGGAGCCGACGTCCGCGACCGCGGTCTCGACCTGCTTCGCCAGCTCGAGGAGTTGCGAGACGCTCTGCACCCCGTTGCCGGAGATGCGCCGGCCGAGCTCGCCGTAGTAGCGTACGATGTCTTCCGTCTGGCGTCGCATCCGCTCGAGCATGCGACCTCAGTAGCATCGGCCTGAAGGACGCTCAAGCAACTTCGGCCGCAGCCTCGCGCCGCGTGATCCACGCCAGCAGCGCGCGCACGTTGCGCGTCAAATCGAACGACGACGCGACCAGGTCGCGACCCCGGCGCGCGCGATCGAGGTGGACCTCGGGACGCTGCAGCACGTCCCGCAGGGCGCCGGCGAGCGCGACGCTGTCGCCCGGCGCGACGAGGGTCCCCGTCTCGCCGTCGCGTACGACCTCGGGAATCCCGGAGAGGCTCGTCGACACGACCGGCGTCCCGACGGAGAACGCCTCGAGGATCACGTTGGGGATGCCGTCCATCGAGGCGTCCTTGGCGCGCACGCTCGGCAGGGTGAAGACGGCGGCGCGCGCGATCAGCTCCATGACCGCGCGGTGCGGCATGGCTCCGACGAGCTCGACGCGGCCGTCGAGCCCCTGTGCGCGAATGCTCGTGGCGAGCGCGTCGCGTTCCTCCCCCTCGCCGACGATCACACAGCGGAAGGCGACGCCGTCACGCGCGAGGAGCGCGCAGGCCGCGACCAGATCGTGGAAGCCCTTCTTCGCCGTAAGACGGCCGACCGAGACGACGAGACCGGGCTCGCGCGACGCCGCGGCAACCGACGCCAGCGCAACGCCGTGGTAGGACACCGCGATCCTCTCCGCGCCTCCGTGCACGGCGAGGCCGTGCAGCAGCCGCTCGTTGTACTGCGTGCAGGTGACGACGGCCCGCGCCGCGGCGATCTTCTCGGCGAGGCCGATCTGATTGGCGGGCACGAAGATGTCCCACGCGTGGCCGGTGAAGCTGAACGGCAGATCGAGGAGCTGCGCCACCGTCGCCGCGGCCGTGGTCGGATGGTTCGCGAAGTGGGCGTGCACGTGCGTCACGCCCCGCGTCTCCAGGACGCGCGCGAAGTAGACGCTCTTCGGGAAGATCGCGAGCGTCGCGACCGCGAGCCGGGGGTGGCGCAGTTGCCGCGCCGCGAGCCGCAGGGTCGCCCCGAGCGCCGCGAAATACCGCCGCGGCGCCCGGCGCAGGAAGGAGACATGCGCCCGCAGCAGGTCGAACGAGAGGAGCCAGGCGCCGTACACCGTCGACTCGACGAAGCGCCCGAGATCGGGGTCGCCGAGATTCCGCGGCGGCGGCCGCAGCGAGCAGACGACGAGCGGCACCCCGAACGCGCGCACCTGCTCGACCTCGCGGCGCACGAACGACTGGGTCAGGTCGGGAAAGCCCGGCGTCACGTACGCCAGGCGCAGGTCGCGCGCCGGATCGCCGCTCACGTCCGCAGCGCGTCGCCGTCGAGGAAGCCGCGACACCAGAGCTCCAGATTCAGCAACGTCCACACCTGCATGAAGCGCGTGTCGTCGCCCCCGAGATAGCGCTGCCACAGGGTCGCGACCGCGGCCGGCTCCAGCAGCCCCCGGCTGCGCGCCCGCGTGCCGAGCAAGAGATCCTCCGCCATCGGCCGGAGCTCGCGCCGGAACCAGCGATCGAGCGGCAAGCGGAAGCCGTGCTTCCGCCGCTCGATGATCTCCTGCGGAATCAGTCCGGCTGCGAGGCGCTTCAAGATGTATTTGCCGCCGCCGCGCCACTTGAGATCGGACGGCATGGTCGCCGCGAGCTCGACGATACGATGGTCGAGATACGGCACGCGCGCCTCGAGGCTGACGCTCATGCTCATCTTGTCGACCTTCATGAGCAGATCCTCGGGCAGCCAGGTGGCGAGGTCCACCAGGAGATAGCGGTTCAGGACGTCGAGGTCGCGGCCGCGCTCGAAGAGCCGCGCGAAGTCGGGCTGCATGGCGGCGCCGTTCAGGTGCGCGCGTACGTCGCCGCTCAACACCTGGTCCAGCTCCGACGGCCGGAACACCGACTTGAGCAGGCGAAAGCCGCCGAGCGGGTCGAGCGCGCCCGCCGCCAGCGCTTTGGCGAAGCGCGCCGGTACGGCCGGCGCCGCGTGCGACAGCAGGCGCCGCAGCGCCTCCGGCACCTGGCTGTAGCGCTCGAGCAGGCTCGGGAAGCGATAGTGGTCGTAGCCGGCGAAGAGCTCGTCGGCGCCCTCGCCCGTCAGCACCACCGTCACCGAGCGGCGCGCGAACTGCGACACCAGATAGGTGGGGATCGCGGCGAAGTCGGCGATCGGCTCGTCGAGCGAGTGCACGGTCTGCGGCAGCAGGTGCTCGACGTCCATCGACTCGACGACGAGCGGGTGGTGCTCGGTGCCGAAGTGGCGAGCGACGCGCAGCGCGTGCTCGCTCTCGTCGTAGCCCCCCGGCACGGTGAAGCCGACCGAGAAGGTCTGTACCGGGCGGTCGAGGATCTCGGCCATCAAGCCGACGACGACGCTCGAATCGATGCCGCCGCTCAAGAACGCACCGAGCGGCACGTCGCTGAGCAACCGCCGCCGCACCGAGTCGCGCAACAACGAGCGCAGCTCGTCGAGGTACTCCTCTTCGGGACGGGGACGCGGCGCAGCGACCGGGATCTCCCAGTACGTGTGCTCGCGCACGCCGTCAGCCGTCACCTCGAGCATGGTCCCCGGCTTGAGGCGCTGGATGCCGCGGAAGATCGTCTGGCGGCGCGGGTTGTACTGGAAGCTCAGGTAGTCGTAGAGCGCCTCCGGCGCCACGGCGCGCTCGATTTGGGGATCCCGCAGCATCGCCTTGATCTCGGAGGCGAACACGAGACGCCCCGCGACCGTGGTGTAGTAGAGCGGTTTCTCGCCGAGGCGGTCGCGGTAGATCAGGAGACGGCGCGCACGATCGTCCCACAGCGCGATCGTGAACATGCCATTCAGGTGCTCGACGAAGCCCGGCCCATGGTCCTCGTACAGGTGTACCAGGACCTCGGTGTCGGTCGTGGTGCGGAAACGGTGGCCGCGCGCCTCGAGCTGCCGCTTCAGATCAGGGTAGTTGTAGATCTCCCCGTTGAAGACGGTCCAGACGGTCTCGTCCTCGTTGGTGATCGGCTGCCGGCCGTCAGCGAGGCCGATGATGCTGAGCCGCCGGTTGGTGAGCCCGAGCGGGCCGTTGATGTAGAAGCCGTCCTCGTCGGGCCCGCGATGCGTGATCGCGCTGCTCATCGACCGCAGCAACGCCTCGTCGACGAGCGCGCGCGGATCGAAGTGAAAGATGCCAGCGATGCCGCACATCGTGCGAGCGCTCGACTCCTAGGCCGACCGGACGGGCACCCTGCCCCGCACGCTCACCCACCCGTCATCGCTGTCGAGGAGGTCGATCTCCGTGAGGCCCATCTCGCGGAACCAGCGGAAGACCTCTTTCGGCCGATGGCGCGACTCGAGCTCGGTCGCGTAGGTATCGAAGGTATCGAGCACGGACCACTCGAGTGGATAGTTCTTGTAGATCAGCACCGGGAACAGATAGCGCACGTAGCGCACCACCGGGACGCGGTCGATCGCCCAGAAGATCGGGACCACGTATTTCGACCAGGCCATCATGACGGCGCGCGGCAGCCGCTTGGTCACGGTGCGCCACGCCTGACGGCGGAAGATGTTGAGCGCCCACGGCACGCCCGGCCGCACCGTCGCCGCGTAGACGCTGATCGCGATCGTCCCACCCGGCTTCACCAGGGGGACGAGCGTCTTGAAGGCGCGCTCACACGAGGGCGTGTGGTGCAGCACGCCGATCGAGTAGACGACGTCGAACGCGCCCGGCTTGAACGGCAGCCGGAAGATGTCGCCCTGTGTGATCAGCACGTTGGGACGCTGGCCGATGTTGGCGGCGCATGCGTCGACGGCGGTCGACAGGTCGACGCCGACGGCGAGTGCGGCGTTGTCGCGCGAGACGACGTCGAGGAAGCGACCCATGCCGCAGCCGGCCTCGAGCACGACCTTGCCCTCGATGTCGGCGGGATGGAGAGCCGTCTCGGCGCGCAGGCGCCGCTCGGAGTCGGCGAGGCGACCGCTGTCGAGCTGGACGCGCGAGAACGTCCGCCACTGCAGGCCGAACGATTCCGCGTACGCCTCGCGGTCGACGAAGCGCAGGACGCCGTCGCGCTGGTATTGCGAGTGGCACGCGACACAGGTGATGCCGTCGCCGGCGGGACGGAGGTCGCCGCCGCAGCTCGGACAGGCCAGTATCGAGAAGGCCAACGCGTCGTCGGGACGCTCGGCCGGCCTGACCGGCAGCTTTTCGGTCGCAGTCATCGAGTCTCCTTGGAAGTTCACGCGCCGGCGTGCATCGTCACGTCGTCGAGCAGGGCGTCCCACCCGTGGACGACGGTCGTGACGGCAAACGGCGCGAGGCTGGCGGCAATCTGACCCCTCAGGGTGACGCGCTCGGCGGGAGCGCGCAAGAGGCGCACCAGGGTGTCGCCGAGGCCCGCGACGTCCTCCGGGGGCAGGAGCACCCCGTTGCGGCCGGTCTGCACGATCTCCCGGACGCCGCGGGGGCAATCGAATGCGACGACGGGACACCCACAGGCGAGCGCCTCGAGCACCACGTTCGGGAGCCCCTCGTAGCGCGAGGACAGCACGAAGAGGTCGGCGGCGGCGAAGTACGCGAAGGGATTCGACGCGAACCCGGCGAAGCGTACGACGTCGGCGATGCCGAGGCGCGCGGCGCGCTCCTCGAGCAGCGCGCGATCGGGCCCCTCGCCGAGAATGGTGAGGCGGGCACCGACGCCACGCGCGCGCGCCGCTCCGAACGCGTCGAGCAGCATGTCGAAGCCCTTCTGGTGGCCAAGACGCCCGGCGGCGACCACGTGCGGGCCCGAGCCGACGAGCGGCGACGGCTCCGCCGCGGCCTGGGCGCGGATGCGCTCGACGTCGACGGGGTTGTAGAGCCGTACGATCTGCCCGGGGCGGGCGCGCACGCGCGCGATCATCTCGTCGCGCGCCACGTCCGACTGCACCACGATGCGATCCGCTCGCCGCACCTCGCGAAGATACCATCGGTAGAAGAGCGGCTGAAAGCGGCTGTTTTCCAGGTAACGCTCGCCGATGACCTCGCGTACGACGAGACCGACGCCGGGCACGAAGCGGCGCAACAGGAGCAGCGCGAAGTTGAGATAGCCCTGCGTCGATACCACGACCTCCGGCGCGACGGCGCGGATCGTGCGCACGAGATCCGGCAGCGCGCGCCGCAGACGCGGCGCCGCCAGCACGTGCACCGGGACGTCCGACGGCACGTCGCTCAGATACGGCCCGACGGCCTCGACGAGCAGCAGGTGCGGCTCGAAGCGCGTCCGATCGAGATGTCGCAGGATCGTGACGACGACACGCTCCGCGCCGCCGCCCCGGAGGCTCGGCAACGCGAATAACGCTCGCCGACGTATCATTTCGGTCACGTTCGCATGCGCGCGTCGACGCGGCCGACCACGCGTCAGCCGCTCGGAATAGCGACGGCGGGGCCGGGGCGCAAGCGCCGCCCGTGACGGATGTCATGCGGCATGGCGAACGCCAAATCGCTCGTTGACAAGGGCGCCAGGCGCGGGAACAGTACTAGCGACCATTCCTTCGGCGACGCAGCGATCGCCCAGGCGCGAACCCCATGCTTCCCGAGCCTCACGTCACGACTTCCAATGGATCCCTGCGGGAGCCGCGAGCGCCGATGGGGCTGCTGGCCGCGACCCTGCGCTGCGACGACGTTCCCTTCGCCTGCGCGACGCTGGTCGCCGATCTCGACGCCTCCGCGGTGCGCCGACTGCGTCAGGACGCGCTCGCGATGCGCGCGCGCTACGGCCGGCCGATCACGATCGAGGCGCGCTTCGTCTCGAGCCCCGAGGCGCTCCAGCTCCTCGCAACGCTCGACGACCTCGCGACCCACGACATCCACGTCCTCAGCACCGCCATCGCGGCGCTCGGTTTCGCGCGGATCGACGAGCGGCGCGCGCCGGCCGCCGCCGCGAGCATCGTCGAGCAGCCGGCGCCGCTGCCCCGGGAGCCGGTCGCGCCGGTCGTCCTGGAGCCCGTTGTCCTCGCGCCGGTCATCCTCGAGCCGGTCGCGCCCGCTGTGGCGCCGCCGCCGCAAACGCTGGCGGACGTCGCGACCCCGCGGCCGCAGCCCGAGCCGGTGCAGCGGCGACGCGCGACGACGACCGCGCCCGCGCCGGATCCCTTCGGGCTCGATCCGGAGTTCCGTCGCGGGTGGCTGATTCCGCTCCGCTTCATGTTCGAGCGGTACTGGCGGGTGAACGTCTCCGGCATCGAGCACGTCCCCGACAGCGGACCGGCACTGATCGTCGCCAACCACTCCGGCGCCGTCCCTGCCGATGCCTTCATGCTCGCCGTCGCGCTCGAGCTGCGGCAGCCGGCGCGCTGCCTGCGCGTCCTCTACGATCGCTTCGTCGATGCGCTGCCGGTGATCGGCCCGGCGTATCGCCGGCTCGGCGCGGTCTCCGCGTCGCTGGCGAACGCCGAGCAGCTGATCGCGCGCGGCGAAACCATCGGCCTCTTCCCGGAGGGCATCGCCGGCGTCGAGAAACGCTGTACCGAGCGCTACCGGCTCCGCCCCTTCAAGACGGGCACGGCGCGGCTCGCGGTGCGCACGGGGGCGCCGATCATCCCGGTCTCGATCGTGGGCGCGGAGGAGGCGTTCCCGGTGATCGCGCGGCTCTACCGCGTCGGCAATCTCGTCGGGGTGCCGTGGATTCCGGTCACGCCGACGTTTCCACTGTGCGGCCTGGCCGGTGCCATTCCCCTGCCGACCCGCTGGTCCATGCATTTCGGCGAGCCGATCTTCGCCCCACCGGCCGATGGCGGCCAGGACGAGGAACGTCGGATCGCCGAGACGACGGAGCGCGTTCGCACCGCCATCGGCACGGGTCTCACCGATCTGCTCGCCAAGCGGCGCGGGATCTTCGTATAACGTCCTCTCGACGCCCCCGGTCGAGGAGGACCCCATGCGAGCCCCGCAACGCCTCGTCGTGAGCGCGATCGCCCTCGCGCTCACTTCGTGTACCGCGTACGTCCACGACGCGCATCACCCACGCGGTACTTACGAGACCACGCAACGCGCCTACGACCACCAACCCTGTCCCGGGAATGCCCGCGGCGGCGTCATCGGCCTCTCGATCGGGCGGCCGGAGGGCGTGACCCGAGGCCCGATCGACGTCGTCGACGTCGTCCCGTCCAGTCCGGCGGGCGAGGCCAACATCCAGCGGGGCGATCGCATCCGCGCGATCGACGGCGAGTCGACCCGCGCCATGACGATCTCCGAGGCCGCGCGCCTCATCCGCGGGCAGCCCGGCACCTCGGTCGAGCTGCGGGTCGATTCGCCGCGCGGCGACCGGCTGATCACGCTGGTGCGCGGGACGTATGTCCACGGGCACACGCACGGCGGTCGGTGCCATCACCGCAAGCATCACGGCGACTGCGGACGGTGCCGTGACGGCCGTCCGTGCGTCCACGGCTACCAGTCGCCGCCGCCAGCCCCACCACCGGTCGACGACGACGCTTCCCTCGCACCCGGGGAGTGGCCGCCGACCAAACCCGGCCACCCGGACTGATCCGCGACCCGACGAGGCCTCGAGCGGCGTCAGGGGCGCCTGATACCGCTCAGGCCTTGCAGAGCACGCCGGCCGTCGCGAAGAAACAGCCGCTCTCGTTCACGAGGCCGGTGAAGACGTCGGCGCTGCCGGCGTCGTCGATGGCCTGCACCCGCACGGAGCCCGTCGAGGCCTCGGTCGTGCCGTCCATGCGACGGAACTCGTAGCCGGGCGGGAAGTGGAAGCTCGTGTCCAGCAGCTCGCCGATCTGCAGTGCCGCCGCCGGCCGCTCGACCATGTCGCGGGCGTAGAAGACGTGGCCGCGGTCGACGATCACGTGCAGACCGTTGTCGAACGTGACCCGCACGACCGGCACAGCGGTCGCGGTGCACGCGATCTTCGTCATGAGGCGGAATCCGAGGCGATTGCCCGGCAGGCGCGTCAGCACCGGCATCGACTTGCCGACGAGAGAGGCGATCGCGAGCGGTCCGTCGACGGTCTCGATCAAGCTGTCGCCCGCGAGGCAGCCGCGCACGCAGCGGCGCGCCGTCGTGTCCATGCCGTGGAGATGAACGTCACGCATCATCGAGGCGGAAATCTCTTACACGCTCCGTATGTGAATTGACAACGTGGGGAGCGCCTGCGAGGACGCGCGCGTGGCTCCGCTCCGTCGCACGCATCTCCTCTATCGTCTGCTCGCCGCCGTCAGCGCCGCGCTCTGCCTGCTCGTCGGGACACTGTTCATCGCGGCCTTCCTCGATCGCGCGCTCTTCCAGGTGTTCACCCACCCGCTGTTCGACACCAACTACTGGGGCTACTACCTCGTCGGCTTCTCGGGATCGGCGCTGATCGCCTGGGGTGGATGCCTGATCGCGGCGGCGCGCCGGCCCGAGCAGGCAGCGGGCGTCGGCACCGCGACCGCCGCGGGGTTGATCCTGGCCAGCATCGTGCGCCTCCTCGCGCGCTACTCCGGCGAGTACCGCGTCGCGGACGACGCCTTCCGCCTCGAAGCGGCGGTGCTCGCGCTGGTCGCGCTCGCGTTCATCTGGCTGCGCCCGTCGCGCGGGAGCGACGCGTGAGCGCGTCGGCGCCCGGGCGGGGCATTGCCGGCAAGGTCGGCGTCACCCTGCTCTGCGTCTATCTCGTCGCGGTCGCTCTGCGAATCGACGGCTGCTACGGCGCCGAGGGCGTGGCCCGCGACGAGCTGCCCACGGCCGGCCCGCGCGTCGGCGAGCCGTTTCCCGCCTTCACGCTCCCGGACGTGAGCGGCGCGCGCGTCGCGCTGCACGACCTCGCCGGCCGCGCCGCCATTCTCGCCTTCGTCCCGAGCCTCGACTGGTCCGCCCCGACGAAGGCGCGCGTGCTCGATCTGGCGCAGGCCGTCGCGGGGCGGACGGACGTGCGCCTCGTCGTGATCCTCACGGGTACGGCCGCCACCCCCCGGAGCCTGACGTTCGTCCGCGAGCATCAGCCGCCGGCGTTCTTCCTCGTCGACGGCGAGGGCCTGACGGAGAGGCTCGGCCTGCAGGTTCCAGCGCCCGAGGATGGCCCGGTCGCGCTCCCCGCCGTGTTCGTCCTCGACCCGGGCGGCACCGTGGTACTGCGCGACGTCCGGCGCGAGGCACGCGTCTGGCTCCAGCCCCGGGCGCTGCTGGCGGCCGCGCGATTGTCGCCCCGCCCGTGATCGGCTAACCACACGTCGTGCGGCTCACCGCTCGCGTCCACGGCCGTTCCTATCGCTTCGGTTCGGTGCGCGAGGTCCTCGCGCGCGCCAACGAGCCCAAAGCGGGCGACACGCTCGCCGGCATCGGGGCCCGCTCCCATCTCGAGCGTGCCGCCGCCAAACGGGTGCTCGCCGACCTCACGCTCGAAGACCTGCGAGCGCATCCGGTCGTGTCGCTCGACGAGGACGAGGTGAGCCGCGTGATCGATGCGCAGGTCGAGGAGGCGATCTACCGCGAGATCCGCGGCTGGAGCGTCGCGGAGCTGCGCGATTGGATCCTGGATGACGCGACCAGCAGCGAGGCGATCCGCCGCGCCAGCCGCGCCCTCACCGCCGAGATGGCGGCAGCGGTCGCGAAGCTGTGCTCGAATCTCGATCTCGTCTACGCCGCCCGCAAGCTGCCGGTCACGACCCGCGCACGCACGACGGTCGGCCTGCCGGGGCGGTTGAGCTCGCGGCTGCAGCCGAACCACCCGACCGATGATGCCCGCGGCATCACCGCAGCGATCTACGAGGGCCTGGCGTACGGCGCCGGGGACGCCCTGATCGGCATCAATCCCTGCATCGACACGGTCGAGAACGTCACGGCGCTGCTCCGCCTCACCGCCGACGTGATCGCGCGCCTGCGCGTCCCGACGCAGAACTGCGTCCTGGCGCACGTGACCACGCAGATGCGTGCGCTCGAGGCGGGCGCGCCGATGGACATCCTGTTCCAGAGCCTGGCCGGCAGCGAGGCCGGCAACACGAGCTTCGGCATCACGGTCGCCATGCTCGACGAGGCACGCGCGATGATCCGCGAGCTGGGCTCCCTGCGTCAGGGTCAGCTGATGTACTTCGAGACCGGCCAGGGATCGGAGCTGTCGGCGAACGCACACGGGGGCGCCGATCAGCTGACCCTCGAGGCGCGCTGCTACGGACTCGCGCGCCGCTACGATCCCTTCCTCGTCAACACGGTCGTCGGCTTCATCGGCCCCGAATACCTCGCCGACGGGCGGCAGATCGTGCGCGCCGGCCTGGAGGATCACTTCATGGGTAAGCTGCTCGGCGTGCCGCTCGGCGCCGACGCTTGCTACACGAACCATGCCGAGGCCGATCAGAACGACTGCGACACGCTCGCGACGATGCTCGCCGCCGCCGGCTGCAACTACTTCATGGGAGTGCCCGGGGGCGACGACGTGATGCTCAGCTACCAGTGCACCAGCTACCACGACGGCGCGACCCTGCGGCAACTGCTCGGGTTGCGCCCGGCGCCGGAGTTCGAGGCGTGGCTCGTCGAGCGCGGCCTCATGCAGGACGGCCGTCTCACGGCGCGCGCCGGCGATCCCGCCGTCTTCCTCGCGGCATGAGCTCCGGAACGCCGCATTCACCGCAGCGCATGCTCGCGGATCTGCTCGCCTCCACGCCGGCCCGGCTCGCGATCGGGCGCGCCGGCCCGCGTCTCCGGACGCCGGTGCAGCTCGCCATCGTCGCCGATCACGCGCGCGCACGCGACGCCATCACCAGCGAGGTGCCCACAGCGCTCGTCCGCCGACTCGGGCTGATCGAGCTCGCGACCCGCGCGCCCACGCGCGAGGCGTACGTCCGCGTACCCGCGCTCGGCCGCACGCTGGACGCCGGCGCGGTGACGCGGCTGCGCCGCTGCCGCCAGCGGCCGCAGGTGCAGCTGGCGTTGACCGACGGGCTGTCGTCGGCCGCCGTCGTCGCCAACGGCGGACCGCTGTTACGGGCCCTGACGCGCGAGCTGCAACGACGCGGGCGCCGCCTCGGCACGCCGCTCTTCGTGCGCAACGGACGCGTGCGCGTCCAGGACGAGATCGGCGACCGGCTGCGCCCGGAGGTCTTCTGCCTTCTCGTCGGAGAGCGTCCGGGGCTCGCCACGGCCGAGAGTCTCTCCGCCTACGTGATCTACCGGCCGACCCGCCGTTCGGCCGAGCCCGACCGTACGGTGATCTCGAACATCCACCGCGGAGGCGTCACCCCGGCCGCGGCGGCACGCCAACTGGCGGACTTGATCGACGAGATCCTCGAGCGCGGGGCGAGCGGCGCCGCGTTGGCGGCCGCACGCGCCGCAGCCCGTCCCCCTGCGAACCGTTGATTCGCGCGCCCGATCGCGCTATCGCGCCAGTCTGGGAACGCCGCAAGAGGCGGGGAGGAGGATGAAGATGGCAAGTCGAATCATGTTGCTTGCCGGGGCCGTAGTGGTGGCCGCGGTGTCCGCATGCGGCGATGGGAACAGCTCCAAGGTGAGCACGCCGCCCCCTTCGGGAAACGGCGCTGAGGTCGTGATCCTCGACCTCGGCACGGTCGATTTGACGCCGGCAAACCAGGATCAGACCTTCGACGTCGGCGTGAGCAATGCCACGTCGCTGGTGCTGGTCGCCGACGGCGGCAACGCGACCGACATCGACATCGATCAGATCGTCGCGCCGAACGGGGCCACGCTGGTCACGCCCGACCCCGGCGACACGAATCCCCTGACCGGCAGCGTCTCCCCGCAGGAGGTCGGCGGCTCGGTCGCGACGGCGATCATCCCGAGCGTGACGGCGTCGTTCACGCAGGGCGACTACACGTTCAGCGTCGGCAGCTTCAACGCGGCGGGCACTCGCGTCGCCGCCACGGTACGGCTCACGGCGATCGTCAACCACCGGATTCCGAGCGCGCCCGGGGTGCTGCCGGTGCGGGTCTTCTTCGTCGGCACGCCCGGCCTGAACGCCGGCAACGCCGCCACGTCGATTGCGTTCCAGAAGATCGTGCAGCAGATGCGGCTGGCGTTCGGCGCGGCCGGCATCGACCTGCAACTCGTCGACTTCGTCGACATCGACGGCCAGATCGGCACCGAGCTCGCCGTCCTCGACGTACTCGACGCGACGACCGACCGCATCGTGCCCGACGTCAACCTGAACCGCCAGTCGGACGAGATGGATCGGCTTTTCGCGCTCTCGGGTGGGCGGGGCGATCGGGTCATCAACGTGTTCTTCGTGCGCGAGTTCTTCACGCAGTCGGGAGTGGTCGCCGTAAGCGGCGGAGCACCCGGGCCCTCGATCATCTCGGGCACCGCGCACTCGGGCATTGCGGCTTCCACGCTGGATGGGCTCGATCAGCAGAGCGACGCCGACCTCGAGCACCTCGGGCACGACCTCGAGGTGGAGATCGCGCGCTACCTGGGCGCCCTCGGCACCATCGATCCGGACGATTTCACGGCGGCGCAGCAGACCCAGATGCTACGCAATCCCGCCGTCGTCAGCCCGACGCCCTGACACCTCCCGACCGGGCTCGGCTCCGGCCGGTACCACGAGCACGGACGAGGCGCCCCGCGGCGTCTCGTCCGCCGTCGTCATTCCCGCATCACGCCGGGTCTATCAGTCCCACCGCTCCACATTGACCCTCACGAACTTCGCCGCTAGTGCAGCGGCAGCATGCGCACGTTCCGCGTCCTCGCCGACGGTCTCGCTTTTCCCGAAGGACCCGTGTGGCTCGGGCCAGGTCGCGTCGCCTTCGTGCAGATCCGTGGCCAGTGCGTGTCGCTATACGAGCACGGCCGTGTGCGCACGCTCGCCGTCACCGGTGGAGGTGCGAACGGTGCGACGCTCGGCGCGGATGGCGCGCTCTACGTCGCCAACAACGGCGGCCTGTCGCTCGGGCCGCACGGGCGCTGGAGCGCCGCTGATCCGATTCCCGGGCGCATCCAGCGGGTCACGTTAGCAGGGGAGCTGCGCGACGTCGCGGTCCGGCTTCCCGGAGCACCACCGAATCGGCCGAACGATCTCTGCTTCGGTCCCGACGGCCTCCTCTACTACACCGACCCGCACGACTGGGAGAACATTCCGAAGCTCGGCGTGGGACGCGTCGCGCGCACGACACTCGACGGTGCCGTCGAGCTTCTCGTGGAGATTCCGCTCTTCCCGAACGGCATCGCATTCGGTCCCGACGATCGCCTGTACGTCGCGCAGAGCATGACGCAGCAGGTGCTGGTCCTCGCGGCGCGTGCCGGCGCGCCCTTCTCCACGTATTGCACCCTCCCTCGCGGCTATCCCGACGGCTTCTGCTTCGACACCGCGGGGCGGCTCTACGTAGCCGGCAGCCTCGGCGACGTCCTCTGGATCTTCGAGCCCGACGGCACGATCGGCGAGGAGATTCCCTTCCCCGAGGGCAGCGAGCCCACCAACTGCTGCCTCGGCGACGGTCTCCTCTACGTCACGCTTTCGGGCACCGGCCAGCTTGCCGCTCTCGACATGCCGGCCGAGCCCCTGCCCCTCTACCCGGCGCGCGGCGCTGCCGCTTAGGCGCTCAGGCGCTCGAGACGCTCGTAGAGCGTCTCGACCTCGCGCTTCAGCCGCGCGTACGAGGAGAAGAGCCGCTGCGGCTCTGGGTGCGTCTGGTAGAAGTCCGGGTCGTTCATCACCGCGGAGAGCTCGGCAAGCTCGGTCTCCTTGGCGGTGATGCTCGCCTCGACGTCTTGCGCCTCCCGCCGGCGCTTCTCCTCGGCCCGCGCCTGGCGCTTCGCCGTCTCGCGATCGGCACGCGCCGCAGCCGCCGCGGAGGCCGCGTCGTCGCCCCCGCGCGACGGCGTCTGATCCGTGATCGCCACCTCCGCGACTCTCGCCGCCGACCGTCCGTTCATCGCGATCGTCGTCGAGTGCCCGGGCGCACCACCTTCCATGGCGAGCTTCTTCGCCAGATACTCCTCGTAGTTGCCGAGATAGCGGACGGCGGCGCCGTGTCCGACCTCGATCACCTGCGTCGGCAGCCGGTCGAGGATGTAGCGATCGTGTGCCACCAGGACGACCGTCCCCTCGTACTCGAGGAGCGCCTCCAGGAGGACCTCCTTCGCGGTGAGGTCCAGGTGGTTCGTCGGCTCGTCGAGGAGAAGACAGTTCGCCGGCTCGACCAGCAGCTTCGCGAGTGCCAGACGGTTGCGCTCGCCGCCGGAGAGCACACGCGTCAGCTTCTCGACCGCATCACCGCTGAAGAGAAACGCACCGAGCAGATCGCGGACCCGCGGCATCATCTCCGTCGGCGTGACCGCGCTCAGCTCGTCGAGCACCGTCTTCTCGGGATCGAGCACCGTGGATTGGTCCTGGGCGAAGTAGGCCAGGCGGACGTTGTGCCCACAGATGCGCCGCCCGTCGGTCAACGGCTCGACGCCGACCAGGAGCTTCATCAGCGTCGACTTGCCCGCGCCGTTCGGACCCACGAGCGCAACCTTGGTGCCGCGCTCGACGGCCAGATCGACGCTTTCGTAGACCGTCAGGTCGCCGTAGCGCTTCGTCGCCTGCTCGAGACCGACGACGATCCGGCCGCTGCGCGGCGGCTCGGGCAGGCGGATCTTCACCCGCCGCTCGTGGCCTTCGGGCGTCGCGAGCCGCTCCATCTTCTCGAGCTGCTTCACACGACTCTGCACCTGCGCCGCCTTCGACGCCTGGTAGCGGAACCGCCGGATGAACGCCTCCTGCCGCGCGATCTCCTCCTGCTGCACCGCGTACGCCTCGGCCTCCTGCGCCCGCCTCTCCTCGCGCTGCGCGAGGTAGGCCGTGTAGTTGCACTCGTAGTCGGTCAGCCGTCCGCGCGACACTTCGGTGATCCGCTGCACGCACACGTCGAGGAAGTAGCGATCGTGAGCGACCAGGATCACCAGCGACTCGCTGGCGCGGAGGAATTCCTCCAGCCAGGTGCGCGCCTCGAGGTCCAGGTGGTTCGTCGGCTCGTCGAGGAGCAGCACCCGTGGCCGGCGCAGCAGGATCTTGGCGAGCGCCACACGCATCTGCCAGCCACCGCTGAACGTGCCGATGTCGCGGCTGAAGTCCTCGGCGCGAAAGCCGAGTCCGGAGAGCACGCGTTCGGTCTCGGCTTCGAGGTCGTAGCGCACCTCCCGGTCGAACCGCTCGCGCACGTCGTGGTAGGCCGCCATCAGGCGGTCATGCTCCGGCCCATCGACCGGTCCCGCCGCGAGCGCGTCCTCCAGCCGCCGGCACTCGGCCTCGAGGGCGTGCAGGTCGGCGAAGGTGCTCATCGCCTCGTCGAACACCGTCCGCCCCGAGATGCCGATCACCTCCTGCGGGAGGTACCCGACCGTCGTACCTTTCGGCAGGCTGATCTCGCCGCTGTCGGGCTCGATCTCGCCGGCGATCATCTTCAGCAGGGTCGACTTGCCCGCGCCGTTCATCCCCGTGAGACCCACACAGGTGCGATCGGGCGCGAACCAGTTCACGCCATCGAGGACGCGCTGCCCGCGATAGGTCTTGCTGAGGTTCGAGACGGTGAGCACGTCTCGTTTCTACCGGGTCGTCGGCAGGCCTGCCAGCCGCGGTCCGGACGCGAATGCGCTCCGGCCGCAAAAGCGGTCTACGACTCGGGGACGACCTTGACGAGTATCGTCTTGCCCGAGCGGACCCGCTCCGGGTCCGGACGGAACAGGCCGAGCCAGGCGATCCAGTACTTGCTCGAATAGACCGGCGCCATGCGGGCGGCGAGCTCCGGATCCTTCTCCAGCGTCGCTTTGCCGACGAAGTGCGGTCCGGTGGCGCTGCCAACCCACACGAACAGCGGGCTGCCGCGACGGATGCGGCGTGCCTTGTAGCTCTTCGGCGCGGTCGCGAAGTAGATCGCGTCGCCGTCGAACATGAACCAAACAGGCACCACCTTGCTCTGCGATCCGTCGGCGCGGCGGGTGGCGACGTAGAGCTCCTTGGAGTTGCGCAGCGCTGTTTCGGCGTCGGGGGGAAACGGGCCGGCGTGCGCGGTGGCCGCTACGAGGCTGCCGGCGAGCAGTGCCAACATGAAGAGCGTCATCTCTGACCTCCGCGCAGGTTTCATGACTGAAGACGGCCGATACCAGCCGCGCGCCGAAGAGCCAAACACGTCGCTTGACCACTCGAGGGCGCTCACGGGATAACGTCGCGGTGGGTGGTCTGCGGTGGGGTTTCTCGGGAGTCCTGCGGGTGCTGCGCGCCGCGTTCGCTGCGTATGTCGACTGGCTGCTGCGCCACCCGCGTCTCGTCCTCGCGATCCTGCTCGCGCTGACCGCGTTCTGGGCGTCACAGCTTCCCGGGTTGCGCGTCGAGATCGATCCCGACGCGAGCCTCCCACAGAATCACCCGTACATCCGTGCGCTCAAGATCCTCGAGACGAAGTTCGGCGAGAAGAATCTCCTGTTGATCGGCCTCTTCCCGACTGACGGCAACGTCTTCAGCCCCGCATTTCTCTCCAAGGTGGAACGGATCACAAACCGCGTCCGCGATCTTCCGGGACTGGTACGCGCCTCGTACCTTGGTCTTGCAACACCGCTGGCGAAGTCCGTCGAGGGCAAAGGCGACACGTTGCTCGTCAAGCCGCTCATTGAGCGCGCCCCGACGACGGAAAGCGAAGCGAGCGAGGTACGGCGTCGGGCGTTTCTAAACCCATTCTATCGCGGCATCATCGTCTCGGACGACGCGCGCGCCACGGCCATCATCGCGAATTTCCGCCTCACCAGCGAGATGCGTGGTTATCCCGAGATCCACGACGCCGTCGCGCGTGTCCTGGACGAGGAAGCCGACGGTACATTCACCGCACGGCTCGGCGGCCCGATCGCAATCCTCGCCGCCCTCGCGAAGGTAACCGAAAAGACCGTACTGCTCTTCCCTCTCGCCATGCTCGTCATCGCCCTGATCCACTACGAGGCATTCCGCACATTGCAGGGCATGATCCTGCCACTGGTGACGGCACTCCTCGCCGTTGTGTGGTCGCTCGGCCTCATGGGGTTCCTGCGTCTCCCTCTGGATCCTTTCAACACAACGACTCCGATCTTGATCCTCGCGGTCGCCGCCGGGCACGCGGTCCAGATCCTGAAGCGCTACTACGAAGAATACGAGCGGTATCAGGACTCTCGACGGGCGACGACCGTCGCAATGCTGCGGCTCGGCCCCGTAATGGTGACAGCCGGAGCGGTCGCGGCGTTGTCGTTCTTTTCGCTGACAGTGTTCGCCACTACCAACATTCGCAACTTCGGACTCCTGACCGGCTTCGGAATCTTGTCTGCCATGGTCATCGAGCTCACCTTGATCCCCGCAATCCGCGTGATGCTGCCCGCGCCCCGCACAGCGGAAACCGAGCGGGAGGCGCTCAGCGGCCGCATTCTCGAACGTGTTCTAGGTCGCGTCGCACGCCTCGTCGCCGATCACCCCCTCCTGGTCGCCGAGGTATCGCTGGCGGTCATGGTCATCGCGGTGTTCGGCGCCACTCGGATCCACGTGGACACGGCATTCAAGCGCCAATTCCATCCGAGCGAGCCCGTGCGCATCGACGACACCGCCCTCAACAGCGCCTTTGCGGGAACGAACACCCTCGTGTTCCTGGTGACCGGCCCCGATGGCGCGCTCGAGGAACCCGCCGCGCTGCAAGCGATGCGAGAGCTTCAGAGCTTCGTCGAACACGACCCCCGGGTTGGTCGGACGTCGTCCGTTGCGGATCTCATCGTTGAAATGAACAAGGCGCTCCACGGCGGCGACGTGAAGGAGGCCATGATCCCGACCTCTCGGGATCTGATCGGCCAATACTTCTTCCTCTACTCGCTGTCGGGTAGCCCCGAAGATCTGGACAGTCAGATCGACGAGGCCCACCGGACAGCACCGATCCGGACCTTCATGAAGGACGACTCAACTGAGTATGCCCAAGCGCTGATCGCAAGCGTGCAGGACTTCGTGTCCCGATCTTTTCCGCCCGGCTACACCGTCTCGTACTCAGGTAGCAACGCCTCCAACGCCGCGCTCACCGAGGTCCTCGTACGCGGGAAGCTGCTCAACATGCTGCAGATTTCCGGCATCATCACCCTGATCTCCGGCATCATGCTGCGATCGGTCGTCGGTGGGCTCCTCGTCGCCGCACCGCTTCTCATGGCCGTGCTCGTCAATCTCGGCGTCATGGGCTTCACGGGCGTGCCTCTCGACATCGTCACCGCACCGATCGCCGCGATGGCCGTTGGCATCGGCGCCGACTATGCCATCTATTTCATGTTTCGTTTCCGCGAAGAGCTCGCCACGAGCTCATCACCGGAATTGGCCCTCGCGAGCGCGCTGCGGACATCCGGGAAGGCCATCGTGTACGTTTCGTCGGCGATCGCTGGAGGGTACCTCGTCTTGTGCGTTTCGGGCTTCGTCTTCCACCGGGAACTCGGTATCATGGTCGCACTTGCCATGATCGTCTCGAGCGCTGCATCGATCTCCTTCCTTCCCGCGTTGATCCTCATCGGCAGGCCTGGATTCCTGTACACCAGGCAACGGCCGGGGGTCGTACGCACAGGCGCGTCCTCCGCATAGGCACATGGACTTCAATCCTCACGATCCCGAAGTTCGACGGGATCCGTATGCGGCGTACCGTCAGCTGCGGGAGCAAGATCCTGTGCATCGCAGCAGCCTCGGCTTGTGGTTCATCACCCGTTACAGGGATGCGGAAGCGGTGTTGCGGGATCGCCGACTCGGGCGAAACTTCGATCGATTTCTCGACCTGCAGATCGGCACTGGTCCGCTGCGAACCATGTTCTCAGGAATGATGCTGTATCACGACCCCCCGGACCATACTCGGCTTCGCGGCCTGGTGGCCAAGGTGTTTACGCCACGGGTCGTCGCCTCGCTCCAGCCGTTCATTGAGCAGCTCGTCGATGATCTTCTCGACGATGCCATGGCCCGTGGGTCCCTCGACGTCATCGGCGACCTGGCCTATCCCCTCCCCGCGCTCGTCATCTGTCAGCTGCTCGGCATCCCTGTCGAGGATCGGCAGACGCTTCGCGCATACTCCCGCGATTTGTCCGCCGCCCTCGACTACATGCTCACACCGGACGTCATTGAACGAGCGAATCGGGCGGCCGAGGCGTCCACTGAGTACCTCTCGCGGCTCGTAGCGGAGCGGCGACGCCGGCCACAACAAGATCTCATCAGCATGCTGATCGAGGCGGAAGAGGACGGCGGGCGACTTTCAGAAAATGAGATCGTGAGCACGTGCATGCTTTTGTTCGGCGCCGGGCACGAAACGACCACCAGCGTGATCGGTACCAGCGTATTGGCGCTTCTACAAAACCAGCCCCAGCTCGATTTACTGCTCAAGACGCCGGCCTTGCTCCCGCACGCGCTCGATGAATTCATACGGTACGATTGCCCCATACACATGGCCGGACGCGTCGCGGTCGAACGCGTCCAGGTCGCCGGTCATGTCATAGAGCCGGGCGACGTCACGGTCATCATCTTGGCGGCCGCCAACCGCGACCCCGAACGCTTCCCAGACCCGGATCGCCTAGACGTGAGACGCCCTGACAACACCCCGCTCAGTTTCGGCGGCGGCCTCCGCTATTGCATGGGCGCGGCGCTGGCGAAGGTGGAAGCGCACGCGGCGCTCCACGCACTGCTCGGACGCTGTCGCGACATGCGTCTCGCAACGACCACTTTGCAATGGCGTGAGACGGTAGTGTTCCGTGGCCTCGAGTCGCTGCCGATCACGTTCAGAGCGCGGTCGTAACGCTCGGCCGGTCACCGCTCGGCCCGACCGACCTCTCCTCCGGACGCGCGATCGGTAGTCCGACGCTGAATACCGCACCGTTGGGGATGCAGTTTTGCGTGTCGAGCCGGATGTCCTGAAGGTCGGCGATTCGCGATGCGACGAACAAGCCCATGCCCAGACCATCGACCGCGGTCGTGAAGAACGGCTCGAAGACTTTGTCACGATGCTCTGGAGGTATACCGGGACCGTGATCTCTGATCGTCACCACGACGTGCCCGGCCTCTTGATCCGGCCGCGCCGTGATCTCGATCGTTTCCCCTTCAGGCGAGAACCGGACGGCGTTCTGCATCAATGAGACGAGTAGGCACGTCGCCGCTTCGCCGTGGACCCGAACGGGCGGCAGATCGGCCGCCACGTCCTCATTCCAGGTCAGTCGCTTCGCCTCCACGGCGCTCGCCACTTGCTCTCGCGCGCGATGCAATATTTCTTTGGTGTCTTGCAGTTCTCGACCTTCCACCGGGACGGTCGTTGCGCGCATGATGTCGCGAACGAGATCGCGGATACGTTCGCTCTCAGCTAGCGCCACCTCGAGATACCGCGTTCGGAACTCGGCTTCCTCATAGCGAGTCGGTAGCAGCTGCAAAAACGTCCGTATGGTAGCCAACGGATTGTTGATGTGATGCGCGAGGCCTGACGCCAGGTAACCGAGAGTTGCCGCGCGCTCAGCTCGGAGGAGACGTTCCTCGAGCACACGGTGTTCCGCAGCGAGCCGGCGCCGGTTCAACACCTCGCCGACGAGATACGGCAACACCGACAGATAGCCTTCCTCTTTCACGATGTAGTCGTCTGCCCCGAGCTTCATCGCATCGACTGCAAGCTTCGCCGAGGACGCTGTCGTGACAAAGAGTACGGGGGTCTCCGGCTGACGCGTCCGAATCTCGCGGAGCATCTCGATCCCGTCCCCGTCGGGCAGCCGGAAGTCCAGCATGAACAGATCGTAGGTGCACGCCTGGATGCGGCGACGAGCTTCGGCCAATGTCGGCGCCACGTCGATCGTCCAGTTGGGGAGCGCTTCGACGAGCTCATCCGTGATGAGCTCGATGTGGGACTCGTTGTCCTCGACCAACAGCACCGCGTTGCCCATCAGGCTGCTCCTTGAGCATGTCCTTCGTCTTGCTCTCGCGGAAAAGTCACGCGAAAGGTTGAGCCTGCACCGCGCGCCGATTCGACCCAGATCTTGCCCCCATAACGCTGCACGATTCGCTTGACCACAGCGAGGCCGATACCATGCCCCTGCTGGATCTCGCCTGCCACGTTCTGATCCGGCGACCGATGGTACAGCTGAAAAATGCGCGACACCTGATTATCCTCGATGCCTACACCGTTATCGGTCACGGCGTACTCGACGATGCCGTCGCTGGCTCGTCCACTCAGACTGATGCGCGGGTTCGGCTTATCGCCGACGTACTTGCACGCGTTATTGATGAGGTTCTCGAAGACGTGCGCGATCTTCTGCTGCTCGGCCAGAACCGGCGGCAACTCCCCGATTGCGACCTCGATGTTCTTGCGCTCAATCACGGCCTGCGCTCGGCCGACGGCTTCCCGAACGACGCCGTCCACGTCGACCAATTCGCGGCGCTCGGCGACCTCTGTCTGGTTCACCACCTCCAACAGATTTCGCAGCATCGTGCTCATGAGCCTGCAGTCGCGGACGAGGCGCTCCGTGTACCGCTTGCCGCGCGCGGAGAGCTCGGTACCGTCCCCGTCCATCAGTTTCCGTGCGGTCTCCGTGCTGGCGACGGCGACGTTCTGCAGATCGTGCGTCACGATGTACACGAGCTCCTCCAGCTCGTCCTTCCGCTCCTGGAGCTGCAACGTCCGCGCTTCGAGCTCTCGGGTGCGATCGCGGACACGCTGCTCCAGCAACACGTTCTGTTCCTGGACGATTGCCTTGGTGCTACTCAGCTCCGCGTTGGCCTTCCGCAGGAGCTCCGACAGAGTCCCCGCTAGGTAGGCCATGACGTAGAAGAACCCGCCCGACATCACGATGATAAGGAGTCGGGTCTCGTCACCGTAATGATGGCCCCAGATACCGGTGCGGCGAGGGATGATCCCGAACGTCTCCGTAAGACCAAGAACGCCGTACGCAATCGTCGCACCTGTCGCGAGATGATAGGCAGCACGCTGCGAAACGAAGAGCGCGCCGGTCAGAATCATCATCAGGTACCCGAACTGCATCAGCGGAACGTCGACGCCGCCGAGAATATAGGCGACGATGGTGGTGAGAATCAGATCGCCTGCCCAGTGGACGTAGAAATGATTGAGGGGAAAGCCCGCACGCTTGCCCGCGTACCAATACGGAACGTTAGTGAGGCTGGTGATGGCGAGCGTGACCAAGGCGGGCTGGGCCTGTTGCCACGTGATGCCTTTGTCGAGGGCGGCGAGAATCGCCAGCAACAGCCCGAACACCAGCGACACCACGAGTCGCGACAGCAGGCCTTCGACGTAGCGCCGGCGCCGATTGAGAGCGGTCGTGGACTCGTCGAGGCTCATAGGGATGGCGCTGCACAGCAGAACGCCAGGCAGACGTCACCCTATAGCGCGGGGAACACCCCCTCAAGTCAGATTCGCGAGCGGAGACGAAACTAAACGGCCTTCAGCAGCACTGACGCGTTCCGCGAACCGAAACCGAAAGTATTCGATAATATCGTGCGAACAGGCACTCGTCGACTGACATTCGCGACGTAATCGAGATCACACTCGCTATCCGATATGTCAAGATTGATGGTAGGAGGAATGATACCCTCCGTCAGAGTTTTGACAGCTGCAAGCACCTCGAGCGCACCGGATGCTCCCATCAAATGTCCAGTCATCGACTTGATTGAGCTTACCGGCACCACCCGGGCTCTTGCCCCAAGCGCGACCTTTACCACCAACGTCTCGATACGATCATTTTGAGGCGTACCTGTCCCGTGCGCGGAAACGTAGTCGACATCGTCCGGCGAGGAGCGTCCTGTCTCGAGCGCTATGGTCATGGCGCGGGCCGCCTCCTCGCCGCCGGGAAGCTGCTGCAGCGGATGGTACGCGTCGCACGTGGCACCGAACCCGGCCACTTCCGCGAGCCCCGTGGCTTGGCGGGAAGCAGCGGTTTCCTCAGCCTCGAGTACGCAGATTGCCGCCCCCTCCGAGAGGACTATGCCGTCGCGATCGCCTGCAAACGGACGACAGGCGCGCCCCGGATCTCCGCGCCAACGCGTCATCAAGCCCAGTCTGTCGAATGCCGCAAAGAGGACCGGGAACAGGGGCGCTTCGCTCGCACCGACGATCGCGCAATCGACGGCACCCGTCTGAATCTGGGACATCGCGATGCCCAGCGCATCCATACCGGATGTGCACGCCGTCGAAACGGTGATCGCCGGTCCATTGAAACCCATGAGCGTCGCGACGTAGGACGCGACCACGCCGGGATAGTTCTGAACCGGCGCCATCGGGTGCACTCTGCCGATCCCCTTCTCCAGAAAGACTGCGTGCTGCTCCATCGCGAGCCCCAGAGGGCCTATCGATGTGCCGATGTACACCCCGGTGCGTCGTGGGTCTGGTCGTCCGGGCGCCAGGCCGGCATCGGCGATTGCCATGCGCGTGGCGGCGACGGCTAACTGTACGCATCGCGACGTCACCATGACGTCTCGGGCCGGGAGATGGCGCCCCGGATCGAAGTCGCCGATCTGTCCTGCCACCTTCGTCTGGTAGGGTGACGGATCCATGCAGGTCAGACGGGTCACGCCGGAACGCCCAGCGACAAGAGCGCTCCACGTGGACGCCAGGTCCCCGAGCGGCGTCACGCACCCGAGGCCGGTGACGAGAACCCGCCGGCTCACCGCGGTGCCGCGCGCGCGAGAATGCGCGCCGCTGCTCCGAGCGCGTTCAACGAAGTTCGGACCTGTTCCGCTACCTGCCGGCGATCTGAATGACGCTGCACGCGTACGCTCTCACCGACGACGCCGACAAGGCGACTCAGCGGGAGCGGTATGCGGACGCGTGACGACGGTGCAGCGACGATCGACGGCTTCGCTACGACGGCGATCGGCAGTATGCGCGCGTTGATCGCCGCGGCCAATCCGATGAGTCCGGTTCCCACATGGCCGTATGGACCGCCACCATCGACGGCGAACGCGCATGAGATCGGCTCGCGGATGACTTGTGCAAGCTGCCGCAGCCGTTCACGCGTGCCCGGAAGCGCAAGGAGACGGTATCGACCGCCGAGGTCCCGGAAATAGGCGGCGCTCGCCCGCCCGCCGACCGTGTCGTCCGGTAGCAATCTGAATTGGCTCAGGATGCGCCGAAACACGGGACGTGCATATGGCAGCGTGACCACTGCCATCGCATCTCGAATCCAGTACACGACGACGGTCGGGCCGTCACCGTCTGTGCACCCGAACGCGGTGAGAAGCGCGTCGTCGTCGAGCATGCGGCCGTGAGCGTCCGTCCATCGGCAAGTCGTGCGCCTTCCGACCATCCGGGCGTAGGAGCGCAGCATGCGACCCGTCAGACGCGCAGAAGACCGGAGTACCTCGGGCGAAGCGGTCATACTGCTCTCTGTCGGTCCGTCGAACCGGTGGGTCGTCGTCCTCCGTGCTGCTACGACCGACACGAGGTGTCCAAGTGGTGACGGATCATCTCTTCCGCATCTGCCACCGTCCTTAGCATCGGGAGGTCCCTTTCCCCGAGGTTGTCGAGCCCAAACTCCGTTTGGGCGGCAAAGAGAATGTTCAATGCGGCGATGGAATCCATCCCGAGATCTTCGCGCAATGACGAGGTCGGGAGAATGATGCCGGGATCCACCTGCAGCTCGACGGCGATGATCTCTCTCAATTTGTCGAAGACCTGATCCACCATGCACCTACGCGTTAGGGGACCGCCGAACGACGAGCGCCGCGTTGCGCGATCCGAACCCGAACGACGTCGACAGCACGACGTCGAGCGGCATCTCACGCGCGCCCTCACTGACATAGTCGAGGTCGCACTCCGGGTCGGGTTCCTTGAGGTTGATCGTCGGAGGCACGATACCGTCGCGGATCGCGAGGACGGAGAGCACGAGCTCCACAGCCGCGGAGGCTCCGATCATGTGTCCAAGCATCGACTTGGAGGAGCTGATCGGGACGGAGTACGCACCCTCCCCGAACACCTGCTTCATGATGGCGGTCTCGACGATGTCGTTCTTGAACGTGCCCGTGCCGTGCGCGTTGACGTAATCGACGTCGCCGGGCGTGATGCCGGCCTGCTGCAGCGCCGAGGTGATCGCGCGCACACCTTGCACGCCGGTGCTGTCGGGATGCAGATGGTGATGCGCGTCGGTCGTGGCGCCGAAACCGGCGAGCTCGGCATAGATGCGCGCGCCGCGCCCTCGCGCGACCTCCTCAGCTTCCAGCATGAGAACGGCCGCGCCCTCCGACAGCACAAAGCCGTTGCGATCCCGGGAGAACGGGCGCGACGCTTCGGCCGCGGGAGCGTTCAGCCGCGAGAGAACCTGTAGGCGATCGAATCCCGCGAAAAGCGCCGGGAAGAGTGGCGCGTCGCTGCCGCCGACCAGGGCACCATCGAGGATCCCACTCGCGATCTGACCGAGCGCGAGACCCGCCGCGTCGGCCCCGGCCGTGCACGCCGTCGAGACGGCGTACGCCGGACCGTGAATCCCGAGCGCGATGGCCACCTCGGACGGCAGCGTTCCGGGATATTGCAGCGGCGCCATCGGGTGCATACGCCCAATCCCCTTCTCCGCGAAGACGATGCCTTCGTGTACGGCCCGCCCGATCGCGCCGACGGCGCTGCCGAGGAATATCCCGATCTGATCCGATGGAACCGTCGCCGTCGGACGGCCCGCATCCTCCCAGGCCATCCGAGCTGCCGCGACACCATAGTGGAGGTACGGCGAGAACGCTTCGATCTCCCGACGCGCGAGGAAGTCGAGGGGCTGGAAATCGCGCACCTCGCCCGCAACCTGGCTGCCGCACCCTGCTGGATCGAAACGCGACAAGGGCCCGATCCCCGATTCACCGCGCGTGACGGCGCCCCACAGACGCTCGATGCCGATTCCGCAGGGGGTTACGCAGCCTAATCCGGTAACTACGACACGTCGCAAGCCGAGGTCGTACTTTCTCCGAGGGGTGCACCCACATAGATCAGTTTCGCGAAGTCACGCAAGACGTGGCGCGTCGAGAAGAATGCGCTAGGCGAGCGCATTCAGAGGCTTACGAGATCCAGGAGGGGCAGAAGGCCAGCCGGGGCTAGACGGAATCAGCGGCGGGCGCGTGCAATGGGCAGACCGACCCGGAACGCCGCGCCGCGTGCGTAGTCGGTCTCCAGATCGAGGTGGATGTTCTGGAGGTCGGCGATCCGCGACGCCACGAACAAGCCCATCCCGAGGCCATCGGCGGCGGTCGTGAAGAACGGCTCGAAGATCTTGCCGCGATGCTCCACGGGAATGCCCGGACCTTCATCGCGCACGGTCGTGACGAGGCGGCCCGACTGCTCGTCCACCTGGGCCCGCACGTCGATCGTGCCGCCCTCCGGCGAGAATCGGACCGCGTTCTGCAGCAAGCTGAGGAAGAGGCACGTGGCCGCTTCGGCGTGGACCCGCACCGGAGGCGCGGCGTCTGGAAGATTGCGTCGGTAGACGATCTGTTTTGCGCGGATGTCGTGCGCGACGTTGTCCTCGGCACGCTCGAGGATCTCGGAGAGCTGCTGCACGTCGTGGCCCTCGGCCGGGACGGTGGCGGCGCGCATGATGTCCTTCACGAGATCCCGGATGCGTTCGCTCTCCGCGAGGGCCATGTCGAGATACTGCGTGCAGAACTCCTCGTCGTCACGGCGGCCCGGAAGGAGCTGCAGGAACGTGCGGATCGTCGCGAGTGGATTGTTGATGTGGTGCGCGAGCCCCGAGGCGAGATAGCCGAGGGTCGCCGCGCGCTCGGCGCGCTGCAAACGCTCCTCGAGCTCCCGGCGCTCTTGCACCAGCCGATGGCGCTCGAGGACTTCCTTCACGAGGAACGGCAGGACCGAGAGGTAGCCTTCCTCCTTCACGACGTAGTCGTCGGCGCCGAGCTTCATCGCCTCGACGGCGAGCTTCGCCGATGCCGCCGTCGTCACGAAGAGCGTCGGCGTCTTGAGGCCGGCGCCGCGAATCTCGCGCAGCAGCTCGATCCCGTCGCCGTCGGGCAGACGGAAGTCCAGGACGAACAGCTCGTACGGACCGCGGGCGATGCGGCGCCGCGCCTCCGCGACCGTCGGCGCGATGTCCAGCGTCCAGCCCTTCAGGACGGACGACAGCTCGTCGCTGATCAGCTCTCCGTGAGAGCGATTGTCCTCGACGAGGAGAGCGGCACTACCCACGATTGACCCTCTCGTTCGGCCCACGGCCGACTAGCCGGATGACCCCAGACCCCTCGAACCCGCACATTCTACGAGACTCCCTCCACCCCGCCTACGCACAATCGACCCGTGAACGGGCCTCCCGTCCAGACGTCACTCCAGGGTCACGGGCTCGCCCACGCGGATCGTCCCAGGAAGGTCGATCGTGGCGTAGACACCCGCATTTCCACCAGCTTCCTGCGCCACGGTCCGGAGGATCCTCGGATCGCGTGGCAGATCGTACTGCGGCAATGTCGTCATGACACAGCGGATCGTTCCCATCAGCACCGACGCCCGGACCTGGCTGCCGATGGCGAGCGTGTGGCCGCTCCACCCCTCCTCGACGCGCCCCACGGCACCGCCGGCGCCCACCAGGACATTGGGGCGGAAGCGGCGCACGTCGAAGCGTCCGCCCGGATATGCCTCGCGTAGCGCCTCCAGCGTCGCGTCGGTCAGGACGTGCAGCGGCGCAGCGTCGAAGAAACTGCCCGGTGGACACGGGAAGTCGCCGGCATCGATGGCGAGCTGGTCGACACCCGCCTCGATCTCCTCGATCGATTGAATGGCGATGTCGTACGACACCGTGGCATCAGCCGTCGCACGCACGAGCTCGACGTCGCGCCCGAGCCACGCGCTGAACGTTTCGCCGGCGCGATCGGGCGACACGCGATGCCCGTCGGGCAGGGTGATCTCGGGCGGCGCGGCGGGACCATCCGGATACGTCGCCCCGCACTCGAAGAGACGCGCGAAGCGCTTCCCGCTGAGCACGCGGCCGGTTGCGCGATCGCGGAGCGCGTAGGCGCGGTCACCGATGAGCCCGGCCGGTCCGACGTCGGCGGAGTCGACGCGTTCACCGCGGAACGACTTGACCGGATACCGCCAGATCTCCCCAACGTGCCCACACCGCGTCCCCATCCCGTTCCTCTAATCCCTGCTGGCGCTTCCGACAAGCGTTTTCGTCACGGGAACGATCAGCGTGCGCGCCCGATCCGCCGCAGTTGTCCCGGGGTGAGGAAGAATTCGAGCGTTCCCGCGGCGCGCGGCGGCAGCGACGCCACCGAAATGCCCGCGAGTCCCGCCTTCTTGAACGGCAGCGGCACGAGCCCCGGCGTTCCGACGAGCAATGTCGACGCCAGCTCGCCGAGATCGGGCTGATGACCCACGAGCAGGACCGCATCGGCCGACGTGTGCGCGCGCAGGGCCGCGAACACCTCTTCGGCACCGCCGCCCGGGGCCAGCGCCAGCGTGTCGTGCACGACGGCATCGTCGAGCTCGTAGCCCGCTGCAACCACCGCGGCCGTTTCACGCGTGCGTTTGAGCGGGCTCGTCAGGATGACGTCGATCGGCAGCTCGAGCGCCCGCATGCCCTCCACGACCTCACGCAGCTTGCGGCGTCCATCGCCGGTGAGCCGGCGCTCCTCGTCGCGTTGGCCGTCGGCGGCGTCCTCCGCGATCGCGTGCCGCAGCAACAACAGGAGCTTGCCGCCATTGGGCATGCCCCCTACCTATTTGACCGCCCTCCCGACGCGCAAGTACAGTCGCCGCTGACGCCGTGAGCCGCACGCCCGAAGAGGTCGCGTATCTGCGCGCCGTGCTCGCGGCGAGCGCCGTGGCCGCCGACGCGCTCTCGGCGATGGAGATCGTCGCCGAGCACCTCGCGCCCGAGCATTCGGCGGCGCTCGCGGCCGAGATGGATCTGCGCCACCTGCCGCCGCTGCTGCGCGCGCGCGGCGGGCTCGACGCGGCGTCCGCACCGGTCGAGCTGGCACCGTTCGACGAGATCTTCTCGGCCGCCTTCAGCCACACGGTGAGCTGCATCGAGTTGTTCGCCGGCTTCCCGCAGGCGCCGCCTCCGGAGCGCATCCCGCGCATCCTCGCCTCGCTCCACCATCTGGCGCAGGCGCAGGAGCACTTCTACGTCGTGCGGGCCCTACTGCCACCGTTCCGCGACTACTGGTCTCCCGACCAGGAGCCGCCGCCCACCGTAGAAACGCCGCTGGCGCCGCTCGTGCGCGTCGGCGCCGGTGGCCATCACGGCGGGTTCTCGGTGTACGTGCCGGAGCACTACGATGCGTCGCGCGCGTGGCCGCTGGTCGTCGCGCTGCACGGCGGCTCCGGTAACGGCCGCGACTTCCTCTGGACGTGGGTGCGCAACGCCAAAGCGCGCGGCTACCTCGTGGTCGCGCCGACGGCCATCGGCTCGACGTGGTCGGAGGATGACGACGCGGGTATTCTACAGATCCTCGATTGGCTCGCGGCCCGCTACAACGTCGCGGCACGGCGCATCCTCCTCACCGGCCTCTCGGACGGCGGGACCTTCACCCTCGTCTACGGCCTCGCGCATCCCGATCGCTATCGCGCGCTGGCGCCTCTGTGCGGCGTCTTCCATCCGGAGAACGCCGCCAACGGCAATCTCGCCCGCGCGCGCAACGTACCGATCTACCTCGTGCACGGCGCCCGCGATTTCCTGTTTCCGGTGGCCTACGCGCATCTGACGCGCGACGTGCTGACCGAGGCCGGCGCAGCGTTGACCTATCGCGAGCTGCCCGAGCTCTCCCACGCCTATCCGCGCAGCGAGAACGACGCGATTCTCTCGTGGTTCGAGGCCCTCGGCGACCCGTCGTCGTGACCGATCCGAGGCGGCGCCGGGGCGCGACCGCCCCCGGAGTGCTCGCGCTCGCGCTGCTCTCCGCCGCTCTGCTCGGCGGGATGTTGCGCGAGACGCCACGGGGCTGGCTGGGCGTCACCCTGGGCGACGATCATGCTGCCGGCGGCTCCGCGGCGCGCATCGAGCGCGTCCTGCCCGACAGCCCGGCGGCCCAGGCCGGATTGCTCACGGGCGACGTCGTACATCGCGCCGGCTCGCGCACGATCCGCGGCGCGCGTGATCTGACCGAGACCGTCCGGCGCACGGCCCCGGAGAGCCGGCTGACCCTCGACCTCGAGCGCGGCGGCGCCCCGCTCGAGGTCGTCGCAACGATCGGCGCGCGTCCGCCGGACGTCTACAACCTCCTCGAGGCCGATCGCGACCCGTGGCAGGAGCCGGCGCGCGTCCTCGCGCTCCTCGGCATCGGACCCGGGTCCACGGTCGCGGACGTGGGCGCGGGCAGCGGCTATTTCACCGAGCGCCTCGCGGCGCTCGTCGGCCCCACAGGACGGGTGATCGCGGTCGACATCGACCCCGATGCCCTGCGCCAGCTCGCTAGCCGCTTCCGCTCGAGCAGCGCCGTCGCGGTGCAACGGGGCGGCGCGAGCGATCCCGGCTGTCCGCCGGCCTCGCTGGACGCCGTCCTCATGGTCGACGCGTTCCACGAGGTCCAGGCGCCCGAGGCCATGCTCGCGGCGCTGCGCCGCGACCTGCGCCCGGATGGCCGGCTCGTCGTCGTCGATCGCCCGGCCAAGGAGTGGGCGGCGGGCAGCCACACCATCCCCGAGGAGCGCGTCGTCGCGCAGGCGCAGGCGGCGGGGTTCCACCTACGCGAGCGAACGGATCTGCCCCGCCAGTTCGCGGTCGTACTCGACTGAGGGCCGGGGATGAGAAAGCCGTGCGCTTGATGTAAGGTCGCGGCGACATCTCCCCGACGACGTAGCTAGGAGGCCCAATGAATCTCGACGGAGCAGTGGCAATCGTGACCGGCGGCGCGTCCGGCCTGGGCGAAGCGACGGTCCGCTCGCTGGTGGGTGGCGGCGCCCGCGCGGCGATCCTCGACCGCCCGCAGTCCCCGGGCGAGCAGCTCGCCGCGGATCTCGGCGGCGGCCGGGCCATCTTCGTGGCCGCCGACGTGACCAGCGCTGACGAGGTCACCAAGGCTGTGGCGCGCACCAAGGACGCGTTCGGCGCGATCCACATCGCGGTGAACTGCGCGGGCGTCGGCGTCGCGATGAAGACCGTGAGCAAGCAGGGCGCGATGCCGCTCGAGATGTTCACGAAGGTCATCGAGATCAACCTGATCGGCACGTTCAACGTCATCCGCCTCGCCGCCGCACAGATGGCGAGCAACACCCCCAACGACGAAGGCGAGCGCGGGGTCATCGTCAACACCGCGTCGATCGCCGCGTTCGACGGACAGATCGGCCAGGCGGCGTACTCCGCCTCCAAGGGCGGCGTGGTCGGCATGACGTTGCCGATCGCGCGCGACCTCGCGTCGCTCGGCATCCGCGTCTGCACCATCGCGCCCGGCACTTTCGATACGCCCATGCTGGCACTGCTGCCGAAGGAGCACCGCGACGCGCTCGGCGCCGCGATTCCCTTCCCCTCGCGCCTCGGCCGCCCGTCGGAATTCGCGGCCTTGGCGCGGCACATCGTCGAGAACCCGATGCTGAACGGTGAGACGATACGACTAGATGGCGCCTTGCGTATGGGCCCGCGCTGATGGAGTTGACTTCATCGCGCACCATGGAATTCTTGCAACGCAAAGGGGGACACAATGGGCAAGGGTGATTTCATCTCCGATATCAAGAAGATCCGCCGCCGGGCTCGTCAGCACATCGAGCGTGGGGCTGTCACGGAGAGCTACAAGGCCAACGTCAAGACCGTGAACAAAGTCCTCAACGAGGCCCTGGCGACGGAAATCGTCTGCAATCTGCGCTACCGGCGTCACTACTTCATGGCGATGGGCATCGATGCGCGGCCGGTCGCCGCGGAGTTCCTGCAGCACGCCAACGAGGAGCAGGGGCACGCCGATCAGATCGCCGAGCGCATCACGCAGCTCGGCGGCGAGCCGAACTTCAACCCCGAAGGCCTGCTCACGCGCAGCCACGCCGAGTACGTCGAGGGTGAGTCCCTGCTCGACATGATCCGTGAGAATCTCGTCGCCGAGCGCATCGCGATCGAGTCCTACGGTGACATCATCCGCTATCTCGGCAACAACGACCCGACCACGAGGCGCATGATGGAAGGCATCCTCGCGGTCGAGGAGGAGCACGCCAACGACATGTCGGACCTCCTCGCCACGCTCGATCCGGCGAAGCCGGCGTAACCACGGGCCGGAGCGCTCGCCAGGACCACTCGCGCGACGGGCCGACGAAGAAGACCGGGCCGTTCGGTCACCATCCGGACGGCCCGGTCTCGGCTTCGACTACGCGCTCGACGACCCCAGAGGTCTTCAGATCTTCAGCTGCGCTGCGAACCGTCCGCGGTAGACGGCCTCGCCTTCAGTGCGTTGCAGGACGATCTGGCAGATCCGGATGCCGGCGCGGACCGCGAGCGGCCGTCCGGCGACGTTCGCCATCTCGAGCACCTGGCGGTTGTCCACGCCCGGCGCGACGAAGCCCGCCGTCACGTGCACCATCAGCCCGAGCCGCGCGTAACGGCTCCGCCCCTCGAGCCAGCCGCCGATGTCGGGCGGCAGGCGGATGCGCTCGCGCGTGATGCCGTGGATGGTCTCGCCGGGCGCCAGCACGTAGCGATCGGCGAGCGGCCGCACCTGCGTCACCGTCCGGTAGTCCGCACCGTCGTCGAGCTCGATGACCGGCGGCCCACCCTCCATGACCCGGATCTCGTCGCCGAGATGGAGATCGATCGAGGCCGGACCGACCTGATCGGGCGTGAACGGATCGATCTCGATCCGCCCGGCCGCGATCTCGGCGAGGATGACGTCGTGGGTGAGGATCATGCGCCGACCAGTCGGTGGACCTGCTCCTTCGCCCCGCCGACGATCGACTCGCCGTCACCGACGAGCAAGGTATCGAAGTCCAGCGCCAAGAGCGCCCGCACGCTCGCGCGCAGCATCGGCGGATCGTCCATCACCTTGTCGCGCAGGAACCCACACTGGCCCGCGGGATTGCCGATGATCGCATCGCCGACGACCAGCAGGCGGCGCTCCGGCCAATGCAGCGCGACCTCGCCCGGCGACTTGCCCGGGACGCCCACCACCGTGAACGGGCCGACGTGCGTCCCGGGGACGAGCTGGCCGTCGACCGTCGCCCCCTGCGCCCGCACGTACTCCGCATCCGCGGCATGCACGAGCAACCGGGCTCCCGTCCGCTCGCGGACCGCGCTCGCGTTGCGCAGGTGGTTGCGGTTCGTCACGACGACCACCGCGACACCCCGCTTGCCCAGGGCGTCGAGCACCTCCGGACCGCCGTCGACGGGATCGATGCAGACGTTACCGTCGGCGCTGGCGACCAGGTGGCCATTGAACGCGTACCCATGCGGTTCGGAGAACCACGGCCACGTCCATATGCCCTCGACGATCTCCCGCATGCCCCGCCCTGCGAGCGGCGATTCTAGGGAGGGGCGCTCCGGGCGTAAAGGCGGGTGCCATGTCAACTTTCTTGTGATTCTGTGTCCCGCGTAGTTTTCCTAAGAAACCTTGACAATGACCTGGATCCCCCATAGTTCCATTCGGTCAGTAGGGCCCCCGACCTAATGAAATTCGGTGACGAACAGCTCGATCTCGACGCCATCGACCGCCACATCCTGAGCCTGGTGCAGGAGAACTGCCGCCTGCCCTTGGCCAAGATCGGCGAGCAGGTCGGCCTCTCGGCGCCGGCGGTCACCGAGCGCGTGAAGAAGCTCGAAGATTCCGGCATCATCACCGGCTACCACGCCGTCCTGAACGCGCGGCTGCTCGGCATGGACATCGCCGCCTTCATCGGCGTCTCGATCGGCCATCCGAAGGCGATCGGCGGCTTCGAGAAGGCGATCGACGCGCTCGAGGACGTCCTGGAGTGCCACCACGTGACGGGCGCGCACACCTTGCTCCTCAAGGTGAAGACGACGAACACCTCGTCGCTCGAGGAGCTGATCCGGCGCATCCGCTCGATCGACGGCGTGGTGCAGACGGAGACGATGGTCGTGCTCTCGACGCACACGGAGCGGCTGCAGATGGCGGTCGACGAGGTCGCGCCGAGCGGCAAGCGGACGCGGCGCAACGGCGGCGACAAGAACGGCGCGCATCTGAAGGGCATTTGAGCGGAGGACATGATCATGGGACAGGCGAGACGGCCGGGCCGACAGGGCCTCTATGATCCGAGCCACGAGCACGACGCGTGCGGCGTGGGCTTCGTCGTCAACATCAAGGGTACGCCCTCGCACACGATCGTCGAGCGCGGCTTGCGAATCCTGCAGAACCTCACGCACCGCGGCGCCTGCGGCTGCGATCCGCTGACCGGCGACGGCGCCGGCATCCTCGTGCAGGTGCCCGACGCGTTCCTGCGCGCCGCATGCGAGCCGCTCGACATCGTGCTGCCGCCGCGCGGCGAGTACGGCGTCGGCATGGTCTTCCTGCCGGAGCAGATCGAGGAGCGGAACGAGTGTCTCGAGCTGTTCGAGAAGGTCGTGCGCGAGGAAGGCCAGCGCCTGCTCGGCTGGCGGCGCGTGCCGATCGACGAGACCAGCTGCGGCGACCTCGCGCGGCGCGTCCTGCCGGAGATCCGCCAGATCTTCATCGGCCGCGGCCGCGACGTCGCCGACCAGGCCGCGCTCGAGCGCAAGCTGTACGTGATCCGCAAGCGCGTCGAGCACCTGGTGCGCAACTCCAGCCTGCGCGACTCGGAGTCGTTCTACGTCACGAGCCTGTCGTCGAAGACCCTCGTCTACAAGGGCCTGCTGCTGCCCGACCAGATTCCGGCCTTCTACCGCGACCTGACCGATCCGGCGTTCGCGAGCGCGCTCGCGCTGGTCCACCAGCGTTTCAGCACGAACACCTTCCCGTCATGGGATCGCGCCCATCCCTACCGCCTCGTCGCCCACAACGGCGAGATCAACACGCTACGTGGCAACATCAACTGGATGCACGCGCGCGAGTCGATGTTCGCCTCGCCACTCTTCGGCGACGACATGCGGAAGCTCTTTCCGATCATCGCCCCGGGCGGCAGCGACTCGGCGATGTTCGACAACGCGCTCGAGCTGCTCGTCCACACCGGCCGCTCCCTGCCCCACGCCATCATGATGATGATCCCCGAGGCGTGGCAGAAGCACGAGGACATCAGCCCGCAGAAGCGCGCGTTCTATGAGTACCACGCGTGCCTGATGGAAGCGTGGGACGGCCCGGCATCGATCGCGTTCAGCGACGGCACCGTCATCGGCGCCGTGCTCGACCGCAACGGGCTACGCCCGTCACGCTACGTCGTCACCAAGGACGGCCTCGTCGTCATGGCGTCGGAGGTGGGCGTACTCGACATCGCGCCGGAGAACGTCCTCGCCAAGGGCCGCCTGCAACCCGGGCGCATGTTCCTCGTCGACACCGCGGCGGGACGCATCGTCGACGACACGGAGCTGAAGGAGTCGATCGCCGCGCGCCGGCCCTACGAGGAATGGCTGCAGGAGCACCTCGTGCGGCTCGACAAGCTTCCCGCGCCGGCAGCGTCGGCCGTTCCCACCGACGATCCCGACACGCTGCTCACCCGCCAGCAGGCCTTCGGCTACACGATCGAGGATCTGCGCATCCTCATGTCGCCGATGGCGTTGAACGGCCAGGAGGCCGTGGGCTCGATGGGCACGGACACGCCGCTCGCCGTGCTGTCGGACCAGCCGCAGCTGCTCTTCGGCTACTTCAAGCAGCTCTTCGCCCAGGTCACCAATCCGCCGATCGACCCCATCCGCGAGGAGCTGGTGATGTCGCTCAAGGCGACGATCGGCTCGGAGCAGAATCTCTTCGACGAAACGCCCCGTCATTGCCATCAGCTCGAGCTCGAGGCACCCGTGATCGGCAACGCCGACCTCGCGAAGATCAAGGCTCTCTCCGAGGGCAACCTGCGCGCGGTCACGATCCCGATGCTGTACCGGGTGCGCGACGGCGCGGCGGCCCTCGACAAGGCCCTCGCCATCCTCTGCTGGGAGGCGTCCGCGGCGGTCGAGAACGGCGCCAGCATCCTCGTGCTCTCCGACCGCGGCATAGACGAGGACCACGCCGGCATCCCGAGCCTGCTGGCCACGGCGGCCGTGCATCATCACCTCATCCGCGAGGGCACCCGCACCCGCTGCGGCATCGTCGTCGAGTCGGGGGAGCCGCGCGAGGTCATGCACTTCGCGTTGCTCGTCGGCTACGGCGCCGGCGCGATCAATCCCTACCTCGCCATCGAGACGCTCGGCGATCTGATCGCGAGCAGCATGCTGAAGGGGGTAGAGCCGGCCGAGGCCGCGGAGCACTACCTGAAGGCCGCCAACAAGGGCGTGCTCAAGGTCATGACCAAGATGGGCATCTCCACCCTGCAGAGCTACCGCGGGGCGCAGATCTTCGAGGCGATCGGCCTCACCCGGGAGCTGGTCGACAAGTACTTCACCTGGACGGCCTCACGTATCGAGGGCATCGGGCTCGACGCCATCGCGCGCGAGACCGCCGTACGTCACGCCCACGCGTTCGACATCGCCCCCGAGCTCGACGGCGATCTCAACGTCGGCGGCCAGTACCAGTGGCGGCGGCGCGGCGAGTTCCACATGTACAACCCGAATTCCGTCGCCAAGCTGCAGCACGCGGTGCGCGCCGGCAACTACAAGATGTTCAAAGAGTACAGCGCGATCGTCAACGACGAGAGCGTCCACATGGCGACCTTGCGCGGGCTCCTCAAGTTCCGCCCCTCGCGCGCCATTCCGCTCGCCGAGGTGGAGCCGGCGAGCGAGATCGTGAAGCGTTTCAAGACCGGCGCCATGTCGCTCGGCTCGATCAGCCGGGAGGCGCACGAGAACCTCGCGATCGCGATGAACCGCCTCGGCGGCAAGTCGAACACCGGCGAGGGCGGCGAGGACCCCGTCCGCTACCAGCGTGACCCGAACGGCGACTCGCGTCGCAGCGCCATCAAGCAGGTGGCGTCGGGGCGCTTCGGCGTCACCAGCCACTACCTGGTCAACGCCGACGAGCTGCAGATCAAGATGGCGCAGGGCGCGAAGCCCGGCGAGGGCGGCCAGCTCCCCGGCCACAAGGTCGATCAGTACATCGCCAAGATCCGTTACTCGACGCCCGGCGTCGGCCTCATCTCGCCGCCGCCGCACCACGACATCTACTCGATCGAGGATCTGGCGCAGCTCATCCACGATCTGAAGAACTCGAACAACCGCGCGCGCATCAGCGTGAAGCTGGTCGCCGAGGTCGGCGTCGGCACCGTCGCCGCGGGCGTCGCCAAGGCGAAGTCGGACGTCGTGCTGATCAGTGGCCACGACGGCGGCACCGGCGCGTCTCCCCTCACCTCGATCAAGCACGCCGGGATTCCCTGGGAGCTCGGGCTTGCCGAGACGCAGCAAGTGCTGGTGATGAACGATCTGCGCAGCCGCATCCGCGTCGAGACCGACGGCCAGCTGAAGACCGGCCGCGACGTCGCGATCGCCGCCCTGCTCGGCGCCGAGGAGTACGGCTTCGCCTCGGCGGCGCTGATCGCGTCGGGCTGCATCATGATGCGCGTGTGCCATCTCAACACCTGCCCGGTCGGTATCGCAACGCAGGATCCGATCCTGCGAAAGAAGTTCGCGGGCGCGCCGGAGCACGTCGTCAACTTCATGATGTTCATCGCCGAGGAGCTGCGCGAGATCATGGCGGAGCTCGGGTTCCGCACGGTGGACGACATGGTCGGGCGGGTCGATAAGCTCGAGACGCGCGAGGCGATCGCGCACTGGAAGGCGCGCGGTCTCGACCTCACGGAGATCCTGCACCGCCCCGAGGTCCCGGAGTGGATTCCGATCCACTGTACCCAAGCGCAGGACCACGGTCTCGAGAAGGCCCTCGACCAGACCCTGCTGGAGCGCTGCCGTCCCGCGCTCGAGCAGGGCACCGCGGTCGAGGTGTCGCTGCCGATCCGCAACGTCAACCGCACCGTCGGAACGATGCTCTCGGCCGAGGTGTCGCGCCGCTACGGCGCGGCGGGCCTCCCTCCCGAGACGATCCGCTTGCGTTTCACGGGGTCGGCCGGACAGAGCTTCGGCGCCTTCCTGGCGCCCGGCGTCTCCATCACGCTCGAGGGCGACGCCAACGACTACTGCGGCAAGGGCCTCTCCGGCGGCCGCATCGTCGCCTTCCCACCGCGCGGCTCGACCTTCGTTCCCGAGGAGAACATCATCGTCGGCAACGTGTCGCTCTACGGCGCGACCGGCGGCGAGGTCTTCTTCCGCGGCATGGCCGGGGAGCGCTTCGGCGTCCGCAACAGCGGCGTGACGGCGGTGGTCGAGGGGGTCGGCGACCACGGCTGCGAGTACATGACCAAGGGCCTCGTGCTGGTGCTCGGAAAGACCGGCCGGAACTTCGCCGCCGGCATGAGCGGCGGCGTCGCCTACGTGCTCGATGTCGACGGGACCTTCGTGCGCCACCTCAATCCCGGCATGGTCGAGATCGATCCGATGGAAGAGGCCGATCTCGCCACCGTCAAGGATCTCCTCCGCCGTCACTACGAGTACACCGAGAGCACCGTCGCCTGGCGGATCCTCTCGGCCTGGGAGCAGCACACCCGTACCTTCGTCAAGGTGATGCCGGTCGAATACCGCAAGGTGCTCGCGGCGGCGCACCTCGACAACGACAACGCGCGCGTCGCGGCCGTCTAACGGGACGACCATGGGAAAGGTCACCGGGTTCCTCGAGATCGAACGGGAGATGCCGCAGCGGCGTCCGGTCGCGGAGCGTCTGCGCGACTGGCGCGAACTCGAGGGCAAGCTGCCCGAGGCCGCGCTGCAAGCGCAGGGCGCGCGCTGCATGGATTGCGGCATCCCCTTCTGCCACAAGGGCTGTCCGCTCGGGAACATCATTCCCGACTGGAACGACCTCATCTATCGCGGCCGTTGGAAGGACGCGATCGACCGGCTGCACTCGACCAACAACTTCCCCGAGTTCACCGGCCGCATCTGCCCCGCGCCGTGCGAGGAAGCCTGCGTCCTCAACATCAACGACTCCCCGGTGACCATCAAGCAGATCGAGAAGCAGATCATCGATCACGCGTTCGCCGAGGGATGGGTCGCGCCGCAGCCGCCGTCGCACCGCACGGGCAAGCGCATCGCCGTCGTCGGCTCCGGCCCGGCGGGTCTCGCCGCCGCGGCGCAGCTGAACCGCGCCGGCCACACGGTCGAGGTGTTCGAGCGCTCCGATCGCATCGGCGGACTGCTCATGTACGGCATCCCCGACTTCAAGCTCGAGAAGTCGATCGTCGAGCGGCGTCTCAAGCAGATGCGCGACGAGGGCGTCGTCTTTCACGTCAATGCCAACGTCGGCGTGAACGTCGCCGTCGACGACCTGCGGCGCGACTTCGACGCGATCGTCCTCGCCGGCGGCGCGACGGCGGCGCGCGACCTGCCGATTCCGGGCCGCGAGCTGCGCGGCATCCATCTCGCGATGGACTTCCTACCGCAGCAGAACCGCAAGGTCGCCGGCGATCACGTCGCGAACCAGATCCTCGCGACCGGCAAGAACGTCGTCATCCTGGGCGGCGGCGACACCGGCTCCGACTGCCTCGGCACGTCGAATCGCCAGGGCGCGAAGCAGGTCTACCAGTTCGAGCTGCTGCCGAAGCCGCCGGACTCGCGCACGACGGAGGTCGCGCCGTGGCCCTACTGGCCGATGATCCTCCGCAGCTCGAGCTCGCACGAGGAAGGCGTACAGCGCGATTGGAGCGTCAGCACCAAGTCGTTCTCCGGCGACGCCGACGGCAACGTGCGTAAGCTCCATGGCGTGCGTCTCGAGTGGAACAAGGGCGAGAACGGCCGCATGCAGATGGTCGAGGTCCCCGGCAGCGAGTTCGCCATCGATTGCGAGCTGGTCCTGCTGGCGATGGGGTTCCTCGGACCCGAGAAGCCCGGCATGATCGAGCAGCTCGGCGTCCGTCTCGACGAGCGCAGCAACGTCAGCGTCGGCGCCGACTACCAATCGAGCGTGCCTGGCGTCTTCGCGTGCGGCGACATGCGCCGCGGGCAGTCGCTCGTCGTGTGGGCCATCTGGGAGGGCCGCGAGGCCGCGCGCGGCGTCGATGCCTTCCTCATGGGCCACACCGACCTACCGTCCAGCCCGGAGCTCTAGCGCCTTGTCGCTCCGCGCCGGTCAGCTCCGTCTCGCCGGCATCGCGATACTCGCCGGCCTCGCCTTCGCGCACTCGGCCCGCGCCGCCACCGCTCGCTGCGGCATGGTGGTGGAGGACCGCCTCGTCCTCGATCGCGATCTGCGTTGCCCTACGACCGGCTTGATCATCCGCAACCCGCGCACCGTGGTGCAGCTGAACGGCCACGTGATCGAGGCGGCCGTGACCTGCCAGGACGGCGCCAGCACCGTCGGTATCACCGTCGAGTCCACCGCCGAGCGCGCGCAGATCCTCGGGCCCGGTGTCATTCGCGGCTTCCAGACCGGCATCGCTGCGGACGGCACATCGCAGCTTCAGCTTCGCGACCTGCGCATCACCGACAGCTGCCTGCAGGGTCTCGCGCTCCGCAACCTCGCCAACGCCCGCGGTCGGGATCTCGTCCTCGACCGGAACGGCAACGGGGGCGACAACGCCGCCGCCATCCGCGTCGAGCACTCCATGCGCGTCGGACTCGCCGACAGCGAGATCTTCCTGAACGACGCCGGTGGCCAGGGCGCCACCGTCGACCTGCGCGCCGCCGTCAACTGCCGCATCGCCGGCAACCGCATCGTCGCCAACCGCGGCGCCGGTATCCGTCTCGACAACGACTCGCAGGGGAACGAGATCGAGCGCAATCTCGTTCTCGGCCAGCGTCCCCAGGACGTCGTCGATCAGGGCTCGGACAACCTCTTCATCCTGAACGCCTTCGAGCGCGGCGATGGCGTCGATGCGCCGACGGCCTGGCCGCTCCTCGGCATCCCCGCCTCCCCGCCGTCCGGCGTCGCCGGCTGCGGCACGATGAACGCCCCGATCGGCCCGCGCGCCACCACGACGGTCACGTGCCCGCAAGACTCTGGCCTCCGCGCCGTCCGCAACAGCGTCGTCGCCTATCGCCTCTTGAACCCCTTCAACGGCACCCTCTTCCCCTCCACCTGCAACCCTGGCGTCGTGAAGCCCGCCAACTCCACCGAGGGCGGCGCCGTCACCTGCACCAACCCCGACTCCCTCTGGACCGCCATGCTCGAAGTCACCTGCTGTCTCAATTAGATTTCGCCCCCGTGCGCGCGGCCGCTCCGCGGCCGTGCTCCGATGGGCGTCGCGGCCAGGGGAACCCCGGCCGCTCCACTCGCTCGCTGCGCTCGCGACTGGTTCGCATAGCCGCTCGGCGCTCGAGGGAGCACGGCCGCGGAGCGGCCGCGCGCACGGGGGCTAATGTAATTGCTGCGCGAGGTACTGCGTCTCGCCGATGCTCTCGATGAGACTCAGCTGCGTCTCGAGCCAGTCGAGGTGCTCCTCCTCGCTGACGAGGATCTTCTCGAGGAGCTCGCGGCTGCCGTTGTCGCCGACGTCGACGCAGAGCGCGATGCCCTTGTTGAGGCGGCCGACCGCCTCGACCTCGGTGGCGCGATCGAGCGTCAGCTGCTCGGCGACGGTTTCGCCGACGCTCACCTTGAAGAGGCGTTGCACGTTCGGCATGCCCTCGAGGTAGAGGATGCGCTCGATGAGCTCGTCGGCGTGCTTCATCTCGTCGATCGACTCCTTGTGGATGCGCTCGGCGAGACGGAGGTACCCCCAGTTGCGGCACATCTTGGCGTGCAGGAAGTACTGGTTCACCGACGTCAGCTCGCCGGTGAGGACCTCGTTCAGCAGCTCGAGGACCTTCTTGTTGCCCTTCACGATCGGCGTCCTGCCGAAAGGCTGATCGCGGTCAGGCCGTCGCCAGCTCGGGCGCTTCGGCTCGTGTGAGCTCCGCCGCGACACACGCCTCGGCGCGGCACTCGCGCAGGCATTCGCGAATCAGAGGACGGCACGCGCCGCAGCCCCCGCCCGCGCCGCAGCGACGCTCGATCTGCTTCACGGTGGTCGCCCCATCGGCGATGTGGGCACGCAACGCGCGCTCGGAGACCCCTGCACAGACACACACGATCATGGGAAGGAACACTACCGACTTTGAGAATCATTTTCAATAGAGCGTCGTCGCTTTTCTTTTGTCGAGATCAATCAGGGACTTGAGTGCCTGCGCCCTGGCCAACGCCCTAGATGTTGATCGATCGCTTGGCGACGCCGAGCGCGGCCTCCTTGAGCGCCTCGGCCAGCGTCGGGTGGGCGTGGACCGTGCGCGCCACGTCCTCCGAGCTGGCACCGTACTCGATGGCGAGCGCCGCCTCGGCGATGAGATCCGACGCGCGCGGACCGAGGATGTGCACGCCGAGAATGCGATCCGTGCGCGCGTCGGCCAGCACCTTCACCCCGCCCTCGGTCGCGCCCATGCACTTGGCGCGCGCGTTCGCCGCGAACGGGAACGTCCCGATCTGCACCGCGATCCCGCGCTGCACCGCGTCCTCCTCCGAGAGGCCGACGCTCGCGAGCTCCGGCCAGGTGTACACCACGTTGGGGATCGCGTCGTAGTTCACGTGCCCGCCCTGCCCCGCCATGTGCTCGACGGCCGCGACGCCCTCCTCCTCCGCCTTGTGCGCCAGCATCGGCCCGGCGGTCACGTCGCCGATGGCGTAGATCCCGGGTACGCTGGTCTCGAAGTGCGGGGAGATCGTGATCCGCCCGCGCTGGTCGAAGGTGACGCCGACCTCGTGCGCGCCGAGCTCGTCGGCATAGGCACGGCGCCCGACCGCCACCAGCACGATGCTCGCCTCCTCGACGAAGGACTCACCCTTCGATTCCAATCTGACCCGCACGCCCGCGTCCGTGCGCTCGACCGTCGTGGCAGAGGTCTCCAGCCGGAACGTCAGCCCCTGCTTCTTGAGCGCGCTCTGCAGCTGCTTCCCCATGCCGTGATCCATCGTCGGGACGACGCGATCGAGCAGTTCGACCACCGTCACCTGCGACCCGAGACGCGCCCAGACCGAGCCGAGCTCGAGCCCGATGGCTCCCGCGCCGACCACGAGCAGGCGCTCGGGAACCGCGGTGAGCGCCAGCGCCTCGGTCGAGCTGATGATGCGCTCGCCGTCGAACGGCAACGTCTTCAATCCGGCCGGCTTGCTCCCCGTCGCGATGAGGATGCGCTCGGTCGCGATCGTGCGCGCCGGGTTGCCCTGCACGGCGATCTCATGCGCCGAGACCAGCCGCGCCATGCCCGTCACCCGCTCGACCTTGTTCTTCTTGAAGAGCGACGCGACGCCCTGGGTCAGCCCGCGCACGACGCGCTGCTTGCGCGCCATCATCACGGCGAGGTCGAGCTGCACGCCCTGCACCGTGACGCCGTGGACCTTGAGCCCGTCGCGCGCCTCGACGAAGTGCTCGCTCGAGTCGAGCAGCGCCTTGCTCGGGATGCAGCCGACGTTCAGACAGGTGCCGCCGAGCGTCTCGTACTTCTCGACGCACGCCGTCCGCATGCCGAGCTGGGCGGCGCGAATGGCGGCCGTGTAGCCGCCGGGCCCCGAGCCGATGACGACGAGATCGAACCGGTCGGTCGCCATCAGACGTCGAGCAGGAGCCGCGACGGATCCTCGAGCCGCTCCTTGACCCGCACGAGAAAGGTCACCGCCTGCGCCCCGTCGACCATCCGGTGATCGTAGGAGAGCGCGACGTACATCATCGGACGGATGACGATCTGGTCGTCCACGACGATGGGACGCTTCTCGATCTTGTGCATGCCGAGGATGCCGCTCTGCGGCGGCGTGAGGATCGGAGTCGACATGAGCGAGCCGTAGACGCCGCCGTTCGAGATCGTGAACGTCCCGCCCGAAAGGTCGTCGATGCTGAGCTTGTTGTCGCGCGCCAGCTCCGCGAGCTCGGCGATGCGCTTCTCCAGCTCCGCGAACGACATGCGCTCGGCATGGTGGACGATCGGGACGACGAGACCGCGCTCGGTTCCCACGGCGATTCCGAGATTCACGAAGTGCTTGTAGATGACCGTGTCGCCGCGAATCTCGGCGTTGATCTCGCGCACCTCGCCGAGGGCGGATACGCAGGCGCGGGCGAAGAACGACATGAAGCCGAGCGCGACGCCGTGGCGCTTCTGGAAGCGCTCCTTCTGCGCCGCGCGCAGCGCCATCACGGCGCTCATGTCGATCTCGTTGAACGTGGTGAGGATCGCGGCCGTGTGCTGCGCCTGCACCAGACGCTCGGCGATGCGCTTGCGGAGCCGGCTCATCGGCACCGCCTCCTCGCCCTCGGCACGGCTCGCCGGCGCGGGCGCCGGTCCGACCGGCGCCGCTGCAGCCGCCGCGGCCGCGGCGGCCGCCACACGCGGTGCGGTCGCCGGCGCCGGCTGCTCCTGCCGATCGAGGTAGGCGAGGATGTCCTCCTTCAGCAGCCGTCCGCCTTTCCCCGATGGAGGAATCTCCGCTGGATCGAGACCGTGCTCGTCGATGAGACGCCGCACCGCCGGGCTCAGCGGTCCGACACCCCGTCCGGCCGCGGTCCGCACCGTATCCTGCTCGGACGCGGCCTCGAGATTGGGGCGCGCGACCGGTCCCGGACCCTGCGGCGGCAGCGGCGCGGATGGCTGCGTGGGAGCCGGCGCGGCCTCGGTGGCCTCCGGCTTTTCGAGCGGCTTCGCCGCCTCGGGAGCGCGCGCCGCCTCTGCTGCGGGGCGCGCCTGGCCCGCGCCGTCGATGCGCGCGATCACGTCGCCGACGCTGACCGTCTCGCCTTCCTGCCTCAGGATGTGCAGCGTCCCCGCGGTCTCGGCCGGGATCTCCATGCTCGCCTTGTCGGTCTCGAGCTCGAGGAGGATGTCGTCCTGCGCGACCGCGTCGCCGTCGTGCTTGACCCAGCGGACGATCACGCCCTCGGTCACCGACTCTCCGAGCGTCGGAATGCGAACCTCGACTGCCATGCCACCTCACCCGGGCGCGGCGCGCCCCCGTTGATCTCGTGCCGGGCGATCAGCGTGCCGCGGCGATCGCACCACCCTTGCTCGCACGCTCACGTGCGAACGCTCGATTGACCAGCTCGGCTTCTTCCGCCTGATGCCGCTTGTACGAGCCGGCCGCCGGACTCGCCGCCTCGTGGCGCCCGACGTAGCGCAACGAGCGCGACGCCGACAGGACGCGCGGCAGGCGCTGCGCCATGAACTGCCAGCCGCCCATGTTCCACGGCTCCTCCTGCACCCAGAACACCTCGCGCGCCTGCGGATAGGCGCCGAGCACGGCCTCGAGCTCGCGCTGCGGGAAGGGATAGAGCTGCTCGACCCGCACGATCGCCGTCGTGTCGATCTCGCGCTCGCGCCGGCCGTCGAGGAGGGCGTAGTACACCTTACCGCTGCACAGCAGGACGCGCGTGACCCGGGCGCGATCGAGCGTGACGCCGGTTTCCGGTGCGCCGCGCGTGGCGGGATCGTCGAGCACGGTCTGGAATCCGCCCTCGGTCAGGTCACTCGCGCTCGACACTGCGAGCTTGTGCCGCAGCAGGCTCTTCGGGCTCATGATGACGAGGGGCTTCCGGAACTTGCGGTGCATCTGCCGACGTAGGGCGTGGAAGTACTGCCCCGGCGTCGTCAGGTTGCACACCTGGAGATTGTTCTCGGCGCAGAGCTGCAGATAACGCTCGAGACGCGCGCTGGAATGCTCCGGGCCCTGCCCCTCGTAGCCGTGCGGCAGCAGCATCACGAGGCCGCTCATGCGCTGCCATTTGGACTCGGAGTTGGCGATGAACTGGTCGATGATCACCTGCGCGCCGTTGGCGAAATCGCCGAACTGCGCCTCCCAGATGACGAGCTTCCACGGATCGGCGAGGCTGAAGCCGAACTCGAAGCCGAGCACGGCGTTCTCGGAGAGCATGCTATCGAGGATGACGAAGCGCGCCTGGCCGTCCCGCACGTGATCGAGCGGCACCCAGCGCTGGCCCGTCCGCACATCGTGCAACACCGCGTGGCGGTGGCTGAACGTCCCCCGGCCGACGTCCTGACCACTCATGCGGACCGTGGTGCCCTCGAGCACTAGCGAGCCGATCGCCAGCGCCTCGGCGCAGCCCCAGTCGATGCCGCCGTTCTGCAGCATCGCCACCCGCGACTCCATCAAGCGCGCGGCCTTGGGATGGGGCGTGAACCCCTCGGGGACGCGCGTGAACGACGCCGCGACGTCGTCCAGTACCGGGCGCGCGACGGCGGTGTCGGCGCTCCAGTCGTCTCCGGCCCAGCCGAGACCCTTCCACAAGCCGCCGAAGGCAAAGATCGGCAACCGCGGCATGAAATCGCGGGCATAGCCCTGGGCATCGTTGAGCAGATCGCGGAACTCCGTGCCGCGGCGGTCGGCATCCTGCTCGGTGAGGACGCCGGCAGCTATCAGCCGGTCGCGGTACTGCTGCACCGGAGAGGGATGCTTGGCGATCTGCTGGTACATCACCGGCTGCGTGAACGTCGGATCGTCGAGCTCGTTGTGGCCGTGCTTGCGGTAGCAGACCAGATCGATGATCACGTCCTTCTTGAAGCGCTCGCGGAAGCCTATGGCGAGCCGCGCCGCCTGTACCGCCGCCTCGGGGTCGTCGCCGTTCACGTGGAAGACCGGCGCCTGGATGATCTTGGCCACGTCGCTCGGATACGTGGTGAAGCGGTACGCATCGGGCGACGTCGTGAAGCCGATCTGGTTGTTGACGATGATGTGGATGGTGCCGCCGGTGCGGTAGCCCTCGAGCTCCGAGAGCGACAAGGTTTCCGAGACGATGCCCTGGCCGGTGAACGCGGCGTCGCCGTGCATCAGCACCGGCACGACGCGCTCGCGGGCGGTGTCGCCCAGGCGATTCTGCTTGGCGCGCACCATGCCCTCGATCACCGGGTTCACGGCCTCGAGGTGGCTCGGATTCGGGCTCAGCGAGAGATGGATCTTCGCGCCCGCGCTCGTCTTGTGATCGCGCGAGTAGCCGAGGTGGTACTTGACGTCGCCGTCGCCGGTCGCCTCCTTCACGAGGAAGCTGCCCTCGAACTCGGCGAGGATCATCTCGTACGGCTTGTGCAGCACGTTGGCAAGGACGTTCAAGCGCCCGCGGTGGGGCATGCCGATCACCATCTCGTCGACGCCCTGCGCGCCCCCCTCCTCGACGAGCGTCTCGAGCATCGGAATGAGCGACTCGCCGCCCTCGAGCGAGAACCGCTTGGCCGTGGGATAACGGACCTGCAGAAACTGCTCGAAGCCTTCGGCGACCAGCAGGCGATCGAAGATGCGCAGACGCTCCTCGCGTCCGAGGTCGGGATGGTTGGCGGTCGGCTCCATCCGCTCCTGCAGCCAGAGCCTTTGCGTCCGGTCCTGCACATGCAGATACTCGACGCCGAGCGTCTGGCAGTAGGTCGCCTGGAGCCGCCGAATGAGATCCCGGAGAGTCGCCTGCTTACACCCTTGAAAGCTGCCGCACTCGATCATCCGGTCCAGATCGGCGTCGCCGAAGCCGAACTCGGACGGCTCGAGCAGCGGGTGGCCCTCCGGCTTGGGGGCGAGCGGATTCAGATGCGCCACCAGGTGCCCCAGCTCGCGATAGGAGTGCACCAGATCGAAGACTCCGATGACGGGCTCGGCCGCCGGAGCAACCACGCCCTGCGCCGGCGATCCCGCGAGCGCCGCCGCGCCGTTGCCGTGGCCCGCGAGCTCGAATCCCGCGAAAAAGAGCGCCCACTCCTCGCTCACCGAGCTCGGGTCGGCCCGATAGCGCCGGTATTGCTCGTCGACGTACGCCGGATTGGCGCGCGCGACGTGATCCAAGCTGGACATGCACTCCCTTTTAGCGCCTCAGCGCTGCGCCCGCCACAGGTGCGTCTTGCGTCTCCACCCGCGGCCGCCTCCTCTGGTAGGATGGCGGCGTGATGGCCCGCGTGGGAGGTGGTGATGGCTAGGGCGCAACGCGGCGACGTCCTCGCCATGATCCTCGCTGGCGGCGAAGGCAAGCGGCTCGCGCCGCTCACGCGCGATCGGGCCAAGCCGGCCGTGCCGTTCGGCGGACGCTACCGCATCATCGATTTCGTCCTCTCGAACTTCGTCAACTCGGGGATCTTCAAGATCAGCGTGCTGACCCAATACAAGTCCGGCTCGCTGATGCAGCACCTCGCCCGCGGCTGGCAGCTCGCGCCGCAGATGGGGCATTACGTCGCGCCGGTTCCCGCCACCATGAACGTCGGGCGGGAATGGTTCCGCGGGAGCGCCGATGCCGTCTTCCAGAACCTGGACGTGCTGGCCAACGAGCGGCCCGCCTACGTCTGCGTGTTCGGCGCCGACCACATCTATCAAATGGACATCTGCCAGATGCTCGACTTCCACATCGAGCGCGGCGCGGACGCCACGGTCGCGACGATCCCGGTGCCCGCCGCGCAGATGAACCAGTTCGGCATCCTCGAGTGCGACGCGGAACGTCGCGTGACCGCGTTTCGCGAGAAACCCGAGCCCGGACCCGATGCGACCGGCACGGTGCCGGCCTCGATGGGCCTCTACGTCTTCACCTGCGACGTGCTCGTCAAGGCGGTCACCGAGGACGCCGAGCGCGCCGACTCCGCGCACGACTTCGGCCGCGACATCCTCCCGAGCATGGTCGCGGATGCACGCGTCTTCGCCTATGACTTCTCGACCAACGAGATCCCCAACATGCTGGAGCTGCAGCGCGGATACTGGCGCGACGTCGGGACCATCGACGCCTACTGGCAGACGTCCCAGGATCTCATCTCGATCACGCCGGTGCTGAACCTCTACAACCAGGCCTGGCCGATGATCTCTGCATTCTACCCCAATCCACCGGCAAAGTTCGTCTTCTCCGATCCGGAGCACAACCGCGTCGGCCTCGCGACCAACTCCATGGTGTCGGAGGGGTGCATCATCAGCGGCGGTCACGTCGACCGCTCGATCCTCGGGACACGCGTCCGCGTCAACAGCTTCTCGCTCGTCAGCGAGTCGATCCTCTTCGACGGCGTCGAGGTCGGCCGCCACGCCCGCATCAAACGTGCGATCATCGACAAGGGCGTCCAGGTCCCCGCCAACACCACCATCGGCTACGACGAGGCCGAGGACCGCCGCCGCTTCACCGTCAGCGAGAACGGCGTCGTGGTCGTCCCCAAAGGCATGGTCCTCTAACCCGCAAGCAATTTCGCATACGATCCCGCCCCCGGTGCGCCCACCGACCGCGAGCGAAGCGCGCGGAGCGGGGCGACGTACAACCAACCGCGCGCGGCTCCGCCGCACGCCGACGCCCACGCGCCCTCGCTCGACGAGAGTCGCAGCGCGCTGCGCGCGCCGCGGGGGCAAAATCCAATTGACACATTGAATACCTCACACGTACGCTGCCTCCCGCCAGCGCACTTGCTCGGGTCGTTGACGCGCTGGCGTGCCGTACCATGATCGCACGCCCTGCACTCCGCCGTGCCCTGAGCATGCTCGCCGTGCTGCTCGCGCTCGCGACGCGCGCGGGGGCGACGACCGTCCTGCCATTGGATCTTGCGGCGCTGACGGACGCGGCCGACCGCGTCTTCATGGGGAAAGTCGTCGCGATGCGGAGCGGGCGCGACGGCCATGGCCTTCCGGCCACGTGGACCACCTTCCGCGTCGAGGAGTCGCTCAAGGGCGCGCTGCCTCCGACGCTCGAAATCAAGCAGATCGGCACCGAGGCGCCCCTCGCGGACGGCGCGATCTATCGGGTGCCGGCCCTGCCCCGCTATCGGGTCGGGGACGAGGTCATCCTCTTCCTCCATCCGGACAGCGCCGCCGGCTTCACCAGCCCCGTCGGTCTCGGTCAGGGACGCTTCCGTATTCATCATCACGCAGGCGCCTCGACGGCCGAGAACGACGTCGGCAACGCGAACCTCCAGGCCCCCGCGCGGTCGGCACTCGCCCGCGGTGCGCTAGGCGCCGGCCCGGCGCCGGCCGCGAGCGCACAAGCGGCACCCATTCCCGTCACGGATCTGAAAAACCGCATCCGGGCCCTCACCAGTGCGTCGCACTGACCCCCGCGCGATCTCGCGGCGCGCCGTCGTGCTCGGCGTCGTCGGCCTGGTCCTCGGACTCGTGCCGTGCGCGCACGGCGCGGGACCGCTGATCGTCAACTCCAGCGGCCAGCCGCTCACGTGGAGCGGCGGCGTGGTCGACTGGAACCCCGATCAAGGCACGCTCGGGGCCCTGTCGAACGCGGCGGCCATCACCCTCGTCGGCGACAACTTCGCCAAGTGGCAGGCCGTACCGACCGCGTCCCTCTCGATCACCAACGGCGGACTGCTCCCGGTGGACGTCACCGCCGCGAACGTCAACAGCTACATCGGCGTCTGCGGCGACGGCCTGAGCCCGATCGTCTTCGACACCGACGGCTCGATCACCGATCTGCTGCTCGGCGGCAACGCCTCCAACTCGATCCTCGGCTTCGCCGGCCCCGAATGCGGCTCGCTCAATCCGCCCACGATCACGGAGGCGTCGGCCGTGCTGAACGGCAAGTTCATCGACGGCATCCAGACCGGCAGCAATCCGGAGATCACGGTGGAGGAGTTCGGCGCCGTCTTCCTCCACGAGTTCGGCCACTACCTCGATCTCGATCACTCGCAGATCAACCTGCTCGAGGCCTTCGATGGCAACCCGGGCGACGACGACGCGGTCGCGACCATGTTCCCGATCCTCATCAACGGCATGGAGGCCGCGAGCCTCGCCCGCGACGACGAGGTCTCCATCTCCACGCTGTACCCGACCGCGGCGTTCACGAACGGTTTCGGCCGCATCACGGGGCAGATCCTGCGGAGCGACGGCACGACGCCCTTCCAGGGCGCCTACGTGATCGCGCGCAACGTCGCCGATCCGCGCCACGACGCGATCGGCTACGCCTCGGGCACCCTCGACACCGGCGCGACTCCCGCGCTGCAAGGCTTCTTCCAGCTTCCGGGCCTCGCCGCGGGCGCGAACTACACCGTCGAGGTCGAGGCAATCTATCCGGGGTTCACCGGCGGCTCGAGCGTCGGGCCGTTCAGCACCCCCGTGACGCTCCCCGGACCCGCCGAGTTCTGGAACGGCGCCAACGAGGCGGGCGGCAATCCCCCCGACGATCCGAACGCGCCGGGCACGCCGATCGCGGCCGTCGCCGGACAGACGGTCGCCAACGTGAACATCATCCTCAACGCGGCCGTACGCCCGCCGAACGACGACTGCGGCGATGCGACCGTCGTCGACCCGCTGCCCTTCGCCGACGACGTCACCACCGACGGCGCGACGAGCGCCGCCACCGATCCGGTGCAGGACTGTGGCGCCGCGCAGAGCGCCAACGCCAACAGCGTCTGGTACACCCTCACCGCACCGGATACCGGCACGGTGACCGTCT
>Ga0157379_10000127_pt1 | contig 53748 bp, 37 predicted proteins | sample S25metaG_FD_121802 | JGI IMG/M metagenome (GOLD analysis project Ga0157379, IMG submission 121802) | Switchgrass rhizosphere microbial communities from Kellogg Biological Station, Michigan, USA - S2-5 metaG | ecosystem: Host-associated > Plants > Roots > Rhizosphere > Soil | place: USA... | reverse complement strand
TCAGCGAGATGAGCCAGCGCCGCGTGATCACGCGCGAGAGACCGACGAGCGCGCTCGTCACGTCCTTGGCGTTAGGCTCGTCGTGGAGCACCGTGCCGTCACTCAGGGGGAGCGGCGTGCCCCCCGACGGGAACACATGGTCCCGGTTCACGCCGCCACCCAGGGTCAGCGTGGTCAGCTTGTGCAGGAAATCGAGCGACAGCTTGCCGCTCGCCCCGACCGATTCGTAGTCCTTCTCGCGGGAGTAGTAGCCGCCCAGCGTCGACCCGAAGATGTTGGTGATCGGCTCGTGCCACTCGGCGTCGAGCGCCACGCGCGTGTCGTGGAACTGAGCGAGGGGAATGTCGCCGGGACCCGGCACGTGTTCGCTGCCGCCGCCCCCGCCTCCGCCGGACGCAGCCGTCATCGTCTGGACGCGCGGCGCTTCGTCTGGAGGCAGCACGGCGGTCGAGTCGACGACCCCCGGGGGCATCGCTCCCGTCGGGGTGGCTCCGGTCATGACGTCGAGCACCACCTGACCGGAGAGCGAGCGGCCGCTCGGCTGGAGGCGCGTGACGCGCACGGTGGGCTCGGCAACCTTGGTGCGGCTCTGCTCGCCGTAGAGGAGCAGGGTACCGTCGACCTGGGTCACGGCGCCCGAGGGATCCGCGCGCGCGACGGCCGGGGCAACCGACGCGAGCAGCATGCAGGCCGCGGCGCCGAGCTTTCCCCGGATCGTGGCGGGGCCCGTCGGGCCTAATTGCATCCGCAGCCGCCGCCGCCGACATCGCCGCCGCCGGTCGAGCCTTCCTTGCTGAAATAGATGTGCTCGTCGATGGCGTTCACCATGGGATGGGTGACGAGCTGCATCTTCTTCTGGGCCAGGAGATCGCGGTCCCAGGGTTTGACCTTGGTGGCAGCGCATCCCGTCACGAGGGCCGCGAGGACGGCGAGCCATGCCGCTCGGGCGACACGTCGTGCGTGTGCCGAAGTGCGGAATCGCGCGGTCTTCATCGCGTACAAGCCTGTTGGATCAGCCGCTCGAAATCATCCGTCTTCTTGGGATCGAAGCCGATCTTGGAGAATAGGATCGTGCCGTCCGCTCCGATCAGGTAGCTGCTCGGCATGCCCCATACCTTGAAGGCCTTCGCTGTCTTGCCGGCCGGATCGAACGCCACGGTGAAGGGAGCCAGGTGCTGGTCGAGGAACGCGTCGGCCAGCTTCCGGTCCTTGTCGAGATTGATGGCCACAATCGTCAGGCCCTTCGTCGCGTACTTCTGGTGCATCGCATTCATCCAGGGGAACGACTGCTTGCAAGGCGCGCACCAGGAGGCCCAGAAATCGACGAGAACCGCCTGCCCGCGCAGCGAGTCGAGGCAGACCGAGCCGCTGGTGGTGGGGAGGGTGAAGGGCGGCGCGTGCTGCGGACCGGGGGATGTCTTGGCGAGGGCGCTGCCCGAGAGGAGGAACGCGGCCAGAATCACGGGTGCTGCCGCTCTCCATGCGGTGCCTTGCATACCGAGCGATACCCGGTCTTCCGCCGCGGGTTCCGGAGTTGGAAGGCCTTAACTTATTTCCCGCGCGATTTCCGAGAGCGCCTCGTCGAGGTCCGCCCGATGCGAGCGGAAGCAGAGCACGCACAACCGGATGGTGAGCTTTCCGCCGAGGATGGTGGAGCTCATGTGGACCCTTCCCCTGGCCAGGATCCGGTCGAGCATGCGGCGCGTCGGCTCGTCTCCTTCGTCCCGCACGCGGAACGCGACACAGGACAGCTCCGGCTCTGGCCCGGCGTCGATTCGCGGCATGGCTCGCAGCCGCTCCCAGGCGAGCCGCGCGAGGAGAACCTTCTCCTCCAGCGCGGCGCGGTACCGTTCGAGTCCGTGCACCTTGAGGCTCATCCAGAGGCGGAGCGCGCGGAAATGGCGCGTCAGCTCCGGGGAGTAGGACGAAGGGGACGGCTCCTCGTGCTCGACATCGGTCAGATAGCTGTGCGTCGCCGCGAACGCCTGGCGCAGCACCTTACCGTCCTTCACGAGCACCGCGCCGCAGCCGTAGGGGAGGAAGAGCCCCTTGTGGGGATCGAGCACGACCGAGTCGGCGAGCGCCATCGCTTCGAGCGATGCGCGCGCGGAGTCGGTGAGAACGAAGAACGCGCCGTACGCGCCATCCACGTGCATCCAGAGCCCCTCGTCCTTCGCGACCCGGGCGATCTCCGCGAGCGGATCGATCGCACCCGTGTTCACGGTGCCGGCGCTGGCGAAGACCATCCAGGGCTGCAGATTCTTCGAGCGGTCCTCCGCGATCAGACGCTCGAGATCGGGCACCGACATGTGGAGCTTGTCGTCCACCGGCACGGTCCGGCAGGGCACGTGCGCGAGTCCCGCGATGTGGAGCGACTTGCGAATCGCGAGGTGGCACTCGTCGGTCATGTAGATGACGCTCCGCATCCAGTCCCAGGCCTGGCGCGACTCGCGCGCCGCCACGACCGCCGTGAGCGTCGCGAGCGAGCCGCCGCTCTGCAGCGTGCCCCACGCCGTGTCGGGATAGCCGACCATCTCGATCAGCCAGCGCACCGTGTCGTTCTCGATCGCCGCTGCTCCCGGCGCCGCGCCGTAGTTGCCGGAGTAGCGATTCGTGAGCGCGGCCAGGTAGTCGCCGATGGCGCCGGTCGGAATTCCGCCCCCGGGCACGTAGCCGAAGAAGCGCCCGGACGTCGCGACGATGCCGCGCGTGAGCGCTCCCTTGAATTCGTCGAGCACGTCGTTGAACGGCGACGGCACGAGCGGCATCGGAACGGTGGCAGGCGGTGCTCCCAGCGGCAGAAACGCGTTCGCGTTCGCGTTCGCCTCGAGATAGTCCGCGGAGAATCGGGACAGAGCTTCGAGCCAGCGCTGGATCTCTTCCGGCGTCGCGTCGAGCCGGCGGGATTCGGGTTCGAGCGAGCCGAGCCTTTGTTCCAGGGACTGGATTTCGGTCATGGAGTCTCCCTAAGTGGAGCGGGTCCTGAAGCTTCGGCGCACCATACCAGAGCTCCGGTCGGGTCCAAATGGCGTGGACTCAAGGCTCTCTGCGTGCTATACTTACGGGCGTTCCTGAATGTCAAATGCCGGATCGGGCGAGGGGGCGTCCGCTCCGCACCGATCTCGCCGTTTCGGAGGAGTTTCCACATGCACGTCCCCCGGTTTCGACGCCACCGGTCCATCCCCGCGTACCTTCTCGCCGCACTCGCTCTCGTTTCGCTCGCTCCCGCCGCCGCAAGCGCCGACGCGTGGCCGTTCGATTGGCGCCCAGGCTGGATTCCCGGTGATCCCGTTGCCGACGTCGCGCTCGATACGTGGGCCATGCCTTCGAATCCCGGGCTCTACGTCGCGATCGATCCGGTGACGCACCGTCCCGTGGCGCCAACGGCCGAGCAGCGCGCCGCTTTCGGGCGCGCGATGGATCTCAGCGAGCTCCTCGCGCCGTCGGCTCCCGTGCGCGTGGAGGCGCTCCCGCACGGCGGCGAGGTCGCGCACTTGAACGGCGCGTTCCAGTCCTTCTCGATCGCGCGCCGCGACGCGACGGGGCGGTTCGTGAACGACTGCGCTCCGGACGCGCAGACCGCGCTCCGGATTCTCTCGACGCCGCTTCCGACGGCGACGAAGGAGGAGCGCTAGCCATGACCCGCTCTCTCGCCGCACTCGCCCTGATCCTGCTCGTCGCGCTGTGGTCCGGCCCGGCTCTGGCCGCGCACTTCATCCTGATCAATCTCGACGGACCCGGTGAGGGCTTCAACGATCCCACGCCGGTCGCGCCGGTCGGCGGCAACGACGGCACCACGCTCGGCCAGCAGCGGCTCAACGTGTTCGAGACCGCCGGCGCGATCTGGGGCACGTACCTCCAGAGCGACGTCGACATCATCGTCGGTGCGAATTTCGATCCGCTCACGCCGTGCGACTCGACCAGCGGCGTGCTGGGGAGCGCGGGAGCGGCCAACGCCGCGTCCGACTTCACGAACGCCCCGATCGCGAACACGTGGTACTCGATCGCGCTCGCGAACAAGCTCGCGGGCACCGACCTGGTCGCGGGGCAGAACGACATCACGGCCCGCTTCAACTCCAGCGTGGACAACTCGACCTGCCTGGGCAACGTCAGCTGGTATTACGGCTTCGACCACAACGAGGGACAGAACGAGGACCTCCTCGCGGTCGTGCTGCACGAGCTGGGGCACGGACTGGGCTTCCAGACCTTGACCACGCTCTCGACGGGACAGTTCCTGAGCAATCGGCCCGACGTCTACGCGCGGAACCTGTTCGACATCACCCAGAGCAAGACCTGGGACGCGATGACCAGCAACCAGCGGAAGAGCTCCGCGATCAACACCGGAAACCTGGTCTGGAACGGCAACTCCGTGAAGTCGCACGCAAGTCTCTTCCTCGGCCCGGTCACGGTCGTGCACGTCGATTCGCCCGCGGCGATCGCGGGGAACAAGGCGTTCGGTCTCGCGGACTTCGGTCCTCAGCCGGGCGTTCCCCCCATCACGGCTCCCGTCGTCCTCGTCAACGACGGCACCGGAACGACCAGCGACGCCTGCGAGCCGATCCTGAACGGCGCTTCGATCGCGGGCAAGATCGCCCTGATCGACCGGGGCACCTGCACCTTCGTCGCGAAGGCCAAGGCGGCCCAGGACGCCGGCGCGGTCGCGGTGATCATCGGCAACAACGTCGCCGGCGCGCCTCCCGGCATGTCCGGCGTCGATCCGTCGGTCACGATCCCCACCGTCAGCATCTCGCAGACGGACGCGACCGCGATCAAGGGGCAGCTCGGCGTGGGCGTCACCGTGACGATCGGAACCGATCCGTCCCATCTGGCGGGCGCCGACACGCAGAACCGGCCGCTCCTCTACACGCCCAACCCGCTCGAGAACGGCTCCTCCGTGTCGCACTTCGACACCTCGCTCCAGCCGAACGTGCTCATGGAGCCGTTCATCAACTCGGACCTCACCTCGTCGACCGATCTCACGCAGTACGCATTCGTGGACATGGGCTGGTACGCCACCGCGACGGCCGTGGCCGAGGGTCCCGCTTCCGCGCCGCGCGCCTTCGCCGCACCCAATCCATTCGCGTCGGCCACCACCATGAACTTCGCGTTGAAGACCGCCGGCAAGGCGTCGATCGAAGTGTTCGACGTGCACGGCACGCTCGTGAAGTCCTTCCCCGTGAAGTACCGGAGCGCGGGCATCCAGCAGGCGACCTGGGACGGCACGGATACGGTGGGCCATCGCGTGGCGGGAGGCGTGTACTACTGGCGCGTGCGTTCCGGCGATTTCCAGGCGGGGGGACGGCTCGTTCGTTTGCAGTAGCCTTCGCGATCCGTCAGTATGGATGCGGGAGCACGATCGAGTCCGCATCCGACACGGGGGGTCGCCAATGGTCCGCAAGGGTCACGCCGAATGGAAGGGTAGTCTCAAGGAAGGCAAGGGCACCGTCTCCACCGAGAGCGGCGGGCTCTCGAACGCGCCCCACTCGTTCCACACTCGCTTCGGGGAAGAGCGCGGAACCAATCCCGAGGAGCTGATCGCCGCGGCCCACGCGGGCTGTTTCTCCATGGCCCTTTCGGGCAAGCTCGGCGCGGAAGGCATGACCGCCGAGTCCATCCGCACCACCGCCTCCGTCACGCTCGACAAGGTGGAAGGCGGCTTTGCCGTGACCGCCGTCCATCTGGACGTGACCGCGCGCATTCCCGGCGCCGACCACGCGAAATTCGAGAAGGCCGCGCAGGAAGCCAAAACGGGCTGCCCCATCTCGAAGCTCCTGAACGCGCGGATCACGATGGACGCGAAGCTCGAGGGCTGACCCTCGCGCCCGCGTCCGGGCGCGCTCAGATCAGCATCAAGCTCCCGTTGCTCAACATCATGACCGGGCCGTAGAGGCCGAGCCGCGTCCGCTTCCACCAGGCCCCGGTCGCCTTGCGCTCGGCCGGCGTGGTGAAGTGGTACTCGTACACCACCGCGCGCAGGAAGCGGGGCGGCGCGCCGCGGAACGGATCGCGCGCGAACATCCCCACGACGGAGGGTGCGCCCTCGAGCACCCGCTTGCAGAACGGATAGAACCACCCCTGGGAGTCGGGCGTGTCGAGCGCGGCGAACCACATCTGCCAGTCGAGCCGCGGCTGGTGCGGCGCCACGAACTCGGGGCGCCGCGTCAGGTCGCCCGGCTTGTAGCGAAACTCGTACGCGCGCCAGCTCATTCCGTCGTCGCTCCCCTCGAGGATGATCTCCGGACGGTGCGTGGTCATGACGGCGAAGAGGCCGTAGTGGTTCACCATCCGGAACGGCCACACCCCCTCGTAGAGGAGGTCGACCGGCCCCATCCACGCCGTCGACTGTCCCGCGCCGCGAAGCGTTGGCACCCAGCTCAGCGCGAAGAGGACCGCCGCGGCGGGCGTGAGGATCCACGACAGCCACCGCCCCCTCCGCGCTCCTTCGCGCTCCGTCGCGGCGCGCCACCGCCTGGGCCACACGCCGTCATCGAGGAGCAGCACGCAGAGCGCGAGCGTGAGCCAGTTGAAGAACCCGTAGTTGCCGGTGAGAAGGATCAGCAGCTGGAGTGATGCGATCGACGCGGCCGCCGTGAACCGGATGCGCCGCGGCGCGAACGCGAGGAGTGGGGCGGCGCCTTCCATCACGAACACGCCCAAGGTCATCGCGCGGAGGACGCCGTCGGGCAGGTGATGCATGTACCAGGCGGTCCAGGGCGGCAGGGGCTGCGTCTCGAAGTGATAGCGAAGGGCGCTCAGGTCACGCCAGGCGCGGTCGCCGCTCTGCAGCTTCACCAACGCGGACGACACCGAGAGCCGGATCAAGAGCCAGCGGCTCAGCCAGAGCGCGGCGCTTGACGGTGGTGGATCCACGCTCGGATGGGACCACCAGCGCCAGGGGGCGAGGAAGATCGCGAGGAACCCGGCTTCGAGGAGCAGGCTGTCCCACTGGAACCACAGGAAGTCCTGACAGGGCACCGTGGCCGAGAGATAGAGGACGAAGAGCCCGACGAGGCAGAGGATCGGCGCCATCCCGATGGCGAGGAGGAGCGCGAGCACGGTCCCCAGGGCGCAGAGCGTGTGGAGCATGGCGTTGCTGGTGCTGAACCACGCGAGCGTCGGCGCGATCCACGGCCCGAGCACCCCGTAGCGCGCCGCGGCGGCGTCGAGGTAGTGCTGCGCCGGCTGGATCCCGTTCGTGCCGGCGAGGCCGATGATCTGGGTCCAGAGCGACAGGAACGCGACGAGATACACGAGGGCGAGGAGGCGAAGGTAGATCCACGTCGTCAGGGTCTCACCGGGCGGTACGACGTGGCGTCCCCAGATCCAGCCGGTCAGCCTCGTGAAGAATTCACGATGGCCCGCGACGAGCCGGTAGCACGCCTCGAGGAGCGGGGCGAATCCGGGAAGGCGGCGATAGAGTCGCAGCGGCCAGCGCCGGTGCGGCGCGTAGGCCAGCACGCGGACGACGGCTTCCGCGCCGCGGGACACGCGGCCGTCCGGCTCGATGAGATGGACCGCTTGGCGGAAGGCTTCTTCGGGGACTTCGGGGAAGCGGGGCGCCGCTTCCTGGTAGGGAACGAACTCCGCGCGATCCCCGAGCGTCTGCCGCCAGCGGGCGATCCACTGGCGGCAGAATCCGCAGTCGCCGTCGAAGACGACGACCGGGCGCTCGGGCGAGCTCACTGCGGCAACGCGATCATCCCTTTCCGGCGAGCCACTCGTCGAACGCCTTGAAGTCGTAATCGCGTTCGAGGAACTCGTGCACCAGCGCCTTCGCGGGCTTCGACCCGCCGGGCGCGAGCACCATGTCCCGGTACCGCTTGGCCACCGTGGGATCCAGCAGGTTGTCGTGGTTGAACCGGCTGAACATGTCCTTCGCGATCACGAGCGACCACATGTACGTGTAGTAGTAGGCCGAGTAGCCGTCGAGATGGCCGAAGGCGGTCTGCATGTGCGTGTCGGGCATCGTCGGGATCGGCGAGAACTGCGGCTCCAGCGACGCCACGATCGCGTCCGTGTTCACCTGTGAGGGGGGCCGGTTGTAGATGCTGAGCGACACGGCGGAGTAGAACGCCTGGGTCGAGACGCCGAGCGCGCGGCCGAAGGCGTCGGCCTTCCGCATCTTCTGCACCAGCTCCGTCGGGATCGTCTCACCCTTCTCGTTCTTGGCGAAGGTCTGAAGCACCTTGGCGTCCCAGCACCACTCCTCCAGCATCTGTGACGGGGCCTCGACGAAGTCGCGCTGCGTCGTCGTGCCGGAGACCGGCTCCCACTGTCCCTGGCCGCCCAGGATCGCGTGGATCAGATGGCCGAACTCGTGGAAGAAGGTCTCGACATCGGCGTGCTCCATGAGCCCCGGATCGCCAGCCTTGCCGCCGGGGAAGTTGCATACCAGCGCGTGCTCCGGCAGCTGATAGCCTCGGACGCCCTGGCGGATCGTGAATTTGGCCGCGTGGTTGTACTTGCCGGGCCGCGGATGCAGGTCGAAATAGAACCGCCCGAGCTTCTTCGAGCCTTCATAGACGTCGTAGGCCTCGACGCTGGGATCCCAGACCGCGGCGCTGACATCCCGCTTGTACGTGAGCCCGAACATGGTCGACGTGACGTCGAGGACGCCCTGCTTCACCCGGTCGAACGGGAAGTACTGCCGCGCCTGCGCCGGATCGTAGTCGTAGTCGCGCATCCGGATCAGCCGTCCGTAGTAAGAGGCCTCCCAGCGGTTGAGCTGCGTCGCCTTGGGATCGTCCTCCTGCTTCCGCTTGAGGTAGACGGCGTAGTCCTCCTGCGCCCGCTTGTACGTGGTCTCCTTCAGACGGTCGATGAAGCTCTGCGCGTTGGCCGCGTTCTCGATCATCTTGTCCTGGGTGACGTACTCGGCCCAGGTGGGGTAGCCAAGGATGTGCGCCAGCCGGTCGCGCTTCGCGATCAAGGAATCGAGGACCGCCATGTTGGCGGGATAGGCGCGGTTCTGCGCCTCGTGCATGAGCCGCTTCCTCGTGTCCTCGCTCTTGGCGTAGCGCATCACCGGCCCGAGATCGGGATACTCGATGCTCAGCGTGATCTTGCCGTTGGCCTCGGACGCCGGATGCGACTTGATGAAGTCGTCGGGGAGGCCGGCGAGGGCCGCCGGACCGTCCACCTGGATCGTGCGCGAATCCGTGCGGATGTTCCGATCGAAGTCCTGCCCCGTCTTGGTCAGCTCGTCGAGGATCGTCGAGATCTGCGCGCGCGTCGCCTCGTCCTTGTCCACGCCGGAGAGGCGGAAGTCGCGCAGCGTCTTCTCGTGGAAGTAGCGGGTGGCCGGATCGGCCTTGCTGACGTCCACCTGGGCCAGAGCGTCGTACACCGCGCGGTTCAAGCTGAGATCGTCGAGGAATTTCGTGGCCCGCTGCGTCTGCGTCTCGGCATCGGCGCGGAACGCGGAATCGGGATGCACCGACTCGAGGAGGCTCGATGCGTAGGCGGCGTTGTCGCCGTGCATCTGGATCTCGTTGTAGGGGACGAGCGTGTTCTCGATCGTCCGCTTGCCCTTCACCGCGAGCATCTTGTCGAGCGCGGCCTGCGCGGCCTTGAGCTCGGCGTCTTCCTGGACTTTGAACGCGGCCGCGTTCGGGTGGCCGCTGAAGAACGCCTGGGTGGACGACGTCGGCTTCGGCGACTTGGCTTGGGACGAGGCGGGGAGAGCCGCCGCGAGCGACAGGCCTAGCGCGAGCGGCGCGACAAGCCGGAGCGTGCGATTCGTGAGTCGGGGGAGCGTCATGGCGCGATCAGTGCCTCCTCGAAGGGCGAAGTGGGAAATGGCGTTCGATGATGCCACGGGGTCCTGAACCCGGCAAGACGGTCGAAAAGGAAGTTGGCGCGGGGGTGGGGCCTTCTCTAGGCTTGATGGCGCCGGGCCGCGCCATGGGGAGGCGGGTGGCCCCGGACCCACGCCATTTCGAGGGGGCGCCCGTCATGGCCCGTCGTTTCCTGTGCTTCCTGACACCCACTCTGTCCGCGCTGGCCCTCGGGGTCGGGCTGGGCTTCGCCCCGGCCCCCGCCGGGGACCTCGATCGAGACCTCACGTTGGTTCTCCAACAGCAAGGGTTTACGGGGAAGATTGAATCCACTTTGGAGCGCCGCCTCGGCCGGCCGGTGAACCCGCGGCTCGCCAATCTGGGACGCCTTCTTTGGTTCGATACCCTGAGCGGCCTAAACGATGACAACACGTGTGCCGGCTGCCACTCGCCGACCAACGGGTTCGGGGACACCCAGTCGATCGCCATCGGGATCGAGAACAACGGAGTGGTGGGACCGGACCGCACGGGGCCGCGGAACCAGAGGCGGACGCCCTCGGCGATGAACACGGCGTTCTATCCAGCCCTCATGTGGAACTCGAGGTTCGCCTCGCTCTCCGGGGATCCCTTCGACAACCGGGCCGGCTTCGTGTTCCCGCAGCCGGAGGGGACCACGCTGTCGTACCTGCCGCATCTCCTCGACGCGCAGGCCTTCATCCCGCCGACCGAACGGAACGAAGTCGCCGGGTTCACGTTCCAGGGGGGCAATCATGAGATCCGCGAGGAGGTGCTGCGGCGTCTCAACGCGACGCGAGCCTATCGCGATCTCTTCGCCGCACAGTTTCCCGAGGTCAAGTCGGGCGCGCCGATCACGTTCGATCACTTTGGAAAAGCCGTGGCCGAGTTCGAGTTCACGCTCACCCGCGCGAACGCGCCGCTCGATCGCTACGCGAGGGGCGAGCTCTCCGCGATGACGCAGGGGCAGAAGCGGGGAGCCCTCCTCTTCTTCGGCAAGGCCGGATGCGTGAGCTGCCACGCGGTGGCGGGGAAGTCGAACGAGATGTTCAGCGACTTCCAGCAGCACTCGATCGGGCTGCCCCAAGTCTGCCCCGATGTCACCAACGCGACCTTCGACGGACCCAAGGCCGACGAGGATTTTGGACTGGAGCAGTTCACCGGACGCGTGGAGGATCGCTACAAGTTCCGCACGGCTCCGCTCCGGAATCTCGCGGTGATGGCCGCGTATGGTCACAACGGGGCGTTCACGACCATCGAGTCGATGGTGCGGCATCACCTCGACCCCTACACCTCCTGTCGCGAGTACTCGCCATCCGGCCTCGATGCCGACCTGCGCGGCGCGACGGGCCCGATCGAGCCCGTGCTCGACGTGGTGGATCCGCTCTTGAAGTCCCCGGCGCACCTCACGGACCAGGAGATCGGCGATCTCGTGGAATTCCTGCGGGACGGGCTCCTCGATCCACGGGCACGCTACGAGACGCTCAAACACCTCATCCCGCGTCAGGTGCCGAGCGGTCGCCCGACGCTCACCTTCGAGGATCCTTCACCCGAGACGAAGCGGGCGATCGTCGCGGTCGCGTCGCACGACCCATCCCGCGTGCTCGACGTGAGCCCCGCGAGCCTAGCGTCGAGCGGCACGCTGTCCTTCCGCTTCTCGCTGACCGAGCGACGCTCCGTGGACGCGCGCGTCTACGACGCGGCCGGGAGGCTCGTGGCCACGCTCGAGCAGGGGGCTTCGTACGAGCCCGGCTCGCACGAGCTCCGCTGGGACGGCCGGACCGGAGGAGGGATTCGCGCCGCGCGCGGGGTCTACTTCCTCGCGGTGCGCGCGGGGGGCGACACGGCTCGCGAACGGGTGGTGAAGCTGGACTGAGTCGTCAGGCCTGGGCGGGGAGCTTCTTCCGGAACTTGAACTGGGACTTGGTTGGCTCGTAGCCGAGGCCTTTGTAGAACTCGTGGGCTTCCCTCCGGATCACGTTCGAGCGGACCGAGACCATCGTGTAGCCGCGCTCGCGCGCCCAGTCCTCGGCGGCAGAGACGAGCGCCCGCCCCACGCCCCGACCGCGTGCGTCCTCGTGCACCACGAGCCCGCCGATCTCGATGTCCGGGTCCGACTCGAGGAGACGGTTTCCAAAGAGATGGATCCAGCCCACGATCGCTCCGTCGGGCGCCTGGGCCACCCACACGCGTGCGTCCGGAGCGTCGCCGATGCCCCGGAAACGCCGCAACGTGTCCTCGGCGGTCGAGGGATAGCCGAGCTGCGTCGAGAGAGTCGCGACCCCCTCGGCGTCGTCCTCGGTCATCGGTCGCACTGGAATTGAATTCGATTTCATGGCGTAATGCGCGCCATGGTGGCCGCGCGGGGGCAAAAAGGCAAGGCACTCCTCGGTTTTCGCGCCCTCCGGGTGTTGGGGCCCCTAGTCCTCGGCCTTGCGTTCGCCGGCTGTTCCACGGACACGAGCCGGCTCGATCCGGAGCTCCTGCGCCGCTTCCAGGCCGAGGGCATTGTCCGGCGGGAGGACAACATCGTGTTCCGGTACACCGAAGGGGCGGGCACGCGCGCCTCGAGCTGGGAGGACCGCCGGGGATCGATCGTGGTCACGCGCCAGACGATCTACATCCACAAGAACGAGAAGGTCGGCCTCCAGATCACGCCGCGCACGAGGAAGGTGGTGGCGGTGGAGCGCCGGGAGCAGCGGATCCGGATTCGCGTGGGAAAGGGTCGGGCGGCTGAAATCTGGTCGTTCGTTCCCGCCGACGACGCCGAGGGGTGGGCTCGAGACCTGCGCGCGGTCCTCAAGACCTCCGCTCCCGGGTAGACACCACGCGGCCCCGTCTGTAACACTGTTCCGATGATTCGCCTTCTCCCGCAGGAGACGAAGTTCTTCGATCTCTTCGAGGCCCAGGCCGCGAAGGTCCACGAGGCCGCGCGCGCGCTCGAGGACCTCTCCCGCAACTACGACCAGGTCCAGGAGAAGGCTCGGCACATCAAGGTGCTGGAGAGCCAGGCCGACCAGATCACGCACGACATCATCGACAAGCTGAACCGCACGTTCATCACGCCCTTCGACCGCGAGGACATCCACTCGCTCGCGAGCGCGCTCGATGACGTGCTGGACAACATCGAGGGAGTGGCCAGCCGGCTCGCGCTCTTCGAGATCCTCCAGGTGACCCCGGAGGTGATCCAGCTCACGTCCATCATCGAGCAGGCGTGCGGAGCGATGGTGAAGGCGGTGTCGCGCATGCGCGACTTCACCAAGATCAACGAGTACCTGGTCCAGATCAATCATCTCGAGAACGAGGCCGATACGATCTCGCGAAACGCCACGGCCGCGCTCTTCCGGACCGCCTCCGACTTCCGCGCGCTGATCAAGTGGAAGGAGATCTACGGGCGCCTCGAAGCCACGACGGATGACTGCGAAGACGTGGCCAATATCCTGGAGGGGATCGTCGTCAAGAACACCTGACGACCTCCGCCCCGGGTTGCAGGACGCGTTCACCGCCTACATCATCCTCGTCATCGTCCTCGCGCTGATCTTCGATTTCCTGAACGGCTTCCACGACGCCGCCAACTCCATCGCCACCGTCGTCTCCACACGCGTCCTCACTCCGGGCATCGCCGTCATCTGGGCGGCCTTCTTCAACTTCGCGGCCGTGTTCATCCTGGGCGAGGCCGTGGCGAAAATGGTGGGGAAGGGCATCATCACGCCGGAGGCGGTGAACACCCATGTGCTCGCCGCCGCGCTGACGGGGGCGATCATCTGGAACCTCCTCACCTGGTGGCTCGGGCTCCCCACCTCGTCGTCCCATGCGCTGATCGGCGGCCTCGTGGGCGCCGCGCTCGCGTACAAGGGACCGGGCTCGATCATCGCTCCGGGCCTCACCAAGACCGCGGTTTTCATCGTGGTCGCCCCCGTCGTGGGGCTGATCCTCGGGTTCTTCAACATGATCGCGGTGTCCTGGATCTTCCGCCGGGCGCACCCGGGGCGGGTGGATCATCTCTTTCGCCGATTGCAGCTCGTGTCGGCCGCGCTCTACTCGCTGGGCCATGGCGGGAACGACGCGCAGAAGACCATGGGCGTGATCGCGCTCCTACTGTTCACGACCAAGCAGATCGATCACTTCTACATCCCGCAGTGGGTGGTGATCCTCTGCGGCATCGCGATCGCGCTCGGCACGCTCATGGGCGGATGGCGCATCGTGCACACGCTCGGCGCGCGCGTCACGAAGCTCCGGCCGGTCGGGGGCTTCTGCGCCGAGACCGCGGGGGCGATCAGCCTTTTCGGGGCCACGCACCTGGGCGTTCCCGTGTCCACCACGCACACCATCACCGGCGCCATCGTCGGCGTGGGAGCGACGCAGCGGCTGAGCGCCGTGCGGTGGGGCGTCGCGGGGCGAATCGTGTGGGCCTGGGTGCTCACGATTCCCGCCTCGGCGTTCGTCGCGGCGCTGACCTTCTATCTCACCTCGAAGCTCGGGGGGTGAGTCCCGCTACGGCGCCGCGGGGCTCCGGCCGTGGGCCCAATCCATCGGCTCCTGGCTGACGCGGGGGGATGACGTGTACGCCTACTTCAACAACGACGCCGGAGGACACGCGCCCATCGACGCGCGCACGCTCCGGCGCCTGGTGGCCGCGTGACGGCGGACGCCTTGGCCGCTCCTAGCTCCGGACCGCGGGACCGCTTCATCCTCTACGCGGGCGCCTTCCTGCGAGCGCTCGCCACCGGAATGATCGCGGTGCTGATCGCGATCTACCTGGCCCGGGTCGGCTTCGATCCGGCCGCCATCGGCGGCGTGGTCGCGGCCGGTCTCGCCGGCGCCGCGGTCGCCGCGCTCCTCGTGACGCTGGCGGGGGACCACGTCGGGCGCCGGCGCGTTCTGACCCTGCTCGGCCTGTTCGGCGCCGCGGGCGGCGTCCTCGTGCTCCTCGCGCCGAAGAGCGCGCTCGTCGGCGTGGCCGCGTTCCTCGGCATGCTGAACGGCATGGGACGGGACCGCGGCGCGTCGATGATCCTGGACCAGGTCATCCTGCCCACGACGACCACGAGCGATCGCCGCACCACCGTCTTCGCCGCATACAACGTCGTGCAGGACGCAGGGCACGCGCTCGGGGCGCTCCTCGCGGCGGTACCAGCCGCGATCCGGTCGCTAGCCCCGGTGGGGGAGGTCGCGTCGCTGCGCATGGCGATCGGGCTCTACTCGGCGCTCCTTCTCGTGACCGCGATCCTCTATCGCACGCTCTCGCCGGCCGTGGAGTCCAGAACGCGCACGGAGCGCGCCAAGCTCTCTCCGGAGACGCGGAAGATCATCACGCGCATCTCGGCCCTCTTCGCGCTCGACAGCCTCGGGGGCGGATTCCTGACGACGGCGCTCCTCTCGCTCTTCTTCTTCGAGCGCTTCCACGTGAGCGAGGCGGTCGTGGGAGTCCTCTTCTTCGGCGCCCGCGCCATGAACGCGCTCTCGCACATGGGCGCGGCGTGGCTCGCGAAGCGGATCGGTCTCGTGAACACCATGGTCTTCACGCACGTTCCCTCGAGCCTCCTCCTCGCCACGGTGCCGTTCGCGCCGACCTTCCCGGTCGCGGCCGGGCTCTTCCTCCTCCGGGAGGGGTTGGTGGAGATGGACGTGCCGACGCGGCAGTCCTACGTGATGGCGGTGGTCAAGCCGGAGGAGCGCACGCTCGCGTCGGGAATCACGCATCTCGTGCGCCTCGGGGCGTGGGCGGTGGCGCCCGCGTTCGCGGGGCTCTTCATGCGGGGCAACTCGTACGCGGTGCCGCTCTGGATCGGCGCGGGGATGAAGATCGCCTACGATTTCCTGCTCTACGCGGCATTCCGGCGGCACCGGCCGCCCGAGGAGACGGCGAAGGACTAGGAAGCGGGGCGAACGCCGAGGATGCGGTCGCCTTGGTGCTCCAGGTAGGCGGCGATCGCGCCGCGGCGGAGCGATTCGGCGCGGCGCAGAATGCGGACGAACTCCGGCGTCGTGCGCATGGGATCGAGCCACGGGTCGCGCGCCATCGTCTGGTCGCAGTAGAACCCTCCCTCGACCACCCGATCCAGCGTGCGCAGGGACTCCTCGAGCTCACCCCAGTAGGCGAGCCCTCTCGCGATGAAGTAGATCCCCTCCGGATCCAGGAAGGCCGACCTCAGTACGGAGCGTATGTCCGCCAGGGAATTCTCGCGGTTCCCCACCAGCAGGTGATACATGGAGCGGCCGAATCCGGGGAGGTGGATCATGTCCTTCATCTGCGCGAACACCTCGAGCGCCTCCTCGTTCCGCCCGAGCGACATGAGGCTGTAGCCCCGGATGAAGGGGAGATCGTTCGACCGGAGCTGCATGGCGCGCTCGTAGTCTCCCGACATCCAATGGGTGTAGGTGATGCTGGTCGGGATGTTGGGGTCGAGCCTGAGCGCGCGCTCGGCCGCCGCGAGCGACGCGTCCAGAAGCCCGCAGTACCGGCAGGCCTGCACGAGCCCCGCGAAGAGTCCTGCCTCCGACGGACGGTCCCGCGCGCGGTCGAGGAGCCGCGTCATCGCCTCCGTGGCGCGCCCCATCTCCACCTCCAGGTACACGTAGAGGTTGTGCGCGAGCGAGAGGTCGGGGTTGATCTCGAGCGCGCGGTGGAACGCGTCCGCCGCGCGGAGGAGGTTTTCCTTGGGGTTGTCCTCGAGGTACTTCGCCATCACGCGATAGATCCGGCCGAGCTGCGCCCAGGCGGGGGCGTACTTGGGGTCCGCCTCCAGGCACTTGAGGTAGAGATCCCGCGCGAGCGTCCATCCGTCCGACGTCCAGGCGAGCTGATTGGCGCGGAGATAGAACTCGTAGGCCTTCGCGCTCACCGGCACGTCCTTCTGGAGCGAGCCCCGCTCGCGCGCCGAGAGCGGGAGCGAGAGCGATTCGACGATGTGCCGCGCGAGGCCGTCCTGCAGCTCGAAGAGATCCCCCATCGACGCCTGCGTCGAGAGCGTCCAGGCCACCGTTCCCGTGGCCGCGTCCAGGAGCTGCGTGTTGACGCGAACCTTGTCGCCGGCGCGCATGAGCGTTCCGGTCAGGACGAGATCGACCTCGGTCTCCTCGGCGATCTGCTTCAGGTCCGGCGTCGCGCTCGTGAACTTGGCCGCGGTGAGGCTCGACCGCACGACGAGCGAATCGATTCCGGCGAGCGAGCCCGTGATCGCGTCGGGCAGGCTGAACGTGAGGAAGTCGCAGTCGGGGTCGGGGCGGAGCGCCCGGAAGGGGAGCACGATGAGCCGCGTCACCGCGCGCACGCGCGGAGCGTCGCCGGCTTCGAGGAGACGGAGCGCGCTCCGCAGCTCGTCCGCCATGGCCTGGGCCGCCGGATACCGGTCCGCGGAGTCCTTCGAGATGGCGCGCTGGATCACCCGGTCCACCGCCATGACCGCCGGCGGGCCGGAGAGGGCGGCGGGCTGGTCGAAGAGCGCCGCGTGGCGGATCTCGCCCGGGGACTGTCCGGGGAACGCGGGCGTGCCGGAGATCATCTCGTAGAGGATGACTCCGACCGCGAAGATGTCGCTCCTCGCGTCGATCGGCTCCCGCTTCCACTGCTCGGGCGACATGTAGCGCGGCGTGCCCACGACGATCCCGGTGCGGGTGAGATTGGTCGTGGTGACCTGTGCGGAGTCCTCGATCGGCCGCGCCAGTCCGAAGTCGAGGAGCTTCACGCCGTGCGAGGTCAGGAAGACGTTCGACGGCTTGAGATCCCGGTGCACGATCTGATGGCGGTGGAGCGCGTCGAGGGCGGCCAGGATGCCGAGGACGATCGGACCGGCCTCGTTCAGGGAGATGCGATCCCGCGCCATCCGGGAGGCGAGCGGCTCCCCCTCGAGGAGCTCCATCGCGATCCAGAGGTCGGAGCCTTCCTCGCCCACGTCGTAGATCTGGCAGACGTTCGGGTGATTGAGCTTCGCGGCCGATCGGGCCTCGCGCCAGAAGCGGTCGCGCGCCTCGCGGAGTCCGGAGTCGTCGCGAATCATCTTGATGGCGACGCGACGCTGCAGGCGCTCGTCCTGCGCCGCGTACACCACCCCCATGCCCCCCTCGCCCAGGCGGTCGAGGATTCGGAACGAGCCAATCCGGTCGCGCATGGGTCGGAGTATAGCGTGCCGGCGGTCAGCCCTGGGCGGGGATCACACGGCGTCGTTGGGGCGTTTGACGATCAGCACGCTGCACGGAGCGTGGGACGCGACGTAATTGGCGACGCTCCCGAGCACGAGCCTCGAGAGACCGCTCCTTCCGTGCGAGCCGACGACCAAGAGGTCGGCGCCGATCGCTCGGGCTTCCTCCACGAGCGTGGATCGCGGGTCCCCCGGGATCATCGCCGCTTCCACGCTGCGCCCAGGCCCCTGGAGCGCCTGGGCCGCGCTCTCGGCGAACTGGGTGTGCATGCGATTCTGATCCTGGATGAGCTGCGCGATCACGGCCGGCGCGTTCGCTTCGACCGATCCCGTGAAGACGGGCGGAGAGGCGGAGACGACGCGGATCCTGGTCCCGCTGGGCCAGGAGATTCGCTTCACGTAGTCGAGGGCCGCCTTCGAAAACGGGGATTCGTCGACGCCGATCAGGATCTTCACGATGGCCTCCGCGGTGAATATCGCCCCCAACGACAGCGCCCCTTCGCGTTCGGGATCCTACGCGAAGGGGCGGGGAAGCGCCAACGGCGCCGGCTGGCTGGCCGGCGCCGCCCGTGTCACTTGGAGGACTTGAAGTCGAGGGCCGCCGAGTTCATGCAGTAGCGAAGTCCGGTCGGCTTGGGGCCGTCGTCGAACACGTGCCCCAGGTGCGCGTCGCAGCGCGCGCAGCGGACCTCGTCCCGCTCGATGAAGAGGGAGTTGTCCTTGCCCACCTGGATGTTCTCCTTCGCGATCGGATCCCAGAAGCTGGGCCACCCCGTGCCCGACTCGAACTTGGTATCGGAGCTGAAGAGCTCCGTCCCGCAGGCGACGCAGCGGTAGACGCCCTTGGCGTGGTTGTCCCAGTACTTGCCGGTGAACGCGCGCTCGGTGCCGGCCTCGCGGGTCACGCGGTACTGTTCCGGCGTCAGGAGCTTCTTCCACTCGGCGTCGGTCTTCTTGACCTTGTCCACGATGACGTACCCCTTTCGCTCGACGGAATAGATCTTGACCTTGGACGACGGCTCCTGCGCCGCGGCCGTCTTGGCCGGGGCGGTGGCCGCCAGCTTCGTGGCCGAGGGAGACGCGACCGAGCCCGCGAGGACGACCGAGCCGGCGAGGGCCACCGCGCCGACGGCGACGGCGAGGACCGGGGCGACGTGATTCCACTTCATGAGGGGAACTCCTTCGTTTGGAGAGCGGGGCCGGCGGTGCGCCGAATCCCCTAAGTCCCTACCGGAATCTGATCGTTCGGTTCCATCGCGCTCGCGTTCGTCCCGTCCGCTCCAGTATAGTGCGCACGGTCGGTGCCGAGACGTCTTGGCCCTCCGACCCCTTCGTACCTTCCACCCCGAATTACGTACATCGAGGAGGCCCGTGACGCACCCGGAAGAGGTCCGCGCGACGCTCGCGCTCGAAGACGGGATGTGCTTGCAAGGCTATGGGTTCGGGCGACAGGGTGAGACGTCGGGTGAGGTCGTGTTCCAGACCGCTCTCTCCGGATACCAGGAAGTCCTGACCGATCCTTCGTATCTCGGTCAGATCGTGGTCATGACCTACCCCCACATCGGGAACTACGGGGTCAATCTCGACGACGTGGAGTCCTCGCGGCCGCAGGTCGCCGGGTTCGTCGTGCGCGAGGCCTCGACCCGCGCCTCGTCGTGGCGCGCCTCGGGCGAGCTGCACCGCTACCTGGACGAGGCGGGAATCGTCGGGATCCAGGGACTCGACACGCGAGCCCTCACGCGGCACATCCGGACCCAGGGCGCCAAGCGCGGCGTGATCTCCACGGTGGAGCACGACCCCGCGGTGCTCGTCGCGAAGGCGCGGGGCTCCCGGTCGATGATCGGACTCGACCTCGCGCGCGAGGCGACGTGCGCGGAGGCCTACCGCTTTAGCCAGGGCCCGGCCGGATGGCGGGAGCCGGTGCGCGACCTCTTCGCCCCCCCACGCGATCCATTCCACGTGGTCGCCTACGATTTCGGCATGAAGCGAAACATCCTCCGCCACCTCGTCGCCGGCGGATGCGAGGTGACCGTGGTGCCCGCGACGACGACCGCGGCCGAAGCGCTCGCGCTCGGACCGGACGGCATCTTCTTCTCGAACGGCCCGGGCGATCCCGAGCCCTGCGAGTACGCGATCGAGGCCGCGCGCGAGCTGATCCAGGAGCGCCCCGTCTTCGGCATCTGCCTCGGCCACCAGATCCTCGGCCTGGCCTGCGGCGGCAAGACCTTCAAGCTCAAGTTCGGACACCGGGGCGCGAACCACCCGGTGAAGAACCTCCGCACGGGGCAGGTTGAGATCACGTCGCAGAATCACGGATTCGCGGTGGATCCCTCGCTCTTCGACGATCCCGCGTTCGAGCTGACCCACGTGAACCTGAACGACGGCACGGTCGAAGGATTCCGCCATCGCGACCTTCCCGTTTTCTCCGTCCAGTACCACCCCGAGGCGAGCCCCGGTCCGCACGACAGCCACTATCTCTTCCGCGAGTTCATCGCCGAGATGGCCGAGCGTCGCGACGGCGGCTCCATCACGGTGGTGCGCGGGCTGCCTCCGGCGATCGCCGCCGGGGCGGGGAGCTGACGATGCCGCGCGACGCGACCATCCGCTCGGTCCTCGTCATCGGATCCGGCCCGATCGTCATCGGTCAGGCGTGCGAGTTCGACTATTCCGGCACGCAGGCCGTGAAGGTGCTGCGCGCCGAGGGCATCCGCGTCTCGCTCGTGAACTCGAATCCCGCGACGATCATGACCGACCCCGAGTACGCGGACCGCACGTACGTCGAGCCGCTCACGCCCGAGGTGCTCGAAGCGATCCTCGAGAAGGAGCGCCCTGACGCGCTCCTCCCCACGGTCGGAGGCCAGACCGCGCTCAACCTCGCGGTCGAGCTGTCGCGCCGCGGCGTCCTCGACCGCCTGGGCGTGCGCCTGATCGGCGCGAGCCGCCGCGCGGTCGAGGTGGGGGAGGACCGGAGGCTCTTCAAGGAGGCGATGCGCCGGATCGGTCTCGACGTGCCGCGGAGCGGCTTCGCGCGAACCCGCGAGGAGGCGCTCGCCGTGCTCGAGGAGACGGGACTTCCCGCGGTCATTCGCCCCTCGTTCACGCTCGGCGGCACCGGGGGCGGGATCGCGTACAACCGCGAGGAATTCGAGCATGCGGTCGCGCGCGGACTCGAGCTCTCGCCCACCCACGAGATCCTGATCGAGGAGTCGGTGATCGGCTGGAAGGAGTACGAGCTCGAGGTGATGCGCGACAAGGCGGACAACTTCGTCGTCATCTGCTCGATCGAGAATTTCGACCCGATGGGGATCCACACCGGCGATTCGGTGACCGTGGCGCCGGCGCAGACCCTCACCGACCGCGAGTACCAGGTCATGCGCGACGCCGCGCGCGCCATCATCCGCGAGGTCGGCGTGGAGACGGGCGGCTCCAACATCCAGTTCGCCGTCGATCCGAAGACGGGGCGGCTCGTGATCATCGAGATGAACCCGCGCGTCTCGCGCTCGTCCGCGCTCGCGAGCAAGGCGACCGGCTTCCCGATCGCGAAGATCGCGGCGCTCCTCGCCGTGGGTTACCGGCTCGACGAGATCCAGAACGACATCACCCGCGTGACGCCGGCGAGCTTCGAGCCGGTGCTCGACTACGTCGTCGTGAAGATCCCCCGGTGGGCGTTCGAGAAGTTCCGGGACGAGAGCCCGCTCCTCGGCACCCAGATGAAGTCGGTGGGCGAGGTGATGGCGATCGGCCGCACGTTCAAGGAGGCGCTCCAGAAGGGGATTCGCTCCCTCGAGACCGGCTCGGGCAAGAACGGCTTGGGCCGCGGACTCGACGACTCCCGCATCAAGGAGAAGCTTCTCTCGCCCGACCCCGACCGGATCTTCTACGTGAAGCGCGCCTGCGAGCTGGGGTGGTCGCACGACGAGATTCACCGCATGACGGGGATCGACGCGTGGTTCCTCGACCAGATCCAGCAGATCACCGACATGAAGGAGCGGATCAGCCTCGACGCGGAGCCGCTTCGCGCCGCGAAGCGGATGGGCTTCTCCGACGCGCGCATCGCGGACCTCCTCGGCACGACCGAAGCGACGGTGCGTGCGCAGCGCCTCGCGCTCGGCATCCGTCCGGTCTACAAACGCGTGGATACATGTGCGGCGGAATTCGCATCGTACACGCCCTACCTCTATTCCACGTACGAGCAGGAGTGCGAGGCCGATCCCACCGATCGGAAGAAGGTGATGATCCTCGGAAGCGGGCCCAACCGGATCGGGCAGGGGATCGAGTTCGACTACTGCTGTTGCCACGGCTCGTTCGCCTTCAAAGAGGAGGGCTACGAGACGATCATGGTGAACTGCAATCCGGAGACCGTCTCGACGGACTACGACACCTCGGACCGCCTCTACTTCGAGCCGCTCACGTTCGAGGACGTGATGAACGTGATCGAGAAGGAGAAGCCGGAGGGTGTGGTCATCCAGTTCGGCGGCCAGACGCCGTTGCGGCTCGCGGTCCCGCTCCATCGCGCGGGGGTGCGCATCTTCGGAACGAGCCCCGACGCGATCGACCAGGCCGAGGATCGACGCCGCTTCAGCGCGCGCCTCTCCGATCTCGGCCTGCCGCAGCCGGAGAGCGGCACCGCCACCTCGCTCGAGGAAGCGAAGGACGTGGCGGCCCGGATCGGCTATCCCGTCCTCGTACGCCCCTCGTACGTTCTCGGCGGTCGCGCGATGGCGATCGTGTACGACGAGGCGCATCTCGACGACTACGCGCGCGAGGCGGTCCAGGCCTCGCCCGAGCATCCGATCTTGATCGATCGGTTCCTCGAGGACGCGTACGAGGTGGACGTGGACGCGGTCGCGGACGGCGAGCGCGTCGTGATCGCGGGCATCCTCGAGCACATCGAGGAGGCCGGGATCCACAGCGGCGACTCGTCGATGGTGCTGCCGACCTTCAAGGTTCCGGAGCGCCACCTCGCCACCATCAAGGATGCCACCCGCCGGCTCGGCCTGGCGCTCGGCGTCCGCGGCCTCATGAACATCCAGTTCGCGCTCCAGGGGGAGACGGTCTTCGTGCTCGAGGTGAATCCGCGCGCGTCCCGCACGGTTCCCTTCATCTCGAAGGCGACCGGCGTCCCGCTCGCCAAGGTGGCGGCGCGCGTGATGGCGGGGCGCTCGCTCGCGGAGCAGGGGATCACCGAGGATCTCGAGGTCGACCGCTTCTTCGTGAAGGCGTCGGTCTTCCCGTTCCTCAAGTTCCCGGGCTCGGACGTCCTCCTCGGTCCCGAGATGAAATCCACGGGCGAGGTGATGGGGATCTCGCAGAACCTCGGAATCGCCTTCGCCAAGGCCCTCGCCGCGACCGGCTCGACGATCCCGACGTCAGGAACCGCCTTCGTCAGCGTGAACGATCCGGACAAGGGGAGCGTGCTGCCGCACGCGCGCGCGCTGGCCCAGATGGGATTCAAGATCGTCGCGACGCGCGGCACCGCGGACTTCCTGAACCGGCAGGGCGTGCCGGTCGAGATGGTCTACAAGGTGAACGAGGGCCGGCCGCACGTGGTGGATCGCATCAAGAGCCGGGACATCGACCTCATCATCAACACGCCGCTCGGGCAGGAATCGTTCTACGACGACGGCGCCATCCGGAAGAACGCCATTCTCTACGGCGTGCTCTGCCTCACCACGCTCACGGCCGCCGCCGCCACGGTGGAGGCCATCCGCGCGCTTCGCGAGCGTCCGCTCGAGGTGACGAGCCTGCAGGAGATTCACCACCGCAAGGAACGCGCGGTGGAAGCGCCCGCCGCGTCGGTCCCCGCCTAGGGCGTCGAGTCCGCTCCGTCGCGCACCGGAGGATTCTCGAGCGATCGCCAGAGATACCAGCTCGCGATGCTCCGGTACGGACGCCACCGCTCACCGCGCTTCAAGACCTGTGCGGGGGACGGCAGCTTGCGCGTCCGGAACGTCCGATGGAATCCCATCCGAACGCCGTAGTCGGTCGCCGGAAGCACGTCCGGCCGTCCCAGGCGGAAGATGAGGAGCATCTCCACCGTCCACCGGCCCACGCCGCGGACCGAGGACAGCCGCTCCACGATCTCCTCGTCGTCGAGCCGCTTGAGGCGGGCGAGCGTCGGCACGGTGCCGTCGAGCGTCTTCGCGGCGAGATCCTTCACCGCGAGTATCTTCGCGCGCGAGAGCCCGGCGCCGCGAAGGCGATCGTCCTCGGTCGCGAGCACGTCCTCGGGGCGCGGGTGCCGGCGCGGGTGGTAGAGGGCCAGCACGCGGCCGTGGATCGTGGCCGCGGCCTTCCCGTTGAGCTGCTGGTGGGCCACCGACCGGACGAGCGCGGCGAAGGGGCTCATCATGCTGCCGTCCGGATCGATGCGGCAGGGTCCGTGGAGATCGATCACGGACGCGAGCTTGGGGTCTGCCTCCCGGATGTGCGCTTCGGCTTCACGGAGATCGAACGAGAGGGGCACGACTAGGGGCGTCCCCGCCTCCGATCGAATCCGCGGATGACCTTGGGCTTCCGTCCGAACTGAGGATTTTCCGCCGATCCCGCACTGGGGCGCTGCTCGCGGCCGGAGCCCCGCTGCCCCTGGCCCCCGGATCCGCGCTGCCCTTGGCCGCCCGAGCCACGCTGCCCCGAACCCTTCTGGCCGCGGCCCTGGCCGCCGGACGAGCCGGCGCTGGCTCCGCTCCGTCCGCCTCGCTTCTTCCCGCCACGGCCTCCGCCATCGCCGCGAATGCTGTCGGCGATCTCGCGCGGACGCATGTGGTAGTCGAAGTCGGGGAGCATGACTCGCGGCACCGCGCGTCCGAGGAAGCGCTCGATGGCGGTGAAGTCCTTCTGTTCCTCGGGGCTCATGAGCGTGAACGCGTCGCCGACCGCGTCGACGCGCCCGGTCCGCCCGATGCGATGGACGTAGTCCTCGGGGCTATGCGGCACGTCGTAGTTCACGACGTGGCTGATCCCCTCGACGTCGATGCCGCGCGAGGCGATGTCGGTGGCCACGAGGATCTGGATCCGGCCGCGCTTCAAATCGCCGAGCGCGCGCTCCCGCTGGCTCTGGCTCCGGTTGCCATGGATGGGCGCGACGGCGTAGTTGCGCTTGCCGAGCTGGCGCGCGAGGCGATCGGCGCCGTGCTTGGTGCGCGTGAAGACGATCATGCTCCGCACCTCGATCGCGGAGAGGATCTCGTCCAGGAGCTCGGTCTTGAGATTGCGCGGCACCGGGTAGACCGCCTGCGTGATCCCGGCGGCGGGACGCGACGGCGGCGCGAGATCCACGCGCGCCGGCTCGCGCAGCGCCTCGCGCGCGACCTGGTTGAGCTCCGGCGGCATGGTCGCGGAGAAGAGGAGCGTCTGGCGGTCCTGTGGCAGGAGCCGAAGGATGCGCCGGAGGTCCGGCGCGAATCCCATGTCGACCATGCGGTCCGCTTCGTCGAGCACGAGCACTTCGACGTAATCGAGCCTCAGTGCGAGACGCCCGTGCAGATCGAGCAGCCGCCCCGGGGTGGCGACGAGGAGCTCGCACCCGGCGCGGAGCATGCGCTCCTGGGGTGGCAGCGGAACACCGCCGTAGACGACGCCCACGTTGATGTCGGTGAAGCGCGCGTAATCGCGCGCGTTCGTCTCCACCTGGGCCGCCAGCTCACGGGTGGGCGTGAGGACGAGCGCCCGGAGCCGCTTCGGTCCCTGGAGGAGGCGCGAGAGGATCGGGAGGATGAAGGCGGCGGTCTTGCCGGTTCCGGTCTGGGCGGCGCCGATCAGATCCTGGCCGGCCAGGACGATGGGGATCGCTTTGCGTTGAATCGGGGTCGGCTCGGAATACCCGGCCGCGCGCACGCCCTTCAGGATCGGCGGCGGCAGGTTGAGTGCATTGAATCCCATGAAATCCTCAAGTGTGGTGATGCGAGCCCGGATGGACCGGGCGTGAGGCGCCTAGGCGCGGTATCCGGGAAAGGTACCTGCTGCACGGGGGCATCACAACTGCGCATTCCCGCGGGCCGGGACGGGTTAGGATGGACGGATGAACCTGATCCGCCCCTGGCCCCGCGATCGAGCGCGGCGGCGCGCCTACGTCGACGATGTATTCGAGCGTGTGGCGCCCCAGTACGACCGCCTCACGCGCCTCCTCTCGTTCGGCATGGACGACCGATGGAAGGCGGGGCTCCTCACCCTGCTGCGCGAGGAGCATCGCGACGGGAGCGTTCTCGACCTCGCCACCGGCACGGGCGCGTTTCCGCTCCTCCTCAGGCGCGAGGGCCATCGCGGCCCCATCGTCGGCGCGGACCGCAGCTCGGCCATGCTGGGCCTCGCGCGGGCCAAGTGCGACGGCGCCGACGTCCGCTTCGTGGAGGCCGACCTCAACGCGCTTCCGTTCGCTCCCGAATCGTTCGACGTGATCGTGATGGGGTACGGGCTCCGCTATCTCGACGACCTTCCGCGCGCCATGGCGGCGGTCCACCGGGTGCTGCGGCCCGGCGGCATGTTCCTCACGCTCGATTTCGGCGTGCCGCGGAACTCGCTCATGCGCGCGTTCTGCTTCTCCTATCTCTTCGTCGTCGGCACGCTGTGGGGACTCGTGCTCCACGGACGCGCCGACACCTACTGGCACATCGTGGAATCGCTCGAGGCCTATCCGGGGCAGGATGCGCTCGTCTCCGCCCTCACGCACGCCGGATTCGATCACCTTCTGGTCGCGGAGCGGATTGGCGGTCTCTCGGTGGTCACGAGCGCGGCGCGGGCCGCTGAGGATGGCCGCCTCGCGCGAGGAGCCAGTACGCCGGTAGCTTGATCCACTCCCCGACCACGACCCTCCGCGCCCAGCCGTCCTTCCACCAATCCGCCCGGCGCACGCTCGAGCGCTCGTCCGGCACCGCCGCCAGATTCAGCTGGATTCCGGTTCCGTGGAGCGCGCGGCGGAACGAGAGCCGCGTGCGGGCCACGTGGACTTCCGTCGTCACCACGAGGAGCGATCTCCATCCGCTCGCGCGGGCGAGCCGCGCCGCGCCCATCGCCTCGCTCCACGTTCCGAGCCGGCCGCGGTGCATCCATTCGGCATGCGCGCCGCGCTCGTCCAGCATGACGAAGAAATGGCGGAGGCGAGGAGGTGTCTGCGCGACGAGCGCCGCGAGGCCGCCGTCATCCGGCAGCCCGAGGGCAGGGAATCCACGCCACTCGAATCGAGCCACGCTCAGGACGAGCGCGGGCGCGGCGCCGCTCCGCCAGAGCTCGAGCCCGTATGCCTTCCGCTCCGGCCGGCCGGCCAGGACGACGATCGCGTCCTCGTTCAATGGAAGAAATAGAGCGACGCGCCGATCGCGGCGACCGTGGCGGCCAGCCCGAGCGGAACGAGCGTACGCACGGCGCCCCGCCCGATGAGCGCGGCGGCCCCCGCCTTGAAGAGCGTGTTCGAGATGACGCCGAGCGCGACGGCTTGCGCCGCGGTGCGGACGAGCGCCGGGTCCGAAGCCGTCCGGGCCATCGAGATCGTGAGCGCGTCCATGTCGGTGAGGCCCAGGATCGCTCCCGATGCCAGGAGTCCCGAGTCGCCCCAGTGCTTCGTCGCGAGGTAGACCGCGAAAAGAACGATCTGGAAGAGCGCGGCCATCTGGAGCGCGGAGCGCAGATGGAGAGGATTCGAGGGCTCGCCGGCCTCCTCGCCTCGCGAGGCCTGCGCGCGCTTCCATCCGACCAAGACGAGCGCCGCCGCCACGAGGAAGGGGGCGGCGAGGTAGGGGAGCACGGCAACCATGAGGCTCGTATTGAGCACCGCCGCCGACACGGCCACGCGCAGGAAGAGAACGGCGCACGCCGCCAGAATGCCGAGCGCGAGCGCGCCGGAGAGCGAGGGGTCCTCCCGGCTCTCCCGGGAGAAGGCGAACGTGATGTTGGTCGACGAGACGAGACCGCCGAGGAGGCCAGCGAGCGCGTAGCCGTGCATCTGGCCAACGGCGCGTCGTGCGATGTAGCCGACGAAGCTCATACCCGAGAAGAAGAGAACGAGCAGCCAGAGCAGGCGCGGCCGCACCCCGCCGAGCGGTCCGAAGGGGCCTTCCGGAAGGAGAGGCAGCACCACCGCCGCCATCACGGCAAATCGGATCCCGGCGCGAATCCCGGTGTCGTCGAGCTTCTCAACCGTTCGATGGAGCCGCGTCTTCTCGACGAGGAGGAGCGCCGTCACCGCGATGACGCCGCTCCCTAGCGCGAGATATCCGAGCCCCGCGAGCGTCCCGGCGGCCACCGTCACGAGCGCCGCCACCTCGGTCGTTCCCTCGACGTCGCGTCCGCTGACCGCCACGTAACCCGCGATGACGATGCCAACCGCGCCAGCCAGCAGCACCGCCGCGAGCGCGGACGCGCCCACGGTCCACAGCCATCCCGCGGCGGCCGCGAGGCCGCCCAGGAGGGTAAAGGTCCGGATGCCGCCGATCCGCGCCGAGGGGCCGGACGCGTGTCCCGACCACTGACGCTCCAGGCCGATGGCAAGACCCCCGAGCGCTGCGATCGCGATCCGGATCACTCCGTTGGTCTCGACGCTCATCGGCGAGTCAAGCCGGCTCGAACTCGGGATGACGCGCGCCGAGGAGCCGGAGCCCGTTCGCGATCACGAGGAGTGTGCTGCCTTCGTGACAGACGACCGCGAGCCACAGAGGGAGAATGCCGGTGAGGGTCGAGATCACCAGGATCCCGATCACGCCGAAGGCGAAGCCGAGGCTCTGGCGCACCACGCGCTGCGAACGGCGCGCGAGCCAGAGCGCGAGCGGGATGCCGCGAAGATCGTCGCGCATGAGGACGACATCCGCGGTCTCCAGCGCGATGTCGGTGCCCGCGCCCCCCATGGCGATTCCGACCGTGGCGCTCGCGAGCGCTGGTGCGTCGTTCACGCCGTCGCCCACCATCGCGAGGGAGGGCCAGCGCTCCCGCAGCTCCCGCAGCGCGGCGACTTTTTCATCCGGGAGGAGTCCCGCGCGCACTAAGTCGGCGCCGATCGCGCGGGCGATCGGCTGAGCCACCTGCTCGTGGTCGCCCGTCAGCATCGCCACATGCTTGATTCCGAGCCTGCGGCAGGCGGCGATGGCTCCGCGAGCCTCGGCGCGAATCGAATCCGCCACCGCGATCGCGCCGCACTCCGGCGACGGATCGGGCGTGCCGTTGGTGCCCTGCCGGACCACCACGAGGAGCGCGGTCTCGCCGCGCCCCCGGATCACTTCCGCTTCGCGTCCCGCCTCGGCCGGTACGGACACCTCGTGCCGCCGGAAGAGAGGATCGCGGCCGACGCCGATCCAGCGGCCTTCGGCGTGCGCGTGCACGCCTTCGCCGCTGTGGCTCTCGAACTCCGTGACGTCGGGCCAGGTGAGCCGACGCCGCGACGCCTCCTCCACCACCGCGCGGCCCGTGTGGTGCTCGCTCCGAACCTCCACCGCGGCGGCGTAGCGGAGGAGGTCGTCCTCGTGTGCCGGAGGCACCGCGGTGACGCGGAGGACGCGAGGGCGTCCTTCGGTGATGGTGCCGGTCTTGTCGAGCGCGAGCGCGGTGACCTGTGCCAGCCGCTCCAGATGAACGCCGCCTTTGAAGAGGACGCCGTGATGCGCCGCGTGCGTGATCGCGGAGAGGATCGCCGCCGGCGTCGCGATCACGACGGCGCAGGGGGACGCGGCGACCAAGAGCACGAGGCCTCGGTAGCACGCGGTCCACGCGTCCACTCCCTGGGCGAGCGACAGTCCGGCGGTCAGCCCCGCGCCGAGGAAGACCGAGACCACGTAGGGGAGCTCCCACCGCTCCACGAACGTCTCGGCCGTGGACTTGGCCTTCCGCGCCTCGCCGACCAGGTGGATGATGCGCGCGAGGGTCGTCTCCTCGGCCGCCTTGTCCACTCGGACTATGGGGGAGCCGCGCAGGTTCATGGTGCCCGCGAACACGCGGTTCCCGGGGGCCTTCTCCACCGGAACCGACTCGCCGGTGATCGTGGATTCGTCCGCCTCGGACTGACCCTCGACCACGATGCCGTCCACCGCGAAGCGCTCGCCCGGGATGGCGCGCACGCGGTCGCCCACGCGCACGTCCTGGACCGGCACCCGCTCCTCGCGTCCGTCGCGCAGGACGAGGGCGGTGTCGGGGCGCAGCTCGATCAATCCTTTGATCGTCCGCTGCGTCCGTTCCATCGCGCGGCGCTCGAGCGCGCCGCTCAGCGAGAAGAGGAAGAGGAGGACCGCTCCCTCGCCCCAGTGGCCCAGGACCGCGGACCCGGTGGCCGCCGTGACCATCAGCAGATTGATGTCGAGACGCCGGCCGAGGAGATTCCGGATCAGGTCGAGCCCGGGACCGATCCCGCCGGCCAGGTAGGAGATGACGAAGAGCGGAACCCGGAGCCCTGCGCCTGGAGCCCATCGATCGGACGTCGCGGCGGCGATGCCGAAGACGGCGCAGATGACGGTGAGGGTGAGCTCCTGATCGCCCGAGAGGAGCGTCTTCAAGCGGGCCTTGATTCTGCCCGGCGTCCCACGCCGAGCGGATCCGGCCGCGCTCACGCTGCCCCGCGGCTCAGCGGTCCGCCGATTCCAGGAGCCGCCGGAGCACGTAGGGGAGGATTCCGCCGTGCTCGAAGTAGCGCGCCTCCTGCGGCGTGTCGATGCGGACGATGGCTTTGAACTCGCGCGTGCCGCCGCCGTCGGCGTGGGCGCGCACGACGATCTCGGCGCCCCGCGTCGAGCCTGAGGCGATCATGGGTCCGAGTCCGACGACGTCGTACCGCTCGCGGCCGGTCAGGCCCAGCGACTCGGCCGTATCACCGAGGCGGAACTGGAGCGGCAGGATGCCCATGCCGATGAGATTGCTCCGGTGGATCCGCTCATAACCCTCCGCGATCACGGCGCGCACGCCGAGAAGCTTCGGTCCCTTCGCGGCCCAGTCGCGCGAGGAGCCGGATCCGTACTCCTTGCCCGCGAGCACGATCGACGGGACGCCTTCCTTCTCGTAGCGCATCGCCGCGTCGTAGATCGACAGGGTCTCGCCGTCCGGAAGATGGGCGGTCATGCCTCCCTCGACGCCGGGCACGAGCTTGTTCCGGATGCGCACGTTGGCGAACGTGCCGCGCACCATGACCTCGTGGTTGCCGCGGCGCGAGCCGTAGGAGTTGTAATCCGCCGGCTTCACGCCCTGCGACTCGAGGTACTGCCCGGCGGGGGAAGCGCGCTTGATCGATCCCGCGGGCGAGATGTGGTCCGTCGTCACGCTGTCACCCAGGAAGGCGAGGACGCGAGCGCCTGCGATCTCGGCGACCGCCTTCGGCGTGCGCTCCATCCCCTCGAAGTAAGGGGGCAGCTTCACGTACGTCGAGTCAGGCTCCCACGCGTAGCGATCGCCTTCGGGAACGGGGAGAGTGCGCCACGTCTCGTCGCCGGTGTAGACGTCCTTGTAGGTGGCGCGGAAGGTCTCCGACTTCACGGCGGTCCGGATCGTGTCCTCGATCTCCTTGCGCGAGGGCCAGAGGTCGCGAAGGAAGACCGGCTCGTCATCGGAGCCCTGGCCCACGGGCTCCGTGTCCAGATCGATGTCGATGCGTCCCGCGAGGGCGTAGGCGACCACGAGGGGCGGGGACGCGAGATAGTTCGCGCGCACCTCGGGATGGATCCGACCCTCGAAGTTCCGGTTTCCGCTCAGGACCGACGCGACGACGAGGCTTCCTTCCTCGATGGCGCTCGAGATGGGCTCGGGCAACGGACCGCTGTTGCCGATGCAGGTCGTGCAGCCATAGCCGACGGTCTGGAATCCGAGCTTGTCGAGATACGACGTGAGCCCGGCCTGATCGAGGTAGCCGGTCACCACCTTCGATCCTGGGGCGAGGCTCGTCTTCACCCAGGGCTTCGTGTTGAGCCCGCGCTCCACCGCGCGCTTGGCGACGAGGCCGGCGGCCACCATCACGGACGGATTCGACGTGTTGGTGCAGCTCGTGATCGCCGCGATCACGACCGAGCCCTCGTTGAGATCGAACTCCTCGCCCTTGTGCGAGACCCGCGGCGCCGCCGGCGCCATGGTCGCGATCGCGCCATCGCCTCCTTCGTTCTCCCAGCGTCCCTCGCCGGGAACCGGCTTCGCCGCGGCGGCGGGCGTGCTCTTCATGCTCGGAAGCGCGGTCTGGAAATTCTTCTTCACCTCGCGCAGCACCACGCGGTCTTGTGGCCGGCGCGGTCCCGCGAGCGACGCCTCGACCGTCGCGAGGTCGAGCTGGAGCGTGTCCGAGTACGAAGCTTCCGGCGAGCCGGGCGCCTGGAAGAGTCCCTGCTCCTTCGCGTACGCCTCGATGAGCCGAAGCTGCTCGGCGGGACGCCCTGTGAACTCGAGATAGCGAAGCGTCTCCTGATCGATGGGGAAGATGCCGCACGTGGCGCCGTACTCCGGGGCCATGTTCGCGATCGTCGCGCGATCGGCGACGGGAAGCCCGGCAAGGCCCGGCCCGTAGAACTCGACGAACTTGCCGACGACGCCCTTCTTGCGGAGCATCTCGGTGACGGTGAGCACGAGGTCGGTCGCGGTCGCTCCGTCCGGCAGCTTGCCGTCGAGCCGGAAGCCGACCACCTGCGGGATCAGCATCACGACCGGCTGACCGAGCATCGCGGCCTCCGCCTCGATCCCGCCCACGCCCCAGCCCAGCACGCCGAGCCCATTGATCATTGTCGTGTGGGAATCGGTGCCGATGAGCGTGTCGGGATACGCGCGTGAGTTCTTCCCGTCCGTCGCGAACACGACGCGCGCGAGGAATTCGAGGTTCACCTGGTGCACGATGCCGGTCGCGGGAGGCACGACGCGGAAGTTGTCGAACGCGCGCTGGCCCCAGCGGAGGAACAGATAGCGCTCGCGGTTCCGCTCGAACTCCTTCGTCGCATTGATGAGGAGTGCGGCGTTCGAGCCGTACTCGTCCACCTGCACGGAGTGGTCGATGACGAGCTCCGCCGGCTGGAGCGGATTGATCTTCTTGGGATCGCCGCCGAGATCGGCCATCGCGTCGCGCATGGCGGCGAGGTCGACCACCGCGGGAACGCCGGTGAAATCCTGGAGCAGCACGCGGCTCGGCGTGAACTGGATCTCGCGGTTCGGCTCCGCTCTTGGCTCCCACCGCGCGACGGCCTCCACGTCCTCGGCCTTCACGGTCCGACCGTCCTCGGTGCGAAGCAGGTTCTCGAGCAGGATCTTGATGGAGTAGGGAAGGCGCTCGACGGGGAGGCCCTTCTTGGTGAGCGCATCCAGACGGTGGATCTCGTAACTGCGGCCGCCGACCTCGAGGGTCGCTCGGGAGCCGAAGGAGTCGGTCATCGGGATCTCCGGGTGTTGCGCCCGATCGGGGCGCGGGAAAGGGATCGTCGATCGACCCTAGGATAAACGACGTCGGTGCCGGCCGGAACGGCCTTCCAGATCATACTTTCGGCGCATGCGCCCGTGCCGTAGAGTCGGCGCGGTGAGCAACTCTTCGGCAGCGCGCCGGCGTTGGCTGTGGATCGCGATCGCCGTGGTGGCTCTGGGCGCGCTGGTCGAGGGGAGCATCCTCCTCGCACCGCATATCCATCGCGCGAGGATCGAATCGTGGATCCGAGGCGCCGGGGTCTACGGCCCACTCCTCCTGCTCGCCGTCCAGGCGGGCCAGATCGTCGCGGCCCCCATCCCGGGCCTCTTCGTCCCCGTGATCGCCGGGCTCCTCTACGGCCCGATCGTCGGCCCGCTCGTCACCTCGCTCGGCACCATCCTCGGCTCCTCCGCCGCCTACGCCATCGGCCACCGGGGCGGCCGGCCCCTGGCCGAACGAATCGCGGGCAAGGAGCGCCTCCAGCGAGCGCAAACACGAATGAGCGGCAGGCGCTGGCTGGTGCTGATCCCACTCTTCTTGCTGCCCTTCTCACCCGCCGACGCACTCTGCTTCGTCGCGGGCATCATCGAGATGGGCTGGCGCCGATTCATGATCGCGGTCTTGGTAGGACGGATCCCCAAGGACGCGCTCATAGCCATTGCGGCAGCTCTGGGCTGGAAAGCCCTGGGCTAGGGTAGGCGAGGCCGTTTCTAGCTGTGCTTCCCGCGAACCACGGTCTTCAAAGGCGTACCAGCCTGGATCGTGGTGGCAGCGCGAGTGCTGTTGAGAATCGCCCCGTCCTCGACTCCGATGGCCCCGCCACCCATCTCGGCCCAGAGCTGTGAAAACGTCGCGGTGCGCGAAGCGGGCGTGACGACGATGCGATCCGGGGTGACGTTGAGCTTCTCCGGATCGGTCAACGCCGCGACGCTGCGGATGGCCGCATAGATCTGCTCCGTCGCCGCGCCTCCCTTCGACTGTCCAATGATCTCGAGGAACTGGCCCGGCTTGATGCGCACGAATCCGGCGGCGACGTTGCCTCCCTGGTCGCCCGTCAGGACGACGTTCCCGACCCACGCGGGGAAGTCGCGGAACTGCTCCGGGCGTCCCGAGGCCGACGAGATCGCGTTCTTCACGCGGAGCGAGTCGACGTACTCCGAGGGGGTGAGGCTCACGTTCTTCGTCGAGCCGAGCGTGAGCTGCATCGTCGCGCCCAGGTTCTCGTTGGTCGCGACCACGGCGGAGGGATTGTTCACGGTCTTCCAGCCGCTCGGGAAGATGAGCTGGAATCCGAGCTGCGGGTGATAGAACCGGCTGTTCTCGAAGTATCCGGCGCGCGGATCGTCGCCGTAGACGAGCCCTTCGATGTGCCGCCGGTAATTCTCGGCGCCGATCTCGAGATGGAGGGATGCGCCTCCCACGGTCGCCTCCGCGAGCTGGCGCGTCCGGACCTGCCGGTCGCCCGGATCGGGGTGGGTCGAGAGGAAGTTGGGCAGTCCGGCTCCCTCGCGATCGCCGATTCGCTTCAAGGTCTCGTACGTCGCGGGGATCTGCCGCGGGTCGTACTTCGCGCGCGCGCTGTACTGGACCCCCAGCTCGTCCGCCTGCGACTCGTGGTCGCGGCTGTACTTGAGGAAGAGGAGTCCCATGCCCTGAGCGGCGAGCCCGCCGTACTCCCGGAATCCCGAGAAGGCGACCATCCCGACCAGGAGCCCCACCTGCGCGATCTGCTGGTTCGTGATCTGCTGCGCCGAGTGGCGCGCCGTCACGTGGCCGATTTCGTGGCCGAGCACCCCGGCGAGCTGCGCCTCGGAGTTCATCTGCGCCAGGATGCCGCGCGTGATGTAGATGTAGCCTCCCGGCAGCGCGAAGGCGTTGACCACGGGGGAGTCGAGAAGCCGGAAGTGCCAGACCTCTGTAGGAAGATGGGACACCTTGCCCAGCCGCTGGCCTACGGAATCGACATAGGCGGCGAGCTTGGGGTCGTCGTAGAGCCCGTACTCGCTGATGATGGCGGGGTCGGCCGCGCGCCCCATTTCCAGCTCCTGTCCCCGCGAGACCAGCGAGATCTGCTTCGCCCCGGTGGCCGGATTCGTGGCGCACCCGCCTGCCCCCATCCCCAAGGCGAGGACGGTGATGGCGAGGCAGGACCACCACGCGGACGGGACCTTGTTTCCGATCATTGTCGACCTCCCATGCCCTCACACGCTAAAGTGGAACTCAGGTGATGATACACCGTTACGTCGGTTTCCCGCCGACGGAACTGACCGGGAGGACGGAATGGCGACGATAGGCGCCGAGCTGGACCAGCTCTGCGTGGAGACGATCAAGTTCCTCTCCGCGGACGCGGTGGAGAAGGCGAACTCGGGGCACCCCGGCGCTCCCATGGGCGGCGCCGATCTGGCGTTCGTGCTCTGGTCGAAATTCCTCCGCTTCGATCCCAAGGACCCGCACTGGCTCGGCCGCGACCGGTTCGTCCTGTCGAACGGCCACGCGTCGATGCTCCTCTACTCGCTCCTCCATCTCTTTGGATTCGATCTCTCGCTGGAGGACATTCGCCAGTTCCGTCAGTTCGGCTCCCGCACGCCGGGGCATCCGGAGCGGGGGCACGCGCCTGGGGTGGAGGCCACGACGGGCCCGCTCGGCCAGGGTTTTGGAAACGGCGTCGGCATGGCGCTCGCGCACGAGATGACGATCGCGCGCTATCCCGAGCTCGAAGAGGCGCTCGCGTCGCGCGTCTTTGGAATCGTGAGCGACGGCGACCTGATGGAAGGGGTGGCGTCGGAAGCGGCCTCGCTCGCCGGCCACCTGAGGCTCGGCCACCTGATCTACCTCTACGACGACAACCACATCTCGATCGAAGGCTCGACCGCCCTCGCGTTCACCGAGGACGTGGCGAAGCGCTTCGACGCGTACGGCTGGCACACGAAGCGGATCGACGGACACGATCACCATCAGATCGAGGACGCGATCCAGGAAGCGGTCCAGGAAACGAAGCGTCCATCGCTCATTCTCGCGCGCACGCTGATCGGGAAGGGAGCGCCGACCAAGGCGGGCACGGCCAAGGTCCATGGCGAGCCGCTCGGTCCGGAGGAGCTCAAGCGAACGAAGGAAGCCGCCGGATGGCCGCTCACGCCGGAGTTCTACATCCCTCCCGACGCGCTCGAGCGATTCCGGGCGCTCTCCGAGGACAAGCGCGCCGCGCGCGAGGAGTGGAATCGCCGCTACGACGCGCTACGCGCGCGCTCGCCCGAGGCGGCGCGACGCTTCGAGTCGGCCGCGCGGCTCGAGCTGCCCGAAGATCTCGAGGCGCGGCTTCTCGCGGCGGTGGACACCAAGACCTCGCTCGCGACACGGGCCTGGTCAGGCAAGGTGATCCAGGCCGCCGCGCGCGCGGTGCCGTGGCTGATCGGAGGCTCGGCCGACCTCGGCCCCTCGACCATCACCGACATCGATCAAGGAGGGAGCGTCGGCAGGGAGGCGCTCGAGATCGAGGCGCCGGTCGACTACTCCGGACGAACGCTCCACTTCGGCGTGCGCGAGCACGGCATGGGCGCGATCGTGAACGGGATCGCGCTCCACGGTGGCTACATCCCGTACGGCGCGACCTTCATGGTCTTCTCGGATTACATGCGCCCGTCGATCCGGCTCGCTGCGCTCACCAGGCTTCGCTCGATCTTCCTCTTCACGCACGACAGCGTCTTTCTTGGCGAGGACGGCCCCACGCACCAGCCGATCGAGCAGCTGCCCTCGCTTCGTCTCATGCCGAACCTCGACGTGTGGCGGCCGGCGGACGGCCCGGAGACCGCGGCCGCATGGGCGTCCGCCATCCGGCGGACGGACGGACCGACCGCGATGGCCCTCACCCGCCAGAAGCTGGCCCCCGTGGGCGGCTCGATGGATCTCGCCGCGCGAGGGGGCTACGTCCTGCGTGAGGGGGCGGGGGGAGGAACCCCGGTCACCCTGGTCGCGTCCGGATCGGAGACGCCCCTCGCCGTGTCGACAGCGGACCTGCTCGCGAAGAAAGGTATCGCGGCGCGGGTGGTCTCCATGCCGTGCGTGGACGTATTCCAGCGGCAGCCCGAGGACTACCGCCGTGAGGTGCTGCCCACGGGCCTGGCCTACGTTGTCGTCGAGGCGGCGCAGACCGATCTCTGGGCCGCGCTCGTCGGCGCCGATTCGCTCCGGATCGGCCTCGATCATTTCGGCGCGTCGGCGCCGGCCGAGGTGATCGCGAAGGAATTCGGCTTCACGCCGGATGCGGTGGCGGATCGAATCCAGCGGTGGCTCCCGAGCCGGTGAGCCCTCCCGAGCGTCCCTGGGCGCTCACTCGAATCGCATTCGCGGGAATCCTCGTCCTCGCGATCGCGCACACGTTCCTGTTTCGCGGCTATCTCACCGACGACACGTTCATCCACATGCAGTTCGCGAAGAACCTCCTCGCGGGGCAGGGCTTTTCGTTCAACGCAGGGCAGCCGACGTACGGCGCCACCAGCCCGCTCTGGGTCCTCCTGATCGCGCTGGCCGGCCTGATCGTGCCCGGGACCTCCGCCACACCGCTCGATCCCGCGGCGATGCCCGCGCTCGCCGGGATCGCCAAGGCGTGGGGGATCGTCAGCTTGCTCGGCGCGATCCTCCTCCTCTATCGCCTGGGACGCCGTCTCGGCTGGTCCGCGCGGCAGTCGCTCCTCGCTCCTTTCTTCCTCGCGGCGAATGCGTGGGTCGCGCGGTGGACCGGGTCGGGGATGGAGACGCCGCTGGCCATCTTTCTCGTCGTGGCCTCGCTGGATGCGGTCGCCCGGACGGTCCTCGAGCGACGGAGCGCGTGGCCGGCCGGAATTCTCGTCGGACTCGCGTTCCTGGCCCGACCGGAGTGCGCTCTCCTGGCGTTACTCGCGGCGGTCGCGATCGGCGCGAACGCGACGACGAGGAAAGGACTCATCGGGCTCTTCGGGGGAGCCCTCCTCACCGTCGGGCCGTGGCTCCTCACCGCGTGGGCCTGGTTCCACCGGATCCTCCCCAACACGAGCGCCGCCAAGGCGGGCGCCTTCGGCGATCTCGAGCTGGCCACCTCGGCGCTGCGCACCTCGCTGCGGATCCTGCTCGCCACCGACGCGCTTCCGATCGGCCTCGCGATCGTGGGGCTCGCGCTCGCGGGTCCGGAGGCGCTGCGCAAGCAATCGCCGGAGCGTCGCGCCTTCTGGATCGCGCTCGCGGCCTGGCCCCTCGCGCTCGTTTTCGGGCTCGCGATGGGCGGCGTCCAAGTGGTTTCCCGGTATCTCCTTCCGGCCCTTCCTTCGCTTTCTTTGTTGGGGGCGGCCTCGATGGCCTGGGGGGCAGCGCACCTCAAGGCTCCACTTCGATCCCTGGCATGGACGTCGCTCGTCGTCCTGTATCTCGCGGAGAGCGCGTTTCTCACGATCCGGTACAACGTGCCGCACGCGGTCCGGCACACGGCGGGGCTGCGGTCCTCGCTCGCGGCGTACGGGGTCTGGGCGCGGCACGAGACGCCGCCGGGGACCCTCTTCGCGGTACCGGACATCGGAGCGTTCGCCTTCTACGCGGACCGTCCGGTGCTCGACCTCTTCGGCCTCGTGACGCCGGGCATGGCGCGCGTGGCGGTGCGCTCGGGATACGACGCCGTGGTGGATCGGTTCCTCTACGAGCCGTACGGGCGCCCGGCCTATCTCATCGATCGCGCGCGCACAGCGGGACGGCTCGAGCGGAAGGACGATCCCGACGACCCGTATCACTTCCGGGAGGCACGCACGATCCCCGATCTCGGCCTCACCCGCCCGGGCACCTGGACATACTCTCTTTACGACATCGACTGGGCCGCGTTCGATCGGGCGCACCCCCACCTGGCTATGCGGTTTGGCCGGCGTGGGGAGGGTGTGGGGGTCCTGGACCTCACATGCTGGCGCTCGCTATTCCACCGCTACGACGGTTTGGTTGGCGCCAGCTGCGGTGGTCCTGGACCCCCACACCCTCCCCGCGCCTACCACAACGCAAAGGCCGGGATCGCTACCGGAACGGACGGCTCAAACGCGGTCGTAGCTTCCAACGCAGGACCACTGCGACTCCGGACATTTATCGACTGATGGTTCCCTCCGCACGGTCGCGCCGAGGGACTCCTTGCGATCGAGGGTGGGTCTTGCTTTCTCGCCGGCCAAGCACGAAGCGACAGCCGCCATTGAACGAGACCCCAAAGCGCGCTATCATCGTTGGGTTCCCGCGATCCTGATCGTATCCCGTGCCGCAGGCGGTAACCTTCTTGCGTTCAAGCATCTTCCCGTCTTGGGCTCGTCTAGCTTCTAGCCTCCTCTTCCTCGTCCTCGTCGGGCCTTCCGCCGCTCGGGCGCTTCCGCCGGGACCCGTGCGTCCGGCCCCGAGTCCATCCCTCGCCGCGCCGTTCGCCCCGACCCTCCTGCCGTCCACGTCGGGGTCTCCGGTCGCCTGCGTGATCGTCGCGCCGGACTCGCTCGCGGACATCTATCAGCGGCTCGCCGACTACCAGACGCGGACCGGCCGCTCCACCGTGGTTCGCAACCTCTCGACCGTGCGCGCCCTCGACCCGCGCTCCAACGATCTCGCGCAGGCGGTGCGAAGCTTTCTCCGCTCGGCCTACGAGCTCTGGGGGACCCGGTACGCGATCCTCGCGGCGGACCACGACGCGATCCCGATGCGGATCGCGCGCGTGCTCCTGCCGGACGTCGAAGACATCCCGACCGACATGTACTACGCCGATCTCGACGGGACGTGGGACGCGAATGGGAACGGGATCTACGGCGAAGTGGCGGACAACCTGGATATGACCCCCGACCTGATGGTGGGCCGGCTGTCGGCGTCCACCCGCGCGGAAGCGAACATCCTCGTCGACAAGGCGCTCCTCTACGCGAAGACGCCGCCCGCGACGGCGAAGGAGCTGATGCTGGCGGAGGTCCTCTTCCCGTCGACGTGGCAGCCGGGGCAGTCCTATTCGACCGACGGCGCGGTGAACGCGGAGTCCCTCTCCGTGAAGGCGCCGGGCTGCGCGGTGGTGGAGCGCCGCTACGAGAACTCGACCGTATACCCGGGATCGCTCCCGCTGACCAAGGCGAGCGCGCTCGCGGCGCTGGCCATCCCGCGCCACATCGTCGTGCACGTGGGGCACGGCTCTCGCTCCCAGCTCTCCGTGGGGAGCGAGATCGTGACCTCGGCCGAGCTCACCGCGGTCAACAACGACTCCGCGGCGCTCTGGATCTCGAACAACTGCGCCTCCGCGGCCGTCGACTACGACTGCGTCGCGGAGCGCTTGCTCCGGAAGCCGAAGGGCGGCGCGTTCGCCTACATCGGCGCGACCCGCGACGCGTGGCCCACGAACGACGCCACGATCTCGGAATCACTCTTCGACCATCTCTTCGGCAAGGCGTCGCCCACCCTGGGCGAAGCCGTGGAGGACGCGCGCGCGGCGCTCGGCTCCACGGTGCACGACGAGACGCTGAGCCGGTGGGGCTACTTCGAGACCGTGCTCCTCGGCGTGCCGTCCCAGCGGATCTGGAAGTGCCAGCCCACCGCGCTCACGGTCACACGTCCCGGCACGGTGCCGCTCAACGCGGGGAGCTTCGCCGTGACGGTGCTCGCGCAGGGAGCGCCGGTGGAATCCGCGCTCGTGGTGGCATGGAAGGCGGGCGAGGACTACGAGGCGGTCTACACGAACGCGTCGGGCCAGGCGACGGTGCCGTTCCATCCGGGATCGATCGGGGGATTCTCGTTCGCCGTCGATGCACCGGGCCACCTTCCTTCGCTCGACTCGCTCAGTGTCACGGCATCCGCGGGGGCCAAGTACTCGGTGCTGAGCCCGTCCGCGCGCGACGATCTCGGCGGAGACAGCGACGGATCGATCGGCGCCGGAGAGACGTTCGGCATCGGCGGGACGATCAAGAACGCGGGGACCGGCGCCGGCTCGGGCACGCTCACGCTCACGCTCCAGGCTTTGACGTCAGGCGTCGTCGTGGACGTCTCGTCGGCGACCGCGCCTCTCCTCGCGGCGGGGGCGCAGACCACGGTTCCCACGACGCTCCGCGCGCACGCGCTCGCGACGCCCGCGGCGGAGCGCTCCGAGCGCCTCCGGCTCGTCGTCAGCGACGGAGTGCGGCGCGACACCACCGAGATCGCGATCGCGGTCGGGGCGCCTGTGCCGATCGTGACCAAGAACGTCTTCAGCGACGCCGTCGCGGGAGGCAATGGCAACGGCACTCTGGACCCGAACGAGACCGCGACCTACGCGTTCACGATCGGCAACGATGGGAGCGCGCGCGCACACACGCTCGCGCTCCAGCTCCAGAATCCCGCGGCGGGGGTCACGATCCTCGATCCGAGCGCGGCATTGGCGGATCTCGCGGCCGGCGCCGTCGTCTCATCGCCGGCGCTGCGGTTCCAGGTGGGCCCTTCGGTTCCGTCCGGCCGCCTCTTCGATGTGCGGCTCACGGACGCATACGGCCATGTCTGGACGTTCGCGGTGGAGCGCGCCGCGCCGGCCGCGCCTGCGGGGCTCCGCGTGAGCGCGTCCTCCGTGAACCGGATCGTCCTCGGCTGGGACGCGGTCGCGGCGCCCGACCTGCTCGGCTACCGGATCTATCGCGGCCCGAACGACAACTCAGCGCCGGTGGCCGTGACGACGCTCCCCGTGCGCGGCATCCCATCGTACGAGGACAACGCGCTCGCCAACCTGACCTCGTACCGCTACCAGGTGAGCGCCGTGGACTCGAGCGGGAACGAAGGGCCGCGCTCGACCATCCTGCTCGCGAGCACCACGCCGCCGTCGGTCGTGGGCTGGCCGGTCCAGATGGGGGCCTCGACGTCGTCCAACGTCTGCCTCGCCGACCTCGACGGCGACGGCAAGCCCGAGATCCTCGCCGGCTCCGATTATCTCTACGCCGTCCGGAGCGACGGCACCGACTGGATGGACGGCGACCACGACCCGATCACGACCGGGATCTTCTCGACCGCGCTCCACCACATCGCGTCGTCGCCCGCGGCGGCCGACCTGGACTTCGACGGCTCGCCCGAGATCATCGCGGCCTCCTGGGACGACTCCACGCTGGCGGTGTTCCACGCGAACGGCACGATGGCCGCGGGTTGGCCGAAGAAGGGAGCCGCCCCGTTCTGGTCCGTCCCGGCCATCGGCGACATCGACAACGACGGGCAGCTCGAGATCGTGATCGGATCGAACGCGTCCGGGAAGCTCTACGCCTGGCACGCCAATGGCACCGAAGTGCAGGACGGCGACGCGAATCCCTCGACCGACGGCGTCTACTACACCCCGATCGGAAGCGTGATCTCCTCGCCCGCCATCGCCGATCTCGCCCGCGACGGCCATCGCGAGATCGTGTTCGGCACGTCGGCGGGGCGCGTGTACGCGCTCAAGGATGGCGTGGTGATGCCGGGCTGGCCGTTCCTCACCTCGGGATTCATGAGCAGCTCGCCCGCGGTGGGGGACGTCATTCCCGGCGGCGGGCTCGAGGTCGCGATCGCCTCGTCCAACGACAGCGTCTACGTGCTCACGTCGAGCGGTGCGCGCGCGCCGGGATGGCCACGGCCTCTGGAGCTGACGCCCGGCAACGGGCGGGTCAATTCGCCCGTGCTCGCGGCGCTCCGGCGCCATCTCGGCGATCCCTCGCTCTGCGTGATCCTCGCGAGCGCGTCGGGTCAGATCATCGCGTACGGGCCCAGCGGGAACATCCTTCCGGGCTGGTCGAACGTGCAGCTCGGCGCGAGCACCGAGGCGTCGCCCGCTGTCGCGGATCTCGACGGCGATGGGTCGCTCGAGGTGCTGATCGGCGCTGAGGATCGCCGCCTCTACGCGTTCCACTACGACGGGACGCCGGTGAGCGGATTCCCGATCGAGACCTCGGCGGAGATTCGCGGCACGCCGGCGATCTGGGATCTCGACGGCGACGGAGCCACCGACATCGCGGTCGCGGGCTGGGACGGCGGGCTCCACGTCTGGCGCTATCCGGGATCATTCCAGGAAGCAGGCATGGCCTGGCCGATGTTCCATCACGACAACTGGCACACGGGTGTGGCCACCTTTCCGGTCCTCACAGCGGTCGAGCCGCCGCCCACGCCGGAGCCGACGCCTCCGCCCGCGCGCGCCGCGCTCGCACAGAACCGGCCCAATCCGTTCAATCCCGTGACCACGATCGGCTACTCGGTGCCCGGCTCGAAGCCGGAGCGCGTCACCCTCCGCATCTTCACAGCCTCCGGCCGCCTCGTCCGAACGCTGGTTTCGCGACCGGTCGAACCCGGCTATCATGAGGCCCGCTGGGACGGGAAGGACGACAACGGACGCGATTCGGCGTCGGGCGTCTATCTCTACCGCGCCGAGATCGGCGCGACGTCGTTCACGCGGAAGATGGCCCTGCTGCGCTAGCGGGCCCAAGTCCCACCTCACGAAAGGAGCACGGATGTCCGCCCCCGTACGGGTCCGGTTCGCACCGAGCCCGACCGGCTACCTCCACGTCGGCGGCGCGCGCACCGCGCTGTTCAACTATCTCTACGCCCGGCGTCATGGCGGCGTATTCGTGCTGCGGATCGAGGACACCGATCGCGAGCGGTCGACCGAAGAGTCGACGCAGGCGATCTACGAGGCCATGTCGTGGCTCGGCCTTGCGTGGGACGAAGGCCCCGGTGTGGGCGGCGCGTTCGGTCCGTATCACCAGAGCGAGCGGCTTTCGACCTACGCCCAGTGGGCGGAGTGGCTGATGAAGGAGGGCCACGCCTACCGCTGTTTCTGCGATCCCGAGGACCTGAAGGCGCGGCGCGAGGCGGCCATGACGCGCGGCGAGCCGCCCAAGTACGACCGCACGTGTCTCAGGCTTCCGGCGGGCGAGTCGGACGCGCGCGCCGCGAAGGGCGCGGCCTTCGCACTGCGCTTCAAGATGCTGGACGGCGAGACCTCGTGGGAGGACGGCGTTCGCGGCCAGGTCACGTTCCAGAACGCGGTCCTCGATGACCTCGTGATCCTCCGGACCGACCGTCATCCGACGTACAACTTCGCCGCCGTCGTCGACGATCACCTGATGGAGATCTCGCACGTGATCCGCGGCGACGACCACATCTCGAACACGCCGCGCCAGATCCGGATCTACGACGCGCTCGGGTGGACGCCGCCGATCTTCGCGCATGTCCCGATGATTCTCGGCCCCGACGGCACGCGGCTCAGCAAGCGCCACGGCGCGACGTCGGTGACGATGTTCCGTGACGAGGGATTCCTGCCGCAGACCATGGTGAACTTCCTCGCGCTCCTCGGATGGGCGTTCGACGGCGAGCGCGAGATCTTCACGCTGAAGGAGCTGGAAGAGGTCTTCAGCCTCGACCGCGTCTCGAAGAACCCGGCGATCTTCAACTACGAGAAGCTCGAGTGGATGAACGGGGAGTACTTCCGCGCGCTTCCGCTCGGCGAGCGCGTGGATCTCGTGATCGCGCACTTGCGTGCCACGCAGGGACTCCCGGAGGCGGCGCTTGCGGACCGCGCGTTCCTCGAGCGCGCCGTCGAGGCGGCGGGGGATCGCGTGAAGCGGCCGCAGCACTTCCTCGACTACTCGGCGTACCTCTTCGTCGACCAGGTGAATCCCGATCCCGCGGCCTGGTCCGACCTCGTGGCCAAGGGTCCCGGCGCGCCGGGACGCCTGAGGAAGCTCGCGGAAGCGCTCCAGACGGTGGACTTCGAGCACGACGCGCTGGAGAAGGCGACGCGCGGGCTCGCCGCCGCGGAGGGCGTGAAGGCGGGCGAGGTGATCATGCCCGCGCGCATCGCGCTGACAGGGAAGAAAGTGACCCCCGGGATCTTCGACGTGATGCTCCTCCTCGGAAAGGAGCGCACCATTCGCCGCCTGCGCGAGGGAGCCGATCGTCTCGAGACGGCCTCGCCGGCCCCGGCGAGCTGAGCGCGATGCCGTCGCAGCCGCTCCGCGTCGCGCTGGTCCACGACTGGCTGACCGGCATGCGCGGCGGCGAGAAGTGCCTCGAGGTCCTCTGCGAGATCTTCCCGCAGGCGGACCTCTACACGCTGGTGCATCGGCGCGGCAGCGTCACCCCGACGATCGAGAATCGCCGCGTGGTCGAGTCCTGGATCGCGCGTCTCCCCTTCGGACGGAGCCGCTACCGCGCGTTCGTCGGCCTCTATCCGCGGGCCATCGAATCCTTCGACCTCTCCGAGTACGACCTCGTCGTGTCGACCAGCCACTGTGCGGCCAAGGGGGCTGTCACGCGCGCGGACACGCTGCACGTCTGTTACTGCTTCACCCCGGTGCGCTACTTCTGGGATCTACGGCGTGAGTACTTCGGCGCGGGGCGAGGCAGCGCCTTGGGACGCTTCGCGGGTGAATGGATCGGGCACTCGTTCCGCGTGTGGGACCGCGTGAGCGCGGACCGCGTGGACCTCTTCGTCGCGGATTCGCACCACGTGCGGGAGCGGATCGAGAAGCATTACCGCCGATCCGCGCTCGTGCTGCATCCGCCCGTGGACGCCGGCTTCTTCACGCCGGCGGATCCGCCCGCCCCCGCGTCGGCCGACGCGCCGCTCCTCATCGTGTCGGCGCTGGTTCCGTACAAGGGCGTGGAGCGGACGATCCGCGTGGCGAATCGCCTGGGACTCCCGCTGCGCATCGTGGGCACCGGCCCGGAGGAGAAGCGCCTCCGCCGCCTCGCAGGTCCGACGGTGCGGTTCGACTCGTGGCTCTCGATGGAAGCGCTGAGGGAGGCCTACCGAACGTGCCGCGCCTTGATCCAGGCGCACGAGGAAGACTTCGGCATCGCGCCGCTCGAGGCGATGGCCTGCGGCCGCCCTGCGGTCGCGCTGCGCAGGGGAGGCGCCGCGGAAGTGGTGGCGCCCGGGACCGGAATTCTCTTCGACGAGGAAACCGACGAGGGGCTGGAGCAGGCGCTCGCCGAGCTCAAGCGCCTCCGCTTCGACCCCGCCACACTCAGGCGCCACGCCCTCACCTTCGACCGTCCGGTCTTCAGCGCGCGCCTCGACGCGCTCATCCAGGACGCGCTCCAGGCCTTCCGCCATCGCCGCGATTCACCGCGAGCCTGGAAGCAGATGGAAGGGCTCGTGGAGCGGGATCGCGTCGGAGCCTAGGGGCGTTACTCCGGAATCTTGTCGAAATCCCCGGCGACGACGAGGTGCAGCTTCTCCGGGTGCAGCTTCTCCCGGATCACCTGGTTCACTTGGTCGCGCGTGACGGCGGCCACGCGCCCCGGAAACTCGTCCAGGTAGCGCGGCCCGTAGCCGTATTTCTCGGCGTAGGCGAGTGAGAACGCGACGCCGGCGTTCGTGCTGAGGCGCACGCGGTAGTTGCCGGCGAAGAAGCTCTTCTGCGTCTCGACCTCGGCGTCCGTGATTCCTTCCTTGGCATACTTGGCGATCTCGTCCCGCGTGGATCGGATCGCGTGCGCCGTGTTCTGGGGCGCCACCGCGACGTCCACGGCCCACACGCCGTCCAGGTAGTCCGACCAGAACAGCCTCGAGTAGAGGAAGTAGCTCAATCCCTCCGTGTCGCGAACCCGGTTCGCGATTCGGGAGGCGACGGAGCTCCCACCGAGCGCCGCGTTCGCGATGATCGCGGCCTCCCAGTCGGGATCCATCCTCCGAATGCCGCTCGCGTGTCCGAGCACGACATCGACGTTGGCCTTGCCGGGCATCTGCTCGAGGGTCTGAGACGCCGCGTTCGCCTCGATGCGCGGGATGTTGTACGTGGGGCGGGTCCCGCGGGGGATCCCTCCGAAGAGATCGGTCACCCAGCTCGCGACCTGTGCCGTGTCCACGTCGCCCACCACGCAGAGGATGAGCCCGGAACCGACCCACCGGTCGTGATGGAAGACGCGGAGATCGTCCGAGGTGGCGCGGTCGAGACTCGACAGCATCGCCTCGCGCCCCACGGCGCGGAACGGGTGCCCCTCGGGATAGGCCAGCCGTGACAGCGCTTCGCGTGCGCGGACGCCGGTGTTGTCGTAGGCCCGGAGGAGATCCGCGCGAAGCTCACTCTTCGCCTTGACCAGCTCGTCCGCGGGGAAGGACGGCTCACGAAGCTCCTCGGCCAGGATGCCGAGAAGGAGCTTCGTGTCCTTCGAGAGGGCGGAGCCCGCGATCGAGGCCTCGCTCAGGTCTCCGTTGATCGCGAGCTGGGCCCCTGCATTCTCGAGCGCCTGGGAGAGCGCCTTCTTGTCGTGGGACTTCGTTCCGCGCGAGAGCATCATCGCCGTGAGCTGCGGCACCGCGCTGCCGGGCGCCTCCTGCTTGCCCGCGAGCGCGACACCGTAGACCGCCACGGTCGGCACTCCGTGGTTCGCCACGACGTCGAGGACGATCCCGTTGGGAAGCACGCGGTGCAGCGTGCGCTCCGAGAACCGGGACGACGCCTCGACCGGATCGACCGATCCGCCAGCGCCTGCCTTCTTGGTCTTCGCGGGCGCCTTCGAGGGCGCCGCCGGCGCCGTCGCGCGCGGCGCGTTCTTCGAGACCGGGACGAACCATCCCACGGTGGCGTGCTCGGGAACGAAGTACTTCGCGGCCACTCGCTTGATGTCGGCCGTCGTGACGGCATTCATGGAATCGAGGTAGGTGGCGAACCACTTCCAGTTGGCGGAAGCCACCGCCTCGCCCAGCTGGCTCGCGAGCTGGTACGTACCGTCGCGGGAGCGAACCACCGCGACCTCGGTCTGGCTCTTGGCCCGATTCAGCTCGGCGTCGGTCACCCCGTTGGCCGCGAGATCGGCCAGCGCGTTCTTCAACGCCGCTTCGACCTTCTCATGGGTGACCCCGGGCGCGACGGTGGCATGGACCATGAATGGGTAGGGGTCGCGGAACGTGTAGTTGCTCGCGTCGATATCGGTCGCCAGCTTGGTCTCGACGAGCGACTGGTAGAGCTTCGAGTTCACCCCCGCCGAGAGGATCGTCTGGACGAGATCGAGCGCGATGAAGTCGTGATCGAGCGCCCCAGGACGGATGTAGCCGATCTGCACCACCCCGACCTCGCCGGGCCGCTTGACGACGACCCGCCGCTCGCCTTCCTGCGGCGGCTCCACCGTGATCACCTTCGGGATCGGCGTCTTGGATTTCGGCAGCTTGCCGAACTCGCGATCGAAGAGCCGGAGCGCGGCCATCGTGTCGAAGTCTCCGACGAGGATCGCCTCGGCGTTGTCCGGCCAGAAATAGGTGTGGTAGTGCTCGCGCAGCTTCTCGGTGGAAACGCCTTCGATGTCCGAGCGGTAGCCGATCGTGTCCCAGTGGTAGGGGTGGGCCACGATCGCGGCGGCGACCACCGCCTTGTCGAGCGCGTTGTAGGGGTCGTTCTCGCCGATCTCGTACTCGTTCCGCACCACCGACATCTCCGGCTGCCGCTCCGAGTCCAGGATGAGCGCGCGCGAGATGCGGTCGGATTCGATGTGCATGGCCAGCTCGAGCTTGTCCGCCGGAAGGGTCGAGTAGCCGGTCATCCGGTCGTTCCAGGTCGTCATGTTCGTGGTGGAGGCGTCGGCGCCAGCGCGGTAGAGGACCTGCTGGAACGTCGGCTTGTGGTTCGCCTTGCCGAAATCCCGCGTGCTCTTGTTGAAGAGCATGTGCTCGAGGAGGTGGGCGGAGCCGGTATTGCCCGGAGCCTCGTTCCTGGAGCCGACGTGATAGACGACCAGGAACGTCACGACCGGCGCCGCGCGGTTCGGCGATACGTAGATGTTCATGCCGTTCGATCGGAGCCGGTACTGGGTGATGCCGGCGAGGGAGTCGACCCACTCCACATTGGCGGGGAGCCCCTTGGCGACGGACGCCTGAGGGTGGGACGTCTCCCGGGGCTGGGCGTGAGCGGCGGTCGCGAGGAGTGTCGCGGAGACGAGCGCGATCGCAAGCGAACGCGCCACCAAGCGGCGGAATGGTAGCGCTATGTGCGGTCGCATGTGCCCTCCGGAGAAATGACGAGGCAACCCTCGCGGGTGCAACAACCCCAAGTTGGATGATTGGGAAGGATCGAAACGTTGCAAGTCATCGTGTATTTGGTAGCGCTACGGGGATTCGAACCCCGGTTTGATGGCTGAGAACCACCCGTCCTAACCCCTAGACGATAGCGCCCCAAAAAACCGGCTCTGAGAGCGGCCCTTGCGTATGTGGCTGGGGGAAGAGGATTCGAACCCCTGTACCGTGGTCCAGAGCCACGTGTCCTACCACTGGACGATCCCCCAAAAGAGCGGCCGATTCTAGCATCGGTCCGCGGGACCGTCAAACCGCGGGCCGATCCTCCGCCGCCTCCTCCACGCCTTTCCTCTCGCCCCGGAAGTGATGCCAGAGCCAGAAGCCGAAGAGCACGAGGATCCCGACCACGACGACGAGATCGAACTTCCGCCAGGACTCGCGAATGGACTCCCAGTTCTCGCCGAAGTAGACGCCGACATACCCGAGGGCGAAGCACCAAGGCAGGGAACCCAGGAACGTATACAGGGTGAATTTCCGAAAATCGACCCGGGCCGATCCGGCGGGGAAGGAGATGAACGTTCGCACGATGGGAAGGAGCCGGCTCCAGAACGCGACCTTCAAGCCGTGCTTCTTGAGCCAGCCATCCGCGCGGTCGTACTCCTCGATCCGGATGATCTTCCAGCTCGCGAGCACCTGAGCGAGCGGCCGGCCCCCCTTCATTCCCAGCCAGTAGGCGAGCCAGGATCCGAAGACGTTGCCCACCGCCCCTGCGAGGGTGATGCCCCAGAGCGAGAAACGGCCCGTGGTCACGAGGTAGCCCGAGAAGGGCATGATGATCTCGCTGGGGAGCGGGACGCAGGCGCTCTCGATCGTCATGCAAAGGACGATACCCCCGTACCCGAGGGTGGAGATGACCCCGAGAATGAAAGCCGCGAGCGGCGCTACGATCTTGTCGAGCAGATGATCCACGGCGCGGAACCGTACCCGACAGGCGCTCGAGCCGACAAGCGGAAAGACTTACAACTTGAGGGGTTGTACGAACGCATGCTAGCGTCCATGGTAGACATGCATCCCCCTTCGTTTCGACGGCCCTGCCGGCTCGGGAGCCTGTTGGCCCTGACGTTCGGTCTGGCTGCCCCCACCGCGGTCCATGCCGCCCCCAAGGTCGTCGCCCATAGGGAGACCCCGTCGTCGATCTCCGCCCTGTACGGTCGGGCGGTTCCGCTAGGCGATCCGTCCGTCGCGGGGCTCTATGCCATTCCGACGCGCACCGGGTTCGAGATCCGGGATGCCGCCGCGCCGGCCGCCGATCCGATCGGAGTCTGGCGCGCGCCGGGGCGGATGGACGAGCTGACGGTGGGGGGCTCCACGGTCTACGTGTTCGCCGGATCGGACGGGATCGCGATGGTCGACGTCACGAATCCGGCTCAGCCGGTTCTCATGGGGTCACGGGTCGACGCGACCTCGGCGGTGCTGGGGGCCGCCTTGCCGCAAGGGGGAGGGCTCGTCGTCTCCGACGGAGCTTCGATTCAGATGTATCGAAGGGTGTCGCCGACGGATCTCACGCCCCTCACCGGGATCTCGTACAGCGACGGGCGCTTCGTTCGCGCGATTCGCGCGCGGGCCGATTCCTTCCTCGTCGTGAGCGAGAGGGGCGCTCCGGCTCCGAGGACCATCTTCACGCTCTATCAGCTCCCCGTGGCGGCATCCGCGCCGGTGCAGCTCCGCGAGGTTCAGGTTCCGCTCCAGACGCCGTCCGATCTCGCGTGGTCGGGGGACATCGCGTTCGCGGCCGCCGGCTCCGGTGGCGTCGTCATCGCGAACCTCCGAACCGGAACGTTCCGCACGACCTCCTTGCCAAGCAATCGTGCGGTGCGCGCGCTCGACGTGAACGACTCGCTCGTCGTCATGGCCGTCGCGGCGGGAGGTTTCGCGAAGCTGAGGCGGAGCGGCGCTCTGGGCGACACGCTCGGCGGGTACACGGTAGAAGCGCTCGAGCAGGAGCCGACGCAGGTCACTCTCTCCGGAACCCGCGCCATCATCGCGACGCAGGACGCGCTCTCGGCCAGCGAGCCCGACGAGGTCGGGCGTGGGGCGATCGAGCTCCGCGATGTCGACACTCCCATCGCCGTGGCGCCCGCCGGTGGAACGGGGCGGGTGCGCCGCGTGGTGGCCGCCGGCGGCTACGCCTACGTCGCCGACTACAGCGGCGGACTTCGCGTGTATCGCTCGGGCATCGCGGACTCCAGCCTGGTCGGCGTGCTTCCCACGACGCCGTCGGGGCGAGTCCTCGATCTGGCTGTCGATCCCGCGCGGAGGCGCGCCTATCTCGCGGCCTCCACGGACGGACTCCAGGTCGTGGACGTCTCGGATCCCGCCGCGCCCGCGGTGCTCGGCACGTTGACGCTCGCGGAGAGGGCGTCGACGGTCGCCATCGTCGATTCGAACACCGTCATGGTCGGAGGCCGCGGGACGGGCTTGGGGGGCGTGACCCTCGTCGACGTCTCGACTCCAAGCGCGCCTGCGGCGGTCGGCCATCTCTTCCTCGAAGATCCCCGCGCGATCGCCGTCAAGGACACGGTCGCGTTCGTCGCCGATGCGACGCAGGGACTGGTGAGCATCGGAGTCGGCACGCATACTGATCCGGAGATGATCGGCGAACCGTCCGGTGTCGGCGCCGAGGACGTGGATCTCACGGGCAACTTCCTCCTCGTGGCCACGCGCACCGGAGGACTCCAGATCGTCGATGCCACCACGCCGACGCTTCTCAGCTTGCGATCCACGGTGGCTCTCCCGCGCGTGTACGGCGTCGAGGGCCGAGGGACCTCCGCGCTCGCGCTGCTCGGCGACGATCAGGCCGTGATGGTGGATTTCACGAACTCGGTGCAGCCCACGAACCTGGGGCCCGTCGGGTTCCCCGGATTCGCTCGCGACGCGTTCTGGTCGGGGGATACGGTGCTCGTCGCGGCCGACTACTCGCTCGAGCGGCTCCTCGTCGTGCCGGCGGAGCAGAGCGTGCCCGCGCTCGTCATCGCGGTGGACGCCGTCCGGCTGCTCGTGCACGTGTCGTGGGATCCGGTCGCGCTGCCCGGGCTTGTCGGCCTCCGCCTCTACCGAGATGGAGGAGTGGCGACCACCGTCGGAGAGGTTGTGAATGCGGAGCTCCTACCCCCGGCGGCAACCTCGGTCGTGGATTCCGCGCTCACGTCGGGAGCCACGGTCCGCTATCGACTCGAGGCGGTGCTCGAGGACGGGAGCCAGGTCGAGGTGGCGCGGGGTAGCGCCACCATCGGCGCGTCCGTCTCGGTGGGGAACGCCTACCCGAATCCCTTCCGTCCGGGGGGAAATCTCATGGTTACGGTCTCCTTCAACGGGGCGGAGAGCCCGAGGGTAACCATTCATGACGCGCGCGGACGGCTGGTGCGGCGGATCCAGATGCCCGACACGTTTGCCTCGTCCGGATCCGGGGGCATCCACCAGGTCACGTGGGACGGGCGGGACGGCGCCGGCCGGGTCGTCCCGAGCGGGGTCTATTTCATGGCGCTTCAGGGACAAGGACTGAATGATGCGCGGCGCATCGTCGTGCTCCGTTAGGGGGCTCGTCCGCGCGGCGGCCGCCCTCGTCCTCCTCGCCGCCGCGATCCCCTCCAGCGCCCAGTACCCGAACCCGGGTCCCGCCAGCCAGCCCGACGGTCCGACGCCGGGAATCAGCATGACGCGGCCCCGATTCTCGACGGACGCGACCATCCAGCCCGGGGTGAACGGCGCGACCGAGGTGCGAATCGACTATCGCCTGGGCCGCACGGAGCTCCTCTTCGAGCGCTCGGCCGATGGATACAATGCCTCGTACGAGATCCGGGTCGCCTTCTATCAGAAGAAGAAGCTGATCGCCGGGGACGAGACCGTCCGCGATCTCAAGGTCACCCGCTATGCCGAGACGATCCAGCGCGGGGAGGATCTCCTGGACCACGTCTCCTTCAAGGTCCCGCCCGGGAAGTACCGTATCCAGGTGGACCTGACCGACCTCAAGGCGGAGCGCACCTCCAGCACGGAGTTCGAGTTCCAGGTGCCCGACGCGCCGGCGGGTCCCCTGTGGTTCACCGATCTGTCGCTTGGGATGTTCGCCGTCGACTCCTTGTCGGCGACCCACGCCGCCGCCCTGGACCCCAATCCGTCCCGGACGTACGGGGAGAACCTCTCGCGGTTCGCATTTACCGGGGAATTGGTGGACAACCGGCCCGCCGGAGTGCCGGACTCGACCTACCGGCTCCACTACCAGGTCGTCAGCGACCTGCAGAAGGCGGTCGCCCAGGGGGATACCGCGGTTGTCCGACGAGGGGGACGGACACCCTTCCTCATCCACATGCTGCTCGGCCCGCTCGACCCCGGAAACTACCGGGTCGTCCTCGATCTCGTGAGTCCGGTCCCCAAGCCTCCCAAGGGGAAGAAGCCCGTCCCGATCCGTCGAGAGAAGAACTTCGTGGTGGAGCAGACCGCCGCCGCCGTCGCCCTGGATCCCAAGACCCAGCT
>Ga0157379_10000125_pt1 | contig 53764 bp, 60 predicted proteins | sample S25metaG_FD_121802 | JGI IMG/M metagenome (GOLD analysis project Ga0157379, IMG submission 121802) | Switchgrass rhizosphere microbial communities from Kellogg Biological Station, Michigan, USA - S2-5 metaG | ecosystem: Host-associated > Plants > Roots > Rhizosphere > Soil | place: USA... | reverse complement strand
CGGCTGCTCATGCAGGAGTACTCCTGCTACTCGGTCATCTCCCCGGAGGGGTGCTCGGCGATCCTCTACCGCGACCGCGGGCCGGAGAACGTGGCGCGTGCCGCCGAAGCGCTGCGTCTCACCGCACGTGACCTCTACCGCTTCGGCGTCATCGACGAGGTCGTCTCCGAGCCGGTCGGCGGCGCCCATCGCAATCCGCGGCGCGCCGGCGAGGAGCTCGAGCGCAGCATCGCGCGCCATCTGGCGGAGCTGAAGGCGCATTCGCTGCCCGCGCTGCTGGCGCGCCGCTACGAGAAGTACCGGCGCATCGGCCGGTACGTCGAATAGGATGCGCGTCCGCACGCTCCGGTGCCGCGTTGCAATGGCGGAATGCCTGGGCTAGCTCTACGGGGTTTCCGAGCGCCACGAGTAACGGGTCCGTGAAGACGATGGATCGCGAGGTCGATCAGGAGCGCGCCAAGATCGATCGCATCGACGAGCGCATCTTGCGGCTCCTGAATCAGCGGGCGCGCGCGGCGCAGCGGATCGGCCAGCGCAAGGCCAAGCGGGGCGCAGGCGGCGCGAACGGTTTCTGGGTCCCAAGCCGCGAGAAGCGCATCTTCGACCGCCTGCGCGGATTGAACGGCGGCCCGCTCTCCGACGACGCGATTCGCGCCGTGTTTCGCGAGATCATCTCGGCCTCGCGCGCGCTGGAGGCGCAACTCACGGTCGCGTATCTCGGGCCGGAGGGGACCTTCACGCACGCCGCCGCTCGCGATCAGTTCGGCGGCGGGCCACGCCTCACGCCGGTGGAGTCGATTCCGCAGGTGTTCGCCGAGGTGGAGCACCGGCGCGCCGATTTCGGGGTCGTACCGGTCGAGAACTCCACCGAAGGAGCGGTCACCTCGACGCTCGATCTGCTGGTCGATTCGCCACTCCAGATCAGCGCCGAGGTCATGCTCGACGTGCGGCAGAATCTCGTCGGCCGCGCCCCCGACCTGGCATCGGTGCGGCGCGTGTTGTCGCACCCGCAGGGCCTGGCACAGTGCCGTCGCTGGCTGGCCACGCACCTGCCGACTGCGGCGCTCGAGGAGACCCCGAGCACGAGCCGGGCCGCCGAGATCGCCGCTGCTGATCCTGCCGTCGCGGCGATCGCGAGCCGCATGGCAGCGGAGCGCTACGAGCTGCCGATCCTGGCCGCCGACGTCCACGATGCGCCCGCCAATGTGACGCGCTTCTTCGTGCTCGGGACGACCGACGCCTCGACGCCATCCGGCGACGACAAGACGTCGGTGGTGTGCACGGTGAAGGACGAGGTCGGGGTGCTGGCGAAGCTGCTGCAGCCGCTGGCGCGCGAGGGCGTGAGCCTGCACAAGATCGAGTCGCGGCCGCTGCGCGGCCGGCCGTGGGAGTACGTCTTCTTCCTGGATCTCCGGGGTCACCGCAGCGGTGCGCGGGTGCGTCGCGCCCTCTCGCGTATGGCGCCGCTGACGACCATGATGCGTATTCTGGGATCCTACCCGGCGGGACGGTGACACGATGATGAACGGGACGCGAGAGTCGGAGGCGCCATGACGGTAAACGCGCGCGACACGCGGAAGTCCGAGCACCTGAACGAGCCGATCGATCTCGGCGAGCTGGTGCCAGAGTGGGTGCGGCGCCTCGAGGCATATCCCCCGGGCATGCCGCTCGAGGAGCTGGAGCGCGAGTACGGCATCACGGGCTCGATCAAGCTCGCCTCGAACGAGAATCCCTTCGGCCCGTCGCCGCGCGCGTTGGCGGCCCTCAGCGACGTGCTCGGCTCGTTGCACCGCTACCCGGACGGCAGCGGCTTCTACCTGCGCCGCGCGTTGGCCGCGCGGCACGGCGTGGCGGCGGACGCGGTCATCCTCGGAAACGGCTCGAACGACATCATCGAGCTCCTGGTGCGCGCGTTTCTCCGGCCCGGTGACGAGGCCGTGATGGCCGAGCAGGCCTTCGTGATCTACCAGATGGTCGTGCAGGCGGCCGGCGCGACGCCGCGCGCCATCCCGCTGCGCCGCTTCACGCACGACCTCGACGCCATGGCGCAGGCGATCGGTCCGGCGACCCGGCTGGTGTTCCTCGCCAATCCGAACAACCCGACTGGTACGATCTATCTGCGCGACGAGTGGGAAGACTTCCTCGACTCGGTCCCGCCGCACGTCGTGGTGGTCGCAGACGACGCGTACGCCGACTACGTCGAAGACCCGGCGTATCCCGACTCGCTGACCTATCAGCGCCGCGGCCGGCTGCTCGTGACGTTGCGTACCTTCTCGAAGATCTACGGTCTCGCCGGTCTGCGCATCGGCTACGGTGTCGGGCCGCTCGAGGTGATCGAGATCCTCAACAAGATCCGCCAGCCCTTCAACGTCAACTCGCTGGCGCAGGTGGCGGCGCTCGCCGCCCTCGAGGACACGGCTCACGTCGAGCGGACGCGCCGCAACAATCAAGAAGGCCTGGCCTTCCTGCGCGCTGGCTGCGAGCGGTTGGGGCGGCCGTACGTGCCGAGCTGGGCCAATTTCCTCCTGGTCGACGTGGGCGAGGGCGCGCGCGTGTACGAAGCGTTGCTGCGTCTCGGTGTCATCGTGCGCCCGATGGACGTCTACGGTCTGCCGCGACACCTGCGCGTCACCGTCGGGACACCCGACGAAAACCGACGGTTCATCGAGTCGCTCGCGACGGTGCTCGGGCGCACCACGTGAAACGTGTCGCCGACCGGCTGGTGATCGCCGGCGTCGGATTGATCGGCGGCTCGCTGGCGATGGCGCTGCGCGCGCACGGCCTGGTCGGTGAGGTGGTCGGCTTCGGTCGCTCGGCGGAGAATCTGCGCATCGCCCGTCGGCGCGGCATCATCGATCGGGCCGAGCGCGATCCCGAGCGCGCGGTGCGCGCGGCGGATCTCGTCGTCGTCGCGGTGCCGGTGCAGGCGATCGCGCCGGTGATGGGGGCGCTCGTCCCCGGTTTGCCGCCGACGGCAGTCATCACCGACGCGGGCAGCGTGAAGGCGCCGGTCGTCGCGGCGGCGGAGCGCGTGCTCGGCGAGAGCGCGGGTCGTTTCTGCGGCAGTCATCCGATCGCCGGCACCGAGCATTCCGGCGCGGCGGCGGCGTTGCCGGATCTGCTGGAGGGGCGCCGTTGCATCATCACCCCGAGCGCCCGGACGACCTCCGTGACCCGCAAACGGGTGCACGCGCTCTGGGAAGCGGCGGGCATGCGCGTCGAGGAGATGCCGCCGCGCGCCCACGATCGCGTGTTCGCGCTCGTGAGTCACCTACCGCACGTCGCCGCGTACGCCCTGGTCAACGCCGTTGCGGACGCCGACCGTTCCGGCACGCGCCGCGCGCTCGCCTATGCCGCGGGCGGCTTCAAGGACTGGACGCGCATCGCGGCAAGCTCGCCCGAGATGTGGCGCGACATCTGTCTCGCCAACCGCGACGAGGTGCTCGCGGCGATCGACGGCTACGGCGCCGCCCTCGAGCGCTTGCGGGTGGCGATCGCACAGGGCGACGGCAGCGCGATCATGGCGGAGCTCACACGCGCGCAGACGACGCGCCGCCGCCTCGGCACGGCGGTGCCCAGCAAGCCGGCGCCGCGTCTGCGGGCGCGGCGCGGCGCACGGCGGTCGCGCGGACGATGAGCTCGAGCGTCGTCACCCCGGCGCGTGGGCCGTTGCGGGGCACGTTCGGCGTGCCGGGAGACAAGTCCATCGGCCACCGTGCGCTGCTCCTCGGGGCGATCGCGCGCGGCACGACGACGATCCGCGGGTTCTCAGGCGGCGCCGACAATCGCGCCACCCTGGCGGCCTGCCAGGCGCTCGGCGTGCCCGTCACCCCGCAGGGCACCGACCTGCGCGTCGAGGGCGGCGGCTGGGACGGGCTGCGCGCGCCCGTCGCCACGATCGATTGCGCCAACTCGGGCACGACGATGCGCCTCCTCGCCGGCGTGCTCGCGGGGCGGCCGTTCGTGAGCCGGCTCGACGGCGATGCGTCCCTGCGCCGCCGTCCGATGCGGCGGGTGGTGACGCCGCTCGGGGCGATGGGTGCGACGATCGCGAGTGAAGGTGCCGATCATCGGCCGCCGCTCGCGATCACCGGCCGGCCGCTGCGCGGCACCGCGCACGTGCTGCCGATCGCGAGCGCGCAGGTGAAGTCGGCGCTGCTACTCGCGGGCCTGCAGGCGTTGGGGACGACGAGCGTCGGCGAGCCGGCGACATCGCGCGATCACACGGAGCGCATGCTCGGGGCGTTCGGCGGCCGGTTGACGCACGGCCCCCAGGGCGTCACGCTCGCCGGACCGCAGGAGCTGCGCGGTGCCGCCGTCGACCTGCCCGGGGACTTCTCCTCGGCCGCGTTTCTCATCGTTGCCGCGCTGCTGGTGCCGGACTCGGAGCTGCGGCTCACCGGCGTCGGCGTCAACCCGACCCGCACCGGCCTGCTCGACGTGCTGACCGCGATGGGTGCCGACGTGCGTGTGACGCTCGACGCCGGCGCGAGCGTCGAGCCCTCGGGCACGCTCATCGTGCGCGGTACGACGTTGCGCGCCGCCTCCATCGGCGGCGAGCTCATGCTGCGCGCGATCGACGAGTTTCCGATCCTCTGCGTGGCGGCCGCATGCGCCGAGGGCCGCACCGAGCTGCGCGACGCCGGCGAGCTGCGCGTGAAGGAAAGCGACCGCGTCGCCGTCATGGCCCGGACGCTCGCCACCCTCGGCGCCCGCGTCGAGGAGCGCCCCGATGGCCTCGTCATCGAGGGTCCGAGCCGCCTCACCGGCGGCACGATCGATTCCGCCGGCGACCACCGCATCGCCATGTCCGCCGCCGTCGCCGCCCTGGTTGCAAAAGGCCCCGTCACGATCACCGACGCCGCCTGCGCCGACGTCTCGTTCCCCGGCTTCTACGACCTCCTGGCAAGAGCCAGCGGCCAATGAGGAAACGCAAGCCACCCCGCAAAGCCGCCGGATCGAGCACGAGAGCGAAAGCGAGCCCAAAGGGCGAGCAAGCGCAAGCCGACCGCGCACCCAAGCGAAAGGCGAAGCCATCCCGCGTCCGGACGCGCGCCGCAACCGCAGGCGCGCGGGGGCCGGCGCGCGGCAAAGCCGCGCCCCCGGGAGCACCCGGGATTCATTCCCGGGTGCGACGCCCACGCGCCCTCGCTGGACGAGGGTCGCGCGCCGCAGGCACGCGGGGGCAAATCGCAATCGACGGGCCAGCAGGCGCCGGCAAGAGCACCGCGGCGCGTCTCCTGGCGGCAACCCTCGGCTACGTCTACGTCGACAGCGGCGCGATGTACCGCGCCGTCGGCCTCGCCGCCAAACGGCGTGGCATCGACCCGGACGACGCGGCGGCGGTCGCGAAGCTCGTGCGCGCCGTGTCGTTGTCGGCGGACGCGGCCGGGACCCACGTGCACCTCGGCGACGAAGATGTGACGGCCCTCATCCGGACGAGCGACGCCGGCGCGTGGGCGTCACGGGTCGCGGCGCATCCGCGCGTGCGGACGCGCCTTCTGGCCCAGCAGCGGGCCCTCGCCGCGAAGGGCGGCGTAGTCATGGATGGACGTGACATTGGAACCGTCGTGCTGCCCCGCGCCGGGTGTAAGTTTTTCCTCACCGCGAGCACCGACGAGCGGGCGCGGCGCCGTTATGTCGAGGATCGGCGCGGCGGTGCGGCGAACGACCTCGTGGCGACACGCGCCGAGATCGAGGTGCGGGACCGGCGCGATCGCGAGCGTGCCACGGCACCGCTGGTGGCCGCGGGCGACGCGATCGTCATCGACACCAGCAACTTGAGCCCCGACGCCGTCGTGGCACGCATGCTGGAGACGGTGCACGCACGCGCAAGGCCTTGAACTCTAAGGAGCAGAGCGGTAAGGAGGAATGCTCGCGTTGCGGGGGAGGTGGAGATCTTGTTCCCAGGGGGTGAGCAGTTGATGAGTGAAGACAACCACGACCAGCGTGCGAGCAGCGCCGGAGGCGAAGACTTCGGCAGCATGTTCGAGCAGAGCTTGCGCGCGGTCAAGCCCGGGGAGGTCGTCACCGGGCGTGTGGTACACCTGGGCCGCGATCACGTCACGGTCGACATCGGCTACAAGTCCGAAGGCCAGATCCCCATCCACGAGTTTCGTAACCGCGATGGCTCGCTCGACGTGCAAGAGGGCGAGGAGATCGACGTCTACTTCGAGAGCTCCGAGTCCGAGGATGGCGGCATCGTCCTCTCGCGGCAGAAGGCGGAGCAGTTCCGTGTCTGGCGCGACATCGAGAAGGCCTACGAGAAGGAAGGCGCGGTCGAGGGCACGATCGTCGGCAAGGTGAAGGGCGGTCTGAAGGTCGACATCGGCGTCCCCGCGTTCCTCCCCGGCTCGCACGCGGATCTCCGACCGGCGCGCAACCTCGATCGCTTCATCGGCCAGCGCGCGCGTTTCGCGATCCTCAAGTTCAACCGCTCGCGCGGCAACGTCGTCGTGTCGCGCCGTGCGGTCATGGAGCGCGAGCGCGAGTCGCTGAAGGGCGAGACGCTGAAGGTCCTCGAGGAGGGCGTGATCCTCGAAGGCACCGTGAAGAACATCACCGACTACGGCGCCTTCGTCGATCTCGGCGGCATCGACGGTCTGCTCCACATCACCGACATGTCGTGGGGCCGCATCGGGCATCCGTCCGAGGTCGTGAACGTCGGCGACAAGGTGCGCGTCGTCGTGCTGAAGTACGATCCCGAGCGCGAGCGCGTGTCGCTCGGCATGAAGCAGATCATGCCCGATCCGTGGTCGACGGTCGGCGAGCGCTTCCACGTCGGGATGAAGGTCAAGGGCAAGGTCGTGAGCCTCACCGACTACGGCGCTTTCATCGAGCTCGAGAAGGGCGTCGAGGGTCTCATCCACGTCTCCGAGATGTCGTGGACGAAGCGGGTGAGCCATCCGTCCAAGGTCCTGCAGCCGCAGAGCGAGGTCGAGGTCGTCATCCTCGACGTCGATCCGGCCAACCGGCGCATCTCGCTCGGCTTGAAACAGACCGAGCCGAATCCCTGGGAGATGGTGCGCATCAACCATCCGGTGGGCAGCCAGATCACGGGCAAGGTGAAGAGCATCACCGATTTCGGTGTCTTCGTCGGCGTCGACGAGGGCATCGACGGCTTGGTGCACATCTCCGACCTGCACTGGACCAAGAAGATCAAGCACCCCTCCGAGGTCTACAAGAAGGGCGATGACGTGGAGGCGGTCGTGCTCGCGATCGACGTCGAGAACGAGCGCATCTCGCTCGGCGTGAAGCAGCTCGCGGAGGATCCCTGGAACAGCGTCCCGGCGCGCCATCCAGTGGGCTCGCGCGTCCGCGGCACCGTGACCAGCGTCACCGACTTCGGCGTCTTCGTCGAGATCGAGGAGGGCCTCGAGGGCCTGATCCACGTGAGTCAGCTCTCCACGGAACGTGTCGACAAGCCGGCGCAGCTCTTTAACGTAGGCGAGTCGGTCGAGGCCGAGATCACCCACGTCGACGCGCGCGAGCGGCGCATCGGGCTCAGCATCAAGGCGCTACGCCGCAGCGAGGAGCGCGACGAGGTCGACAGCTACCTGCGGCGCGAGCGTGAGGGCTCGAAATTCTCGTTCGAGGACATCTTGAGCGAGGAACTGCGGCTCGATCGTGACGAGGGCGATCGGCCCGCGAAGGCGAAGAGCGACAGCGAAAAGTAACGCGGACCGGCCATGGCGGCACGACACCCCATCGCGCGGGGCATAGCAGCCCTGTGCATCATCGTCGTGCTGATCTTCTTCGGCGTGTTCGCGCTCACCGTCGGCACCGGCGGCCGGCTCTCGGCGGCGCTCGGGATCGGCGGCAAGGTCGCCGTCGTCGAGGTCAGCGGCGTCATCACGGACAGTGAGGACGTCGTCGATGCCCTCAAGAACCTCGAGGATACGCCGTCGGTCAAGGCGGTCGTCGTCCGCATCGACTCGCCCGGCGGCGGCGTCGCGCCGTCACAGGAAATCTACGACGCGATCACCAAGCTCAAGGCGACGAAGCCCGTCGTCGCGTCGCTCGGCGGCGTCGCGGCCTCGGGCGGCTACTACATCGCCAGCGCCTGCGATGCGATCGTCGCCAACCCGGGAACGCTCACCGGCTCGATCGGCGTCATCATGGAGATGGGCAACCTCCAGGAGCTGCTGCAGAAGGTCGGTGTCCAGCCCGAAGTGCTGAAGGCGGGCGAGTACAAGGACATGGGCTCCTTCGTGCGGCCGCTCACCGACCAGGAGCGCGCCATCTTCCAGCAGATGATCGACAGCGTGCACACGCAGTTCATCACCGCGGTGGCGACCGGGCGAAAGATGGACGCCGCCAAGGTGCGCCAGCTCGCGGACGGCCGCATCTATTCCGGCGAGCAGGCGAAGACGATCGGCCTCGTGGACGACTTGGGCGGCTTGCGGGAGGCGGTGGCGCTCGCGGGCAGCCGCGGCGGCATCGTCGGCGAGCCGACCGTCAGCCACGCCACCCCGGGCAAGGAGCCCTGGTGGTGGCGTCTGCTCTTCAACAACCTCGCTCCGTCCGGATTGTTCCCGCTGCGTCCCGCGCTCGGGCTGCAGCTCCTCTACGGCGGACCGTTTCCGCGTTGAACGCGCAAGGAGGCGCCATGACCGTCACATCCACGTCATCCTCGGGCATCGGCGGGTCGATGACCAAGCGGGATCTGATCGACGAGGTGGTGAAGCTCTATCCACGCTTCTCGGGGCGCGACGCCGAGGTCATGGTCAACGCGGTGTTCGACAGCATGACCGACGCGCTGGCTCGCGGTGAGCGCATCGAGATCCGCGGCTTCGGCAGCTTCGTCGTGAAGCACCGGCAGGCGCGCGAGGGCCGCAACCCGAAAACCGGCGCGTTGGTGCCGGTTGCCGCCAAGCGGGTCCCGTTCTTCAAGGTGGGGAAGGAGCTGAAGCTGCGCGTCGACGGCAAGACAGCGTCGGAGGGCGAGCGCAGCCCCGCGCCACCCACGGCGCCGGGAGCCTGAGCCGTCGGTACGCGACCAGCCGGACGAGGGGCGCCCTCGTGAAGACCCTGTGGGCGCCGTGGCGGATGACGTATCTCGAGGACGCGCCGAGCACCGGCTGCTTCTTCTGCGCCGCGCTGGCGAGCAGCGACGACCGGGCGCATCTCGTCCTGGCGCGCCCGCCAGCGGCGATCATCATGCTCAACAAGTACCCGTACGGCTCCGGCCACCTGCTGGTCGCGCCGCGCGCGCACCTGGGGCGTCCCGAGGACCTGCCGTCGGAGGACTATGCGGCCCTGGGCGAGGCGGTGCGGCTCGCCGCCATCGCGCTCCGCGGCGCGTTCACGCCCGAGGCCATGAACATCGGCATGAACGTCGGCCGCGCAGCTGGTGCCGGCGTTGCCGATCACTGCCACTGGCATCTGCTCCCGCGCTGGAATGGTGACACGAACTTCATGCCCCTTCTCGCCGAGGTGAAGGTCATGTCCGAGCATCTCGAGGCGACGTACGACCGTCTCCGGCCGCAGTTCTGAGGGCGTCAGGCCGCGCAGACGAAGTCGCGTAGCTCGCGGAAGCCGCGAGCGGCGAGGGCATGACGGATCTCGCTGCGCGCCGTGGGGCCGACGACCGACGCGACGAGCGGGCGGTGGCGCTCCAGCACCAGCGCGTCGGGGTGGATGACGGGGGCGCCGTGGATGACGTTGCCGAGGCGTCCTGTGTGGACCTCGACGATGTGCGAGGGGCGCTTGCCGTGCGCGACCAGCGCGCGCCGGAGCGCGCGGCCGGTCTCGCCGTAGCCCCAGAGCACGTAGCGATCGCTCGCGGCCAGCAGGCCCTGCGCGACGAAGGCCGCTTTGCAGAGGGTGAAACGGTCGAGGCCGTAGCGGGCGTCGCGCCAGGTGAGGCGCGAGGGATCGTTACGCCAGGAGAGCAGGCGCCGCGGGACGTTGGCGATCTCGTCACCGCGCGCGAGGAGCCGCAGGATCAGATCGTAGTCCTCGGGCCAGGCGCAGGTGCGGTAGCCGAGCGCGGCGAGCGTCGCGCGACGGATCATCAGGGTCGGATGCACGACCGGGCATTCGACGTAGGCCTCGGCGCGCATCGCCTGCGGCGACTCGATCGCGTTCAGCCAGCGCTCGTAGGCGCGGAGGCCGCCCCGCATGCCGGCGCGCGGGAAGATGCGCACCCGGCAGCCGACGGCCGCGAGATCCGGCCGCGTGTCGAGGGCCGCGCGCTGCGCCTGGAGGCGGTCGCGGTGCATGACGTCGTCGGCGTCCATGCGCGCGACCAGGTCGCCGCGGCAGCGGGCGAGGCCGGTTTCGAGGGCGGCCACGATCCCGCGGTGCGGCGCGGCGACGACGACGAGGCGCGGCTCGTGCCGCGCGTACGCCAGCGCCCGCGCGAGCGTGTCGTCCTCCGAGCCGTCGTCGACGAGGACGCACTCCCAATCGCCCTCCGTCTGGCGCAGGATGCTGCGCCAGCAGGCGTCGAGCGTGGCGGCGGCGTCGCGCGCCGGGAGCAGGATGGAGATGGCGGGTCGCACAGGCACGTTCTCGTTTACTCGGCTCCAAGCGCGCGCATATAATGCCGCGGATTCCGCACCAAGGGGAGGTCGCTACCGATGGAAGAAGCGCGCACGCTCGGTGAGCTCCGGCGCGTCGGGTACGAGGTCGTTCCCGTGCGCGAGGAGATGCGCCGCAACCTGCTGGCAGTCCTTGCGCGTGGCGACCGCATTCTCTCGGGCATCATCGGCTACGACGAGACCGTCGTGCCGGATATCGAGAACGCGATCCTCTCCGGGCACCACATCGTCTTTCTCGGAGAGCGCGGCCAGGCGAAGTCCCGCATCATGCGCGGCCTGATTGCGCTGCTCGACGAACGCGTGCCGGCCGTCGCCGGTTGCGAGATCAACGACGACCCGTTCCATCCCATCTGCCGCGCCTGCAAGCGCCGGCTCGAGGCGGAAGGGGACGCCGTGCCGCTCGTCTGGATCGAGCGAGCGCATCGCTACGGCGAGAAGCTGGCGACGCCGGACGTCTCGATGGCCGATCTGATCGGCGAGATCGATCCGATCAAGGTGGCAGAGGGGCGCTACCTCGCCGACGAGGAGACGATCCACTACGGGCTCGTGCCGCGCACGCACCGCGGGATCTTCGCCATCAACGAGCTCCCCGACCTCACGGAGAAGGTGCAGGTCGGCCTCTTCAACCTGATGGAAGAGCGCGACGTCCAGATCAAGGGCTACAAGATCCGCCTGCCGCTCGACGTCGTCATCGTCGCCAGCGCCAACCCGGAGGACTACACCAGCCGCGGCCGCATCATCACCCCGCTCAAAGATCGCTTCGACGTGCAGATCCGGACGCACTACCCGGTGCGGCTCGAGGACGAGGTCGCGATCATGGAGCAGGAGGTCGCGGCCGTGGGCCGCTCCGGCCGCGAGCTGCGCGTACCCGGCTTCATCAAGGAGCTGATCGCCCAGCTGACGATGGAGGCGCGGGCCTCGAACGAGATCAACCAGTCCTCTGGCGTGAGCGTCCGGATCACCATCAACAACTACGAGAGCGTCCTCGCCAACGCCGAGAAGCGCGCCGTGCGCTGCGGCGAGCGCGAGGTCGTGCCGCGCATCACCGATCTGCATGCGGTGCTGGCCTCGATGGCGGGGAAGATCGAGCTCGAGTACGCCGGCGAGGAGAAGAAGGAGAGCGACCTGATCGACCGCCTGCTCAGCCGGGCCGTGCAGAAGGTCTTCGACCGGGCCGTGACGCTCGAGTCGTTGAAGAAGGTCATCGAGTACTTCGAGGGCGGCGGCGGCGTCGAGGTGTCGGATCGCATGCCGGCCGTCGACTACCTGGAAGGCGTCCGCGGCATCCCCGGCTTGCGCGAGGCGATCGTCGCGCTCGGGCCGTTCGAGAGCCCGGCGCTCGTGGCGGCTGCGAGCGAGTTCCTGCTCGAGGGTCTCCACGTCCATCAGAAGCTCAACAAAGACCGCGAGGGGGGCCGGTTCACCTACCGGAGCTGACCACGGCATGCTGACGCACCGCTACACACGTTGGGACGGGAGTCAGCGCGTCCGCCTCGATGCGGATCAGGTGTTCGCGAAGCTCGGCGAGTACCTGTCGTACACCGACAACGTCCGCCAGGCCCTCGAGTGGCTGCTCCGTCAGGGCATCGACATGGAGGGCGTCCGGGTCCTCGGCATCGACGACTTCCTCGAGCAGCTGCGCGACGAGCTGCGTCGCCGCTATCAGCAGTTCAATCTCGGCAATGCGCTCGACGAGAAGCGCCGCAAGCTCGACGAGCTGCTCGATCTCGAGCGCGCCGCGCTCGACGAGCGGCGCGCCGGCCGCCCCGAGCTCGACGCCAAGCGCGACTTCCTCGATCGCCTGCCCGGGCGCCTCGCCGAGGCGATTGCGTCGCTGCGCGACTACGCGTTCGAGGATGCGGACGCGGCGACGGAGTTCGCCCAGCTCCTCGAGGATCTCGAGGACATCCAGCGGCTCGAGGATTTCATCCGCCGCCACGGCGATCTGTTCCAGGGGCCGACGGCGCTCGATTTCGAGCGCGCGCTCGAGCTGATGGAGGAGATGGAGCGCCTGAAGCGCCTCGAGCAGCAGCTGCTCTCCGGTGCCATCCAAGGCATCGACGCCGACGAGCTGGAGCGGGCGCTCGGCGGCCAGGCGGCGCAGGACTTCCGTACCCTGCAGGAGATGATGGCGCTGCTGCAGGAGTCGGGCTACCTGATGCAGCGGGACGGCCACGCGACCCTGTCGCCCCGCGGCGTGCGCAAGATCGGGCAGCTGGCGCTGCGCGACATCTATCAGGGCCTCCTGCGCGACCGCCCCGGCGCGCACGCGACCGATCTGCGCGGCGCCGCGACGTTGCGGCCGGAGGCGACCAAGACCTACCGCCACGGCGATCCGCTCCACCTCGATCTGGTCGGCACCCTGAAGCAGGCGTTGACCCGCGGACCACGCACGCCACTCGATCTCGTCCCCGACGACTTCCGCGTCTACGACTCGGACGACGCCACCAGCACCTCGACCGTGCTCTTGCTCGACATGAGCTGGTCCATGTCGTGGGAGGGACGCTTCGCAGCCGCCAAGAAGGTGGCGCTCGCCCTCGAGAGCCTCATCCGTTCGCGCTATCCCCGCGACTACTTCGCCATCGTCGGCTTCTTCACGCGCGCCGTCGAGCTCAAGCTCCGTGACCTCCCCGAGGCCAGCTGGAACATGGGCGACCCGTTCACCAACCTTCAAGACGGCCTGCGCCTCGCCGCCGAGCTGCTGTCGCGCCATCGCAGCACCAACCGCCATCTCATCGTGATCACCGACGGTCAGCCGACGGCGTACTTCTCCCGCGGCCGCCTCTACTGCGAGTGGCCGCTCAGCTTCGGCGGCATCAGCATGCGGGCCGCGCAGGAGACGCTCAAGGAGGTCGAGCGGGTGACGCGCATGGGCATCACCATCAACACGTTCATGCTCGACGACAGCCCGAGCCTGCGGGCCTTCGTCGAGCGGATGACGCGCATCAACCGCGGCCGGGCGCTGTACACCCGCCCCGACCGCCTCGGCGAGTACCTGCTCGTCGATTACATCGGGCACAAGCGGAAGAAGATTTGAAAGCGGGGGGCGGCGCGGTGGGTGGGGTCGCGAAGGTGACGCCGATGCTGGCGCAGTATCTGCGTCTCAAGGAGCGTCATCGCGACGCGATCCTCATGTTCCGCCTCGGAGACTTCTACGAGATGTTCTTCGAGGACGCGGAGCGTGCCGCCGCCATCCTCGACATCACGCTCACCGCCCGTAACAAGCACGACGCGACGCCGATTCCGCTCTGCGGCGTGCCGTTCCATTCGGTCGAGCCGTACATCCAGAAGCTGCTCGGCGCCGGGATGAAGGTCGCGATCTGCGAGCAGATCGAGGACCCGCGCGGCGCCAAGGGCCTCGTCGAGCGCGACGTGGTGCGGGTGATCACGCCGGGGACGATCTTCGAGGAGGAGAACCTGGATCCGAGGACGCCGAGCTTTCTCGCCGTCCTCGGCAGCGACCCGCACGGCTACGCGCTGGCAGTGACCGACATCTCGACCGGCGAGGTGCGCGTCGCCACGTTCGGCGCGGCGCCGAGCGCGACCGCCAGCGCCGCCGAGCGCGACGAGCTCGTGGAGGCGGTGGCGGAGGAGATCGCGCGCCTCGGCGTGAAGGAGCTCGTCCTGTCGCCCGCCGAGCAGGCGATCGTCGAGCGGTTGACGGCGCGCGCTCCGCGCGTCTTCCGCAGCCTGATCCCCGAGGCGTGGTACGACACCGCGGAAGCGGCGGCGTGGCTCGGCGGCCTCGGCGTGGACCTTGCCGCGACGGGGCCGGCGGCGTTGGCGGCGCTGAGCGGTCTCCGCGCCTACCTGCGCGAGACCTATCGCGGCACCCTCGATCACCTGCGTGCGCCCGAGCTGTATCGTCCGAGCGACACCCTGGTGCTCGATCACGTGACCCGCACCAACCTCGCGCTGGTCCAGGGTGCGTCGGGCGAGTCGCGGGCCACGCTGCTCGCCGTTCTCGACCGTACGGGGACGCCGATGGGCAGCCGGACGTTGCGGCGCTGGCTGCTGGCGCCGCTCACGAGCTGCGCCGCGATCGGCCGCCGTCTCGCCGCCGTCGAGGCCCTGGTCGAGACCCCGAGCCTGCGCGCCGACCTGGCCGCCGGCCTCGCCGGCATGGGCGACCTCGAGCGGCTGGCCGGGCGCGTCGGCACGGGCACCGCCTCGCCGCGGGATCTGGCGCGTCTCGCCGCGGCCCTGGAGCGGGTCGAGATGCTGCGTGCCCGCCTCGACGAGAGCACCGGTCTTCTCGGCGAGATCGCGGCGAGCCTCGACGCCCTCCCGGAGACGCGCGCACGCATCGGCGCGCTCCTGGTCGACGACCCGCCGCCGGCGGTACGCGGCGGGCCGATCGTTCGCGCCGGCTTCCACCCCGAGGTCGACGAGCTGCGCGCGGCCGCGCACGACGGCCGCGGCTGGGTTGCGGCCCTCGAGACACGCGAGCGGCAGCGGACTGGCATCGGCTCGTTGAAGATCCGCTACCACCGGGTGTTCGGCTACGCGATCGAGGTGACGCGCGCCAATCTCGCGGCGGTTCCCGACGACTACGTTCGCAAGCAGACCCTGGCGGGCGCGGAGCGCTTCGTCACCACCGAGCTGAAGGATCACGAACGCCGCCTGCTCGGGGCGGAGGAGCGGCTGCGCCAGCTCGAGGCGGAGCTCTTCGCCTCGCTGGTCGCCGACGTGCGGGAGGGGCAGCGCGCGCTCACCGAGAACGCGCGCGCGCTCGGCATCCTCGATACCCTGGTCGCTCTCGCGGACGTCGCGCACGACAAGGGCTACGTCCGTCCCGTACTCGACCGCGGCGGCGCGATCACGATCCGCGACGGCCGCCACCCGATCATCGAGAGCACGCGCGGGGGCGAGCGTTTCGTGCCCAACGACTGCACCCTCGACGAGGCCCAGCAGATCCTGCTCATCACCGGGCCCAACATGGCCGGCAAGTCGACCTATCTGCGCCAGGTCGCGTTGATCGTGATCCTCGCCCAGATGGGCAGCTTCGTGCCGGCGGCGGAGGCCCGGATCGGCGTCGTCGACCGGGTGTTCACGCGTGTCGGGGCGTCGGACGATCTCGCCGCCGGCGACTCGACTTTCATGGTCGAGATGCGCGAGACGGCGCATATCCTGCACGAGCTGACGGATCGGAGCCTGGTCGTGCTCGACGAGATCGGGCGGGGGACCAGCACGTTCGACGGCATCGCCATCGCCTGGGCCGTGGCCGAGCACCTGCACGACCGCTGCCCCGGCGCGAAGACCCTGTTCGCCACCCACTACTACGAGCTCACCGCCCTGGCACGGCAGCGGCCGCGGATCCGCAACTACTCGATCGCGGTGCGGGAGTGGAACGGGGAGATCATCTTTCTGCGCCGAATCGTTGCGGGCCCGGCCAGTCGCAGCTACGGTATCGAGGTGGCGCGATTGGCGGGTCTTCCGGTCCCCGTCCTCGAGCGGGCGCGTGGGCCGCTGGCGGCCCTCGAGCGCGGCGAGCTGCTCGAGGAGGAGCGCCGGGCGGAGGGCGCGGCGCAGGCCGACCAACCGCGCCAGCTGGGGCTTTTCGGGGCCCGGCCGTCCGCGGTCGAAGCCCGGCTCCGGGAGCTGGACGTTGCGCGGATGACGCCTCTCGATGCATTGAACGAGCTGCACAGGCTGGTGGAGACGGCGCGGGGTGGGGGCCTGGAGGATGAGACGCACGAGCACGACCGCTGAACGGACCGGGACGGAAACGGCTGCCGCCGGGTGCGCGGGGCGCGCGCGTTCGCGTGGGCGGGGAGCGCGGGCGCTGATCCGCGGCCTCGTGCCGCTCCTGCTCGTGGCGCTGGTGGCGCCGGTCGCGGTCGCATCGCCGCCGTTCAAGCCGCCGCCGAAGCGCTCCCGCGGCCTCGTCCGTCCGACGGCCGAAGCGGCCGCCCCGGCGCGCATCGAGCGTGTGCGCTATCAGGCCGACGAGCAATCGACCCGCGTCATCGTGCTGCTGTCGCGTAGCGTGCCGTACGAGGTCAGCGTCCTGCCGGGGGAGCCGACCCGCGGCAGCGAGCGTCGTGTCGTGCTCGACTTCTCCAACGCCAAGCTCGCTGAAGACGCGATGCAGCCGATCGGGGTCGAGGACGGGCTGCTGAAGCAGATTCGGACAGGACAGTTCACCGCCCGCACGGCCCGGGTCGTGCTCGACCTCGCGAGCGTCACCGGCCATCACGTGACCATGCTCGACGATCCGCCGCGCGTCGTCGTCGACATCGAAGGGCGGCCCACTGCGACGTCCCGCGATCGTAGCGCCGACACGGCAGCGTCCGCTGCGCCGGCACAGCGGGAAGAGGTCCCGGCACGGCGGGAAGAGGCGCCGGCGATGGCACCGGCGCCGGTGCCGCGCCCGAAGGAGGTCGAGCATCCCGCGCCGGAAGTCGCGAGCCGCGCCGCGACGGACGCCGCGCCGCGTAGTACGCCCGAGCCGGCACCGCCGCCCTCCGCCGCCAAGAGCAGCGCACGGCGGCCGCCTGCCGCCGAGCCCAGCAAGCCGGGCGCCCCCGGCGTCGTGTGGCAGGGTGCGGACGCCGGATCCTCATCGCCGCCCGATCGCCCTGCCGCCCCGGCGCGCGCCGGGGCGACGGCAGAGTCGGCCCCTGTCGCGCCGCGGAGCGACACTCCGCAGCAGGAGGCCGCGATCGACAACGCGCCCCCGTCGGGACCGATCAAGCGCACGACCCCGTGGCGCATCGTGCTCGATCCGGGTCATGGCGGCAACGACCCCGGCAGTACCGGCGTCGATGGGGTGATGGAGAAGAACGTCACGCTGGCGCTCGCCAAGCGTCTGAAGCGCCGCCTCGAGGAAGGGCTCGGGGCGCAGGTGCTTCTGACGCGCCAGACGGACGTCACCCGCTCGCTCGCCGAGCGTACCGCCTTCGCCAACGCCAGCAACGCCGACGTCTTCGTGTCGATCCATACCAACGCCGACGCCAGCGGCGAGTTGCACGGCGTCGAGACGTACACCCTCAACAACACCGATGACCGTGCCGCGATCCGCCTCGCCAAGATGGAGAACGGCCCGGGCGTCCGGACCGGACGGGGCGACCTTTCGTTCATCCTGAGCGACATGGTGCAATCGGGGAAGGAAGAGGACTCGATCGTCCTGGCGAACCGCCTGCAGCAGCATCTGCTCTTCCGCCTCCGGAGCCACTATCCAGACGTGCGCAACCTCGGGGTGAAGAAGGGGCCGTTCTATGTCCTGGTCGGCGCGTACATGCCATGCGTGCTGGTCGAAACCTCGTTCCTCAGCCATCCCATCGAGGGGCGACGCCTCGCCTCGCCCGCCTACCAGGAAGACGTGGTCGAAGGGCTCTATCTCGGGATGGCCGACTACCTCGGCAATCAGCGCCTGGCGAAGACGCTGTGAGTCGCGCAGAATTTCTTTCATGGCGATCGCGCAGCCGCTGATCGGCGCGCTGCCGGAGCTGCCCGCGGTCGATGACGGTGGCGGCAACCTGAGCGCCATCGCCAAGCAGTACATCCTCGACGTGCACGCGGTCCTGGCCGAGCGCCATCGCGCCGGCGCGAGCGGCACCGCCGTGGTGGCGGCCTACACGGGTGCCGTCGATCGCCTGGTGGGGTTCCTCTTCAACTCCGCCACCGCCGAGTACACGCGCCGTTACGTGATGCTCGACCACCGCTGCACGGTCGCAGCGCAGGGCGGCTACGGCCGGTACGAGCTCAACCCGGCGTCCGACATCGATCTCCTCGTGCTCTATCCGTGGAAGCCGAATGCGTACGTCGAGACCGTCGCCGAGCGTATCCTCTACACGCTGTGGGACGCCGCCCTCGTCGTCGGTCACGCGAGCCGCAACGTCGAGACCTGTGTCCGCCTGGCCGCGCAGGAGCTCAAGGTGAAGACGGCGCTGCTCGACGCGCGGTACCTTGCCGGCGATCGCGCCCTCTACGGACAGTTCGAAAAGGCGATGGAGTCGGAAGTGTTGAAGAAGAACCCGGCGCGCTTCTACCGCGAGAAGCTCGCGGAAAACGCGGAGCGGCACCAGCGCTACGGCGACTCCGTGTTCATGCTCGAGCCGCAGCTCAAGGATGGCGCCGGCGGGCTGCGGGACATCCATACCGCGATGTGGCTCGCCAAGGTGAAGTACAAGGTGAAGAGCCTCGGCGAGCTGGTCGTCAAGGGTGTGATCAGCGATCGCGAGCGCCTCGAGGTCGAGGCCTCGCAGGACTTCATCTTCCGGGTGCGGAACGCGCTGCACTTCGCGACCGGTGCCCACCAGGACCAGCTCACCTTCGAGTTCCAGGATCCGATCGCCGCCGAGCTCGGCTTCGTCGACCACGGCAATCGGCGCGCGGTCGCCGACTTCATGAAGACCTACTACGTGCACGCGCGGACCGTGCAGCGGTTCTCGAACATCGTCATCGAACGCTGCACGGAGCGCCCGAACCCCTACCGGCTGCTCGGGCGTGTGATCGGGCGCGACATCCGTGAAGGCGTGCGCATCCTCAACCGTACGCTCTCCGCCAACGGCGCCGACGTGCTGCAACGGGACCCCTCGAACCTCGTGGCCCTGTTCCGCGACTCGCAGCGCCACGGCGTGCAGCTCACGGAGGGGACGAAGCGCCTGATCCGCGAGCATCTCGACCTTATCGGCGAGGCGGAGCGCAACGACCCCGCCTTCATCGGGCCGTTCCGTGACATCCTCGCCTGGAAGAGCGACGTGTGGGCAACCCTGCGGGAAATGCACTCCGTCGGGGTGCTCTGCCAGCTCTTCCCGGAGTTCGCCCGCATCGACGGGATGGTGCAGCGCGACCTCTATCACATCTACACGGTGGACGAGCACTCGCTCATGGGGGTGCGTGAGCTCGAGCGCCTGCGGCACGGCGAGTCGAAGCGCATCGCGCCCCTCCTCACCGAGGTCGTCCGCGAGTTGCCGCGCATCGAGGTGCTGTACCTGGCGATGCTCTTCCACGACATCGGCAAAGGGCACGGCGACGAGCATCCGGCGCGCGGCGCCGCCTACGTTCCCGCCATCGCCGCGCGGCTCGGCTTGAACGAGGACGAGACGGCGCAGTGGGAGTTCCTGGTGCGGCAGCACCTCTACATGTCGTACCTGGCGCAGCACCGCGACACGAGCGACCCGCGTCTGGTGCGCGAGTTCGCGAATACGGTCGGCAGCATCGACAACCTGCAACTCCTCTACGTGTTGACCTTCGCCGACATGCGGGCCGTCGGCCCGAAGGTGTGGAACAACTGGCGCGACACCCTGCTCGGCGAGCTGTACCTGCAGGCGCGCGCCTTGTTCGAGCAGGGGCAGCTCGGCGAGGAGAACGCCGAGGCGCACGCGGCGCGCGTCCGGGCCCGGGTCCTGGCGATGGTCGATGCGTCGCGCCGCGGGGCCCTCGAGTCGTTCCTGGCAGGGATGCCCGAACGCTACCTGACCGCGACGCCGGAGCCGCAGATCGTCGCGCATTTCGAGCTCATGAATCGCCTGCGGGACGAGTGGAGCACGCGCCCCCAGGAGGAGCATCCGAACCTGTTCGTCAGCACCGTCCGACACTTCGAGGAGGCGGAGTACACCGAGTACACCATCTGCACGCCCGATCGCCCCGGGCTCTTCGCCATGATCACCGGCGTGCTCACCGCGCACGGCATGAACATCGTCGGCGCGCGTATCACGACCTCGCGCGGCGGTATCGCGCTCGATACCTTCCGGCTCGGCCACGTCGAGGGACGCGAGATGGTGCTCGAGCCCGAGCGCTGGGAGCGGGTGCAGCACATGCTGGAGCGGGTGCTGCGCGGCGAGGTCGACATCGAGAAGCTGGTCGCGTCCTCGGGCCGCTCCTCGATCCTCGAGCGCCCGGCGCCCGCCGGCTCGACCGAGGTGATCGCCGACAACGAGATCGCCGACGATTACACCGTCCTCGACGTGATCACGCGCGACCGTGTCGGCGTGCTCTTCACGATCACCCACACGTTGCATCGCCTCGGCCTCGTGATCCACCTGGCCAAGATCACCACGCAGGTGCATCAGGTGTTCGACGTGTTCTACGTAACCGACGCGAGCGGCGCGAAACTCACGGACCCCGAGCGCTTGCAGCACGTGCGCGACACGATGACGTCGCAGCTCGTGCTGCTGGGCGGCACGGGCACCGCGGCGACGTGACGTCGCTCGACGGCTGGATCGATCGGTTCCTGACCTTCGCCGCGGCGGAGCGCGGCTTCTCGCCGCACACGGTGACGGCCTACGCGCGCGATCTCGCGCGGCTCGCGGCGTTCGCCGAGGAACGCGGCATCCGCACCGTCGCGAAGCTCGACCCGGACTTCCTGCGCGACTTCCTCGCCGCGGAGCGCCGCGGCGGCCTGAGCAGCCGCAGCCAGGCGCGACGGGCGGCGGCGCTGCGTGGCTTCGGGCGCTTCCTCGTCCTCGCCGGCGCCGTGACGGTGTCGCCGGCGGCCGAGCTGCACGTGCGCGCCGGCGTCCCCGCGCTGCCTCATGCGCCGGGGGCGGAGGACGTGCGGATACTGCTCGAGACGCCGGAGGCCGAGTCGCCGCTCGGCCGGCGCGACCGCGCGATGCTCGAGCTGCTCTACGCCGCCGGATTGCGCGTGACCGAGCTCGTACGGTTGCGGCAGGCGAACGTCGATTTCGACGCGAGCTGCGTGCGCCTCATGGGAAAGGGCAGCCGTGAGAGGGTGGTGCCGCTCGGCCGCGCGGCGCGCGCCCGCCTCGAGGAATACCTGACGATCGCGCGTCCGGTGCTGGCGCGCGGCACACGCGCGCGCCCGGAGCTGTTCATCTCGCGACGTGGCGCGCCGCTGTCGCGGCAGACGGTCTGGAAGCTCCTGAAGAACTACTTGAGGCGCGCGTCGCTCGACGCGCGTCTCTCCCCGCACAGCTTGCGTCATGCGTTCGCGACGCACCTGCTCGACGGCGGCGCCGATCTGCGCGCGGTGCAGGCGATGCTCGGTCACGCCGAGATCGCGACGACGCAGATCTACACCCACGTCGCGCCACGGCGGTTGCGCGAGGTCCATCGCCGCTACCACCCGCGTGCGGGCGACGGCGGGCGCTGATCGCAATTGCACGCTCCGGCATTGCTTGTTAGGTACAGTCATGGGGAGTCCCGACGCCGTGTCCGAGCTGCTCCGGTCGCTCGTGCTCGGGGTCGTGCCGTTGCTGGTGGCGGTCATTTTCCACGAGGTTGCGCATGGGGTGGTGGCGCTGAGGCTCGGTGACGACACGGCGCTACGAGCGGGCCGTCTCACCTTGAACCCGCTGCCGCACATCGATCCCTTCGGAACGGTGCTGTTGCCGGCCATGCTGGCGTTTGCCGGTGCGCCGATCTTTGGCTACGCGCGCCCGGTGCCGGTCGACTACCGCAACCTGCGCGAGCCGCGCCGGCGCGGCATGATCCTCGTGGCGCTCGCGGGGCCGCTCACCAACGTCGCCCTGGCGACGGCGAGCGCGCTCCTCTTCCGTGGGTTGCTCCATCATCTGGAGGGCGTCGACGCCGACGCGAGTGGGTGGGGCGTGCAGGTCGCCACGTGGGTGCTCGTACCGCTGGCCATCATGGCGAAATACGCCGTGGTCACCAACGTGGTCCTGGCGGTCTTCAACCTGATCCCGATCCCTCCGCTCGACGGCGGGCGCGTGCTCACCGGCCTGCTGCCATTGCCGTACGCGCGTCACGTGGCCTCGATCGAGCCGTACGGCATGTTCATCATGATGGCTCTCCTGATGACGCACTCCATCGGGACGATCATCGACACGCCCGTCCGCTTCCTCCTGCGGGTGCTGCTGTGAGCCCCAAGCCGCAGCGCATCGTCAGCGGCATGCGTCCGACGGGTCGTCTGCACCTCGGCCATCTGTTGGGAACCCTGCGCAACTGGCGGGCGCTCCAGGCCCGCGCCGAGTGCTACTTCTTCGTCGCCGACTGGCACGCCCTCACCACCGACTACGATCGCAGCGAGGGCGTGAGCGGCAACATCCTCGAGATGGTGATCGATTGGCTCGCGGCCGGCATCGATCCCGATCGGGCGACGATCTTCGTGCAGTCGGCGATTCCCGAGCATGCCGAGTTGCACCTCCTGCTCTCGATGGTCACGCCGGTGGGCTGGCTCGAACGGGTGCCGACCTACAAGGAGATGCAGCAGCAGCTCGAGGATCGCGACCTCTCGACGTACGGCTTCCTCGGGTACCCGGTGCTGCAGGCCGCCGACATCCTCATGTACCAAGCGACCGGCGTGCCGGTCGGCGCCGATCAGGTGCCGCACGTGGAGCTGACGCGCGAGATCGCGCGCCGCTTCAATCACCTCTTCGGCGACACCTTCGTCGAGCCGCAGGCGCTGCTCGCGGAGACGCCACGCGTCCCGGGCCTCGACGGCCGCAAGATGAGCAAGAGCTACGGCAACGCCGTGTTCCTCGCCGACGATGCGGCCGAGGTGAAGGCCAAGCTCTCGCGCATGATGACCGATCCACGACGGGCGCGCCGCAAGGATCCCGGCGATCCGAGCGACTGTCCGGCATACAATCTGCACCGGGTGTATTGTACGCCCGAGGAGCTGGCGTTCACGGCGCACGGCTGCAAGACGGCGGAGATCGGCTGCCTCGAGTGCAAGCAGATCATGATCGCACGTGCCGAGGAGGAGCTGACGCCGCTACGCGCGCGACGCGCCGAACTGGCGGCACGCCCCGACGACGTCCGCGACATCCTGGCGCGCGGCACCGCTCGGGCGCGTGCCGCGGCGATCGAGACGATGGCGCTCGTCCGTGAGCGCGTCGGAGTAGGAGGGGGCGCATGACGTATCAGGTCAAGCTCGAGGTGTTCGAAGGGCCGCTCGATCTGCTCCTGCATCTGATCAAGCGCGAGGAGGTCGACGTCTACGATATCCCGGTGGCGCGCATCACCGACCAATATCTCCAGATGGTGGACATGATGCAGGACATGAACCTCGACGTCGCCGGCGAGTATCTCGTCATGGCGGCGACGCTCATGCACCTCAAGTCCCGCCTCCTGTTGCCGCCGTCCGAGACCGACGCCGACGAGCCCGAGGAAGATCCTCGCACGGAGCTCGTACAGCAGCTGCTCGAGTACCAGCGCTATCGCGAGGCGGCGCTCGCACTCGGCTCGCGCCCGGTGCTGCTGCGCGACGTGTTTCGCCGCGACCCGGACGCGCCGGCACGCGACGAGCGCGAGGGCGTCCGTTTGCGCGACGTCTCGCTTGCCGACCTCCTGGAGGCGTTCCGCGAGGTCCTGGAGCGCTCCACACGCGAGAGCTTCCACGAGATCGTGCACGAGGAGGTCTCGGTCTCCGAATGCGTCGACGTGATCGTGCGACGGCTCGAGGCCGAGGGGCGGATGCGCTTCGCCGACCTCTTCACGGACGCGCCGAACCGGCGGCGTCTGGTGGCGACGTTCCTGGCGCTGCTCGAGTTGGTGAAGGCGCAGGCGATTCGCGCCTGCCAGGAGGAAGAGTTCGGCGAGATCCTGCTCATACCCGGGCCCCAGGCCGGCGGGAACGCGCTCGACCTGACGGAGGAGGATGGCAATGGTCGATGACGGGACGGACGTCGAGACGCTGGTCGGGGGTGACGACGCGACCGAGGACACGGCGGAGCCGGAGAGCGTCGACGAGCGCTTGCTCGGCATCCTCGAAAGCGTGCTGTTCGCGGCCGGAGAGCCGCTGACCCTCGCACGCCTGGCCGATGTGGTGCCCGGTCCGACGCGCGGCGAGTTGCGGGTCGCGTTGCGCGAGCTGGCGGCGCGCGCCGAGCGTGACCAGCGCGGTATCCGGTTGCTCGAGGTCGCCGGCGGCTATCAGTTTCGCACCGACCCGGCGCACGCGGAATGGGTGCGCCGGCTCTTCCAGCAGAAGCCGTGGCGGCTGACGCGCGCCACGCTCGAAACCCTGGCGATCGTCGCCTACAAACAGCCCATCACTCGCGCGGAGATCGAGGCGATTCGCGGCGTCGATGCCGACAGCGTCCTCGCCTCGCTCCTCTCGCGCAAGCTGGTCAAGATCGTGGGGCGCAAGGAAGTGATGGGGAGGCCGCTGCTCTATGGCACGACGCGACAGTTCCTCGAGGTCTTCGGACTGCGCGACCTCACCGAGCTTCCGGCGTTGGGCGAGGTCGTCGCGGCGTTCCCCGAGGCGGTCGAGGCGGGTGCGGCGGCCGGCGGCGACGTGACGTGGAGCGGCGATGACAGTGCAAGCGAAGACGACGGGAACGCGGGTGCAGAAATGGCTGGCGGACGCGGGGATGTGCTCGCGCCGGGCGGCGGAGGATCTCATCCGGCAGGGACGGGTGAGGGTGAACGGCCGCACGGTGACGGAGCTCGGAACCCGGGCGACCGCAACTGACAGCATCACGGTCGACGGCAAGCCCGTCGCCGTCCAGCGCGAGCTGCTCTACTGCATGCTGCACAAGCCCGCGGGCGTCGTCACCACCTTGAGCGATCCCGAGGGCCGCCCGACGGTGCGCTCGCTGCTACCGCGGAAGCTGCCGCGCATCTTTCCCGTCGGGCGCCTCGACGTCCAATCGACCGGGCTCGTGCTGCTCACCAACGACGGCGAGCTGGCGGCGCGTCTGATGCACCCGCGGCATCACGTGCCGCGTACGTATCGCGTCAAGGTGCGTGGCCGTCCCGACGCGCGCGCGCTCGAGCGGCTCCGTGGCGGGATGCGCCTCGAGGATGGCCCGACCGGGGCCGCCGAGGTGACCATCGAACGCGAGCTGCCGACCAAGACGTGGCTCCGTATCGTGGTGTACGAGGGCCGGAGCCACCTCGTTCGTCGCATGTGCCACGCGATCGGCCATGGCGCCGACAAGCTGCAACGGATCGCGATCGGTTCGCTCGCGCTCGGCCGGCTGGCGCTCGGCGAGGCACGGTTCCTCGCGCCGCACGAGAGCGCCGCGCTGCGTCGCGCGGTCGGTCTGGAGCGGCCCGCGCGCCCACGGCGGCCCGGACCGGTCCGCTCGCGCGTTCGCTGACGCACTGCGCCCGTCAACTTCGTGTCCGTCGCGTCCAGCTTTGCACAGCCGAACGTGGCGGCGGGCCCGATTTGCCGCGCTGTCGCGAGGTCGCCCCCTTGGCACGAAACGTGGTCCGCGGAGGTCGCGCGCGCACGCACCGAGCGCGGTGGCACGCGACAAACTCACGAGGTGTGATTGCAAACGATGCCGACTCCTCCTACAAAACGAATCGGGTTGGGTGGTGTGGAGAAGGAGGGTAGGGACATGGCGTTACTCACCGCCACTGCGTCGACGGCGAACGGGCAGTTCTACGTATCGTCGGCGCTCACGCCGTACGACGTCGAGAACCTCTACGAGCAGTTCGCGATGCTGGGGCGCTCCGAGCACGGCGACGTGCGCGTGGAAGTGGAGCTGGGGCCGGAAGCCATCGACGGTCCCGAGATCCGTGCCTTCAGTCGCCGCATGAAACGCTTGCAGCGGAACGGCGTGACCGTGCACTGGCACGCGACGCGCAGCCGCAAGCGCGGCAATCTCGGCCCGCGTTGACACCTCGCAGAGCAGCCGATAAGTAGCTCCGCAGCGCGTCAAACACGCTCATGGCGCGGGGTGGAGCAGTCTGGTAGCTCGTCGGGCTCATAACCCGAAGGTCGGAGGTTCAAATCCTCCCCCCGCAACTTCCCGAACAATCCCGAGGCCCTCGAAATCGCGGTGTCGCCGCGCGTTCGGGGGCCTCGTGCTTTGGGATCAGTAGCGAGGAATCGTGGGATCGACCTCGAGCGACCAGCGCTCGATGCCACCCTGGAGGTTCTCGACGCGGGTGAAGTCGTGGCGCTCGAGGAACGCGACGACGGCGGCGCTGCGCTGCCCGTGGTGGCAGTACACGACGAGATCGCGGTCTGGATCGAGCTCGGAAAGACGCGCCGGTACGTCGCCCATCGGGATGTGCACGGCGCCGACGATGCGGCAGTGGGCGACCTCGTCGGCCTCGCGCACGTCGAGCAGGACGAGATCGGCGCCGGCGTCGAGTCTGCCGCGCACCGCGGTTGGGGTGACCTCGCGCATCGTCCCTACGCGTCGGGGAAATCGCGACGCGGCATTTCCTGGGGCCGACGGCGGAGCGGCGTCGAACTCTCGATGAGCGCGCGGTTTTCCTCGTTGTACGAGAAGCAGGTGTTGCGCATGCCGGGTACGGCCTGCAGCACCGCGGCATGGCGCGCCGCGGGCTTGTCCTCGCCCTCGCGCAGCTCGCGCGGCAGGTTACGGAAGAACGCCACGAAGTGGAGCTGATAGGCGGCCTGGGCGATCTCCACGACCAGCTCGGACACGCGATGGCAGCCGCTTTGCCCGCCGATCGCGGCGCGCGCGGCCTGGGTGAAGCCACGCGCGACCCGCATGCCGACCAGCTTCTGCATGTTCGGGTGGGTCTGGTTGCAGACGCTGGTGAACGGTCCGTTGCGCACCTCCGAGCGGGCGGCGACGATCTCGAGCGTCGGGTAGGCGATCTCGACCTCGGCGTGCACGTCGTGGATCTCGTCCTGGAGGAACGACTCGATGAGAAAGCGGTCCTCGGTGAGCGGGTAGATGTTCACTTCCTTGGTGCGGTGGTAGATCGCTTGGACGTCGGGCATCCGGCGACGATAGCGGCCCCCCGCCGCTCTTGGAAGCGGCGCAGGACGCGCGCCCGCGCCGGCTCGACGAGCCGGCGGGTCGGGCAATCGGCGAGGTGGTCGTTCACCAGGCCCATCGCCTGCATGAAGGCGTAGACGGTCGTCGGTCCGACGAAGCGGAATCCGCGCTGCTTCAGATCCCGCGACAGCGCGCGCGACGCATCGGTCTGGCTCGCGAGCGAGCGGCGTGACCGTGGCGCGGTCGTGATGGGCGGCGCGAAGGTCCAGACGTAGCGCGCGAAGGATCCGAACTCGCGCTGCAGGGCGAGCACGGCCTGCGCGTTGGCGATGGCGGCCTCGATCTTGCCGCGATGACGCACGATCCCGGCGTCCGCGAGCAGGCGGCGGACGTCGCGCGCACCGAAGCGCGCCACGCGGGTGGGATCGAAATCGACGAACACCTCGCGGAAGCGCGGGCGCTTGCGCAGGATCGTAAGCCACGAGAGGCCCGCCTGGAAGCCTTCGAGCGCGATCTTCTCGAACAGACGCTGATCGTCGGTGGTCGGCCGTCCCCACTCGTCGTCGTGGTAGGTGACGTACAGCGGATCCGACGTGGCCCACCAGCAGCGTCGACTTGCACGCATCGCGTCTCCTCGCCCGAGCACGTTTGAACGGTGTGGGGGGCTCATATAGCACAGACGGACGACGCACGGAGGATCATGGGCTACCAGTACATTTTCACGATGAAGGATCTGCGGAAGGTGGTGCCGCCCGATCGCGAGATCTTGCGCGGCATCTGGCTGTCGTTCCTGCCGGGCGCGAAGATCGGCGTGCTCGGCGCCAACGGCGCCGGCAAGAGCACGCTCCTGCGCATCATGGCCGGTCTCGAAACGGAGTTCATGGGAGAGGCCTTCCCGGCGGCCGAGGTGACGATCGGTCATCTGGCGCAGGAGCCGCAGCTCGATCTCGCCAAGGACGTTCTCGGCAACGTCATGGAGGGCGTCGCGGAGACCCAGGCGCTCCTCAAGCGCTTCGAGGAGGTCAGTGCCGCGTTCGGCGACGCCGATCCCGACACGATGGAAAAGCTGCTGGCGGAGCAGGCCACGTTGCAGGATCGCATCGACGCTGCCAACGCGTGGGAGCTGGACCGGACGGTCGAGATCGCGATGGACGCGCTCCGCCTGCCGCCGGGCGACGCCGAGGTGACGACCCTCTCGGGCGGCGAGCGGCGCCGGGTCGCGCTCTGCCGCCTGCTGCTGCGCGCGCCGGATCTGCTGCTGCTCGACGAGCCGACGAATCACCTCGATGCGGAGTCGGTCGCGTGGCTGGAGCAGCATCTGCAGCAATACCGGGGCACGGTCGTCGCCATCACGCACGATCGCTACTTCCTCGACAACGTCGCCGGTTGGATCCTCGAGCTCGATCGTGGTGCCGGCATCCCATGGGAGGGCAACTACACCTCGTGGCTCGAGCAGAAGGAGCGCAGGCTCGGCGCCGAGGAGAAGCAGGAGTCGGCGCGGCGCCGGACCCTGGCGCGCGAGCTCGAGTGGGTGCGCATGGCGCCGCGGGCGCGACAGGCGAAGAGCAAGGCCCGTCTCAGCGCGTACGAGGCGCTGCTCGGCGCCGAGGCCGAGACGCGTCGCGAGGCGATCGAGATCTCCATCCCGCCCGGGCCCCGGCTCGGCGACCTCGTCGTCGAGGCGAAGAGCCTGCGCAAGGGCTACGGAGACCGGCTGCTGATCGACGATCTCTCGTTCTCGTTGCCGCCGGGCGGCATCGTCGGGGTGATCGGTCCGAACGGCGCCGGCAAGACGACGCTCTTCCGCATGATCACCGGCGCCGAGCAGGCCGACGGCGGCTCGCTGCGGCTCGGTGAGACGGTCGAGTTGGCGTATGTCGATCAATCGCGTGACACGCTCGCGCCGACGAAGACCGTATGGGAGGAGATCAGCGGTGGCGCCGACCAGCTGAAGATCGGGCGGCGCGAGATCGCGTCACGGGCCTACGTGGCGTCGTTCAACTTCAAGGGCAGCGATCAGCAGAAGCGCGTGGGCGACCTCTCCGGCGGCGAGCGCAACCGCGTGCACCTCGCGAAGCTGCTGCGGCGCGGTGGCAACCTCCTCCTGCTCGACGAGCCGACGAACGACCTCGACGTCGATACGCTGCGCGCGCTCGAAGAGGCGCTACTGCAGTTCGCCGGCTGCGCCGTGGTGATCAGCCACGATCGCTGGTTCCTCGACCGGATCGCGACGCACATGCTCGCCTTCGAGGGTGACAGCCGCGTCGTCTGGTTCGAGGGCAACTACGCCGATTACGAAGTCGACCGCAAGCGGCGGCTCGGCGCGGACGCCGACCAGCCCCATCGCATCCGCTACCGCAAGCTGACGCGGGACTGAGCGCCGGCGTTTGCGGGCGTGCTCAGAGCGCCTGTGCGGGGGCCGACATGCCATCGCTCTCGCAGGGTGCGGCGGCGCCGTCGCTGGTCCGCGCGAAGCCGCGGCGCAACAGTGTGCAGGTGTCGTCGTCGGGCGCGAGTCGATCGCACACGCGCGCCTCGCACAGGGCGACGCAGAAGGTGAACGCGAGACCATCGAAGGCGTCGCACATACCCGCGCGGGTCTCGTCCGGCTCCGGCGTGAGCGCGAAGGACGATGGGCCAGTCGTGGCGCGGGCGGCCAGAGGCCCGGTGATGAGGAGTACGCAGGCGAGTGCGATGGCGAGTGCGGAGCGCATGGCACTGGCATCGAGCAAGCGTCGTGCCGCGACCGCATGCGATCTACGTTGACGTTCCGGAGAACCGGGTGTTACGCTTGTGGCGACTGTCAGATTCACGTCACGCCGTTGCACCTCATCTCTCCCGGAGGAACCGCATGCGCCGCCTCAGCTCGCTGCTCACTTTCTGTTGCATCGCGATGGTTGCCGACGTCGGGCTCGCCGATCCGATCTTCACCTGGCGCGACGCCAAAGGCGGCGTCCACTACTCGAACCGTCACGAGGTGATTCCCTCCGGGGCGTCGGAGGTGGAGCTGCCGCCGCTGCCGGTGCACATCCTGAGTCGCAAGACCGGACTGCCGAGCGACGTAGCGCGCGCGGTGTCGATGGCGCCGCCCGGTACCCGCCACCCACGCTCCCTCGCCACGTGCGACGCTCCCGACCCGAGCGGTGTCGCGGCGGCGGTGGCGGAACGGCTCGGCCAGCGACAGCTCGACGGATTGACCGTCATCGTGGCCGGCGTCCCGATCGCGTATTCCGATTCGGCGAACATCCAGGTGAAAGGGCCGGACGCGGAATCCAGCGCGGCGAGCCCGGCGGCGCAGGCCGCGCTTGCGTACCCCGCGGGCTCGGGCTGTCCGAGCGGACGTCCGCCGCTGGAGCGCTATTCGGTGGCGTCGGCGGCGCGTCGCTCGCGCGGCCTCTGTGAGGACTATCGCCGCGCCTTCGCCGAGGTCGGTGTCGCGGTGAGCCGTGATCGAGGAGTGGCGCACTCGTTCCGCGACATCGCCGAGCACTTCGCGACGGTCGCCGCGCGCGACTACACGGCCGGCGGCCGAGGCGCCGTCCTGGTGCCGGCCGTGGCGACGGATGGCCGCGGGCCGGTCACGCTCGTTGCCGCCGCGGAGGAGCGGGTGCCGCTGCCGCCGTGGGCCGTCGAGGCCCACGTGGCGCAGACCGATCAGCTGGGCGCGGAGAGCGGCGCGTTCGTCGACGAGCTCGCCGCCGCGCTCGAGGAAATCGACGCCGCCGCGCGCAGCATCGGCTGCTGGTGAGCGAGGTCGCGGATCAGTTCCAGACGCCGAGGTTGGTCGAGCGCAGCACCTTGGTGCACTCTGGGCACGGGATGTCCTGCGACAAGCCCTCGAGCAGCGTGAGCTGTCCCTGGCACTCTTTGCAGCGATGCATGTCGAGCTTGGCGGAGAGATCGACGACCGACAGGCGCTTGCAGGCCGGACACAGGCCGAGTCCGCCCCAGAACCGGGTGCGCCCCTCCTTGCCCCAACCCACCCGCAGGTTTTCGGTCGTGAACCCGCAACTTCGGCAATTGAACTCGACGATCGATCCCATGACCCCTCCCGGCGGCTTTCGAATGGCCGCAAAGGTATGCGCCGCCGTAGCGCGCGTCAAGGAACTCGGCCATCTTGAGGCCGTGCAATCGATGGCGGTCGAAATCGGTTCCGCGTCGTGATAGGGTTTGAGGTTCACAGAAAGGAGCCCTGTGGCACGAGATGATCTGATCCAGATCCAAGGGCGAGTGGTCGAAGCGCTCGCCGGCGGACATTTCCGGGTGCAAGGCGACCAGGGACACACGTTCCTGGCGCGCATCAGCGGCCGGCTGCGTCGCTTCCACATCAAGGTCGTTCCCGGTGACCGCGTCACGGTCGCCGTCTCACCCTACGATCTCACGCACGGTTTCATCGTCTACCGGGGCAGCTGAAGCGGGGTCGAGTCGCATGGACGCGATCGACGTCATCAAGCGTCGCTTGAAGGAAGACCGGGTTCCGGACGCCGCGGACCCCGACGACATCAGCGAGAAGAAGAAGCGCCCTCGCGAAGTCGCCTTCATGGACGTGAACCTGTGCTTTCCCTGCGGGAAATGTCCCGAGTTCTGTCCCGTGCAGTGCATCGAGTATCTCGCGCCCGGGTCGGTCCCGAACCGCGGGGTGCAGCCCGTGCAGGACCGCTTCCAGGAGTGCATCGGGTGCTACATCTGCGTCGAGGTGTGCGCGCTGCTCACCGACTACGACGCGATCCGCATGTACGACGTCGGCCTCGTCGAGCGCGTGCTCGGCGTGACCATCGGCGACAAGAAGCCGGCTACCTACGAGCCGGCACAGGCATACGAGGAGTACTTCTCCGAGGGCGGGCTCTACCGCGACGAGGGGAAGGGGTCACGCATCCGCGAGAAGATGACGGCGGAAGAGCGCGCCATCCTCAACGCCGCGCGCTGATCACTGGCGCTCGGCGCCGTCGGTCTCGAGTCGCTCGACCATCTGCCGCAGTTTCTCGAACGCGCGGCCGACGGTTACCGTGTAGCGCTGTTTCGTCCAGCTCTCTTTGGTGCGCATCTTGAGCCAGCCGAGCTTGACGGCGTCGGGCTTGTTGCCGAGATCCCCGGTTGCGGCTTCGACCGCCGCCCGCTCGTCGGGGTCGAGCGCCTCGATGAACTCGCGTTTCACGCGGCCGAGCAGCTCTTGCCGAAGGTCGATCACGGCAGTGCTACAGTCGCTCCTGCTCCTGGATGACGGTCGGGGGAACGAACGGATGCAACGATTGCTGTAGCCGCCGTCGCACGGCGCTGACTGACCAATCCATCTGTCGACACACCGATGGGAAGCTGAGGACGTGCGTCTCCGGGTCGCTGAAGAAGTATCGCACCGCCGTGTCGCGCTGCCGTACGTCCGCGCTGCGAAGATCGTCGAACGCGGTGCTCACGACCGCGATCATGAGGTGTTCGATGCCACTCATCTTCTGCAGGGAGCGACGCGCTTCGAGCGCGGGGGGGAAGGGTGGGATGGAGCTACGACCCATGGCGTCCTGCCTCCTCAACGAACCGCGACCACATCCTGCATCGCTGATTGACTATCGTTTCCGCCGAGATGCAGCGTGTCCGAACGAGCGGCCGGTACTATGCGCCTAGCCATCTCGTTAGTCAAACCAACACCTGATTTTGTTTGACATTGAGACAGACGACGGCCTATGTGGGGGGCGTTTCTAGCCGCCCCAGCGGTCTGGTTCATGTGGCTGAAGACTGCGGGGTTTTTCATCTTGGAGGAACGAATGGGTACGAAGTTGTACGTAGGGAATCTGCCGTTCGCAGTGACTTCCCAGGAGCTGACGGAGCTGTTCTCGCAGGCCGGAGAGGTGGTCTCGGCCAACATCATTACGGACCGGTTTTCCGGTCAGTCGCGCGGGTTTGGATTCGTCGAGATGAGCAACGACGACGCCGCCCAGAAGGCGATCAATCAGTTCAATGACTACCAAATGAAGGGCCGCGGCCTCAAAGTGAACGAGGCGAAGCCGCGCGAAGGTGGCCGTCCCGGGGGCGGCGATCGCGGTGACCGCGGTGACCGCGGTGGCGGCGGCGGACGTCACTGGTAGCGACCGCGTCTCTTTCCACCCGTCTCGCCCTCCCGCCCATCTTCCCGACGGGAACCCCACGGCGGAACCCTTTCGCCGAACCCGTAGCTCTCACCCGAGTCGAGATACTGCGTCATTCTGGAGCATGATGTACAAATGCCGACCGGATTCACTGCATTCACGTACCGCGGTGCGCGTGCTTGACGCGTCCGACTCGACACTTTAAACACGCCGCCTGCATTTGCCTGGAGGAACGCTATGCTCGGTTTGTTTCAACGTCCAAAGCTCGTGGCCACATTCGTGGCGGCGCATGCACATACCGACGAGTTCACGCGCGCGATGGAGCTCGCGGGGGCGTTGACGCTGCGCAATGAAGGCAGCGAGGCGCAAATCTCGGAAGTCGAAATGGTGTTGATTGCCGGCTTTCGCCGCATCCCGCTCGACCTGCCCGCGGAATGGCGCTCGGCATCGCTCGCGTCCGGCAACGAGAAGCGGGGCGACGTGCGCTGGTCGATGACGCTGGACGCGCCCTTGCGGGCGGAGACGGGCGAGCTGTACGTCAGCCTGCGCGATCAGAAGCGCAAGAAGTGGGAATGGCGCTTGCCGTTCGCCTTCGAACGCAGCTGAACGGCTACAACTGCGACGCGACCAGCGGCAGCACGACGAGCAGCTGGATTGCGTCGAACGTGCCGTGCGCGACGGCGCAGACCGCGAGGTCGTCGGTGCGCGTGAACGCGCGGCCGAGGATCCAGCCGATCACGAACACGCCGCCGCCCATCGTCGGCGATCCGTAGTTGACGTGGCTCAATGCGAAGAGGCACGTCGCGAGCACGATGCCGATGCGCGGCTGAAGGAAGGCGCGGAAGAACGCCTCCTCGACAAGCATCGCCACCACGATGACGGCGATGCGCAGGAGCAGCGGACGCCGCGCCATCCAGACGATCAGATCCGCGAAACCGGCGCTCGGCTGCACGCCGGTGCCGCGCGCCGCGAGGCCGAGCACCGCCATCACCAGCATCGTGAGCAGCCACCCGCGGATGCCGGTCCAGAGGCCCTCGACGATCCGTCGGCCCCAGCGGCCGGATTGGACGTGGAAGAACGCCCGCGCGCCGGCGCGCTGCTGCAACGCGAACCACGTGAGCAGGAACGCCGCCAGCACGATCTGTCCCTGGAACAGGCCGCCGGAGCTGAGCAGCTCCACGGTGAGCGTCGTGCCGCGCCAGAAGGTCACGATCGGCAGCACCACCGTGAGCAGGAGCACCAGGCTGAAGGCGACGTAGGCCAGCGCCGCGCGCCACGGGGTCGCGAACTCCCCCTCGACGGTGCCGAGCGCGTCGCTTGCCGCTCCGCCCGTGCGATGCGACAATTCCGGCAGTCCCGCTGGCTCGTCAGTCGTGGACATCACATCTCATGGCGGAGGACGGCATGCTGAAGATCGGCGACGTGGTGGTGACGATGGCGCATCCCGGGCCGTTCACGATCGTCGACATCCAGGGTGAGGTGCTCACGATCGTGACCGCCGAGGGCCTGAAAAAAGTCGTGCGCGCGGCGAACGTGCGTCGGCTGGACAAAGAGAAGCCGGCGTCGTCCTGACGGCGTGTGCGCAGCACGCCGTGGCGACGCCGGCTCGATCTCGTCGGCGGACGCCATGCATCCGACGACGCCGCCCGTTCGACGACGTTACTTCTTGCCGCCCAGGACTGACTGCTTGAAGCTCTTCGCGACGGTGAAGCCGACCTTCTTGCGGGCAGGAATCTTGATCGCCTCACCGGTCTGAGGATTGCGGCCCATGCGCGCCTTCATCGAGCGCAGCCGCCATCCGCCGAGGTCAGGGATCTTCACCGTGTCGCCCTTCTTCACCGCCTTGCGAACGGTGTCGACGAGCGCGCTGATGACCGCCTCCGCCTGCTTGCGGGAGATGCCGGAGTCCTCCGCCAACTTCCCAACCAACTGTGTCTTCGTCATGTGCACTCCCCCTGTGGTTTGGTGAAAACGCAGCGCACCCTAAGGCAGTCATCGGCAAGCTGTCAAGCATAGAGTGCGCGAAAAACCGCGAACGACGCGCTTCAGCGCGCCGTCGACCGGAGCCGACTCGCGGCCGGTCAGGCGGTGGCGGCGAGGGCGGTGCGGCGGGGCGAGACGCGCGTGCCGGTGAGGAAGCCGAGGAGCAGCTCGTTGAACGGTCCCGGTCGCTCGAGGTTCGGGCTGTGCGCGCAATCGTCGAAGACGACGAGCTCGGAGTCGGCGATCCCCATCGCCAGCCGCTCGCCGAGCGCGAGCGGGGTGAGAGGATCGGTGCGGCCCCAGACGATCAGCGTCGGCGCGGCGATGTGGGCGAGACGCTCGTCGAGAAACTCTTCACCGTAGACCAGTTGACGCAGGATCTCGGTACGTCCGGCGGCTTCGCGGCGGCACATGCGCAGCACGTCGCGGAGGACGAAGCCGGGAAGACGCGGCGGGCGCTGGAAATTGGCGAGCATGAGATCGTGGACGTCACCGGCACATTCCGGCAGCAGGATGCGCTGCAACGTCAGATCGGGGTCGAAGCGCAGGCCTGCGGCGTCGACGACCACGAGCTGCGAGACCATCTCGGGATGCGCGGCCGCGAACGCCAGGCTGATCCAGCCGCCCATGGAGTGCCCGATCAGGCGCACCGAAGGGTGCCCCAGGCGCCCGAGGAGTTCGTGCAGCGTCTCGACCTGGAACGCGATGGTACGCTCGTCGCCGATCCGGTCCGAAGCGCCGAAGCCGGGAAGATCGGGTGCGACGACCTGGAACCGGCGTCGCAGCGCCGGCAGCTGCTGGTGCCAGTTGACGCTCGCTTCGGTGCCGAAGCCATGCACCAGGACGACGGGCTCGCCGCTGCCTCCCGTCCACACGCGGACGCGCGCTTTGCCGAGCGTCAGATACTGCGAGCGGAGCCCGGCGAGATGCAGCCGTGCCGAGACGGCGTGGCGAAAGAGCTGCATCGGACGCCAATACCCGTAGCCGCCGAGACCGGCGGCCCCTGCGAGAAGGAGCGTCGGATCCATGGCGTCGAGTGTGGCGCGACGGCGTGCGTGGCGCAAGCCGCGATCCGGCCTGACGCGTGGGCGGGAGGTGTTGCCTCGGTTGACGACCCGCCGGCTCGCCGCTAATTCCATGCGCCGATGGCGAACATCCTGTGTCCGTGGTGCGGCTGTCCCATCGCCGTCGATCGTGGCATGCGGCACCAGGGGGTCATGTACTGCTGCCGCGGTTGCGCGACGTGGACGCGATGCGAGCTTCCGGGCTGTGCCCGGCCGCCGTCGCCGGTGCTGCCTCCCGACGTCAGCCTTCCCGAGACACGCAACCGCCCCGATCCGCCGCGCGATGCCGCTCGCTGAGCGCTGCGCTCCTCGCCGACCTTTGCACACCTCAACCATCCCCTATAAAGGTGCCGCATGACGCGCGAGGAGTTCCTCGTCGCCGGGCGGCGTCCGGATGAGGACGACACGGCGGCGGTGTCGCGCGCCCTGGCCGACAGCTTCGCGGTGACCAAGCTCTCGGACGCGATCAACTGGGCGCGCAAGTACAGCTTCTTCAGTTACCCGTTCGTGACCGCGTGCTGCGGCATGGAGTTCATGGCCGTCTCCGGTTCGCGCTTCGATCTCGATCGCTTCGGGCTGTCGCTGCCGCGCTTCACGCCGCGGCAGGCCGATCTGCTGATGGTGGTCGGCACGATCACGCATCGCCAGGCGCCGATCCTGCTGCGCGTCTGGGAGCAGATGGCAGACCCGAAGTGGGTCATGTCGTTCGGTGCCTGCACCAGCTCGGGCGGCCCCTACAACAACTACGCGGTCGTGCAGGGCATCGACACGATCATCCCGGTCGACATCTACGTGCCGGGGTGCCCGCCGCATCCGGAAGCGGTGATCGACGGGCTCCTGAAGCTGCAGGAGCGGGTGCAGCACGAGCGGCCGGGCGTGCCGTATCGCGGACGCCACGGCAGCGGCCGTCCTCTCGAGAGCTGATCGCAACCCATGGCGAAGATCACCGTCGACGGGACGGTCCTCGAGGTGCCCGACGGCAGCATGCTGTTGCCGGCGTTGCTCGATCACGGCTGTCAGGTCCCGCACTACTGCTATCACCCCAAGCTCACGATCGACGGCAGCTGCCGGATGTGTCTCGTCAAGGTCGAGGGGATGCCGAAGCTCACCATCTCCTGCAACACGCCCGTGCGCGACGGCATGGTCGTCGACACGCGCGGCCCGGAGGTGGCGAAAGCGCGGCAGGGCGTGCTCGAGCTCCTGCTCCTCAATCATCCGCTCGATTGTCCGATCTGCGATCAGGCCGGCGAGTGCTACCTGCAGGACTACGCCTTCGAGTACGGTACCCGTGAGGCGCGCACGCAGGAGCCGCGTCGCAAGGCGCTGAAGCGCGTCGACATCGGTCCCCGCGTCGTCCTCGACCAGGAGCGCTGCATCCTCTGCCGCCGTTGCGTGCGCTTCTGCCGCGAGATCAGCGAGACGAGCGAGCTCGCCGTGTTCAACATGGGCGACCGCTCCGTCATCGATACCTTTCCCGGCGAGCCGCTGACGAACGACTACTCGATCTGTACGGCCGACATCTGTCCGGTGGGGGCGCTCCTCAGCAAGGACTTCCATCACAAGATGCGGGTGTGGTTCCTCGACGAAACCGAAAGCATCTGCCCGAACTGCTCGAACGGCTGCAACATCAAGGTCGGCACCGCACGCCGCGAGGTCTATCGCTTCCTGCCCCGGCGTAACGATCCGGTGAACGAAACCTGGATGTGCGACGCCGGCCGGCTCGGCTATCGCTTCGTCAACGAGGACCGCGTGCGCGTGCCGACCGTCGGCCGCGGCGCCACGGCCGGGGCGCGCCCCTTCGAGGACGCGATCGACGAGGCGGCGCGACGGCTCGGGTCCGCGGCGCGCGCCGACGGCGCCAGTGTCGGCGCGATAGTCTCGGCGCACCTCACCAACGAGGAGCTCTTCGTTCTCGGACGGGTCGTCGCGGGCGGCCTGCGTACGGCACAGTACGACGTCGTGGTGCGGCTCGGCGACGCGGACGACTTCCTGATCAAAGCCGAGAAGGCGGCGAACGCACGCGGTGCGCGCGATCTGGGACTCGGCGCGGGGGCCCGGACGGGCGCGCTCGATCTCGCCGGTATCCGCGCGGCGATCGAAGCGGGGAAGATCCGCGCTCTCCTCGTCACCGGCACCGACGTCTGGGACGCGTGGGGCGGCGCGCCGGAGATCTTCGAGCGTCTCGAGACGCTGATCGTGGTCACGGCCAACGCGCACCCGCTCACCACGCTCGCCGACGTCGTGCTCCCGGGGCTCACGTTCGCCGAGAAGGACGGCACGTTCACCAACCACGCGGGCCGCGTGCAGCGCATCCACCGCGCCCTCGATCCCGGCGAGCAGCCGAGCGACGGCGACGTGTTCCTGGCGCTCGGGCGCCGCCTCGGCATGGAGATCCCGCCCGGTCCCTTCGACCCGGGGGCCGTGTTCGGCGAGATCACGCGCGCGGTGCCCCGCTATGCTGCGCTCGCCTGGAGCGCCATCGGCCCGCTCGGCGCCGTGACCGCGGAGGCATAGTGGCGGGCCGCGTCGTCACCGTGGAGCGCCGCCCGCGGCCGCGCGCGATGGACACGATGGGCCCCCTGCTCATCCTCCGCGGCCTGCGCATCACCGCGCGCCATTTCTTCCGCAACCTGCTCGGGTTCATCCGTCGGGAGCCGACGATCGCGACGATCCAGTTCCCGGAGGAGAAGCAGGCGTGGTCGCCGGCCATGCGCGGCATGCCCGTGCTGGTGCAGATGGACAACGGCAAGGAGCGCTGCGTCGCGTGCGGGTTGTGCGAGTGGGCCTGTCCGGTCGATTGCATCACGATCTATCCCGCGGAGACCGCCGACGAGGTCGAGCGCTATCCCGAGGTCTTCAACATCGACATGTCCCGCTGCATGTTCTGCGGCTTCTGCGAGGAGGCCTGTCCGGAAGAGGCGATCGTGATGAGCGAGCGGGTGACGATCGCCACCACCGAGTGGCGCGGCAGCCTGTGGCGCAAGCAGGATCTCCTGATGCCGGTCAGCGAGCTCCGCACCCGCCTCGGCCACATCCGGCGCAGCTACGAGCGCGCCGGGGCCCCGCCGGCTGCGACGGGCACGGATACGGCAGGCACGGCGGGTACGAGATGAGCGAGTCCACTCCGCCCGAGGTGGCGCCCGAGCATCCCCTGCTGCTCGCGTTGCGCGAGCGGTTTCCCGACGCCGTCGTCGCGACGCACGCGTACCGCGGCGACCTGACCGCGCAGCTCGCACCGGCGGCCCTGGTCGAAGTGTGCACCTTCCTGCGCGACGATCCGGCCTGCGCATTCGACTTCCTGTCCGACCTCACCGCGGTCGACTACATCGGCGCCGCGCCGCGCTTCGAGCTCGTGTACCACCTGTGCTCCCTCAGCAAGCATCACCGGCTGCGGCTCAAGGCACGGGTGCCCGAGGAGCAGCCGCGCATCGCTTCGCTCGTCTCGGTGTGGCGGGGCGCCGACTGGCTCGAGCGCGAGACGTACGACATGTACGGCATCCAGTTCGAGGGGCATCCGGATCTGCGCCGCATCTACCTCTACCCGGAATTCCAGGGTCATCCGCTGCGCAAGGACTACCCCAAGGAGAAGCGCCAGCCGCTGGTCACCGTCCGCGACGTACCCGAGGAGCAGGCCGAGCGCACCGAGGCGCGGCTGCGCGAGCGCTATGGACGCTGGACCTAAGCCGCCCTTCACCGATGATCTCCATGCGCAGCCCATGGAGATCCAGATGGGCCCGTCGCATCCGTCGACGCACGGCACCGTCAAGATCAACCTGAAGCTCGACGGCGAGCGCATCGTCGACTCGCAGGTCGAGGTGGGCTATCTGCACCGCGGCTTCGAGAAGGAGTGCGAGAGCGGGGAGTACTACCAGGCCATCCCGTACACCGACCGGCTGAACTACGCGAGCCCGTTGATCAACAACGTCGGCTACTGTCTGGCGGCGGAGAAGCTCTTCGGCGTCAGCGCACCGATCCGCGCGCAGTATCTTCGCACCATCGCGTCCGAGTTGTCGCGCATGAGCGACCACTTCACGTGCATCGGCGCCAGCGCCCTCGAGCTCGCCGCGCTGACGCCGTTTCTCTACTGCGTGCAGGCGCGCGAGCAGATCTGGGATCTGCACGAGTCGCTCTGCGGCGCGCGCGTCACCACCAACTACGTCCGCATCGGCGGCCTGCAGAGCGATCTCCAGCCCGGCTTTGCCGAGCTCTGCCGCTCGAAGGTCGCCCACGCGCTCGATCTGTTCGCCGACGTCGACAACCTCCTGACGCAGAACCCGATCTTCCGCGAGCGCATGGAAGGTACCGGGGCGCTGCCCGCGGCGACGCTCATCGCTTACGGCGTCAGTGGACCGCTGCTGCGCGCGGCCGGGGTCGCACAGGATCTGCGCCGCACGGAGCCGTACCTGATCTACGATCGCCTCGACTTCGACGTGCCGGTCGGCACGACCGGCGACAACTACGATCGCTATCTCGTCCGGGTCGAGGAGCTGCGGCAGAGCGCGCGCATGATCGAGCAGGCACTGCGCGACCTGCCCGACGGTCCGGTCGACATCGACGATCCGCGCTTCCGCTGGCCCGCCAAGGGCAAGGTGTTCAACCGGATGGAAGAGCTGATCGACCAGTTCAAGCTCGTGACCGAGGGCATGCGGCCGCCCGCGGGCGAGGTGTACCAGGCGGTCGAGGGCGCGAACGGCGAGCTCGGGTTCTATCTGGTGAGCAACGGCAGCGGGAAGCCGTGGAAGTGCCGCTGCCGGGCGCCGAGCTTCAGCAACACCCACGCGCTGCGCGACATGATCCAGGGGGCGCTGCTCGCGGACGTCATTCCCACCTTCGACATGGTGAACATGATCGGCGGGGAGTGCGATCGATGAGCGCGCTTCCGAGCGGGGGCCCGCTGCTCTCGGCCGCGGTGCGCGAGGCCATCGCCGCCGAGGTGACGAAGTACCCGCAGCCGCGCTCGGCACTGCTGATCGCGCTCCACCTCATTCAAGGCGAGCTCGGCTACGTGCCGCTGCAGGCGCAGCGCGAGGTCGCCGAGCTCCTCGGGATCAAGCCGATCGAGGTGCGCGAGGTCGTCACCTTCTACCCGATGTACCATGAGCATCCGGTCGGCCGGCGCAACGTCCAGGTGTGCGTGAACATCGCCTGTGCCCTCAGCGGCGCGCGCCAGGTGGTGCGCGGCCTGGAGGATCGCCTCGGCATCGTCCCGGGCGGCCGGACCGCCGACGGCCAGTACTCGCTGGAAGAGGTGCAGTGTCTCGGCTCCTGCGGCACGGCGGTGTGCGTGCAGGTCAACAACGAGCCGTACATCGAGAACGTCAAGCCCGACGGCATCGACGAGCTGCTGCGGAGGATCGGCTAGTGCCCGAGCGCTATCTGCTGCCTCCCGAGGGCGCCGATCTGCGACCACTCGAGGCCTATCGCGCACAAGGCGGCTACGCCGCGGCGACGCGTGCGTTGCGCGAGATGACGCCCGAGGCCGTGGTCGAGGTCGTGAAGGAGTCGGGGCTGCGCGGGCGGGGCGGCGCCGGCTTCACGACCGGACAGAAGTGGAGCTTCATGCCCAAGCCCGGCGGCGCGAAGCCGAGCTATCTGGCGTGCAACGCCGACGAGAGCGAGCCGGGCACGTTCAAGGATCGCCAGATCATGGAGCGCAACCCGCACCTCTTCCTCGAGGGGCTCATCATCGGCGGGTACGCGATCCACGCACGCGCGGCCTACGTCTACATCCGCGGTGAGTACATCACGGCGTTCCGCATCCTGTCCGAGGCCATTGGCGAGGCGCGCGCGGCGGGACTGCTCGGCAAGGGCCTCTTCGGCAGTGAGCGCGAGTTCGACATCCACCTGATGCGCGGGGCCGGCGCCTACATCTGCGGCGAGGAGACCGGGATGATAGAGTCCGCGGAGGGCCGCAAGGGCCAGCCGCGCAAGCGCCCGCCGTTTCCCGCCGTCTCCGGCCTGTGGGGGTGCCCGACGACCGTCAACAACGTCGAGACGGTGTCGCACGTGCCGGCGATCATCACGCGCGGGGCGGCCTGGTTCAAGACGATCGGCACCCCGGCGAGCACCGGCAACACCCTCTTCGGCATCAGCGGCCACGTGAATCGTCCCGGCGTCTACGAGCTGCCGCTCGGGACGCCCCTGCGCGAGATCATCGAGGTCCATGCCGGCGGCGTGCGCGGCGGGCGTGCGCTGAAGGCGATCATCCCCGGCGGCGTGTCCATGCCGGTGCTGTCCGCCGCCCAGGCCGACGTCGCGATGGATCACGACTCGCTGAAGCAGGTGGGCTCGCTGCTCGGCACCGGGGGGATCGTCGTCATGGACGACACCGCGTGCATGGTGCGGGCCGCGCTCGTGATCGCGCGCTTCTTCCGGCACGAGACGTGCGGCCAGTGCACGCAGTGCCGCGAGGGTACCTCTTGGTTGTACAAGCTCCTGCGCCGCATCGAGGCGGGGGAGGGGAGTCTCGACGACCTGCGCACGATCGACTCCGTCGGCGGCTACATGGAAGGCCAGACGATCTGCGCGCTTTCGGACGCCGCCGCCTGGGCGGCCACCGGGTTCCTCCGCCGCTTCCGCGGCGAGTTCGAGGCCCACGTGCACGAGCGCCGCTGCCCGCTGCCGGAGAGCTTCGACGCATGAGCGCGAGCGCTACCCCGATCCGTCGCAACCTCGTCGTGCAGCGCTGGGGCACGCCCCAGACGACGCTCGGCAGCCTGAACGAGCCGCGTGAGCGCGAGGAGAACGGCGTCGAGTTCAACGAGAAGTGGGTCTACCGGCTACCACGCGTCGAGGCAGACGATCCACGTGAGCGGATCGTCTACTGGCGCCGCTACGACTTCGTTGCCTCGTTCCTGATCGGGGCCGACGGCCGCGTCGCGCGCGAGGACCCCACGGCCCTGCTGGCCGGCCTGCCGTCCCGAGGCTACCTGCCGAGCGACCTCGCCGGGTGACGCACCGCTCACGGTCGATTGGGCGACGCGTCGTGATTGATGCGCTGCGATCTGGCGCAGGAAATCGTTCGCGCGACGGGGAAAAAACGCGCACTCACCACTTGTTGTGATTGACCCTCGCGCGAGCGCGGCCGTACAGTCGCCGCGTCCGATACTCCCTCTGGTCCGTGAGGTTCCCCATGCTGCAAGCGCGGATCGTCTCGGCGCGCGGGTCGATGTATTTCGCCTCGGAAGTGACGCCGTACGATCTCGAGAATCTGCGCACGCACGTTCGTGACTTCCAGTCGATGATGACGAACGACGTGCGCCTGGAATTGACCCTCGACGGCCGCGGTTCGAGCCGTGCGACGCATCTGCAAGTGTCGGCCTGGCTGCGTCGGCTGGCGGCGGACGGCGTCACCGTGAGTCTCTCCTCCACGTCGACGCTCGAGCGTGCGATGTCGGTCGCGGCCACACCCAGGCGATCGCGGCGCTGAGCCTGCCCTCCCGACGCTATTTCTTCCGGCGTCGGCCTCGCGAGCGATGATAGCGGTCCAATCCCTCGTTCAGGAGGGCGAGGATCACCTCGCGCTTCTTTGCTTTCAGGTCCTTCGCGAGACGGTCGATCCTCGTCGTGAGATCCTTCGGGACGTACAGGGCAAGCAGCTTGGTTTCGCTCTCTTTTTCGCGGCCGTACAGATCCTGGAGCCGTAGGTTGGCATTCATACGTCCCTCCTCAGTCGTGCCGCGGTAGGAGAATCAACGACACGCAGGCGATACAGAGAAATGTAGCGCTCGCGTTACAAGTAGACAAGCGCGACCGTACACGGCCGCGTGCTATCAAGCGGTACGCCGCTCGACCAGGCTCCCGGCAAGGCCGGAATCGAACGAAAACGCAACGGTGCCGATAGGCGCCGCGGTTCAGCGTTCGAGTTGGATCGTGCCGCGCCCTTGATCGACCGAGTAGCGGCGGAACTGATTGAGGAAGCTGAGGCCGATGATGCCGACCAGCGGAGGCTCGACGGCATCCATCACCACCGCATCGACGCCGGCGAGGCGCGCGTCCTCGACCTGGATCGAGTCGAGCCGGACGAGGTCGGCCTCGACCTCCCCGTTGGCGGTGGCGACCGGCACGCTGGCGCCCGTGTGCGTGCGGACGCCGAGACGAGCAGCCGTGGCTCGCGTCAGGACGCAGTAAGAAGCGCCGGTGTCGATCAGCAGGGGGCCGCTCAGGGTGTCGTTGAGGGTGCCGCGGACGATCAGGTGCTTGCTGCCACCCGAGAGGGGGATGTGATGCCGCGCCGGCGCGGGTACGCGCGCGACGTCCGCCGTGGCCGGGGGGTCGCGTCGTTGGGCGCTCGCCGACGGGCCGAAGGCCGTCACGAAGACGACCACGGCGAGGGCGACGAGGCGCGGCATGCCGCGCTCAGGCACCGGCTGCGGCGCTCAGTCGGTGCTGCTCGAGGAGGATTTTTACCTTGCGCACGAGATCGGCTCCGCTGAAGGGCTTGGTGATGTAGTATTCGGCGCCCATCGCGAGGCCCTTCTCGACGTCATCCTGGGTCGACTTGGCGGTGAGGAAGATGACGGGGATGTGCTGCGTGCGCTCCTGGCTCTTCATGAACTTGAAGACCTCGAAGCCGTCCACCTCGGGCATCATGATGTCGAGGATCACGAGGTCCACGTCGGAATGACCGAGGAACTGGATCGCCTCCCGGCCGCCGAGGCACTTGGTCGGACGCATCCCTTCGAGACGGAGCCGCGTCTCCACGAGCTCCGCGATCATCGGATGGTCCTCCACGATGAGGACGCGCGTGCCTTCTGCAGCGTTCTTCTGGTCCATGGTTCGCCTCGTGTCGTTCGACTTGAGTCGTTACGTTCCCGCGCTCACGGTGCCGAGCGTCCGAACAAGCGTGTGAGTTCCGCCGTTCCTGCTGCGTCGCGCATCAGCACCAATGCCGCCGCCAGGCCGAGGGCCAGGACCCCGAGCACCACCCGGTACTCGCTGAGTCCGCGCTCGCCGCGCAGCCAGCGTCGTGCGGAGCCTTCACGGTGCGAACGCCACGACGTCATGAGATTCCGTACTTCTCGAGCTTGCGGTACAGCGTCCGCCGGCTCAGTCCGAGCAAGCGCGCGGCTTCCATGCGCTTCCCGCCCGCCGCCTCCAGCGCCTTGCGGATCTGATCACGCTCGGCAGCCTGGATCGTCAGATCGAACTCCGGCGCGAGGGTCAGCGGGGCCGGCCCCTCGTTCGTCGCGAGACTCGCGGCCTCGGGCGCGCTGCTGAAGAATTGCACCGGCAAGTGCTCCGGCAGGATCGTCGGGCCGCGCGTCACGATCAGCGCCCGCTCGATCACGTTCAGGAGCTCGCGGATGTTGCCCGGCCAGGAGTAGGTGCGGAAGATCTGCAGCACGGGCTCGGAGATCTCGGTGACCTCCTTCTCCATGCGGCGCGACAGACGCTCGAGGAAGTGGGCGCAGAGGAGGTCGATGTCCTCGAGGCGACGGCGCAGCGGCGGCAGCGAGATCGCGCCGACGTTGAGGCGATAGTAGAGGTCCTCGCGGAACTCGCCGGCATCGACCATGGCGCTCAAGTTGCGGTTGGTGGCCGCGACGATGCGGATGTCGATGCGGATCGGATCGGGCGAGCCGACGCGCTTGATCTCGCGGTTCTCGATCACCCGGAGCAACTTGGCCTGGACGGCGAGGGAGAGCTCGCCGATCTCGTCGAGAAAGATGGTTCCGCCGTGCGCCGCCTCGAAGAGACCCTTGCGGTCGCGGTCGGCGCCGGTGAACGCGCCGCGCACGTGGCCGAAGAGCTCGCTCTCGAGCAGGGTCGGTGCGAGGGTGGTGCAGTTGCAGGTGACGAGCGGGCGGTCCTTCAACGGGCTCAGCTCGTGCAGGGCACGGGCGACCAGCTCCTTGCCGGTTCCGCTCTCGCCGGTGATGAGCGCGGTGGTAGGGTAGCGTGCCAGGCGCTCGATGAACGAGAAGATCTGCAGCATCTCCTGGCCCCGGGCGACCATCGAGTGGAACGTCGTGCGGCCTTCGAGGCGCTGCTGCAGGATCTTGTTCTCGCTGGTGAGGCGGCGACGCTCGAAGACCACGTCGAGGATGCGCTCGAGGCGGCGGAAGTCGATCGGCTTCTCGATGTAGTCCGTCGCGCCGGCCTGGATGGCCTCGACGGCGTCCTTCACCGAGGAGTAGGCGGTCATGAGCACGAGCTGCACGTCGGGGTCCTGGGCCTTGATGTGATGCAGCAGCTCGATGCCGCTCATGCCCGGCATGCGGACGTCGGAGAGGATGAGGTCGACGGGTGCGGCGGCGAGCGCCTGCACGGCGACGTCGGCGCTCTCCGCCGTCGTGACGGTGAAGTCGCGCTCGCTCAAGAAGAGCTCGAGGATACGCCGGATGTCCGGATCGTCCTCCACGACGAGTATTCGATAGCTGTCCTGCAGTCCCATTGGCCTCTCGTCTGACGCAGCAACTCGCGAAGCATCTGCGGCGCGCGATTCCCGCGCGCAGCCGGACGCCGACCGATCCCGCGATTGCGGTAGGGAGCGGGGTCGCAAGACGCATGCCAGGCGGTGAGCAAAGCTGGCACACGGACTCCGGCGCCGAGCGATGCGGAAGGAGAGGGTTTTTCGCCGATGCCGCGACGGCGAGGTGATGCCGGCGATGGCCCGATCCCGTCATCGGCGTCAAACCGGTGACGGGGCCGCGCGATATCGACGCGTCTCACCGTGCATTCTCGGCCGCGGCTGGGGCACGCTCCTTGCTCCTTCGCATCGCGCCCGGACCGTGATGGACCCCCTTTCCGCGATGCCCCGCATGCCCCCTCTCGCCCAGACCGACGTGGTCGCCCCTGGCGGCACCCGTCGCATTCCGCTGGCGCCGCTGCTGGTCCTCATGGTGCTGACGCTCTGGCTGGTGTCGATGGCCTCTCCGGCGGCCGGAGCCGTCCTTGCGGCGGCGATCGCTTCGGTGATCGTGTGGTCTGGGATGTGGCGTCGCAGGAGAGGTGGCGCGACGCGCGGGGTGGCATCCGAGAGGGGCGATCCGGCGCTACCGGGGGTGTGCGCCGACGATCCCGCCGAGGCGTTCCGCACCTGGAGTGCCGACGCCGCGGCGGAGGCGTTGGTCGTGACGGACCTGCGCGCGCGGATCGTGCTCGCAAACGCCACAGCGCGTGCATTGCTCGGCGCGGAGACGACTCCCGGCGCGACCATCGCGGCCGACGAGAGCTTTGCGGTGGGCCTCACGCAGGGCGCCGAGTTTCGTCGCGTGCTGCGCGACCTGTACCGCGATCCCGAGGCGCGGGGTGCGGGCGAGCTCGCCTTCCTCGAGGGCGGTCTCGTGACGCCGTACGAGTGGCAGAGCGAGCCGGTGCGCGACGCGAGCGGCACCGCCATCGGCCGCGGCTTCGTGCTGCGCGATCGCAGCCAGGCGCACGAGCTGACCGCGCTGAAGCGCGAGTTCCTCTCGACGGTGACCCACGAGCTGCGGACGCCGCTCACCTCCGTGAAGGGATCGCTCCAGCTCGTGCTCGGCAAGGCGACGGCGCTCTCGACCATCGAGCGCGAGCTGCTCGCCATCAGCCTGAAGAACACGGACCGTCTGATCCGGCTCATCAACGACATGCTCGACATCTCGCAGCTCGAGCTCGGGAAGATGGAGCTCAGCTTCACGCCGATCGCCCCGGTGTCGCTGGTCGAGGAGACGATCGCGGGGCTCCGGTCCTACGCCGCCCAACGCGACATCACGATCTCGGGCGAGCTCGATCCCGACCTCGCACCGGTCGCCGGCGACCGCGATCGCTTGATCCAGGTGCTGACCAATCTCCTTTCGAACGCGGTGAAGTTTTCGCCGACCGGCGGGCGCGTCGTGGTGCGCGTGACCTGCGATGCGAGCGTGCTGCGCATCGCGGTGCGCGACTGGGGCGTCGGCATCGCCGCGAACGACCACGCGCGGCTCTTCCAACGCTTCCAGCGCCTGAGCGCGGGGCGTAGCGAGGAGCCGGGCACGGGGCTCGGCCTCGCGATCTCCAAGGCGATCGTCGATCGTCACGGCGGCAGCATCCTCGTCGAGAGCGAGGAGGCGGTGGGGTCCACGTTCACGCTCGTCCTGCCGCTCGCGACCCTGCACCCGACGGAGCCGGGCGCGCGGGCGGCGAGCCTGGCGGCCACACCGCGTCCGACCGTGCTTTTGATCGACGACGATGCCGACTTCGGAACGGTGCTCGAGGTTTCGCTGGCGCCCAAGTACCGCCTGTTGCGCGTGGAGCGCGGCGTCCAGGCTCTCGACGTGGCACGCGCGGAGCGCCCGGATCTCGTGCTGCTCGACGTGGTGCTGCCCGATCTGAGCGGCTACGACGTGCTGCGCATCCTGCAGCACAGCGACGCCACCCGCAGCATCCCGGTCGTCATGCTGACCGTCCAACCCGAGCGCGTGCTGGCGCGTGGACTCGGCGCGGCCGACGTGGTCGCGAAGCCGGTCGATGTCGACGAGCTGCAGCGCGTGATCGGGCGCACGCTGCGCGCACCGTCGGTCGAGAGCGGTCTCCGCATCGCCCTCGGGCCGGTGCCGTCCCGCGCCCGGGAGCCGCTCGTCGCGGCGCTCGAGGCGAGCGGCCACGCCGTGTTCACCGCCGTCGACGCCTGGGGGCTCGTGCAGTGCGCCGACGAGCACGACGCCGACGTCGCGGTGGTGGAGGCGGTGCCGGCCGCCGCCCAGGGCACGGTCGCGTTCCTGCGCGGCAACGCCACGACCCGCCGCCTGCCGCTCGTCCTGCTCACCGCGGGCACCACGGGCCCCGTCGTCACCGGCTGCACCCCCGTCGAGCCCTGCGTCGCCGACAGCGAGCTCATCCGCGTCGTCGAGACGACGGCGGGGATGGCGCGTCGCCTCCGGGCGAGCTGAGCATCCGGTCCGGGGCTGGAGAGGGGTCGCGCGCCGACGGATCGCGCGCGCCGACACCCGCGCTCGGCTAGGTCGCGAGCACCGCGCGCCGGGCGTTACTTGGCGCTGCGCTTGCGAGTCAGCGACTGGATGGCGCGCCAGGCGAGCTTGCTGGGCGCAGCGTGACCGTTTTCCCAGCGGTTCACGGTGGAGACGGTGACGGCGATCGCGTGCGCGAACTCCTCCTGGGTCATTCCCAGGCGGTTGCGCATGTCGCGGATCGACTGCGGGGCCCCCGGAGTTCCGAGGGAGCTCGGATCAGTATCGCCGTCCATGTTTCCTCGTCCTCCGTGGCTCACATGCCGCCGTGGAGCCCACGGCGCCTGCCGTGTCAGGCAGCAACCCCCGTGCCACAGCGCCCGCGTTGCAGAACGCGGAGCCGCGAGGCGTGTTGGAGCATTCAGTGGCAGGGAGGTGGCGGGTCGGCACCGGAGTGACGGGAGAAACCGGGTCCGGGGACATCCGTTGCCTTCCCCTCTGCTGTTTCGATATCGTCATTGGCATGCGCTTCGGCACAGAAGGAGGATCCGGTTCATGAGGCACACGCGAACGATCGCAACGCTCGCCATGGCGGCGATGATGCTTCTGGGGGCGGCGACGGTCCGGGCAGCCTCGACTCCCGAGGAGACCGTGAAGGCGTACCTGAAGGCGATGCAGGGCCAGAAGTACGAGGACGCCTACAAGCAGATCTCGAAGGCGATGGCCGGCGGCAAGGACTCCGAGGCCTGGTCCAAGGAGCAGAAGTACATGATGGAGACCGCGGGCGTGCACATCTTCAAGTTCGACGTGTACCCAGCGAAGGTCGAGGGCGACACGGCGAAGGTTCCCAACATCCTCAGCTCCCAGGACAAGTTCCTGAACCAGCTGGGCGCCGACGAGTACGAGCTGTACACCGTGATCAAGGAGAACGGGGACTGGAGGATCGACCAGCAGGAGCAGGTCGACAAGTCCGATCAGGAGAAGTGGTTCGTCAAGAAGGCCGGCTGAGGCCGGCTTTCCCTGCCACCAGTCGCTGTTGACTCTCGCGGCGTTCCGGGGCACTAAGCCCGGGGTCTGCCGACGGTTTTGGCTCCGCATTCCCTTTCAGGAGGCGCGTACATGCGAACGACTCGCCGAGCACTCGTGGTGCTCTTGCTCGTGGCAAGCGGATGGACCGCTGGCTGTCATCCCGAGGTCGAGGTGCCGCCTCTTCCCGAAGCCAAGATCTCGATCATCGGTGACCGCTTCTTCGACGTGAAGGCGCTCTCCGCCGATCGTGCGCTGATCATCGGCTACCGCGGCAAGATCCTCGAGACGACGGATTCCGGCCGCACCTGGAACATCATCAAGTCGCCGACCGACCGCGCGCTCTACAACATCCGCTTCGCGGACGCGGAGCACGGCTGGATCTGCGGCCAGGCCGGCCTGATCCTGGCCACGAACGACGCCGGCAAGACCTGGACCGAGCAGCACAGCAACACCGACTCGTACCTCTTCTCGATCTATCCGATCAGCGCGACGCATCTGTATGCCGTCGGCGACAAGTCGACCGTGGTGGAGACCACCGACGGCGGGACGACGTGGCGCCCGCGCAAGATCGAGAAAGGGAAAGAGGGCATTAGCGCCGACATCGCGCTCGCCGTGCAGGACCCGATCTTCTACGACGTCGAGTTCACCGATCCGCAGAACGGCTGGATCGTCGGCGAGTTCGGTACCATCCGTCACACGGCCGACGGCGGCCAGACCTGGACCGAGCAGCAGGAGAGTCTTCTCGGCGAGGGCATCGTCGACATCTTCGACCTGCCGACGCTCTTCGGCGTGCATTTCGTGAACGATCAGGAAGGCGTCGCCGCAGGCCTCGAAGGCAAGATCGCCCACACCCACGACGGCGGAAAGAAGTGGGCCTTCGACAAGGTCGACGAGGCCGTGGCGATCGAAGACCCGCTCTACTCGCCCTTCCTCTTTCCGGATGGCAAAGGGTGGGCTGTCGGGTCGGGCGGCGAGGTCGTCACGAAGGATTCCCCCGACGCGCCGTGGAAGCGCGCCAAGCTCGGCATGCGCCTCTTCACGTGGCTGCGAGGCATCGACTTCTACGACGAGAACAACGGCTGGATCGTTGGCGGCTTCGGCACAATTCTAAAGACCAAGGACGGCGGTAAGACCTGGACGCCGAGCGTCGCGTAGGGCTCGGCCGGGGAGGTGGCGGAGCCGTCTCCCCGGCCCCTCGTCGCCGGGCGCATTGCCCGCATTGATTGATAGGGCGCGCGTCCTTCCCTAGCATACAGTCGATGCGGCGGATTCGCGGGTCGTGGCGTGCGTTCGGCGTGTCGCTCGCCATGATCGCGGCGGGATGTGGTCTCTCGACCAACCACACGCCGGACGATCAGGATTTCTTCCCGCTCGTGCCGTCGTCGCACTGGGAGTACGCGGTCAGCCGTCACGGTGAAACGGGAGTGCTGCGCTTCCTTGCGACGGTCCGACCGGATCCGTACCGCACCGCGGACGGCCACGCCTGCCCCATCGTCGACGAGCAGTATGGTGCCGAGGCCATCCATTATCCGGTCGTCTACTGCAGCGAGAGCGGCTTCCTGCACCGGCTGATGTCGCTCGAGTACAAGGGCGAGAGGCTCGAGGACAACGGGCAACGCTCGGGAGAGCTCAAGTTCCTCCCGCTGAATCTGCGCCGCGTCACGGACTGGGAGGGCACGACGAACGCGTATCACATGCCCGACGGTTCGGGCTTCGAGGTGCGGCAGCAGCACCACGTGCTCCCTCGGCTCGAGCGGGTCGAGGTGCCCGCGGGCGCCTTCCGACGCTGCGTGCACGTCGAGACGAAGGCGATCCACTCCGCGATCGACGTCGATGGTACGCGCACCGGCCCGCAGGTGGTGCTCTACTATTCCGATTGGTACGCGCCCGGTGTCGGCCTCGTGCGCACCGACCAGCGCGACGCCGATGCGCACGCCATGACGACGATCGAGCTCGTGCGCTACGTCGCCGGGGTGCACCGATGATCGCGGTCGAAGGGCTGGTCAAGGACTTCGGCCGGACGCGCGCGGTCGCGGGAGTGACCTTCCACGTCGCCGCTGGCGAGATCATGGGGCTCCTCGGCCCGAACGGCTCCGGGAAGACGACCATCATGCGCGTGCTCACCGGGTTCTTCCCCCCGAGCGAGGGGCGCGTCGCGATCGACGGCATCGACGTCGAACGCGACCCGCTCGCCGTGCGCGAGCGCATCGGCTACCTGCCAGAGAACGTCGTTCTCTATCCCGATCTCACCGTGACGCGCTTCCTCCGCTTCTGCGCCGAGGTGAAGGGTGTGCCGTCCGCCTCGCGGCGCGCGCGTCTCGACGAGGTGATGGAGGCGTGCGGCCTCACCGAGGTCGCCGGCAAGCTGATCGGCAAGCTCTCCAAGGGATACCGCCAGCGCGTCGGCATCGCGCAGGCCCTGATGCACCGGCCTCGGGTGCTGATTCTCGACGAGCCCACTGTCGGTCTCGATCCGCGGCAGATCATCGAGATCCGCTCGCTCATCAAGTCGCTCGCGGGCGAGACCACCGTGCTGCTGAGCACGCACATCCTCCCCGAGGTGAGCATGACGTGCAGCCGGGTCATGATCATCGACTACGGCCGGATCATCGCCGAGGACACGGCGGACGGCCTGTCGCAGCGGGTGCGCGGCTCCAACGAGACGCGGGTGCGTATCGCGGGGCCGCGCGCCGAGGTGCTGGCGGCGCTGCGCAGCGCGCCCGGCGTCGAGGATCTGCGCGAGGAGCCGCTCGACGACGGCGCGATCACCGCCGTCCTCCGCTCGGCGCGCGGCGACGAGCTGCGCCGCGAGCTGGCGACGACCGTCGTGGGACGGGGCTGGGGGCTCCTCGAGATGCGCTCGCTGCCGATGAGCCTGGAGGATCTCTTCGTGCGGCTGGTGCGCGACGACCGGGACGCCGCCGCGTGAGCTCGCTCGCCAGGACGTCGGCCTTGATGCGCAAGGAGCTGGCGTCGTACTTCGCCGGCCCGCTGGTCTACGTCGTGATCGGCGCGTTTCTCTGCGTGACCGGCCTGCAGTTCTACACTACCCTGAACAGCTTCGTGACGATCGGCTTCGGGCTCAACATCCTCGAGCACTTCTGGGAGGAGTTCTTCAACAACTCGATCGCCTTCTACCTCCTCATCGTCGTGCCGCTCTTCACCATGCGCCTCCTGGCGGAGGAGCGCCGTCTCGGCACGATCGAGTTGCTCTACACCTATCCGCTGCGCGACCGGGAGATCATGCTCGGCAAGTTCCTCGCGTGCCTGCTCGTGTTCCTGCTGTTCGTTGCCTGCACGCTGCTCTATCCAGCGATCGTCTACGCCATCCAACCGTTCGACCCGCGTCCCTTTTTCGCGCGCTATCTCGGGACGGTGCTGTTCCTTGCGAGCTGCATCGCCTGCGGCCTCTTCATCTCGTCGCTCACCGAGAGCCAGCTGATCGCCTCGTCGTGTACCTTCATCGTCCTGCTGCTCTTCTGGATCTCTGAAACATTTTGGAAAACTGCGAATCGCTCATGAAAATAACAAAATCAGTACTCGTGGTTGCCCTGTTGTTCACCGATTGCGGCCGTTCGCCACAACAAGACACGCTCCGCATTTTCAACT
>Ga0157379_10000124_pt1 | contig 53842 bp, 43 predicted proteins | sample S25metaG_FD_121802 | JGI IMG/M metagenome (GOLD analysis project Ga0157379, IMG submission 121802) | Switchgrass rhizosphere microbial communities from Kellogg Biological Station, Michigan, USA - S2-5 metaG | ecosystem: Host-associated > Plants > Roots > Rhizosphere > Soil | place: USA... | reverse complement strand
CGTACACGCAGCCGAGCGCGGCGTCGCAGCTGTCCGTCGTGCAGGGGTCGCCGTCGTCGCAATCGAGTGCGGTGCCGACGCACGCTCCGCCCGTGCACGCGTCGCCGACGGTGCACGCGCTTCCATCGCTGCACCGCAGGCCGTCGTCCCCGGGACCGCATGCCGTGGGGCACGCGGTGTCGTGATGCGCGCACCCGGCCGCGGGCTCGCAGCTGTCGACCGTGCACGCGTCCCCGTCGTCGCACTGCAGCGGGGCGCCGGCCTGACAGGCGCCGGCAATACAGCGCTCGATGCCGTCGCAGAGGTCGCCGTCGGCGCACTCGGAATCGAACAGACAGGCACGCGCCTGCGGCGCGGCGGTCGTCGACCAGACCAGGAACACGAGGAAAGCGGAGTAGGGGGCACGGCTCATCGGGTCCTCCACGGGCGAACGACGTAGGCGCCACATATCACGAAGCGGCGCCGCAGGGTGTCAAGGCCGCGCAGGCGTCGTTGACCCCCCCGACACGTAACCGTTGCGACGGCGATGAAAGGTCGGATATCACGCCCTACAGGGAGGGCTCCCATGAAGCTCTACGTAGGGAATCTGTCTTACGACGTCACGGACGACGAGCTACGCGAGGCGTTCGGTGCGCATGGTCAGGTGACGTCGGCAGACGTCGTGAAGGACCGTCAGAGCGGTCAATCGAAGGGCTTCGGGTTCGTCGAGATGCCTTCCAAAGACGAAGCGACGGCCGCGATGGAAGCGCTCAACGGTACGGATCTCCGCGGTCGGACGATCAACGTCAACGAGGCTCGGCCCCGCACCGATGGCGGTGGAGGGGGCGGCCGGCGCGGTGGCGGTGGCGGTGGCTTCGGAGGCCGCGGGGGAGGCGGAGGTGGTGGTGGTGGCGGCGGCTTCGGCGGACGCGGCGGTGGTGGCGGGGGTGGACGCGGGGGCCGCTGGTAGCCCGGCGGGCGCACAACTTTGACGTCGACGCGCATTTAGTGACGCCCGGCCGATCAAGGCCGGGTGTCGGACGCAGCAATGCGAGGAAAATGAGCCTCCGGCGCCGCCGGCGCCCTGGCATGCTGCTTGCGTGGGGGAACCGCGATGCAAGTCTCGCGGTGGGCCTCTCTGCGCCCTCTGGGCCTCCGACGGCATGGCGAAGTCGACCCGGCGCGGGCACTCACCGCGATCGACGGGTCGGTGTTTCGTTGGCGGGCATGGAGCGTCGGGTTCGTCGCCCTCGCCGCGTTGCTCACGGTGCGGGTGGTCATGTGCCAGCTCGCCGCGGATCGTCGTGAGCAGGTCATCGGCGAGGACCTCGGCCGCGTCATCGAGGGCACCTTCCATCCGCACCGTGACTATCTCGAGCCGCGCCTGGGTCTGGCGCGCCAGCTCAGCGTGCTGCTCGCGGCGCCCGACGCCTCGCCGCAGTCGGTGCGTGCCGTCGCCGCCGCGGGCGTCAAGCAGCTGCCGGAGGTGCCGTTTCTCGTCTACCGTCCGCAGCACGGCGCTGGCTGGCAAGTCGGGCTGAGCGACGTTCCGCCCGAGGTCGAAGCCATCGAGGGTCGCCTCGACGCGTCGGCCCGGGCGAACCCGCGTGACGTGCCCGCGCTCGCTGCGGATCTCGCAACCTGGGGTCGCACCTTGCTCGTCCGTCTTGCGGTCGGTGACGGTGACGCGACGGTGATCGAGGCGATCCGTCTGGATCCGCTCTACGATCATCTCTTCCTGCCGCAGCTGCGCGAGAGTTACGTCTTGCAGATCTTCGACGAGACGGGCCTCGTGTGGGGCGAGGCGGGAGAGCCGCCTTCCGCGGCGAAGGTCGTGACGCGGCGCTTTCCGGTCGCCTCGCAGCACTGGATCATCCGCGCGTGGCCGCGCCCCGAGTGGCTGGCGGAGCAGCGCCGGGCGGAGTGGTGGGCGATCGCGAGCTTCGGGCTACCGACGGCGCCGCTCGTCGCGGCCGTGCTGGTCTGGCTGCTGCTCTGGTGGGGACGGCTGACGCAGAAGATCGTGCTCGCCGAGAACCGCATGCGCCTCACGGTGGATCGCGCGTTGGACGCGGTGATCACGATGACGGCCGACGGGCGCATCAGCGCGTGGAATGCGCAGGCGGAGGCGACTTTCGGCTGGACGCGCGACGAGGCGATCGGGCGCCTGGTCGAGGAGACCATCGTGCCCCCGGCGCAACGCGCCGCGCACGCGCGGGGCCTCGCGCACTATCTCGCGACGGGCGAGGGCGCGGTGGTCAACCGCCGCGTCGAGGTGATGGCGTGGCACCGCGACGGGCGCGAGTTCCCGGTCGAGCTATCGATCTCCAGCGTGACGCTGCACGGCGGGTACCTGTTCACGGCGTTCGTGCGCGACATCACCGACCGCAAGCAAGTGGAGGAGGAGCTGCGAACCGCCAAGGAGAACGCCGAGGCCGCCAACCGGGCCAAGAGCGAGTTCCTGGCGACCATGAGCCACGAGATCCGGACGCCGATGAACGGCATCTTCGGCATGACCGAGCTGGCGCTGGACACCACGGACGACGTCGAGCGGCGCGACTTCCTCGTCCGGGCGCGTGCCTGTGCGGAGAGCCTGATGACGATCATCAACGACGTGCTCGACTTCTCGAAGATCGAGGCGGGCAAGCTCGATCTGGAATGCATCGAATTCGACGTCCGCGGCGTGCTGGATGGCGTGCTCGACACGCTGGCGATCGAGTCCGGGCGCAAGCAGCTCGAGCTGGTGGGGTTCGTCGACGAGGCACTGCCGCCCCGCCTACAGGGTGATCCCGGACGGTTGCGGCAGGTGATCATGAATCTCGCCGGCAATGCGCTGAAGTTCACGGAGCACGGCGAGATCGTCATCCGCCTCGGTGCCGCCGCCGCCTCGACCCCTGCGCGTGCCGTCCTGCGGTGCACGGTCCAGGATACGGGCATCGGTATCCCGCGCGAGAAGCAGGCCGCGATCTTCGAGTCGTTCACCCAGGCCGACAGCTCGACGACGCGCCGGTACGGCGGCACCGGCCTCGGGCTCGCGATCTCGCAGCGGCTCATCGCGATGATGGGCGGCGCGATCGGCGTCGAGAGCGAGCCCGGTCACGGCAGCACGTTCTGGTTCGAGGTCGCCCTCGAGCCCGGCGGACCGGTGACCGTCGTCGAGAAGCGCGATCTCGCCGGGTTGCGGGTGCTGGTGATCGACGACAACGCCACCAACCGCATGGTGCTGCTGAAGCTCCTGCAGAGCTGGGGATGCCGCGCCGCGCTCGCCTCGGGGGGCGCCGAGGGCTGCGATCTCCTCGTTCACGCCGCACACGGCGGCGAGCCCTTCGACCTGGTGCTGCTCGACATGCACATGCCCGACCTCGACGGAATCTCGACGGTGCACCGCATGCGGGCGGAGCCGACCACGCGTGACGTGCCGATCATCGCGCTGACCTCGGTCAGCCGCAGCGGCGCGCGGCACGAGGGGCTCGACCTGGCGGCCTTGATCCCGAAGCCGATCAAGCACGCGCAGCTCGCGGAGGCGATCGTGAAGGCCGGCATCCGGCCGTCGTCAGGAGGCGAGGGCATGCCGAAAGAGCGCCGTCGCGCGGCACGCATCCTCGTCGTCGACGACAACGAGGCGAACCGCATCGTCGCCGAGAAGGTGCTGCACCGCGCCGGCTACGAGGTGCAGCTCGCGACCAACGGTCGCGAGGCCATCGCCGCCTTCCGCGAGCAGATGCCGGATCTGGTCCTGATGGACGTGCAGATGCCGGAGATGGACGGGATCGCCGCCACGGCCGCGATCCGCGCCGGCGAGGATCCCGCGCGGCGGCGGCCGATCTTCGCGCTCACCGCCGCGATGTCCGCCGAGGATCGGGTGCGCTGCAGCGAGGCGCAGATGGATGGCTACATCGTGAAGCCGCTGCGGCGTGAGGATCTGCTGGAGACCGTCGGCCGGGCGCTCGCGGCGACGTCGTTCGACGCGCCGGCGGCTCCTACCGAGTCCGAGGAGGAGCTCCTCGACGCCGACCTCATGGCGGAGATCGCCGGCCGTTTCCTCGACGAGGCCGTCACGCGCTGCGAGGCGCTACGCGAGGCGCTCTCGGGAGGAGACGCGAAGGCGGTCGAGCACATCGGGCACTACCTCAAGGGCGGCGCGGCGCAGCTCTCGATCTTCGCGGTGCGCGATCTCGCGGCGGCGGTGGAGATGCTCGGGCGGACCGGTCAGCTGGCGTCCGTCCACGGCCTCGTGCCGGCGCTCGCGGACGAGATCGTCCTGGCGCAGCGCGCGCTCGCTGCGCGTGAGCCCGGCAGCGCCGCATCGGCGTAGCGCGGCCGTGTCTCGATCGGCGGGGTCGCGCGGCGCGACACCGCGACGTCACGACGCGTTGCTACTTGGCGTACAGCGCGTCGAAGCGGCGCCGCAACTCGGTCGCGGAGACGTCTTCCTTGCGGCTGGCGAGATGCCAGACGTGCCCGAACGGGTCGGAGAGGCGTCCGGCACGGTCGCCATAGAACTCGTCCGCAACCGGCCGAACGAGGGTCGCGCCCGCGGCGACGGCGCGCGCCACCAGCGCGTCGACGTCCGGTACGTAGAGATGGATCGTCACCGGCGAGCCGCCGAGCGTCTGCGGGCTCACGATGCCCATCTCGGGGTACTCGTCGGCGAGCATGAGGACGGCATCACCGATGCGGATCTCGGCGTGCCCGACCCGCCCGTCGGTGGGATCGACGAGGCGCATCGTCTCGACGGCGCCGAAGGCCTTGGCGTAGAAGTCGAGGCCGGCGGCGGCGCCCCTCAGGCAGAGATACGGGGTGGCGCCGTGGTGCCCCGCGGGAACGGGATCGACGGTCGTCATGGCGGCGCCATAGCACGCGGCCCGCGCCGGCGGGAGTCGGGCGGCGGGCGTCAGCGCGCGTCGGGCTCGTCGCGCAGCGCGCGCAGGATGGCCCACGTCGCCGGCGACTGGTTCAGCGTGTAGAAATGGATGCCGGGCGCGCCCTGGCGGAGGAGCTCGCGGCACTGCTGCGTCGCGTAGGCGATGCCGATCTGCAGCGCCGCGGCGTCGTCGCCGCGGGCCTGGTCGAGGTCGCGCTGCAGGACCGCCGGGATGTGCGCGCCCGAGAGCGCGGCGATGCGCTCGATCTGCGCGACGTTGGTGATGGGCATGATGCCGGGCACGATCGGGGCGGTGATGCCCGCCGCCCGCGCGCGCTCGACGAAGGCGAAGTAGCGCGCGTTCTCGTAGAAGAGCTGGGTGATCAGGAACTCCACGCCCGACTCGACCTTGGCCTTCAGATTGGTGAGGTCGAGCTCGGCGCTCGGGCACTCCGGGTGCTTCTCGGGGTACGCGGCGCCCCCGAGGCAGAACGGGTAGCGGCGCTCGCGAATGAAGCGCACGAGCTCGGTTGCGAAGCGGAAGCCGTCCGGCGGCTGCACGAACTCGGGTTGATCGCGCGGAGGGTCGCCGCGCAGGGCGAGTACGTTGTCGATGCTCGCGTCGCGGATGAGACCGAAGATGCGATCCATCTCGTCGCGCCCGGCGGTGGCGCAGGTCATGTGACACATCGCTTCGATGCCGATCTCGCCCTTGATGCGGGCCGTGATCTCGATGGTCTTCTCGGGCGGTTTGACACCGGTCTTGGTGACCGAGACGAACCCCGGCCGCAGCTCCTTCAGCCGCCGGACCGTCTCGAGCAGCTTGCGCTCGCCCTCGTCGGTCTTGGGAGGGAAGAACTCGAAGGAGAAGACCGGCTCGCCGCGGTCGAAGAGGCTTCGGATGCGCATGGGCCGCCTAGCTTAACCGGGAGGGGGGCGCAGTTGCCAGCGCGGTTTTTCCAGGCCAATCCGGATGCTATCCTAGCAACCGCGATGGGCGAGCGGGACACACAGGACGATGGGACGGGTGTCGCGACACGGACGCGCACCGAGCGCAAGCTGCAGAAGCCCCGCATGTACAAGGTGTTGCTGCACAACGACGACTACACGACGATGGAGTTCGTGGTCTACGTGTTGCAGGGCGTCTTCCATCGCTCCGAGACCGATGCCGTGCAGATCATGCTGCACGTCCACAAGAACGGTATCGGGGTCGCCGGTGTCTACACCCGGGAGGTCGCCGAGGCCCGCATCACGCAGGTCGACGCGCTCGCCCGCTCGCATGAGTACCCGTTACGGTGCAGCATGGAGGAGGCGTGATCCGAATCCGGGGATCGCGAGAGGAGTCGCATGCGCATCAGCCGTGAGCTGGAAGTCACGTTGAACCTGGCCCTCGCCGAGGCACGGCGGCGGCGCCACGAGTTCCTCTGCATCGAGCACGTGCTCTACGCGCTGCTCCACGACGACGACGTCGTGGAGATCATCCGCCAGTGCGGCGGCGACGTCCCGGATCTCAAGGACGGCCTCGAGAAGTTCTTCGCCGAGAAGCTCGAGACCCTGCCCGAGGATACGACCACCTCGCCGCAGCAGACGCTCGGCTTCCAGCGCGTGATCCAGCGCGCCGCCGCGCACGTGCAGTCGGCGGGCAAGGACGAGATCCTCGGTCGCAACGTGCTGGTCGCGATCTTCCGCGAGCCGGACTGTCACGCCGCGTTCCTGCTCGAGCAGCAGGGCATCTCGCGCTTCGACGTCGTGAGCTACATCTCTCACGGCGTCTCGAAGATCGCCGAGGAGCCGGCGGGTGCCGAGGAGGACGAGGAGACGGACGGCGACGAGGACGAGGAGGTGCGGCGGCCGCAGAAGGACCCGCTCGCGCTCTACGCCGTCGACCTGGTGGCGCGCGCCGCGGCCGGCAAGATCGATCCGCTGATCGGCCGCGCGGCCGAGTTGGCGCGTACGGCACGCGTCCTCTGCCGCCGCCGCAAGAACAATCCGGTCTTCGTCGGGGAGGCCGGCGTCGGCAAGACGGCGCTGGCCGAGGGTCTGGCGCTGCAGATCTACGAAGGCACGGTGCCGCCGTCGCTGCGCAACGTGCGCGTCTACGCGCTCGACATGGGCGCGCTGCTCGCGGGCACACGCTTCCGCGGTGATTTCGAACAGCGCCTGAAGGCCGTGCTGGCCGCCTTGCGCAAGCAGCCGGGGTCGATCCTCTTCATCGACGAGATCCATACCGTCGTCGGCGCGGGCGCCACCAGCGGTGGCTCGCTCGACGCCTCGAACATCCTGAAGCCGGCGCTCGCCTCGGGCGAGCTGCGCTGCATCGGCGCGACGACCTACCACGACTACAAGAGCCATTTCGAGCGCGACCGCGCACTGGCGCGGCGCTTCCAGAAGATCGAGGTGCCGGAGCCGACCGCCGACGAGGCGCACGAGATCCTGAAGGGCCTGAAAACCCACTACGAGGCCCATCACGGTGTGCGCTACACACGCGCCGCGCTCCGCGCCGCGGCCGATCTCGCGGCGAAGCACATCAACGACCGCCACCTGCCGGACAAGGCGATCGACGTCATCGACGAGGCCGGCGCCATCGTGCAGATGCAGCAGCTCACCGCCGCCGACGCCAAGGTCGTGCGTGCGAAGGACATCGAGGAGGTGGTTGCGAGCATCGCCAAGATCCCGCCGCGCAGCGTCTCGGTCTCGGATCGGGAGCGGCTCGAGACCCTCGAACGCGATCTGAAGCTCTCCGTGTTCGGCCAGGACGAGGCGATCACCACGCTCGCGGCGGCGATCAAGCTGGCGCGCGCAGGGCTCGGCCATCCGGAGAAGCCGGTCGGCTCGTTCCTCTTCGCGGGACCGACGGGTGTCGGCAAGACCGAGGTCGCGAAGCAGCTCGCGTCGGTGCTCGGCATCGGCTTCCTGCGCTTCGACATGAGCGAGTACATGGAAGCGCACACCGTGTCGCGTTTGATCGGTGCCCCGCCGGGCTACGTCGGCTTCGATCAGGGCGGGCTGCTGACGGACGCCATCCGCAAGACCCCGCACGCGGTGCTCCTGCTCGACGAGATCGAGAAGGCGCACCCCAATCTCTTCAACATCCTGCTGCAGGTCATGGATCACGCCACCCTGACCGACAACAACGGCCGCCAGGCGGACTTCCGCAACATCATCCTCATCATGACGACCAACGCCGGCGCCCAGGAGATGGCCGCCGCCGCGATCGGTTTCGGCGGCCGCTCCAACGCCGAGAAGGGCACGAAGGCCATCGAGCGGCTCTTCAGCCCCGAGTTCCGCAACCGCCTCGACGCGATCATCGCCTTCGGGACCCTCTCGGTGCCGGTGGTCGAGCGCGTGGTCGACAAGTTCATCCTCGAGCTCGACGCCCAGCTCAACGAGAAGCGCGTCTTCATCCAGCTCACGCCGGCGGCGCGCATCTACCTCGCGGCCAAGGGTTACGACCCGACTTTCGGCGCCCGCCCGATGGCGCGGCTCATCCAGACCGAGATCAAGCGTGTGCTCGCCGACGACATCCTGTTCGGCCAACTGCGCGACGGCGGCCGGGTCGAGATCGACGCCGTCGACGGGGCGCTCACCTTCGCCTACACGCCGGCGGAGCCGACGGCTGCGCCGCCCGTCGCCGAGGAGCCCGACGAGCTCGAAGCGGCCGACATCGAGCCCGGCAACGACGGCGGCCCAGCCGGGCACTGACACCACCGCCGCCGTGGCGATGTCCCGGCCCGCCGACTCGTCTATGAGTGTCGCTCACGTGGACGCTGAGCATCTGGCCCACCGCACGCGCGTCGCGGCGGTGCTCGAGTTCTTCCGGCGGCGGAAGCAGACGGGCCTGCTGATCGTCATCATCGCGGCGTTCCTGGTGCGGCCGCTGATCGGCGTCCGCGGCGGAGCGTCGATCGTCTTCAGCCTCGCCGTCCTCGCGATGATGTTCGTCGCGCTCCACGCGATCACCGTCGAGGACCTCGCGGGCGATCGCGGCGCCCTCCTGGCGGAGCGACGGCGGCGGCGCATCGTGGGCACGGCGCTCGGCGCGCTCGCGATCGGCACACGCCTGGCCATCCTCGTCTCGGGCAGGGAGGAGCTGGTCCTGGTCGCGGGGCTCACGTGGCTGCTTTTCTTCTCCTTCGTGACCTGGTCCGAGCTCCACGCGCTCCTGCGGCATCGGGAGATCACCAGCGAGACGATCAGCCTGGCGGTCGCCGTCTATCTGCTCCTCGGGATGTGCTGGGGGATCCTCTACAGCGTCATCTTCTTGTTCCAGCCCGACGCGTTCAACTTCGGCGGCTCAGCGGAGACGGTCGCCACGCTCTCGGCCCATCCCGAGGAATCGTTCCCGATCTTCATCTACTTCAGCCTGACGACCTTCTCGACCATCGGCTTCGGCGACATCACCCCGCTCACCCTCCAGGCGCGTTACGCCGCCGTCGCCGAGGGCATCACCGGGCAGTTCTACATCGCGATCCTGGTCGCCCGGCTGGTCGGCATTCAGATCAGCAACAGCGTACGGCAGTCGGACCGCTAGCGCTCGGCCTCGTCCGACTTCGCGGCGGGGTCCGCCTCGCGCTTCAACGCGCTCTGCTCGCCCATCCAGGTGATCTCGCGCTCGATCGCGGCGCGCTCCTGCACCAGATAGTCGGTGACGGCGCGCGCCAGGCGCGGGTCGGTGAGGTAGTGCATGCTGATCGTCGGGCGGGCGTCGAAGCCGCGCAAGTGCTTGAACTCGCCGCCGGCGCCCGGCTCGAAGCGGGTGATGCCCTGCTGCAGGCACCAGTCGATCGCAGCGTAGTAGCAGACGTTGAAGTGCAGGTAGCGCAGCTCCTCGAAGGCGCCCCAGTAGCGGCCGTACAGCACGTCGCCCTTGCGGACGTTGACGGTGCCGCCGACGATCGTCTCGCCGCGCCGCGCGACCACGAAGCACAAGCGCTCGCGCCAGCGTCGGTACAGGAGCTCGAAGAGGTCGGCGTTGAGGTACTGCCGCCCCCAGTAGAGCTTGTCGACGGTGTGGCGGTAGAGGCGGTACATCGGCTGCACCAGGGACTGCGGGATGGCCTCGCCGGCGTGTACGGTGATCGTGACGCCCTGGGCCTCGAGCTCGCGGCGCTCGCGCTTGATCTGGGTGCGGCGCTTGCTGCGAAACGCGCCCAGGTAGTCGTCGAAGGTCTGCCAGCCGGGATTGATCCATTGGAACTGGTAGCCCGTGCGCTCGATGAAGCCGAGCTGCGCCAGGACGGTGGCCTCGTCCGGAGTGCAGAAGTTGACGTGTGCGGACGAGAACGCCTGCCGCTCGCAGATCTCCTTCAGGGCGGTGGCGAGCGCGCGTACGACGGTCGGACGCTCGACGGCGGGATGGGAGAGGAAGCGCAGGCCGGTTGCGGGCGTGAACGGCGCCGCCACGAGGAGCTTCGGATAGTAGTCGATGCCGCCCCGGCGTGCCGCCTCGGCCCAGCCGTGGTCGAAGACGAACTCGCCCTGGCTGTGTGTCTTGACGTAGAGCGGGCACGCACCGATGAGGCGCTCGCCGTCGCGCACGACGAGGTGCTGCGGCAGCCACCCCGCGTCGCTGCCGACGCAGCCCGACTCCTCGAGGGAAGCGAGCCAGCCCCACTCGAGGAACGGCGAGCCGTCGCCGGCGAGCGCGTCCCACTCGGCCTGTCGCACGGCCGTCAGTCCGCTCACTACCGCGATGCGCATGCCGGGAGCCGTCGCTCGACTGTAACGGACCCTCCTGCGTGTCACCAGTCGCATCCGAATTGACACGGGCGGCGACCGGGCTAGTGTAGCGCTCACACCACTCAGGGAGGACGCCATGAGCCAACCCGCGATGCAGATGCCCGTCGTCGATCCCACCGTCACCGCCTTCGTCGGCGGCGCCCCGAAGCGCCTGCTGATCGACGGCAAATGGGTCGACGCGAAGTCCGGCAAGACCTTCGAGACGATCGATCCGACGACCGGCACCGTGTTGGCGCGCGTCGCCGAGGCGGACGCGGCCGACGTCGACCTCGCCGTGCACGCGGCGCGCGCGGCCTTCGAGGGCAGGTGGAGCGAGTCGAAACCGAGCGAGCGCAGCCGCCTCCTCAACCGCATCGCGGATCTCATGGAAGCGCACGCCGACGAGCTGGCGCAGCTCGAGACGCTCGACAACGGCAAGCCGATCTTCGAGTCGCGCAACATCGACGTCCCGGGCGCCATCGAGGTGTTCCGCTACTACGCCGGGTGGCCGACGAAGATCTACGGCGAGACCAACCCGAGTGACCCCGATTTCTTCAGCTACACGCTGCGCGAGCCGGTCGGCGTCTGCGGGCAGATCATCCCCTGGAACTTTCCGCTCATGATGGCGACGTGGAAGATCGCGCCCGCGCTTGCGTGCGGCAACACGGTGGTGCTGAAGCCGGCCGAGCAGACGCCCCTCACGGCGCTCCGGCTCGCCGAGCTGCTGCTCGAGGCCGGGGTGCCGAACGGTGTGGTCAACGTGCTGCCGGGCTTCGGGGAGACCGCGGGCGCAGCGATCGCCTCGCACCCGGGCATCGACAAGGTCGCCTTCACCGGCTCGACCGACGTCGGCCGGCTGGTCCTCAAGGCGTCGGCCGGCAACCTGAAACGCGTCTCGCTCGAGCTCGGCGGCAAGTCGCCGAACATCGTGTTCGCCGATGCCGATCAGGACGCGGCGACCGTCGGCGCGCTGATGGGCATCTTCTTCAACCAGGGCCAGGTGTGCTGCGCCGGCTCACGCCTCTTCGTGCAGGAGAGCCTGTACGATGAGTTCACCGACAAGGTCGGCGCGTTCGCGCAGCAGGTGAAGCTCGGAGCACCACTCGATCCGGACACCCGCATGGGCCCGCTCGTATCGAGCGAGCAGTACGACCGCGTGAAGGGCTACCTCAAGATCGGCAAGGAGGAGGGCGCCAAGGTCAAGGCGGGCGGTGAGGCGGCAACCGAGGGCGCGATGGCGAAGGGCTACTTCGTGAAGCCGACGGTCTTCACCGGCGTGAAGAACTCGATGCGCATCGCGCAGGAGGAGATCTTCGGGCCGGTCGTTGCGGCCATTCCGTTCAAAGACGAGCACGACGCCGTGTTCCAGGGCAACGACACCATGTACGGTCTCGCCGCCGGCGTGTGGACGCGCGACGTCACCAAGGCCCACAAGGTCGCGCGCGCCCTCAAGGCGGGCACCGTCTGGGTGAACTGCTACAACCAGATGGAGCCGTCGTCGCCGTTCGGCGGCTACAAGCAGAGCGGCTTCGGCCGCGAGCTCGGCAAGCACTCGCTCGAGCTGTACACGCAGATCAAGCAGGTCTGGATGAAGCTGTGAAGGAAGGCGTCGTTCGCGCGCGCGGCCTCGACTTTCCGACGTTCGAGGAAGGAGAGGGGCCGCTCGCGCTCTGCCTCCACGGGTTTCCGGATCACAACCGCTCGTTCCGCCATCAGCTCCCGGCGCTCGCCGCGGCGGGCTTTCGCGCCGTCGCGCCCGCCATGCGCGGCTATGCCCCGAGCGCCATGCCAGCGGACGGCGCCTTCCAGACCGCGGCGCTCGCCGAGGACGCCGTCGCTCTGATCGAGGCCCTCGGCTACGACGATGCGATCGTGATCGGCCACGACTGGGGCGCGACCGCCGCCTACGGCGCGGCGCTCGCGGCGCCGCGCCGGGTGCGCCGGCTCGTCACCGCGGCGGTGCCGTACGGCGCGCAGGTCATGAGCGCCTTCGCTACGAACTACGATCAGCAGCGGCGCTCCTGGTACATGTTCTTCTTCCAGACGCCGTTCGCCGACGTGGCGCTCGCCAACGACGATTTCGCGTTCCTCGAGCGGTTGTGGCGCGACTGGTCGCCCGGATGGAAGTGGCCGGCGGAGGAGATGGCGCGGCTCAAGGAGACGTTTCGCCAGCCCGGGGTCGCGACCGCCGCGCTCGGCTACTACCGTGCCATGTTCGATCCGTCGCGCCAGGACGCGCGCTACGCTGCCTTGCAGAGCCGGATCATGCTCGAGCCGATCGACGTGCCGGGCATGATGCTGCACGGCGCCAACGACGGCTGCATGGGCACCGAGCTGCTTGCGGGCATGGAGGCGTTCTTTCCGCGCGGCCTGCGCATCGAGGTGGTGCCGGGCACCGGTCACTTCCTGCACCAGGAGGCGCCCGACACGGTGAACCGCCTGATCGTCGACTTCCTGCGCGGCTGACGCGCGCGTCGTCCTCAGGGGCGAGAGGCCGCGATCAGAAGCCGGTCCAGCTGGTCACGCGTCCGGCGCTGTCGAACGTGACGGTGCGGCCGGTTCCGTAATTCCAGATCTCCGCGCCCTGCACGCCGCGCCGGACCTCGTTCGGCGGTCCCAGCGCTTGGCGAACCGCTCCGGGGCCCGCGCCGATGCCGAGGCCGGCGACGGCAGAGACCGGCGTCGGCAGCACCGCGCGATACGCGTCCGCCTGGGCGGCCTGGCCGGCGAGCAGCTGCTCGATCGCGCCGAGGCGCTGCTCGAGCGCGCCCATGCGGTCGTCGAGCGTGGCCATGCCGCGACGCAGCTCCTCGATGTCGGCCATGGGCGTCGGCGGGGCGGCCGGGGTCGGGGCGGCCGCGGGCGTCGCCGTGAGGTTGGGGTCGACGACCAGGGTCAGCTGCGACGGATCATGCAAGGTCATCTCCGGCTTGCCCCGGTAGGCCGTGATGGTTCCGCTCACCTGCACGAGGCGGCCGCTGTAGCGGCTTTCGAGATCAGGCGGGAACTTGGCCCGGTCGCCGGCGAGGATGGTTGCCGTGAAGCCCGCGAAGTTCTGCTGGAAGGCGATCACGCTGGCGAGCGGCGAGTCGTGCATCGCCACGACGCGGCCCTCCACGGTGACCTCGCGCCCGACGAAATCATGGGCGCGGCCCGCCGGCACGGTCTCGGCACCGGCCCTGCCGGGCTGTCCCCAGAGTGCGAAGACGAGCAGCAGGACGAGTGCGGTGCGAGGACGCGGCATGCCGCATCCTCGCGTCTCGCCCCGAGAACTGTCAAGAAACGACGTGGACCCGGAGGACGACACATGACGGACCACTCGCAGACGCCGCCGCGCACGCCGGCGATGAAGACGCTGAAAGAGGTCGGCCGCTACGCGCTCGGGATCGGTTGGGGAGATGGGCACGAGAGTATTCTCCCGTATCGACACCTCCGTGCCCACTGCCCATGTGATGCCTGCCGAGCCGCCGCCGCGGGTCCCGCATCGGGCGCCGGCGGCCCTGCGCCGAGCGCCCCCGGTGCCGCCCCTGCGACGGAACGCGTGAATGCGCTCGAGCGCCTCGGCGACACCACACTGGTGTTCCGCTGGGCGGACGGTCACGAGAGCCTCTTCGTGGACGAGGAGCTGCGGGCCCTCTGCCGGTGCGCGTATTGCGCCGGCGAGCCGGAGTATCCGATCACCGGCGGTCGCTGAGTCAGCGCGGCTCGACCGACAAGGCGCGCAGCAACGGGCGCATTGCGAGCAGCGTCGCGTGGCGGCCTTCCCCGCCGGCCTCGAGGAGGCTCTTCGCCAGCTGTAGCGAGCAGCCGATAGCTTCCTCGATCAGCGACACGGCCGGCTCCTGGCGCGTCGCCGTCAGCGTCCGCAGCCGCATCTCGATGCCGACCATCTGGCGCGCCGCATCTTCACAGAACGCCTGCAGGTCATCCTCCACCCGATCCTTCATCCGTCCTCGCATCACGTCCCTCCCCGCTGTTTTCCACACCTGTGGATACACTTTGTCCGTTCGTACGGACAAGGGGTTGCGGAAACGATCCACCGGGGAGCCCACACGTCCGGAGCGCTGTGTTCGACGCTGCCGCGCGGTGTCCGTGCGGCGGCGTCGAGAGGGGTGAACATGGGTCAGCGCGCCGGTGGGGCGCCGGCGACCGAGTCATCGGGCGCCGCCGCGGTGACCTGCAACGTCACGCGGTAGCGCGGTTCTGCACCTTCGTGGAGGATCTGGGGAATGACGAGGACGCCGGCACCGTCGAGCGTGCGCAGCGACTTCGAGGCGCGGGCCAGCGCGTCGCGCACGGCCTCGGCAATCGTCGCATCGGACGCACCCACGAATTGCACCATCGCGGGGGCGCCATCGCTCTGCGTCGCGGCCTCCGCGTACTTCGTACGGATTCTGCCGGTGTAGCGCGGCGCTGGGACGAGCGTCTCGTTCATGGAGCTGATGGGGAGCCTTTGAGGGGGATTGCGACCACGACCCGCGGATCTCCCGAGTGCTGCATTGCTACGCACCACCAGACCCCGCTGCCGCTACCGCGCAGGCACAACTAGCTCCCCTCCATCCATGCTGTCAAGAAAAAATTGCACCGAATCGGAGCGGCGGTCAGCGTGCCTGCGCCACCTCGGCAAACGACGGCAGGGCCAGCCAGCGCGCGGTGTGGGATCGCCCAGGGGTACGGCTCAACTCCTCGGGCGTACCGACGGCCACGATTTCCCCTCCGGCAGCGCCGGCCTCCGGCCCGAGGTCGATCAGATGGTCGGCGGCGCGCAGCACGTCCAGGTTGTGCTCGACCACCACCAGCGTATTGCCCTGATCGACCAGGCGATGCAGGGCGCCGACGAGACGCTCGACGTCCGCGAAGTGCAGACCCGTCGTCGGCTCGTCGAGGACGAAGAGGGTGCGGCCGGGGCCGGTGCGCCCGAGCTCGGCGGCGAGCTTGATGCGCTGCGCTTCACCGCCGGAGAGCGTGTTGCTGGGCTGCCCGAGCGTCAGATAGCCGAGACCGATCTGGCGCAGCATCTCGAGCGGCCGCGCGATCGCCGGGATCGGCGCGAACAGCTCGTGTGCCTCGTCGACGGTCGCGTCGAGCACCTCGGCGATCGACTTGCCGGCGTAGGTGACCTGCAGGGTCTCGTCGGTGAAGCGGCGCCCGTCGCACGCGTCGCAGGCGACGGACGTCTCGGGCAGGAAGCTCATCTGCATGCGGATGCGGCCTTGCCCGGCACAGGTCTCGCAGCGTCCGCCCTGGACGTTGAACGAGAAGCGTCCCGGTGCGTAGCCGCGCGCCCTTGCCTCGACGGTGCGTGCGAAGAGCCGCCGGATCTCGTCCCAGAAGCCGACGTAGGACGCCGGGATCGAGCGTGGCGTGCGGCCGATCGGGCTCTGATCCACCTCGACCACGCGCTCGATCGCGTCGTGGCCGAGCAGACCGCCGTGCGTGCCCGGTCGCGGCGCGGCGAGGCCCTTGGCGCGGCGTAGGCCGTAGTAGAGCACCTCCCGCGCCAGCGTGCTCTTGCCGGAGCCGGAGACGCCCGTAATGCAGGTGAGCGCGCCGAGCGGAATGCTGACGGTGACGTCCTTGAGATTGTGCGCGGTTGCGTGCTCGATCGTGATGCGCGGCAGATCGGCGGTGGGCCGCGGCGGCCGGCGCGGTGTGCGCGGCGCAGCGAGGTAGCGGCCGGTGATCGACGCCGGATCCGCCGCCAGCGCCGCCGGCGAGCCGATCGTCACGAGGCGCCCGCCGTCGCGCCCGGCGCCCGGACCGAGATCGACCACCAGATCGGCGGCGGCGATCGTGTCCTCGTCGTGCTCGACGATGATTACCGTGTTCTGCCGCGCGGTCAGGGTGCGCAGCGTCTCGAGCAGGAGCGTATTGTCGCGCGGGTGGAGACCGATCGTCGGCTCGTCGAGGACGTAGCAGGCGCCGCGCAGATTCGAGCCGAGCTGCGCGGCCAGGCGGATGCGCTGCGCCTCGCCGCCCGACAACGTATCGGCGCTGCGATCGAGCGTGAGATAGCCGAGACCGACCGAGGAGAGGAAGCGCAGTCGTGGCCGCAGCTCGGCGACGATATCGCGCGCGACCTGCCAGTCGCGCTCGTCGAAGCGCCAGCTTTCGAGGTGGGCCGCCAGCTCGTCCACGGTGCAGGCGGTAAGGGCGGGCAGGGCGGCGTCGAGGACGCGCACGGCACGCGCCCGCGCGTTCAGGCGCGAGCCGGCACACGTCGGGCAGGGGCGGGCGGTCAAATAGGCCGCGAAGCCCTCCGCGACGAGCGCCTCGTCGCTCGTCGCGCCGTCCTGCTCCTCGCTCTCGCCGTAGAAGGCGTGGCGTTGCATCAGTGGCATCAGGCCCTCGACGGTCGTGTTGCCGTCGAGCACGAGGCGGCGCTGGCGGGCCGTGAGGCGCGCGAATGGCTTGTCGAGCGGCACCTTCGCGGCCTTCAGCTGGCGCAGCAGCTTCCGGCCCTCGCGCGCCAACCCGACCTCGTCGAGGGCGGCCAGCGCGCCGTCGCGCAGACTGCGCCTCGGGTCGGTCACCACGAGATCCGGGTCGAGCTCCGTGGTGATGCCGGTGCCGCGGCACGCGTCGCACGCCCCCTGTCGGCTGTTGAAGGAGAAGAGCCGCGGATCGAGGACGTCGTAGCCGAGCCCGCAGGGGGCGCAGAAGAGCCGCTCGCTGAAGACCTGCTCGCCGCGCTTGCCGAGCAGCACCAGGACGCCGCCGCCGAGGCGCAGGGCGTCGCCGATGCGCCGTGTGGTGCGCTCGGGGCCGTCGCCGGCGGAGAGCCGCCCGACGACGACGTCGACGTCGTGCTCGTGGTAGCGGTCGAGCTCCGGCAGCGGATCGAGCGCGGTGACGACGCCGTCGATGCGGGCATGCGTGTGGCGCAGCCGCCGCGCCGCGCGCAGCACGTCGCGGTGGAAGCCCTTGCGGCCGCGGACGACGGGCGCGAGCAACGTGACGTCGCCGTTGGCGAGGCTGGCGCGGACGCGCGTCACGATCTCGCTCCGTGGCAGGGGTTGGATGGGCCGTTCGCAGCGCACGCAGTGCTGCACCCCGACCTTGGCGTAGAGGAGCCGCAGGTAGTGGTAGATCTCCGTCACCGTGGCGACCGTCGACTTGCGACCGCCACGGCTCAGGCGCTGCTCGATCGCGACCGTCGGCGGGATGCCACTCACCAGATCGACGTCGGGGCGCGGCAGGATCTTCATGAACTGCCGCACGTAGGTGGAAAGGCTCTCGAGATAGCGCCGCTGGCCCTCGGCGAACACGATGTCGAAGGCGAGCGTCGACTTGCCGGAGCCGGAGAGGCCGGTGACGACGATCATGCGGTCGCGCGGCAGCTCGAGCGAGAGATCACGCAGGTTGTGCTCGCGCGCGCCGACGATGCGGATGACGTCGCGCTCGTCGCTCGGCGGACGCGCCGGCAGCGCGGTGACGGCCTCGACGGGCGGGCGCCGCGCCAGCACCGGCTTCAGGTAGCGTCCGGTGTGCGAGGCGGCGCAGGCGGCGATGTCCTCGGGCGTGCCGCAGGCGACGACGTAGCCGCCCTCGTCGCCGCCCTCCGGGCCGAGGTCGATCACCCAATCGGCACACTTCACGACCTCGAGATTGTGCTCGACCACGAGCAGCGAGTGGCCGCGTTCGACGAGCCTGCCGAAGGCGCTGATGAGCCGCTGGATGTCGTGCAGGTGCAGGCCGGTCGTCGGCTCGTCGAAGATGAAGAGCGTGTGCGCCTTGCCGTCTCGTCCGAGATACGCGGCGAGCTTGATGCGCTGCGACTCGCCGCCCGACAAGGTGCTGAGCGGCTGGCCGAGCCGGATGTACTCCATGCCGACGTCGATCAGCGGCTGCAGGGCGCGGCGGATCTCCTGGTCGTCGGCGAAGAACGTCATCGCCTCGGCGACCGTCATGGCGAGGATGTCGGCGATCGTCTTGCCGCGCAGGCGGACGTCGAGCACCTCGGGGAGGTAGCGCCGTCCCTGGCATGCCGGGCAGACGAGCAGCACGTCCGAGAGGAACTGCATCTCGACCTGCTCGAAGCCGTCGCCGCGGCAGGTCTCGCAGCGCCCGCCCTCGACGTTGAAGGAGAACGTCGCCGGCGAGAAGCCGCGGACGCGCGCGGCGTCGGTCGCCGCGAAGTGCCGGCGCACGGCGTCGAACATCTTCACGTAGGTGGCGGCGTTGGCGCGCGGCGTGGAGCCGATCGGCGCCTGATCGACGAAGATCACCTCGGCGATCTTCTCCGCGCCTTCGATGGCGTCGCAGGCGCCCGGCGGGGCGGTCGAGAGGCCACGACGACGCAGCAAGCCGCGATGCAGCACCTCCTCGATCAAGGTGCTCTTGCCCGATCCCGAGACGCCGGTGACGCAGACGAGGCGCGCAAGCGGAATGCGCACGTCGATGCCGCGCAGGTTGTTGGCGCGCGCGCCGCGGATGTGGAGCTCGAGCGTCGGCACCAGCGCACGCCGCCGGCCCGGGACCGGGATGCGCATCGCGCCCGTGAGATACCGGCCGGTGAGGGAGGCCTCGGACGCGGCCACGTCGGCGACGGTGCCCTGCGCGACCACCTGGCCGCCGTCCACGCCCGGACCCGGGCCCATGTCGATCACGTGGTCGGCGGCGGTGATGATTTCGGGGTCGTGCTCGACGACGACGACCGTGTTCCGGCGGGCGCAGAGGTTGCGCATGATGCGCACCAGCCGGGCGCTGTCGCGCGGGTGCAGGCCGATGGACGGCTCGTCGAGCACGTACAGGGTGTTCACCAGCGACGAGCCGACGGCGGTCGTCAAATCGACGCGCTCGATCTCGCCGCCGGAGAGCGTGCGTGATTGCCGATCGAGCGTGAGATACGCGAGACCGACTTCGACCAGGTAGCCGAGGCGGGCACGGATCTCGTCGAGGATCATCGCCGACGCCGGGTCGCGCGCGGCGTCGACGCCGAGTGCCGCGAAGAAGGCGCCGGCCTCGCCGATGCTCATCCTGTTCACCTCGGCGATGGAACGGCCGTCGAGGCGGAACGCGAGCGCCTCGGGCTTGAGGCGCGTGCCGTCGCAGACGCCGCACGTGCGATAGGTGCGGAAGCGGGACAGGAACACGCGCACGTGCATCTTGTAGGTCTTGCGCTCGAGCCAGCGGAACCAGCCGCGGATGCCGTAGAAGTCGTCGTCGCCCTCCTCGATCAGCCGGCGCTGCTCGGGCTCGAGCGAGGCGACGGGGACGTCGATCGGGATCTTGCGCTTGCGGCAGAACGCGAGGAGACCGCGGCGCTCGTCGGCGGTGGAGGGCGTCGTCCACGGCTTCACCGCGCCGTCGGCGAGCGAGCGGGAGACGTCCGGGATGACGAGGTCGAGGTCGAGATCGATCACCCGTCCGAAGCCGCGGCAGGTCTCGCAGGCGCCGAGCGGGCTGTTGAACGAGAAGAGATTGGCGACGCCGTCGCGGTAGGTGAGGCCGCACGGCGCGCACTCGAGCGCGGTGCTGTAGCTGCGGCGCTCGCCGCCCGGCACCAGGACGGTCGCGCGTCCCTTGCCGTAGTGCAGCGCCTGCTCCAGCGAGCCGACGAGGCGGGCGCGGACCTCACGCTTCAGCATCAACCGGTCGACGACGATCAGCAGCGCCGCGCCGGGCTCGGGGGTCGCCTCCTCGACCGGCAGGACCGCATCGTCGACGACGGCGCGGACGAAGCCCTCGCGCAGGAGCCCCGTCGCCACCTCGGCCCAGGCCAGGGCCGGTGCCGTGAAGGGGAACGCGACGTGGACGCCGGTGCCGCTCCAGTCGTCGAGCAGCTCGGCGGCGATTGCCGGCGCAGTGCTGCGATGCACCGGCTGGCCGCAATGCTGGCAGTGCAGCACCCCGATGTTGGCGAACAGCAGCTTCAGATGATCGTGCAGCTCGGTCATCGTGCCCACGGTCGAGCGCGACGTCGTCACCGGCCGGCGCTGATCGATCGCGACCGCGGGCGGAATACCGCTGATGCGCTCGACGTCCGGCTTCTCCATCCGCTCCAGGAACTGTCGCGTGTAGGTCGAGAAGCTCTCGACGTAGCGGCGCTGTCCCTCGGCGTAGAGGATGTCGAAGGCGAGCGTGGACTTGCCCGAGCCGCTCACGCCGGTCACCACGGTGAGCCGGTGCAGCGGCACGTCGACGTCGATGCCCTTCAGGTTGTGCTGACGCGCGCCGCGGATCTCGATATGGTCGCTGGCCATGTACCTGGTTGAATCGCGTGTGGGACGAAACGTCCCACTATAGTCGGATTCCCGGACAAGTGCATCCGTGGGGCGCGAGAAACCGGACGACGCCGCGATCACGTCGATTGCCGGCTTCCCGGCGCGGCTGATCCGCGAGCGTTTCGGCGGCACGACCCTGGAGTGCTACGCCGTCGCCGACCTCGAGGCCCTGGTCGATCGCGGCGCACTGCTCCGCGGCGAGGCGGAGCCGCCGTACTGGGCGTATCTGTGGAGCGGCGCGCGCGGTCTTGCCCACTACCTGACGCGCTGGACGGCTCTCCGCGGCCGGCGCGTGCTCGAGATCGGCTGCGGGCTGGGTCTCCCGGGTATCGTCGCCGCCGCCGCGGGCGCCGAGGTGACGTTCGTCGACGGCGCGCGCCCGGCCCTCGCGTTCGTGCGCGCCACGCTGCGCGCCAACGGCCTCCGCGCCGCGTTGGTCTGCGCCGACTACCGGACGCTGTCGCCCGCCGCCCGCTTCGACGTCGTTCTGGCCGCGGAGGTCGCCTACGAGCCGGAGCGCTTCGACGATCTGGCCGCGACCCTCGCGCGCCATCTTGCGCCGGCGGGAACGGTCCTCGTCGCCGACGGCTTCCGCACCGACACGCGCCCGCTCTACCGGGCGCTCGCCGCGCACGGCTTCGCCACCCGTGCAGTGGAGCTGCAGATGATGGAGGAGGGCCGTCCGGCCCGGATACGGCTCACCGAGGGGCGTCTGCTCGCGGAGCCCCGGGAGCCTCGACGGCGAACGTGACGAGCGGCTCCGGCAGCCCCTTCACCGCGACCGCCGGCATCGCCCGGGTGACGACGCGCGGGTCGAGGTGATCGCGCACCGCGGCGGTGACCAGGATGTCGACGTCGTGCACGCGGGTCAGGCCCTGCACGCGCGAGGCGACGTTCACCGTGCTGCCGATGACGCCGTACTCGACCAGCTCGGTGCTGCCCATCACGCCCGCGACGACCGGTCCGTGATGTACGCCGATACCCATGGCGAGCCGGGGCCGCTCCGGCGGGCGTTGCGCGTTCAGCTCTGCCAGCGCGGCCTGCATCGCGAACGCGGCGCGCACCGCGTCGCTCGTCTGCCAGGGATTCGAGTTGAGGGCGCCGAAGAGCACCAGGATGCCGTCGCCGATGAATTTCGAGACGTGGCCGCCGTGGGCGGCAATGACGTGGCTCATACGCTCGAAGTAGTCGTTCAGCATGCCGACGAGCACGGCGGGATCGAGACGCTCGCCGAGCGCGGTGAACCCCTTCAGGTCGGCGAAGAGCACCGTCACGTCCTTCTTCTCCGGGTGCGCCGACACGCCCTCGGCGATGATGTGCTCGACGACCTGGGCTGGTGCGAAGCGGGAGAACGCCTGCTGCAGGGCCTCGAGCTCCTGCGATGCCATGTGCAGCCGCTGCTCGAGCTGCGCGACCGACCGACGCCCGCGCCACGCGACGGCGAGCAAGGCGGCCACGAGCACCTCGACCAGCACCCACGCCATCAGCAGACGTCGAGCAGGGTGCTGAGCCGGCAGACCGCGTTTGCCAGCGCTACGATGCCGACCAGCTCGAGCAGCTCCGCCGGCTTCATGCCGGCGGTGACCTCGCGGGTCCGCCGCTGGATCTCGGCATACTGGTAGCGCACCGTGTCGCGCGCGAACGGTACCAGCACCGCCTCGCGCGAGTCGAGTTGCGGTGATCCGAGGTGGAGGAGGACGTCGTCGATCGTTTCCGCGCTGACGCCCTCCGCGAGAAGAGCGGCGCGCGCCTCGGATTCCGTCGCCGCGCAGCGCAGCGCCTTGGCGATCACGGCGAAGAGCATCATCTTGGTGCGCCGCGGCAGAATGTCGGAGGCGAGCGCCTCGTCGAGGACGTGGCGGAGTGGCGTGGCGCTCGGCGAATCGCCGAGCGCCGCCACGAGACGGGCGCCGAAGCCCGCGTTGGGAATGGCGAGGGGAGCCGCGTGTGGCCGCTCACGACGCAGTCGCCAGGCCAGGAGCGGTCGGAGCACGCGGAACAGCCGCCACCCGACCAGGGTCTCGAGGTCGGTGGCCGGCGGCAGGGAGAGGAGTGTGGAGGCCCGGTTCGAGAAGCTGGCGGACGCGACCGCGAAGGCGATCTCGGCGGCGGCCGGCCCGTCGAGGCCGACGCGTTGCAGTGTCGCGTAGTCGGGCGTGCCCGGCCGCGGGTCGGCGCGCGAGAGCTTGCGCGCGAAGTCGAGCGCGGTACGCGTCGACGGCGGAAGCTCGGCCGTCGAGACGTCGCGCTCGAGGCGCGCCAGGGTCGCCTCATCGTAGCCGTGAATCCGCATCAAGGAACGTTGGACCCCGTAGCAATAGCGGCAGGAGTTGTCCTGGCTGACCACGAGGATGATCAGGTCCCACAGCTCCGGAGGGGCATAGGCCCACGGTTTCCCCGGGAAGAGGGTGAATCCCCGGACGAGCCACGGGCAGGGCGCGAGACGGTCCAGCCAATTGGGGACGACGCCGAGGGCGCGGCGAACCGACGCCACCATCTCCGCCGGGGGCGTCGCCGCCGGGACCAGACAATCGCTCCACGGAAGCGCGAGAATGGCGCTGCTCACGCGCCCGCTCTACCGCCCGGCGAGAGCGTCCGCCAGGGTTGGCGTGGACGGGACGCAAGGTTCCCGGATGGGTCCGGCGGTGATCCGTATTGGCGCAGAACGTGCCACTATCGGATTCCTAAACTGTTTCATAGCGCATTGGCCCTGGATTCTGCGCTAGGGAAACGGCTCTCGCGGCACAACGAATACTTGACCGAAGCTCGACAGCTGTGAGACCGTCTTCGTCCCGCGTGACGTCGCGGGAGAGTTCCTTCTCGATCAGAGAATCGGACCGATGTACCTCCACCGTCGACCCTCCCCGGCGCACCGCGCTTCGGTCGTGCTCGCGTTCCTCGCGTGCGTCCTGGTGGGGTGGATCGATGCGCCAGCCCGGGCCGCGGTCATCAACGTGCCCGCGGATCAGCCGTCGATCCAGGCGGCCGTCGATGCCGCCGCCCCCGGCGACACGATCTCGGTCGCGGCCGGCGAGTACCACGAAGAGGTCCGCGTCCGTGATGACAAGAACGGCCTGACGATCGAGTCCGCCGATCCGGACGATCCTTTCACCCTCGTCGGCTCTCCCGGCGTGAGCGACGACGGCATCCGCCTCGACCGCGTCGACGGCGCCACGCTGCGCAACTTCACGATCCGCAGCGCTTACGACGGCATCCGCCTCGTCAACGCGACGAACAGCGTCCTCTCGGGCCTCAGCTTGCAGAACGACGCGCTGCACATCCGCGTCAGCCGTGGCAGCAACAACACCATCATTCAGTGCACGCTTCTCGGATCGGTGGGCGACCGCGGCGTCGAGCAATCGATCCTGGTCGACCATTCCCCAGGCGCGCTGCTGTCCGACAACGTCATCGACGGCGCCAAGCGCGAGGGCATTCGCGTCGTCAACTCCCCGTGCGTCCGACTGGTGAACAACCACGTCACGAACAGCCGCGGCAGCGACGGTATCCGTGTGCTGTCGTCGCCCGGGGCCATCATCGAAGGGTGTACGTCCTCGGGCAACGCGCCGAACGGCGTCTACGTCAGCAACTCGCCCTCGCTCGTGCTGGTCAACAACACCGTGACACGCAATCCCGGTGTCGGTATCCGGCTCGACAAGTCGCAGCCGATCGCGTCGATCGCCGACGTGGTCGCGAACGGCAACATCGCGAGCGACAATGACGGGACGGACATCAAGGTCCGTCCGGACTTCACCAACCGACTGCCGGTCGCGTGCGGCGGGTCCTTGCCGGCGCCGACGCCGCGACCGACGCACACGGAGCCGGCGGCCGAGCCCACGCCCGAGCCGTCGCCCGTGGTCGCCGCCTGGCGATTGTACCTGCGCATCGCGGAGATCGATGGCAGCGCTGTCAGCGTCGACGTTCCGAAGCGCTCGAGCGACGAGCCGATCGGCGCCTTCATCCACCCGCAGATGCTGCCCGCGTTCAAGAGCGGCGTGCGCGTCACGGGATCGAAGCTCGCGACGCTCGGGGACACCGCGCAGTCGCTGACGATCGCCGCCGACGCGTACATGCGGCTCAACCCAGGCGACTACCCGACCTATGCCGGCGTCACTGCGATCTTCTGGGCGATGCGCGTCGATGTCGAGGGTCCGATCCCGACGGCCGAGCTGCCGACGCCGACTCCGGTCCGGACGATCACGCCGACGCCACACCCGACCGTCACGGCCGTCCCGCCGACGCCCAGTACCCTGACCAGCACGCAGTGGCATCTGTACGTTCGCATGCTGAGCGGGGCCGGAAACGAGAACGCCGTCGACGTGCCGCAGCGCTCCACCGACCTCCCGGTCGTCGCGACGATCCGCACCGACGATCTGCCCGACTTCCCGCCCGGCGTGCACGTCAGCGGGCAGCAGCTCGAGTCGATCGGCGAAACGCTGCAGATCCTGACGGCAGCGGCCGACGGCTACATGCGCGGCCACCCCGACGACTTCCCGGACTTCGCCAGCGTCGTCGCGATCGTCTGGGCGGCGCGGATCGACGGGCCGGTGCCGCCGCAGCCGACGCCCACGGCCACCGTGACGCCGATTCCCATTCCGACGCCGAAGGCACTCGAGCAGTGGGCGCTCTACGTGCGCATCGTCACGACCGCCGGCAACCCGCTCAGCGTCAGCGTGCCGCTCGCCTCGATCGACCCACCGGTGATCGCGGCCGTGCTCGCGTCGGAGCTGCCGCAGTTTCCGATCGGCGTGCACGTGACCACCGCGCAGGTCGCGGCGCTCGGAGGCGATACGCTCGACGTGCTGCGCGCCGCAGCCGACGCGTACATGCGGGCGCACCCTGCCGACTATCCCAACGTCGACACGCTCGTGGATCTCGTCTGGGCGGCGCGCCTTGGCGATGCCGGCCCGATCGTGCCGACGCCCACGGTTACCCCGGCCCCCACGGCCGTCGCGTCGCCCGCGACGCTCACCCAGTGGGAGTTCTACGTGCGCATCGCCACCACCACGGGGGGCGCCACCAGCGTCGACGTGCCGCAGCGGGCGACTGATGCGCTCGTGCTCGCCTCGATCCCCTCGGAGCAGGTGTCCGAGTTCACGTCCGGGGTGCACGTCACGAACGCGCAGATCGCCGCACTCGGTGGCAACACGCTGCAGATCCTCACGGATTCCGCCGACGCGTATATACGTGCGCACTCCTCCGACTATCCGACGTTCGACAGCATCATCGCGCTCGTCTGGGCGGCACGCTTCGACGGCACGATCCAGCTCCCGACGCCGACGCGCACGGCCACGCCCAAGCCCACGCCGACGCCGATCATCGGACCCACCCCGCACGGCGGCCTGACGCCGGCGCAGTGGCAAACCTACGTGCACATCACGACCACGATCGGCGGCGACGCGCGCGTGAACGTTCCGGCAAAGTCGACCGACGATCCGCTCGCGGTGTCGATCGGATCCGATGACCTCTCGGCCTTCCCGCTCGGCGTGCGGAAGACCGACACCCAGATCGCGGGGGTGGGCGGCGACACGCTCGACCGCCTGGTGGCCGCCTCGACCGCCTACATCGGCTCCCATCCCGGCGACTATCCGCAGTTCGACAGCGTCGTCGGCCTCGAGTGGGCCATCCGCGTCGGCCCGTAGCCGCGCGCGCTCAGACGAGGTAGCTGGCCAGGACCTGCTTCAGCTGGTCGACGTCGACCGGCAGGCGCAGGCACCGCACGCCGTCCATCCCGGAGAGGATCCACTTCATGCGCTCGGTTTCCGATTCGCTGAGCAGCACGAAGGGAATCGTGCGGCCGTGCTGGCGCGCGTTGCAGAGCACCGTGAGGCCGCACATGCCGGGCAGCAGAACCTCGCTCAGGACGAGGTCGTAGGCCTCGCGCTCGAGGGCGCCGATCGCCTCCTCGCCGGTGCCCACCAGGTCAGTGGTGTAGCCGCAGCGGCAGAGGATACGGCTGATCGTGCGACGAAAGTTTTCGTTCGTGGCGACCAGCAGGATCCGGCGCGTCGCGTCCGAGCTACAGCCCATCAAGACAAATCCTGGGAGCAGAAAACGTGCCATTGCAAGCCGGGGGCAGGGGTCCGGCAAGGTGCCGGAAGACCGGAGCTACCGGGCCGCGTGTACGGCCGGATTCGACGGCACTATGGCAAAACATGACAGGTCCCCTACTCGAGGTGGTATTTTTCGAGCTTGCGGTAGAGGCGCTGGCGGTCGATTCCGAGTATCCGGGCCGCCTGGTTCTTGTTGCCGCCGCTCTTGCGCAGGGCGGCGAGGATGAGGGCGCGCTCGGTCGCCTCGAGCGAGGGCACGTCGTCGCCGAACGGCAGCGGCGCGGTCGGGTCGGTGGCGGCCCGGAGATGGCCGGGCAGGGCATCGCGATCGATCGTGTCGCCGCTGCCGAGCGCGAAGCAGCGCTCGATGACGTTCTGCAGCTCACGCACGTTGCCCGGCCAGTCGTAGCGCACGAGCTCCTCGAGCGCGTCGGAGGTGAGGCGCTTCGGCGCGACGCGGAACGTATCGCTGTAGCGGCGGATGTACTCGTCGGCGAGGAGCGGAATGTCGTCGCGCCGCTCGCGCAGTGCCGGGAGCATGATCGGCACGACGTTCAGACGGTAGTAGAGATCGGAGCGGAAGCGGCCTTCGCGCACCTCGGCCTCGAGATCGCGGTTGGTGGCGGCGATCACCCGGACGTCCACCTTGACGGCGCGACTCGAGCCGAGCGGCACCACCTCGCGTTCCTGGATGGCACGCAGGAACTTGACCTGCAGCGAGCCCGGGATGTCGGCGATCTCGTCCAGGAAGAGCGTCCCGGCGTCGGCGGCGTGGAACATGCCTTCGTTGTCGGCGACGGCGCCGGTGAACGCGCCGCGACGGTGGCCGAAGAGCTGGCTGTCGAGCAACGTGTCCGAGACCGCGCCGCAGTTCATCGCGATGAACGGCCGCTGCGCGCGTGGACCGCGCTGGTGCACCGTGCGCGCAACCAGCTCCTTGCCGGTGCCGCTTTCGCCGGTGATGAGGATGGTGCTGGCGTTGCGCGCCACGGCCTCGATCGTCCGGTAGAGATCGATCATGGGCGCGCTGCCGCCGATCAGCTCGCCGAAGCCCTGCGTGCGTGACACCTCCGCCCGCAGGCGCGCGTTCTCGCGCTCGAGATCGCCCACCCGCAAGACGTTGTCGATCGTCATGAGCAGCTCGTCCGGGTTGCACGGCTTCACGAGGTAGTCGAAGGCGCCGAGCTTCATCGCCTCGACCGCCGCCTGCGTCGAGCCGTGCCCCGTGAGCACGATCGCCGGCGGCGAGATGAGCCGCCGCTCGCCGACGTTGCCTTCCGGTTGCAAGCGACGCAGCAGCTGCATGCCGTCCATCACCGGCATGTTGAGGTCGGTGATCATCGCCTGGAAGCGATCGGCGGCGAGATGGGTCAGCGCCTCCTGGCCGTTGGTGGCGACGGCGACCGTGTATCCGCGCCGGGTGAGGATGCGCGCCAGCGAACGCGCCATGTTCGGCTCGTCCTCGACCAGCAGGATGCGGACGTCGCGACCCGCCCCCGTCGACTCGGCGGTCACCGGGCGGACGCCTCGACGCCGTCCCAGCCACAGGGGAGATCGATGGTGAAGGTCGTGCCGACGTTGGGCGTGCTCTCGGCGCGGATCTCACCACCGTACCGCTGCACCACCGAGTGCACCACCGAGAGCCCGAGGCCCGTGCCCTGTCCCGGCGACTTGGTGGTGAAGAAGGGATTGAAGATGTCCTTCAGCTGATGCTCGGGAATGCCGATGCCGCTGTCGCTGAACTCGAGCCGCATCCGGTTGCCGTCGATGAGCATGGTGCGGATGCGGAGCTGGCCGCCGTGCGGCATCGCCTGCACCGCGTTCGTGATCAGGTTCAGGAAGATCTGCCGCAGCGCGTTCTGGTTGGCGGAGCAGACACCGGTGGCGTCGAGCCTGGTCTCGACGCGCACGTCGCCGCTCTGCAGATATTTCTGCATCAGCGTGAGCGTCTTGCGCAGTAGATCATTGACGTCGACGGGCTCGACGTCGGAGCTCGACTCGCGCGAGAACTCGAGCAGGTTGTTGATGATCGCCTGCACCCGGTCCATTTCCTCGCTCGCGATCTTGAGGTCCTCGCGCACGTCGGGATTGGAGCCGTCGACGATCTCCGCCAGATCGTACAGGGCGTTCATGATGATGCCGAGCGGATTGCGGATCTCGTGCGCGATGCCGGCCGCGAGCTGGCCGATCGCCGCCATCTTCTCCGACTGGATGAGCTGATCCTCGAGGCGCTTGCGATCGGAGATGTCGACGCAGATCTGCTGGATGAAACGTTGGTCGGCGTACTCGATCACGCCCGAGTTGATGAAGATGGGTACGACGGCGCCGTCGTGCGCGCGTAGGTGGAGGTCGTCGCGGCTGGCGTTGCCGTGGCGGCGCGTGTCCTCCCAGAGCCGCATCGCCGCCTCGCGCTCGCCCGCGGGGTGCAGATCCCAGCTGCGCATGCTGCGCAGCTGCTCGGACGAGAGGCCGAGCGACTTCTCGCCGACGACGTTCGCCGACTGGATCGTGGCGTCGTCCCAGCCGATCCTGAAGATCGCCGCCGGTGCGTTGTCGATCGAGCGGCGGTAGGTCGCCTCCTGCTCGCGCAGCTGCTCCTCGCGCGCCTCGACGAAGAAATCGGTGATGTGCAGGATGCGCTCGTCGCACTCCTGGTCGAACAGCGCCAGGAGCTCGGCGCGGTGGGCGCGGTCGTGGGCGTAGCAGCGGCGCAGATGCGCGGCGAAGAGCTGAAAGATCTTGATCTGCCCAGAGAGGAAGCGTGAGGCGGGGAACTTCGAGATGAAGCCGCGGCGCGCGTGGCTGCGGAGGAAGACATACGTGTCGCTGTCCTCGGGGTCGGCGATGTGGCGGATCCAGCGCTGTAGCGCCTCATCGATGTCGGCGGAGAGGCCGAACCACTGGCTCTCCGGGATGCGGAAGGCGCGGCCCACGTACCCGACCCAGGTGCCGACGACCTCGGCCAGCCCGTCCGTGAGGGCCTGGGCCAGCTCGTCGCGCAGGGGGCTGCGGACCCGGGGGTAGCGCAGGAGCACGCACCCTCGCATGTACTGTTCGATGCGTCTCAGGTGATCGGCGAGGTCTTCATCCTGGCCGTTCTCGAACGTCATGACGGGGTGTCCACGTGCGCCAAGTCTTCATATCAATTGAAAAAACCCGTTGCCAGCGGAAGATCTTGAAGGTGCGCGTACGCCCCTGGTGCGTGGTCGTGGAACGAGGCGTGCGTTCCGCTGCGCGCTTCTCTATGGTGCGAGCCACGATCGCTACTTACGAGCGCAACCTCTCGACCATGGCGATGTTGAACCCACCGAACGTGCCAGCTCCCGCGCCGACGTCCGATCCGGACGTGCAGTTGATGCTGCGGTTCAGGGCAGGTGACGACGGGGCGTTCCGAGAGCTGTTCGAAAAGCATGGCAGGGCGATCGTGAATTTCGCGTACAACTTCGTGGGTAACAGGTCGCGCGCCGAGGAGCTGGCGCAGGACGTGTTCCTGCAGGTCTACCGCGCCGGGGCGCGCTACGAGCCGCAGGCGAAGTTCACGACCTGGCTCTATCGCATTGCCACCAACGCGTGTCTGAACGAGGTGCGCAAGCCGGAACGGCGCTACCACGTGCGACCGCTCGAGAACGAGAGCGAGGACGACCGCGAGCGCGCCGAGATCGGCTTCGCCGATCCGGACGCGCTGCAGGGCGACGTCGCCTTGGCGGGCCGCCAGCTCGAAGCTAGGATACGCGAGGTGCTCGGCACACTCCCGGAGAATCAACGCGCGGCGCTGGTGCTGAGCCGCATCGACGGGCTCTCGTATCGTGAGGTGGCCGAGACGCTCGAGTGCAGCGAGAGCGCGGTGAAGAGCCTCGTCTTTCGCGCCACCGCGGCGATGCGCAAGGGATTGGAGGAGTTCCTGTGAGCGCCGCGCCCTGCGTCGACTTCGCCGAGGAGCTGGTCGCCTATCTCGACGGCGAGCAGCCGGCGGCCGAGCACGCGCGCATCGAGGCGCACGTCGGGACCTGCCTCACCTGCCGGCGCGAGCTGGAGCGGCTGCGACGGGTGCGGACGTTGCTGGGGGCGTTGCCCGCGATGGAGCCCTCCGCGTCCTTCCACGATGGCCTGTGGCAACGGCTCGAGGCCGCGCCGCCCGTCGCGCGACGTCGCCGGCGCACGCTCGTGTGGGGCGCCCCCGCGCTCGCCGCCGCCGCGGCGTTGGCCCTGGTGTGGTACTCCGCCACGACGCGCGTCGCGACCGACGGTCGCGTGCCGGGCGGAACGGTCGCGGTCGCGCACCGCTCGGCGCCCGCCGAGAACGCGGCGAGCGAGTCGCGGGTGGCCACGCAGCACCACGAGGCTCCGGAGCCCGACGGAAAAGCCGACGTCGCGGTCGCCGGATCGGATCTCGACCAGTACCCGCCGGAGCTGATCGAGCACCCCGAGCTGTTCCTGCGGTATCCGGTCGTGAAGCGTCTGCAGCGCCTGCAGCACTTCGAAGAGGTGCGGCAGCACGGCGATGGCGAGCCGCTCGGCAGCACGGGCGCCAACGGATCCACCGGCGCCCTCGGATAGCAGGTGCGTTTCCTCGGGCTCGCGGTCGCCGTCGTGCTGGCCTCCCTGCTCGCGCCGCCGACCGCGACGCGCACGCGGGCCGAGGAGCTGCGCCTGGCGCAGCGCTGGGAGGACATGACGCCGCAGGAGCGGGACGAGGCGCGACGGAACTACGAGCGCTACCGGAACCTCTCCCCCGATCAGCAGCGCGCCGTCGAGCGCAACTACGATCGCTGGCAGCAGCTTCCGCCGCAGGAGAAGGATCGCATCCGCGGCAACTACCAGCGCTATCGCGAGATGTCGCCGGAGCAGCGCCAGGACTTCCAGCGCCGCTACCACGACTGGAAGAAGGGGAAGTGAGCGTGCGTGCGGCCATCCTGTGCGCCGGTCTCGCCGTCGCGCTGGTGGTGAGCGCAGCGTCGTCGGGCGGGGCGGATCCACTGCGTCATCACGGGCCGGTGCACGGTCGGACCCTCAATCGGGCCCTCCCGCCGGGTGCGCCCGCGATGAGGCATACCGGCGCCGCGGGCCCTGCGCCGCTCGGCGCCGCCGGACCGCCTCCCGTCGGTGCGGCGGGTCCGGCGCCATTCGGCGCGGCCGGTCCTCCGCCGCTCGGCGCCGCGGGACCGCCACCGCTGGGAGCCGGCGGCGCCCAGCCGCGCTTCGTCGAGCACGAGCCGCCGCACCAGGCGCCCACCACAGGCTGCGTCGGCGAGGGGTGCGCCGCGATCGTGCCCGACGCTCCCCCCGACGTCCCGATGGACGGGGCGAACGGCGCCTTCGACGGCATGCAGGACGGCGCGCCGGCCGAGTGACCACGGGTTCCGCCGAGGGCGGCGCCGCACTTGCTGTCTCGGCGTCACGTTGACACGCGCCCGGATCGCGACGGCGCTGTGGGACGAGGAGCGTAGCGGCGGCGCGCCCGACCCGCCACCGTTGCGCCCACTTCGTCCCTGCGGTTCAGGATGCGATCAGCTGTAACACTGCAGGAAGACGCGGAAGTCCGCGGCGCTCGCGGTGTGATTCCACGGAATGATCGTCCAGGTCGTTCCGTTGCGCGGGAAGAAGTAAAACGGGCCGTTGTCGGCGGCGTCGAACGGCGTGTGCCAGATCGCGCCGGCGCCCACGGCCTTCTTGCGGGCAGAGCAGGTCGTGTTGAGGACCGCAAAGGTGTTGGCCTGGTTGGTCCCGGGGAACTCCTCGGTGGCACAGTCGCTGAAGCCGGGGATGCCTTGCGGACCCTCGATTCCACCATGGCTCTCGCTGAGACGAGCACAAACACGATACGAATCTGATGCGTGCACTGCACCGCTACAGAGAATCGCTCACGTGTGTCTTCGTGAATCGGGACTCCGCCGTGTCGAAACGATGCGAGCCGGAGCTCCGCGTCGGAATGTGACGGTGCGTTCCCATCACGATGGGGGCGCGTGTCGTTTTGAGGCGTGGGAGCAGCGCGCGTGGGTTCGGCTACTCGTACCGCCGGTACGCGTTGGTGGAGGGCGCCGGCGCCGCTATAATCGATCGTCGTGGAGCGCCGACCGGGAACGTTTCGTCTTGCCGCCGAGGTGACGCCGCAGGGCGATCAGCCCGAGGCGATCCGCCAGCTCGCCGCCGGGCTGCGCGGCGGCTCGCCCGCGCAGACGCTTCTCGGCGTCACGGGGTCGGGCAAGACCTTCACCATGGCGCACGTCATCGCCGAGGTGAACCGGCCGACGCTCGTGATCGCGCCCAACAAGACGCTGGCGGCGCAGCTCTACCACGAGTTCGCGGCGCTCTTTCCGGACAACGCCGTGCGCTACTTCGTCAGCTACTACGATTACTACCAGCCCGAGGCGTACGTGCCGAGCACCGACACCTTCATCGAGAAGGACTCGTCGATCAACGACGAGATCGACAAGATGCGGCACTCCGCCACCAAGGCCCTGCTCGAGCGCACGGACACGCTCATCGTCGCCAGCGTCTCCTGCATCTACGGCCTCGGCTCCCCGACGGAATACTTCGAGAACCTCGTCTTCCTCGAGCGCGGCGTGGTCTCCGACCGCGACCAGTTGCTGCGCAAGCTGGTCGACATCCAGTACGAGCGCAACGACATCGACTTCCACCGTGGCACCTTTCGCGTGCGCGGCGACGTCGTGGAGATCTTCCCGGCCTACGAGGAGACACGGGCGCTGCGTGTCGAGTTCTTCGGCGATACGGTCGAGACGATCACCGAGATCGATCCGCTGCGCGGCAAGGCGCAGCGCGGCCTCGCGCGTGTCGCCATCTACCCGGCCAGCCACTACGTCACGAGCGAGCCGCGCCTGAAGGTGGCCGTCGAGGGCATCCGGGCCGAGCTGGAGCAGCGTCTGGCAGAGCTCCGTGCGGACAACAAGGTCCTGGAGAGCCAGCGCCTCGAGCAGCGCACGCTCTACGATCTCGAGATGCTGGAGGAGATGGGCTTCTGCCACGGCATCGAGAACTACTCCCGGCATCTCGACGGGCGTGCCCCCGGCGATCCCCCCGCTACCCTGATCAGCTACTTCCCGAAGGACTTCCTGCTGGTGATCGACGAGAGCCACGTCACCGTGCCGCAGATCGGCGGCATGTACCGCGGCGACCGCTCCCGCAAGGAGACCCTGGTCGAGTTCGGCTTCCGTCTCCCGTCGGCGCTCGACAACCGGCCGCTGAACTTCCAAGAGTTCGAGGCCACGGTCGGGCAGACGGTCTACGTCTCCGCGACCCCGGGCCCCTACGAGCTCGAGCGGTCCGGCGGCGTCATCGTCGAACAGCTCATCCGCCCGACCGGCCTCGTCGATCCGCAGATCGACGTGCGCCCGGCGCGGGATCAGGTGGACGATCTCCTCGAGGAGATCCGCGGTCGCATCGAGCAGGGCGACCGCGTTCTGGTGACCACACTCACCAAGAGGATGGCCGAGGATCTCACCGACTACTTCCAGGACGTCGGGCTGAAGGTCCGCTACATCCATTCCGACATCGAGACGATCGAGCGCGTCGAGATCATTCGCGATCTGCGCCGCGGCGTCTTCGACGTCCTGGTCGGCATAAATCTATTGAGAGAGGGGCTCGACATCCCGGAAGTATCGCTGGTCGCCATTCTCGATGCCGACAAAGAAGGCTACCTGCGCTCGGCGCGCTCGCTGATCCAGACGATCGGCCGCGCCGCCCGCAACGTGCGCGGCTCGGTGATCATGTACGCCGACAGGATCACCGACTCCATGCGGACGGCGATCGGCGAGACCAACCGCCGGCGTACGGTGCAGGAGCGCTACAACATCGAGCACGACATCACGCCGCAGACGATCCGCAAGGCGATCGGCAACTCGCTGGTCGCGATCGCCGAGGCCGACTACCTCGAGGTGCCCCTCGACGAGGACGAGAGCGGCGAGGACTGGCCCGACGCCGCCGACATTCCCGCGCTCGTCGATCGTCTGCGCAAGGAGATGCGCCAGGCCTCGTCGACCCTCGACTTCGAGCGGGCAGCCGAGCTGCGCGATCGCATCGGCGCGCTCGAGCGCCACCGTCTCGGTCTCGCGACCGCGGCGGCCCGCTGACGGCCATGCCCGCGGACGACGCCTCGAACGGGGACGCGCCGGCGGCCGCGGCGGCCCCGGGCGCCGAAGCCGATCTCGACGCGCGCCTGGCCAGCCTGCCGGCGCGCCCCGGCGTCTACCTGCTGCGCGACGGCCACGACAAGGTCATCTACGTCGGCAAGGCCAAGAGCCTCCGCAGCCGCGTGCGCAGCTACTTCCGCGGCGGCGACGACCGCGCCCAGGTCCGCTTCCTGGTGAACCGGGTGGCCAGCTTCGAGACGCTGGTCACCAGCAACGAGAAGGAAGCGTTCATCCTCGAGAACAACCTGATCAAGCAGTACAAGCCGCGCTACAACATCCGTCTCAAGGACGACAAGAGCTACGTCAGCGTCAAGGTGGAGGACACCGCCGGCTGGCCGCGCCTCGTCGTCACCCGCAAGCTGGTGCGCGACGGCTCGCGCTATTTCGGGCCGTTCTCGTCGGCATGGTCGGTACGCGAGACGCTCGGCACCCTGCGCAAGATCTTCCCCCTGCGCAGCTGCAGCGACGCCGTGCTGCGCAACCGCTCGCGTCCGTGCATCGAGTACCAGATCAAGCGCTGCCCGGCGCCGTGCTGCCTCGAGGTCGATCAGGACGAGTACGCCCGCAACCTGGCGCAGACGCTCGAGCTGCTGGAGGGCAAGAACCGCGAGATCGTCCGCGCGCTCGAGGGCCGTATGCGTGCGGCGGCGGAGGCGGAGCGTTTCGAGGAGGCCGGCAAGCTGCGCGATCAGATCCGCGCCATCGAGACGACCGTCGAGCGCCAGCAGGCGGTTGCGCACTGGGGCATGGACCAGGACGCGTTCGGGCTCTACCGCGAGGGCGGCTTCGTCGAGGTGCAGGTGCTGCTGGTGCGCGCGGGCAAGCTCACCGGCAACCAGAACTACAGCTTCGAGGACTTCGAGCTGCCCGACGACGAGGTGCTGTCGGCGGTGCTGACGCAGTTCTACGACGGCGAGCGTCCGGTGCCCGACACCATCCTGGTGCCGATCCTGCTCGAAGACGCCGAGGTGCGCGCCGAGTATCTCGCCGAGCGCAAGGGCCGCCAGGTCGAGATTCTCTGCCCGCAGCGCGGCGCCAAGCTGCGCCTGGTCGAGATGGCGCGTGAGAACGCCGCGCACAGCTATGCCGAGCGGCGCGACGTCGGCAGCCGGCGCGAGCGCATGCTGGAGGAGCTGCAGACGCGGCTCCATCTACGCAACGCGCCGAAGCGCATCGAGTGTTTCGACATCTCCAACATCCAGGGCAATCTGTCGGTCGGCTCGATGGTCACGTTCGACGAGGGCGAGCCGTGCACGGCGCGCTACCGGCGTTACCGCATCCGCACCGTCGAGGGCGCCGACGACTTCGCGTCGATGTACGAGGTCCTGAGTCGACGCTACCGCCGCGCAGGCGAGGAGCGCGACTTCCCCGATCTGCTGGTCGTGGACGGCGGCAAAGGCCAGCTGAACGTCGCCGTCGAGGTGATGCGCGAGCTCGAGATCGACGGGGTCGACGTGATCTCACTCGCGAAGATGCACGTCGAGCAGGACGCGCGGGCGAGCGCGGTCGTACGCTCGGAGGAGCGCGTGTTCCTGCCGGGCCGGAAGAACCCGGTCGTCCTGCGCCGCAACTCGACCGCGCTCTTCCTCCTGCAGCGGGTGCGCGACGAGGCGCACCGCTTCGCGATCACGTATCACCGCGAGCTGCGGCGTCGCGACCGGCTGCACTCGCGGATCGAGGACATCGAGGGCGTCGGACCCGGCCGGCGGCGCGCGCTGCTGCGCCACTTCGGCAGCTTGAAGCGCCTGCGAGCGGCGTCCGTCGACGAGATCGCGGCGGTGCCCGGCATCTCGCTGCGCCTCGCGGCGGACATCCGCGCCCAGCTGACGACGCCGGACGACGAAGGATCGCCACCGGACCAGGCATCGCCGCCCGGCGATGGGTCGACGGGCGAAGGATCGCCGCCGGCCGGCGCCTAGCGACCCCGTCGCGAAGGATCCGCGCCCGGTCGTCCGCCCCCGACGCCGCGCGCCATCACCATCACCGGCGTCTCGCTCGCGCCACGAGGCGGCATGGCGAGGACGAGCGGACCGACGGCGTCGCGGGTGCTCCTGCCGCTCACGGTCGGCGTGCTCGTTGGCGGCGCCGCGGCCTCCGACGCGAGCGTATCCATGTGGCTCGGCCTCGCCGTCTCGGCCGTCGTGCTTGCCTCGGCGGCAGTGGCCGTACGGAGGTTCCGCGTGGCGCTGGTCGTCCTGCTCATCGGAATCGCCGCCGGCAGCGGCCGCGCGCTCGTGGTCGCGCGGCCGCTGCCGCCCGACCACGTCGCGCGTCAGGCGGGACGCCTGCCGGTCGCGATCCAGGGCACGATCGTCGCGAGCGACCGCGTCGAGACCGGGGTCCGCCTCGTCGTGCGGGTGACGCGTGTGCGATCCGCGGCGGGGCGGGGGCGGGCCGAGGGCGACGTCGGGGTCTCGATCGCGCATCCCACGCGCCCCTGGGATCCCGGGACGCGGGTGCGGATCGTCGGCCGCCTCCGCGCGCCCCGCGGCTTCGGAAATCCCGGCGGCTACGACGTGCGACGAGCGCTCGCGCGGCGCGGCATCTTCGTCACCGCGTTCCTGTGGGACGATCGTACCGTCGAAGCGCTCGCGCCGCCCGCGCGCGGTGTCCGTCTCGCGACGATGCGCGCGCTCGCGCGCGCCCGTCGTGTCCTCGGGGCGGCCATCGACGTCGCCGCGGCCGAGCCCGCGCGCGGGTTCCTCCATGCCGTGCTCCTCGGCGAAGACGGTGCGCTCGTCGACGAGTCGCGGCGGGTGCTGGCGCGGACTGGTCTCTCGCACGTCACGTCGGTCTCCGGCTTCCATCTCGCCGCGGTCGCCGCGGCGGCGGTCGTAGGGCTGCGCTGGCTCCTGCTGCGCTCCGAGCGGATCACGCTCGGCTGCTACGTTGCCAAGGTGGCCGCGCTCGCGGCCGTACCGGCGATCGCCGCATACGCGGCGCTCGCCGGCGGCTCCATTCCCGCGTCGCGCTCTCTCCTGATGTACGCGGTGCTGCTCGCGGCCCTGCTCGGCAACCGCCGTACCGACGGCCTGCGGAGCCTCGCCGCCGCGGCGCTCGCCCTGGCCCTGGTCGTGCCGGACGTTGCCGGCGACATCTCCTTCGAGCTGTCGTTCGCGTCGGTGGCGGCGCTCATCGTCGTGGCCGGCTTGCATGGTGCGCCCCAGTCCCGCGGCTGGCGTCGCGCTGCCGCCGTCGTCGCGGCATCGTTGCGCGTGTCGGCCGCGGCGACGGCCGCCACCGCGCCGCTCACCGCGTGGCACTTCCAGCAGGTCTCGCTCATCGCGCCGCTGGCGAACCTCGTGGCGCTGCCGCTTCTCGGCCCGGCGACGCTGCTGCCCGGCCTGGCGGCGCTGCCGCTCGTGCCGTTCGCGCCCGTGCCGGCGCACGCGCTTCTCCGCGCCGCCTCGACGGCGGCGTCGGCCGGTCTCCACCTCGCGGCGGCGCTCGCCGAGGTCCCGGGTGCCGCGCTCGAGACGCCGATGCCGAACGCGTTCGAGGTCGGCCTCGCATACGCGATCCTGCTCACCCCCGCGTGGTGGCGACGCCTCCCGCCCGCGCCGCGCCGGAGCGTCGCGGTCGTTCTCGCGCTCCTGGCGGCGACGGACGCCGCCTACTGGACCTGGGAACGGCTGGTCGACCCGCGCCTGCGGATCACGTTCCTCTCGGTCGGGCAGGGGGACGCGGCGGTCGTCGAGCTGCCGCGCGGCGGCGTCGTCGTGATCGATGGCGGCGGGCTGCCGGGCGGCTTCGACGTCGGCGAGCGCGTGCTGGCGCCCTTTCTCCACGCGCGCAAGGTCGTGCGTCTGCAGGCGCTCGCGCTGTCGCATCCGCAGCTCGATCACTACGGCGGGCTCGCATATCTCGCCGAGCACTTCGCGCCGCGCGAGTTCTGGTCGAACGGGGCCACCGCCCCGGCCGCGGGTTTCGTGCGCCTGGAACGCGCGCTCGATGCCGCGGGGACGCTCCGGGCGGCGTTGCGGCGAGGCATGACTGCGCTCGACCGTGACGGCGCGCGCATCGACGTGCTGCATCCGGCGGTGCCGTCTTCCGACGATCTGAACGACGGCTCGTTGGTGCTGCGCGTGTCCTACGGCGCGGCGCGTGTGCTCTTCACCGGCGACCTCGAGAGGTCGGGAGAGCTCGCGCTGCTGCGGGGACAGGGCGACGGGGCCGCGCGCAGCGTCGCGCTGAAGGTGCCGCATCACGGCAGCGCCACGTCGAGCTCGCCGGTGCTCCTCTCCGCCGTCGCGCCGCGCCTCGCGCTGATCTCGGCGGGCGCCGACAACCGCTTCGGCTTTCCGGCGCCGGCGGTGGTGGCGCGCCTGCAGGCGGCTGGAGCCGACGTGTGGCGGACGGACGAGGACGGCGCCGTGGAGCTCGTCTCCGACGGTGCGCGACTCGTCGTGCGTGCGCCCTGCGGGGTGCGGCCGCCGCGCGTCCTCGCGCTCGACGCGAGCGTCCACGAGACGCGATTTGAAATGCCGGCACCCCTTTGGTAGCTCTGTTCGATTCCGAAAGTCGCGGCATGAAGACCCTCGGGGGCGTCAAAGGATTCCACGACATCGTCCCACCGGAGAGCGAGCGGTTCACGGCCCTCGAGCAGCGTCTGCGCGACGTCCTGCGATCGTACAACTACGACGAGATCCGCGTTCCGGTGGCGGAGCGCACCGAGCTGTTCGCGCGCTCGCTCGGCGAGACGACGGACATCGTCGAGAAGGAGATGTACACCTTCGACGATCGTGACGGGACGTCGCTCACCCTGCGGCCGGAAGGCACGGCGTCGGTCGTGCGCGCCGCGATCGAGGCCGGGCTGGCGCAGCGTGAGCGCGTGGCGAAGCTGTACTACCTCGGGCCGATGTTCCGCCGTGAGCGGCCGCAACGCGGACGCTCACGGCAGTTCCATCAAGTGGGCGCGGAGCTGATCGGTCGCGACGATCCGACCGCTGACGCCGAGACGGTCACGTTGTTCGCCGATTGTCTCGCGGCGGCGGGTGTCCCGGCGTCGCGCATCGTGCTCAACTCCCTCGGCGATGCCGAGTGCCGCCCGTCCTATCGGGCGGCGCTCACCGCCTACGGCGAGGCGCACCTCGCCGAGCTGTGCGAGAACTGCCGGCAGCGGCTCACGCGCAACCCGCTCCGCCTCCTCGACTGCAAGGAAGAGGGATGCCGGCGCGCGATGGCCGGCGCGCCGCTCGTCACCGATCATCTGTGCGCCCCCTGCCGCACGCATTTCGACGCGGTGCAGGCGCTGCTGCGTGCTGCCGGCGTGACCTTCGACCTCAACCCGCGCCTCGTGCGCGGCCTCGACTACTACGTGCGCACCGCCTTCGAGGCGGTGGCCTCGAACCTCGGGGCGCAGAACGCCGTCGGGGGCGGGGGGCGCTACGACGGACTGGTGGAGGCGCTCGGCGGTCCCCCGCTCGCCGGCGTCGGCTTCGCCGTCGGCGTGGAGCGGCTGCTGCTCGCGGGCGACACGGGTGCGCCCGAGGTCCGCACCGACGCGTGCGTCATCCCGCTCAGCGACGCGGCGACCGCGCCGGCCTTCCAGCTGGCGCGACGCCTGCGGGCGACGGGCATGCGCTGCGAGCTCGAGCCCGCGGGCCGGAGCGTCAAGAGCGCGATGCGGCGCGCCGACAAGCTCGGGGCGCACTTCGCCGTCCTGCTCGGCGACGACGAGCTGCGCGCGGGGCGCGCCACCGTGCGCGACATGCGGCAGCAGCGCGATCATCGCTGCGTCCTCGCGCTCGACGCCGACGGCGGCGCGGCGCGCGCCGTACTTGCGGGGCTCGCGGTCGACGCGACCGCCGGCGCCACGAAAGGAGCGACGGGTGTCTGACAGCGTGGAGGCCCTGGGCGACTGGGCGCGCAGTGACTGGGCGGGAATTCTGCGGCCCTCCGACGTCGAGCGCGAGGTCACCGTGATGGGCTGGGTGCACGGCCGGCGCGATCACGGCGGCGTCATCTTCCTCGACGTGCGTGATCGCAGCGGTCTCGTGCAGGTCGTGCTCGATCCCGAGCGCTGCGCCGAGGCGCACGAGCGCGGCGCCGGCGTCCGTCTCGAGTACGTGGTCGCAGTGCGCGGCCGCGTCGTGCCGCGCTCCCCGGAGACCGTCAATCCCAACTTGCCGACGGGGGGAATCGAGATCGTCGCGCGCGAGCTGCGCCTGCTGAACGACGCGCGTCCGAGCCCGTTCCCCATCGAGGACGCCCTCGAGGCGGCCGAGAGCGTGCGGCTGCGCCATCGCTATCTCGATCTCCGCCGGCCTCGCATGTTCCAGAATCTCTGGCTGCGACACCGACTCGCCGTACGCGCACGCACGTACCTGAACGATGCCGGCTTCCTCGAGGTCGAGACCCCGGTGCTGACCCGCAGCACGCCCGAGGGCGCGCGCGACTATCTGGTGCCGAGCCGCGTCTACCCCGGGAGCTTCTACGCGCTGCCGCAGTCGCCGCAGCTCTTCAAGCAGCTGCTCATGGTCGCGGGCGTCGATCGCTACTACCAGATCGCGCGCTGCTTCCGTGACGAGGACTCGCGGGCCGACCGCCAGCCCGAGTTCACGCAGATCGACATCGAGATGTCGTTCATGCACCGCGACGCGATCATGGAGGTGATCGAGGGATTGACCCTCGTGCTGTTCGCGGAGGCCGGGTTGCCGGTGCCGCCGCGCCCGGTGCCGGTGCTGCCGCACCAGGAAGCGATGGCGCGCTTCGGGACCGACCGGCCCGACACGCGCTTCGCCCTCGAGCTCGTCGATTGCTCCGCGGTCTTCGCGGGCTCCGGCTTCAAGGTGTTCAAGGACGCGCTCGCGAAAGGCGGCATGGTGAAGGCGCTCGTCGTCCCCGACGGCACGGCGATGTCGCGCAAGGATCTCGACGATCTGACCGGCTTCGTCGCCACATACGGCGCCAAGGGCCTGGCCTGGATCCGCATCGGCGCAGAGGAATGGCAGTCGCCGATCGTCAAGTTCCTCTCCGACGAGGAACGCGCCAAGCTCACGACCACGGCGGGCCTCGTACCGGGGAACGTCATTCTCTTCGTGGCCGACCGTCCGCGCGTGGTGCACGACGCGCTCGCGAACCTGCGCCTGCGGCTCGGGGCGCAGCTCGGGCTCATCGACCCCGGGGCGCGGAGCTTGCTCTGGGTGGTGGACTTTCCGCTGCTCGAGTACGACGAGGAGGCGCGGCGCCACGTCGCCGTGCACCACCCGTTCACGGCGCCACACGACGCCGATCTGGGACGGCTCGAGAGTGAGCCGCTCGCCGTGCGCGCCCAGGCGTACGACCTCGTGCTGAACGGAACCGAGATCGGCGGCGGCAGCGTCCGTATCCATCAGCCGCGGGTGCAGGAGCGGGTCTTCGCCATGCTCGGGATCAGCCCGGAGGAGGCGCAGGCGAAATTCGGGTTCCTGCTCGAGGCGCTCGCCTCGGGCGCGCCGCCGCACGGCGGTTTCGCGTTCGGGTTCGATCGGCTGACGATGATCTTCGCCGGCGAGGAGTCGATCCGCGACGTGATCGCGTTCCCGAAGACGCAGAAAGCGTTCGATGTGATGACCGAGGCGCCGAGTGAGGTCGAGGCGCGCCAGCTGCGGGAGCTCGGGATCAAGCTCGACCGGTAGAGGAGGGGAAGTGATGCGCGCGCTACTGCTCACGACATTCGTGGTCCTCGCGGCCTGCAATCCGGCACCGAACAACGTCACCGTGCGCCGGCTGGCCGCGATCGCGCCGGGCTCGATCCGGCGGATCGCCGTGCTGCCATTCACCGAGGCCGCGTTGGAGAAGCATCCCGCCGTGCCGGGGCAGGAGCCGCTGCTCGAGCCGCCCGGCGATACCGTGACCCGTGTCATGACCGAGGCCATGCAGCGCTTCGGCGACTGGCAGATCACCGACCCGCTCGTCGTCGGCGAGGCCTTCAAGCGGCTCTACGGCGAGGTCCGCGCGCCGACGCACGATGAGGCACGCGCCATCGGCGCGCTCCTGGGCGTGGACGGGGTGGTGCGCGGGCAGGTCACGGCGTTCGACGAGCGCATCGGCAGCGAGTACGCCGCCGAGCAACCGGCGCGCGTCGACTTCGCGGCCGAGCTGATCCGCATGCCCGGCGCCGACGTCGTGTGGCAGGGGGAGTACTCCGAGCAGCAGCAGGCGCTGTCCGACAATTTCTGGAACCTCGGCGGCTTCCTGCACGCCGGCGCCAAGTGGGTGCGGGCGCGCGAGCTGGCGCAGCTCGGTGCCGGGCAGGTGGCGGGGCGGATGCACGAGACGGTGGTCGGCGGCGCCGCCGCCGACGTCGCGCCCGCGCGCTGAAACGCGGCGGGCGTGCGCGGGCCGAGGACGAGCCGCTCCGCGGTCTCGTTGCTAGGGCTGGAACGCCGCCGCGACCGCTGGGTGCACGATCGCGCCGGCGCTCACGTTGAGGCCGCGGCGCAGCGCCGCGTCGCCGCGGAGGGCATTGTGGAGGCCGCGGTCGGCGAGCATCAGCACGTAGGTGAGCGTTGCGTTGGTGAGCGCGTAGGTCGCGGTGTGGGGGACGGCGCCCGGCATGTTCGTCACGCAGTAGTGGACGACGCCCTCGTCGACGTAGATCGGATCGCGATGCGAGGTCGGGCGCGAGGTCTCGGAGCAGCCGCCTTGATCGATCGAGACGTCGACGAGCGCGGAGCCGGGGCGCATGCTGGCGACGAGCGCGCGCGACAGCAACTTCGGCGCTTTGGCCCCCGGGATCAGGACGGTGCCGATGACGAGATCGGCGCCGCGCACCTCCTCCTCGATGTTGGCGCGGTTCGACATCACCGTGGTCACGTGGCCGCCGAGGATGTCGTACACGTAGCGCAGCTTCGCCGGCTGGACGTCGAGGATGCTCACGTGCGCGCCGATGCCGACGGCCACCTGGCAGGCGCTCGTCCCGGCGATGCCCGCACCGAGGATGACGATCGTCGCGGGACGCACGCCCGCGACCCCGGAGAGCAGGATGCCGCGCCCGCCGTGCGTCGCCTGCAAGCACCACGCGCCGGCCTGTACGGCGAGACGCCCGGCGACCTCGCTCATCGGCGAGAGCAGCGGGAGAGCGCCGTCGTCGAGCTGGATCGTCTCGTACGCGAGCGCGTGCACGTGCCGCTCGACCAGCAGCCGGGTGAGCTCCTCGTTGGCCGCGAGGTGAAGATAGGTGAAGAGCACCAACTCGGGGCGGAGCTGATGGTACTCGGCCGCGATCGGCTCCTTGACCTTGACGACGAGCTCTGCCCGCCACGCCTCGTCCGTGTCGACGAGGCGTGCGCCTGCCGCGACGTAGGCCGCGTCGTCGATGCTGCTGCCGCGGCCGGCGCCACGCTCGACGATCACCTCGTGCTCGTGCGCGCGCAATGCAGCGACGCCGCTCGGGGTCAAGGCGACGCGATTTTCGTCGGCCTTGATCTCCTTGGGCACGCCGACGCGCATACTGTCATGGTACGCGTAAGCAGCGACTTTACAAAGGCGCAATGCCATATATAGGTGACGGTTCCCTGAGCGCATGGGCGAGATTCTCGACGGCAAGGTAGTCGCGGAGCGTGTGCGCGCCGAGGTCGGGCGGCGGGTGGCGGCGCTCGCCGAACGCGGCATCGTTCCCGGACTCGCGACCGTGCTCGTCGGCGACGATCCCGCATCGCGCGTCTACGTCGGCTCGAAGGAGAAGGGCTGCGCGGCGCTCGGCATGCGCTCGTTCGGTCACCGCGTGCCGGCCGATACCACGACGCCGCAGCTCCTCGCGCTCGTCCACGAGCTGAACGCGCGCACCGACGTGCACGGCATCCTCGTGCAGCTGCCGCTGCCGCCGGACGTCGACGAGGACGCCGTGGTGCAGGCGATCGATCCCGCGAAGGACGTCGATGGGTTGACCGTGGCCAGCCAGGGGCGCCTCCTCACGGGACGGCCGGGCTTGCGGCCGTGTACTCCGCTCGGCGTCATGCGCCTCATCGACGAGACCGGTATCGCGCTCCAGGGCGCGCGTGCCGTCGTGGTCGGACGCAGCAATCTGGTCGGCAAGCCGGTGGCGGTGATGCTGCTCGAGCGGCACGCGACCGTGACGCTCTGCCACTCGCGTACCCGCGATCTCGCCGCGGTCGTGCGCGAGGCCGACGTCGTCGTCGCCGCCGTCGGGCGCCCGGGGATGGTGCGCGGCGACTGGATTCGCGAAGGAGCACTGGTGATCGATGTCGGCATCAACCGCACGGCCGAAGGCAAGCTCGTCGGCGACGTCGCTTTCACGGAGGCGTTGCCGCGGGCCGCGTGGATCACGCCCGTCCCGGGTGGCGTCGGCCCGATGACGGTCGCGATGCTGCTGGCAAACACGGCGACCGCGGCGGCCGCCGGAGTCGCGGCATGAGCGAGACGGGCGCGCCGCGGCGCACGCCGCTGTACGAGGCGCACCGCGCGCTCGGCGCGCGGCTCGTCGAATTCGGCGGCTGGGAGATGCCGGTCTCGTATCGCGGCATCCTCGAGGAGCATCGTGCGGTGCGCACCGCCGCCGGGCTCTTCGACGTGAGCCACATGGGTGAGGTCGAGGTGCGCGGCCCGACGGCCGGAGCCGTCTGTCAGCGCCTCACGACCAACGACGTGCGGCGCCTCGCCGACGGGCAGGTGCAGTACACGATCCTCTGTCGCCCGGACGGCGGCGTCGTCGACGACGTCACGCTCTATCGCCACGACGCGGAACGCTTCTTCTTCTGCGTCAACGCCTCGAACGCCGCCAAGGACCTGGCGTGGATTCGCGAGCATGCCGACGCGGCGACGATCGTCGATCGCAGCGATGCGACCGCACTCCTCGCCCTGCAGGGCCCGCGCGCGGCCGCGATGCTCGCGCCCCTGACCGACCTTGCGCTCGACGGGCTGCGCGCGTGGCGTTTCGCCACCGGTACGGTGGCGGGGCGCGAGTCGCTGATCTCGCGGACCGGCTACACCGGTGAGGATGGCTTCGAGCTCTACCTGGCGTCGGACGATGCCGCGGGCCTGTGGGCCTCCCTGCTCGAGGCCGCGGGACGTGACGGGCTCGAGCCGATCGGCCTCGGCGCGCGCGACACGTTGCGGCTCGAGGCGGCGCTCGCGCTCTACGGCCACGAGCTCGACGACACGACGACGCCGCTCGCCGCCGGCCTGTCGCGTTTCGTCGTCCTCGACGGCGAGGACTTCATCGGGCGCGAGACGTTGCAGCGTGAGCGCACGGCGGGAAGCCCGCGCCGCCTCGTGGGGCTCGAGCTGCGCGCCCCGGGCATCGCGCGCCAGGGATACCCCGTGCTCGCCGACGGGGCGCACGCCGGCGTGGTGACCAGCGGGACGCAGTCACCGACGCTTGGCCGGGCCATTGCGCTGGCGTATGTCGACGCGGCGTACGCGGCGGTCGGCGCGAGCGTCGCCGTCGACATCCGCGGCCGTGCCGTGCCGGCGCAGGTCGTGCCGACGCCGTTCTACAAGCGTCCTCAGAGGAGGGGAACATGAACACACCGGCGAATCTACGCTATTCCGAAGAGCACGAGTGGGTCGCGGTCGAGGGCGCGGTCGCGACGGTCGGCATCACCGATTTCGCGCAGGAAGAGCTCGGCGACATCGTCTTCGTCGAGCTGCCGAACGTGGGCGCGGCCCTGCAGCGCAGCAAGACGCTCGGCGTCGTCGAGTCGGTCAAGGCGGTGAGCGACGTCTACGCGCCGGTCAGCGGGACGGTCACCGAGGTGAACGCCGCGCTCACCGAGCATCCCGAGGTGATCAACGAGGACTGCTACGGCAAGGGCTGGATGGTGAAGGTCACGCTCGCCGACGCGAACGAGGTGAGCGCCCTCATGACCGCCGAGCAATACGAGGCGTTCCTCGCCAAGGAGCGAGCGTAGCGCCGGATGCGCTTCACCCCGCACACCGACGCCGACGTGCAGGCGATGCTGGCCGCGATCGGCGCGTCGAGCATCGAGGATCTCTTTGCGCACATTCCGGCGCCGCTGCGCGAGCGCGCGGCGCTGCGCCTGCCGGCCGGTCTCGACGAGTCGGCGACGCGTGCCGAGCTCGCGGCGTTGGCGGCGACCAACGGACGCGACGACGGGCTCGTCTTCCTCGGTGCGGGCGCCTACCCGCACTTCATTCCCGCGGCGGTCGAGCAGCTTGCGGGACGCGCCGAGTTCGCAACCGCGTACACGCCGTACCAGCCCGAGGTGAGTCAGGGGACGCTGCAGGCGACCTTCGAGTTCCAGACCGCGGTTGCGGGGCTGCTCGGGATGGAGGTCGCGAACGCCGGCATGTACGACGGGGCCTCGGCGACCGCCGAAGCGGTGCTGATGACGCAGCGCTTGCGGCCGGGGCGTCCCGTCATCGCGATCTCGCGCGCGCTCCACCCGCACTACCGGCAGGTCGTCGCGACGTATCTCGAGGGCCTGCCCGACGCGGAGCTGGTCGAGGTGCCCTATCGCGCCGACGGGACGACCGAGCTGCCGTCGGAGTCGCTGCTGGCTCGCGCCTCGTGTCTCGTGCTCGGCTACCCGAACGTCTTCGGCGCCGTCGAGGATCTCGCATCGGCCGCGCAGGCGGTGCACGCCGCGGGTGCGTTGCTGGTGAGCGCCACGGCGGAGACGCTCGCATTGGCGCTCGTGCGCAGCCCGGGAGGCGCCGACGTCGACATCGCCGTCGGCGAGGCGCAGAGCCTCGGCCTGCCGCTGACCTATGGCGGTCCGGGGCTCGGCGTCTTCGCCAGCCGGCAGAGCTTCATCCGCAACCTGCCCGGGCGGCTCGTCGGCGAGACCGTCGACGCCACTGGCCGCCGTGGCTATGTGCTCACGCTCGCGACGCGCGAGCAGCACATCCGTCGCGAGCGCGCGACCTCGAACATCTGCACCAACCACGCGCTGTGCGCGCTGCAGACCACGGTCTACCTCTCGCTGCTCGGGCGCCACGGCTTGCGGGCGCTCGCCGAGCGCAACCTGCGCGGCGCCCACGAGCTGGCGCGCCAGCTCGCGCCGCTCGGACGGGTGCGCTTTGCCGCGCCCTTCTTCAACGAGTTCGTGTTCGAGCTGCCCGATGCGCGCCGCCGCTGGGAGGCGGCGCTGGCGCGCGACGTGGTCGCCGGCATGCCGCTCGGCGAGTGGTACCCGGAGCTGGAGGACTGCCTGCTCCTCTGCGCGACCGAGATGCACGATCCGACGACCTACGCGCGGCTCGCCTCGGTGCTCGGGGGTACGGCATGAGCGATCGTCCGCACGCGCTGCTGCGGCCCGGGTTGTTGCCCGAGCCCTTGATCTTCGAGCGCGGCGCCGCGGGGCGCGCCGGGGCGATGGTCGATCCCGCGGCCGCCGGCGGTCCGGCCTCGACCGACGTGCTACCGCCGGCACTGCGGCGCGAGGACGACCTCCAGGGTCTCCCGGAGGTGAGCGAGCTCGAGGTGGTGCGCCACTTCACCCGCCTCTCGCAGTGGAACCTGAGCGCCGCGACCACGCTCTATCCGCTCGGCTCGTGCACCATGAAGTACAATCCGCTGATGAACGAGGCCGTGGCGCGGCTCGCCGGCTTCGCCGGTCTGCATCCGATGCTGCCGCCGAGCTGGACACAGGGGGCGATGGAGCTGATGGCGCGGCTCGCGGACTTCCTGCGCGAGGTGAGCGGCCTCCCGGGCATGACGCTGCAACCGGCCGCCGGCGCGCACGGCGAGCTCACCGGCATGAAGATGATCCGCGCCTACCACGTGGATCGCGGTGACGCGCGCCGCAGGGTGCTGATCCCGGCGAGCGCGCACGGTACCAATCCCGCGAGCGCGGCGTTGTGCGGCTACGGCGTGGCGGAGGTACCCGCCAATCGCGCCGGCATGCTCGACGTCGAGACGGTGCGGGGCCTCCTCGGCCCCGACGTCGCGGCGCTGATGGTCACCAATCCGAACACACTCGGCGTCTTCGAGCGCGACATCGTCGCCATCGGCCAGGCCGTGCACGAGGCCGGCGCGTTGCTCTACTGCGACGGCGCCAACATGAACGCGCTCCTCGGTGTCGCCAAGCCCGGCGACATGGGCGCCGACGTCCTGCAGTTCAATCTCCACAAGACCTTCTCGACCCCGCACGGCGGCGGCGGCCCCGGCGCCGGCCCGGTGGCGGTGTCGGAGCGCCTCGAGCGCTATCTGCCGACGCCGCGCCTGGTCCGCGACGCCAGCGGCTGGCGCTGGAGCGAGGACTTCCCGCAGGCGATCGGCCGCGTGCGCTCGTTCCACGGCAACTTCGGCATGCTGGTGCGGGCCTACTGCTACATGCGGGCGCTCGGCGGCGACGGCCTGACCGACGCCACCGCCAAGGCGGTGTTGAACGCCAACTACATCCGCGCCCGTCTGCGCCGCTCGTACCCGCTGGCGTACGAGACCCCATCGCTGCACGAGTGCGTCTTCAGCGACCGCGATCTCGAGCCGACCGGCGTCCACACGCTCGACGTCGCCAAGCGTCTGCTCGACTACGGGTTCTTCGCGCCGACGATCTACTTCCCGCTGGTCGTCGCGGGCGCCCTCATGATCGAGCCGACCGAGACGGAGAGCAAGGAGACGATCGACGAGTTCATCGCCGCCCTCGAGGCGATCGCCGCCGAGGCGCAGACGTCTCCCGAGACGGTGAAGGGCGCGCCGCACGCCACCTTCGTCAGCCGCCTCGACGAAACCCGCGCCGCCCGCCGCCCGGTGTTGCGCTGGACGAAACCCGAGCCCTAGCGCGCGCGAAATCTACATCAAGCCGACGCTGAGCCGACTCTCGATCCTGCTCGGGACGTTGCCCTGACCGGGCGCGAAGGCGCGGAGCTGGGCGGCGAAGACGAACTCGAACTCGCCGTTGCCGTTGGCCGCCGCCTTCGGCGGATTGTTGTCGAACGCGGCGGTGTTCACGGCCTCGGTGAGCGTGTCGTCCATGCTGGCGCTGCCGGAGTGGCTCTCGACGTGCACCGACTTCAGCTTGCCGCGGGCGTCGAGCGTGACGCGCATCTCCACGGCGTCGTGGGCGTTCATGATCTGCTGCAGCTCGAGGGCGCGCTGGCGGATGACGAGATGCTGGAACACGCGCTCGCCCACGCGGCGGACGAACGGCGCGAACTCGTTGGCCTTGGTGTTGAGCAGGGTGACGTCGCCGCGCTGGATGTCGGGGAGGAAGTCGAACGTGCCGCGATGGCCCGGCAGGCTCCACTCCGGGACGACCGGCGCGCCGGCGAGCGCCATGCGGCGCCGCCCCGCGGCCGCCGGCTGCTCCGGCGCGTCACGCTGCGCTTGATCGGCGTCGCGCTGCGTGCGGACGAGCTCGTCGGTCGGAACCAAGAGGTCCTCGAGCGCGGGGGCGCGATTGCGTTGGGGGGCAGGGGCCTTGGCTTCGCGCGCGTCGTCGTTCGCGCTGTCGCGGTTCTCGCGCGGCGCCGGCTTCTCGCGGGGCGCGGACTTTTCGCGCGGCGCTGGTGGCGGCGCGACGGGCGCCGCGGGATGCGGCACGCCGGGATTGACCGTCTCCTTCAGCACCGTGTTGTCGCGGTCGCTGTCGAAACGCGCGTGCTCGGGCGGCTTGTCGTTGATCTCGTCGGGCGGCGCCACCATCTGCCGTTGCTGCGGCACGGCGGGCTGGGGCGCGGGTGCCGGCGCCGGCGCGAGCTGCGGAACGGAGGGCGCGAGCGCGACCTCGATGGGTGTGTCTTCCGGCGTGATCGCTTGCCCGGCGGGGAGGCGGATAAAGGTCAATGCGATCGCGTGCAGCACCAGCGAGGCGAGCAGGGCGAGGAGGAGCGATCGGCCCGAGGGGCGCATCGCCGGGATTGTAGCGATTCCGACGTTCGGAGACGACGCGGTCACCGAAACCCCTATTGCGGACGCGGGAAAGCTTCCCCTATAGTTGCCGAGTAACGCCGCTCGTGCGCGGCACGGGAGAAAGCGATGTTCGGGATGGGTCTACCAGAGCTGCTCGTCATCTTGGTCATCGTGCTGATCATCTTCGGCGCCGGAAAGCTACCGGAGCTGGGCGACAATCTGGGCAAAGGCATCCGCAATTTCCGCAAGGCGACGAGCGAGCCCGACTCGATCGACGTCACCCCGCCGAAGGCGAATCCTGCGCCCGGGCCGGCTGAACCGGCGCACGACCGATCGAGCGAGCGGTCAACACCCGGGAGCTGAACTCGCGCAGGTCGCGAGGCGGCTCCAGGAACACGATCGAGAAGTCGGCGCGCGCTCCGGGAGCGATCGGCCGCCGGGCGTCCAGATTCTGCAGCAAGGCGATCTCGCTCTCGCTCAGGTCGCGGAGCTTGAGGGTGGTCTTGTTGCCGGTGCTGATCACCTTGCGCTCGACGGATCCGTTGGCGGTGTAGAGCGATCCCTCGACCTCGATGCGCTCGACCGGTACGAGGGCGTTGTTCGTCGCCTTGCCGGAGATCACGAACACGCGTCGCCCCGTCCGTAGGCGTTGGTAGCCGCCCTGGACGTCGTCGAGCGTGATCCGCGTGCCGAGCCGCGGCTCGGCGGTGAGGACGGTGCCGAGCACGGGCATCCGCGCCAGCCAGGCGTCGGTGCGCGTGGGATTGGCGCGGACGAGGAGCGCCAGCACCGCGAACAGCACCACCAGGGAGAACAGGAGTCGAGTCGCCGGCCGGAAGGCCGAGGTCCGGGACGAAGCGCCCATCATGGCCTCCATGTCGAGAGCGGGAAACGCCCTCGGTGCGATGTCCGCGAGATCGTCCGTCAACCGGTCGGCGAGATCGTCGCCGAGCGCCGGGTCTTCCTCCGCTTCGTCGTCGGACAGATCGAACGTCGGCTCCGCCGGGGGCTCCTCCGGCTCCGGGCGGATGATTCGCGGCTCGGCCGCTGTGCTCGTCTCGCTGGCGGGAGGCGTTTGTACGAGCACGAGCGGCGCGGGCGTCCCCTCGGCGATCTCGGGGGCGGGCTTCCTCGTGGTCTTGGCGACCGAGGTCCGGGGCGGCTCGTCCGGCAGCACGATGTCGTGCAGCGTGGCGACGCCATCCACGAGCTCGACGGGCGGCGCGTCGTCGTGCGCGCCCGGCCTCGGGTGCGGGAAGATGAACTCGAGGTTGTCCGGCTCCGGCGGCGCCCCGCGCGCCTTGCCGGCGCTACGCTCGGCGGGTGGCGGCGCGCCCGGGAACTGCGGAAAGACATGGTGGCAACGGCCGCACTTGAAGACCGGGTTTTCCGTTGCCGGCGAATCTCCGACGCGCCAACGCGTGGAGCACCGAGGACATTGCATGATCATACGCGCACCCACCACCCATCCACCGCCAGCCTCTGCCGGCGCGCCGCTCGCGTCATCCCATCATGACGGAGCCAATGCGAAAGGGGGGACTTGAACCCCCACGGGTTTTACCCCACAGGATCCTGAATCCTGCGCGTCTGCCAGTTCCGCCACTTTCGCGTGAAGAAAATTCAATAGTTGGAGTTCGGAGCGCGGTCAAGATCCGTGGAGATTGCCCGCCAACAGTGAGGCCGGCGTCTCGGGGTCACGTAGTCCTGGAGCCGCCCACATTGATGCGGAGATGCGGACCGTACGGAGTCCTGGCCGAGTCCGTCCCCGTCTCGGCCAAGGTGTCCGATTATCCTTGGGACGTTCCGCCCATCCTGACCGATCTCTCGCGGACACCCGATGGACAGGTCACCCCGGATCGTGACAGCTTCGCGGCGAGGCGAGACCCATCCCCTACCCGAGGATTTATTCCATGCTCCGCTGCCATCGACGCATTTCCTCCGCTATTGCGGTTGCCGCTCTGATCGCCGTCGGGCCGAAGGCCTACGGTAGCGGAGCGACGGCGATCACCAGTTGCGGCCAGACGGTGACCACGAACGCCGTCCTGACGCAGGATCTCGACTGCCCCGGCTCGTCGGGTGTGATCGTCGGCGCTTCCGGGATCACGATCGACCTCAAGGGGTTCAGGCTGCGCGGCGATCGTACGTCCGATCACTACGGGATTGACGACACCGGCGGCTTTGCGAAGGTGAGCGTCAAGAACGGGGTGCTGCGCAATTTCAGCATTGGCGTCTACGCCCCCAACGCGGACGAGTTCAGCGCCCTTGGCGTGGTTGCAACCGCGAACCTCGATTCGGGTATCGCCCTCCAGGGCGTCGCGGTCTCGGTGAAGTCGTCGGTCGCGGCGTCAAACGGCATCGACGGCATCGTTCTCGGAGGTCCGTCCGCCTCGGTGAAGTCGTCGGCAGCGTTCGGGAACGGCGTCGACGGCATCAACCTCAGCAACGGTGGGTCACTGTCGGTCACGTCCTCGACCGCGTCCGGGAACGCCTCAATCGGCATCAGCGTCGTGGCCAGCGTGAATCCCTCGGTCAAGGCGTCGACTGCTTCCGGAAACGGCTCCGACGGGATCTTAGTCAGCGGTGACGCAGCCCGTATCAAGGGCAATCACGCGGACGGGAACGGCTTCGTCGTGTTCGGGGCTGGGCTCGGCATTCGCACAGAGGGATTTTCGACGGCTCCGACCGGGACCAATCTCGCTCGCGGCAACGATGACCCCGCCGAGTGCGATCCCGCCTCGCTCTGTTGTGCGCACACGCTGTGTGGGTCTCAATGCATCAACGTAGCGACCGACCCCGGCAACTGCGGCAAGTGTGGCCACGTGTGCGTGGGTCTAGTCTGCTCAGCTGGCGTTTGCCTCCCTTAGCGGCCGCGTCGCGGGAGGTGACTGACGCGAGGAACCCGAACGCGGAGACGGGCGCCAATTCCACCCCATCTCCGTCTCTTCATTCCCAAGTGACCCTCCGATGCCGAGGGAAGGCGTAGCTCGGAGGTGTCCACGAAGTGTCCACGACCTCGCGTGAGGTCGGGTCAACTCGCGTAAACCGACGCGCGAACATTCAATGAAGTCGGATGTAGTGAGTTGACGGGAGGGGTGGGG
>Ga0157379_10000120_pt1 | contig 54605 bp, 42 predicted proteins | sample S25metaG_FD_121802 | JGI IMG/M metagenome (GOLD analysis project Ga0157379, IMG submission 121802) | Switchgrass rhizosphere microbial communities from Kellogg Biological Station, Michigan, USA - S2-5 metaG | ecosystem: Host-associated > Plants > Roots > Rhizosphere > Soil | place: USA... | reverse complement strand
TTCAAAAACTGTAGATGAGGAAATTTCAGCACACGTAATAGACTTCCTCGACCGCAATGACCCCAAGAAGACCAACAAGCCCTTCTTCGTTTGGTATAACCCGGCACGCATGCACATCACCACGGTGCTCTCGCCAAAGTATGATTCCATGGTTGGCACCAAGGGAGGCAAGGACTGGGGTTCTAACGAAGCCGGTATGAAGCAGATGGACGATAACATTGGCTACGTCCTCAAGAAACTGGAAGACATGGGTCAGCTCGATAACACCATCGTTGTCTTCACCACCGATAACGGAGCGGAAGTGCAAACCTACCCTGACGGTGGCGTCACTCCGTTCAAAGCCGGGAAGTTGTCTACCTGGGAAGGCGGCATGCGTGCTCCCTGCGTCATCCGCTGGCCGGGCGTCATCAAGCCGGGCACAGTCTTTAAGGAAATGTTCTCCTCGCTGGACTGGTTGCCAACGTTCGTGGAAATCGCCGGCGGCGCTAAAGGGAATGAACTGAACACACAAATCAGGGCCGGCAAGTACACCGGCATCGTGAAGACCACGCTGGATGGGGTTAACCAGATGGATTACCTTACCGGAAAGTCGCAGAAATCAGCACGCGAATACTTCTTCTATTATCAGGGTCGCCAGCCCTCAGCGGTTCGCTACAAAAACTGGAAATTCTACTACACTATGATGGGCTCGACCGGCCTCGCTGCACTGAATCCGGCGACAACCTTCCACTGGACGCAGATCCAGAACATCAAGCGTGATCCGTTTGAGAATGCTGTCGGCGATGAACAGAAGGGTGCCTTAGCGGCGGGTGGTGCATTGGCAGGTCCATATTCAGCGTATCTCTATGACTGGAACCTCCTGCCCATCGGCCAGCTCCTTTGGGAGAAGGAACTCATGTCTTACATAGATTATCCACCACTTCAGTTGGCAGCGAGCTATAATCTCGAACAGGTACTCCAGCAGGTGCAGGAGCTGACCAAGGATCATCCGAGCCAATAACAGTAATAATAGAAAATAGTCAAAAGCGGGAAGTCCCAAAGACTTCCCGCTTTTTTTTATGATGCCATCCCATCGCCGATTGCGCAACGCACGGTTCATTCGGCCGAAGGTTTTCTTTCAGATCTAACCGTTAACTGAAATTATGGATTCGGACTCACGGATGTCCATCCGCCATCGATCACCAGGGTTTGACCGGTTATATGCCGCGACAAAGGGGAAACCAGGAAGAGCGCTGCATCGGCCACTTCCCGTGTGTCGGCCGGCTTACCCATGGGCGTTAGTTTGGACCAGACCGCGCGGTAGGCAGGGTCTTCCATTGTTCTTTCGGTGAGTGTGGCGCCGGGAGCCAGCGCATTGACGGTAATGCCAAAAGGGGAAAGTTCAATAACAAGATTCTTAGCCAGCATTTCAAGCGCGGCCTTGGTCATACCGTAAGCCGCAAGGTCTTTATGCGCCTGATGACCCGTGACGGAAGACATGAATAATATGCTGCCTCCGGATTTATGATCTCTCATTCGGCGGGCAGACTCCTGTGCGAGAAAAAAACTGCCCGCGAGATTTACTTTCAATACACGGTCAAAGGATTCAGGCGTATAGTGGAAGAAGTCTCCGAAGAGCGTGATGCCGGCATTGGCAATAACAACCTGCAGTCTGCCCTTCTGTTTTTCTGCAATGGCAACCATTTCATTGATAAAAGCCCGGTCGCTGCAATCCCCTACGATACCAAAACATTTTCCGCCTTCACCCGAAATCCTCTCTGCCGCTTCCACGCAAAGGAGGGCGTCAATATCATTGAGTATGACCGTTGCACCACCAAGCGCCAGCTGCCGGGCGATTTCATAACCTATTCCTTTCCCCGCTCCGGTGACAATGGCGATCTGCTGGTCGAAGAGTTTCATGGTGATCGTTAGTATATGGAAGGCACGGATCCGCCCACAACCTGCGGCACATCTTTCTTAAAGTAAGGTGCATTGCGCTCGATACGCGAATTATGACAAAGCACCAGCTGCCACTGGTATCTTTTCAGCTTATAAATTTCAACAAAGCTTACATACTGATCGATGGTCCCAACCATGCTGGCAAGCTTGAAGCGGATATTGGCCCTCCCGTATATCCATCCATAGTTTCCGTCTACCGATACAGTTACTTTTTCCGGAATGATAAACTGGTAAGTGATCCTGCCGCTGGCAATATCCTTCATGAATGAACTCTTGTTGTCGATGATCCCGGAGGAATGAATATAGGCAAGGCTGTCACCCAGGTAATTAGCCAGTTGAAGGGTATCCTTATGAACCATCAGTTCATAAATCCTTTTTTCCAGGGCCATAAATTTTTGAGTATCGGGTGACTGTCCGCGGAGTCCGGAAACAAACAGCAGGCATCCCAGCACGGAAACGCCGCACCGGAGTTGATTAATCCATTGCATCTGATGATAAAGGGTTAATTTTTATAAGGTTGAATCGGCTCAAAGGTCGAACAAATACTGCATTTCCCACCATCCTGTGGAAACAATTACCGGATTATTATGACTGGTAATTCATGACTTGTCAAAAGCGGTAACTTGGCAAAAACAACGATATATGAAAAAAATACTGGGCATATTGCTGATCATTGTCGTGGCCTCCTGCCAGAACAAAACTTCTGAACCTGCCAACGAGCCCGACGCCATTGACCGGTCGGCCATGGATACTACGGTGAGGCCACAGGATAATTTTTTCATGTATGCCAGCGGAACCTGGCTGAAAAATACGGTCATCCCACCGAGCCAGTCAGGATGGGGTTCTTTCTTCATTCTTTTTGATACCGCATTGTCGAGAATGCATTTCCTTGTTGACTCGCTTTCCGGACTGACCAACACGGTAAAGAATTCTCCCGCACAGCAGGTAGGCGACCTTTATTACAGTGCCATGGATTCCGCCGGGATTGAAAAAAAGGGAATACAGCCCCTGAAGCCTGAACTTGACGGCATCGAAGCGATCAGCAGCCGCGAAGGATTTATGGATGAAATCGCAAAAGAGTGGGCAGCCAACCACAGTCCTTTCTTTAATTTTTATGCTTCACCCGACGACAGGAACAGCGCTGTCTATGCTGCACATTTCGATCAGGGCGGCCTGGGTATGCCTAACAGGGAATATTATCTGAAGCAGGACAGTTCTATTGTAAAAATCAGGAAGGCTTATACCGAAATGGCAAGGAAATTCTTCCTCCTCTCAGGATATGATTCTGTGATGGCAGTTAAAAAAGCCGCCTCACTTCTTGCGCTGGAGACATCATTGGCGAAAGCTTCCAAATCTCCGGTTGAACTTAGAGATCCTGTAGCGAACTATCATAAGATTCCTGTAAGCAAACTGGATGAAATCATGCCCGGCTGGAAAGCCCTGCTTGGTAAAATGAACATACATGCAGATACCATTCTCGTCGGCCAGCCTGAATACTTTAAGGCCCTCGGCAAAGTCCTGGCAAGCGCCGAACCCGCGGACCTGAAAAATTACCTGGCATTTCATGTCCTCTACGACGATGCGTATTACCTGCCCTCTGCCTTTGTAAACGCGCGTTTTGAATATGCTAAAAGCCTTTCCGGCCAGCAGTTCTTGAAGGAAAGATGGAAAAGGATGGTTACCCTGGTTGATCAGCAGATGGGCGATGCACTTGGCCAGTTATACGTACAGAAATATTTTCCCCCGGAAGCCAAGGAAAGAATGCTTGAGCTGGTAAATAACCTGGAAGCCACCTATGCCGAGAGGATAAAGCAGCTCGACTGGATGTCGGATTCCACCAAACAAAAAGCACTGGTGAAATTAAATGCGATCGCAAAGAAAATCGGATACCCCGATAAATGGAAAGACTATTCTTCCATCACCATCACCCGTGATGATATTATTGAAAACCTGCGCCAGACAGCTGGCTATGAATACAAGCGCCAGCTCAACAAGATCGGCAAGCCTGTTGACCGTACGGAATGGTTCGTTTCACCACCTACCATCGACGCTTATTACGATCCCACACAAAACAATATCAACTTCCCCGCAGGAATCCTGCAACCGCCGTTCTTCTATCTACACGGCGACGACGCAGTAAACTATGGCGGTATCGGATTCGTGATCGGACATGAAATAACGCATGGTTTCGATGATGAGGGCAGACAATATGATGCGAACGGCAACCTGCATGACTGGTGGACCAGGGAGGATGCGGCAAAATTCAAGGAAAGGGCTTCCGCCGTAGTGAAGCAATACAATGGCTATATCGTTATTGATACCTTTCATATTAACGGAGAACTTACGGAGGGAGAAAACCTGGCCGACAACGGCGGGCTATCCATTGCTTACGCTGCGTTCAAGAAAACAAAAGAGGGACAATCCAATGAGCTGATCAATGGGCTCACGCCTGACCAGCGTTTTTTCCTCAGCGCCGCGCAGGTATGGAGGATCAAGAACCGCGATGAATCGCTGCGCACAATGGTGCTCACCAATCCTCATTCTACTGAAATGTACCGTGTAAACGGACCGGTATCCAATATGCCGGCGTTTTACCAGGCGTTCAATGTAAAGGAAGGAGACAAAATGTACCGCGCCGACAGCATACGGGTTAAGGTTTGGTAAAACCGGCCAGCCGGTGTAATGCATCCGGATCGTAAAGCACGCCTGAACGGATTACATGCTTTACTTTCCGGATGTTTTTTATATTCTCCAGCGGGTTGGCATCCAGGATGACAAGATCGGCGTTCTTTCCGGTCTGCAGTGAACCACTCAGGCGGTCCTGCTTCATCACCTGCGCCGGTACGAGTGTCGCCGACCGCAGGGCGGCTGCCGGGCTCATACCGCTTTCCACATATAATTCCAGTTCACGATAGAGACTGTATCCTGGAAAATCCATATCTGTTCCCGCCACGATGGTAACACCGTTATTATACAGTGCATTTACCGTTTTTTTCGCGGCTTCCATAAACTTCTTACCGTTCTGTATCTGCAACTCATCTGTAGTTCCCATATTGACGAATAAGGGCTTCAATGGCGCGGGCAATGTGGAAAAAGCGGGTTCTATATCCGCAATATTGTCTTTGAGCGACCGGTAAGCCATTTCATACACGCCCAGCGTAGGGTCGATGACCGTATGGTGGTCATGGAGAAAACGGAACAAGGCCTTATTTGCGGCATCCGAGGTGTCAATGGCTCCCTCAGAATTTCTTTTCATCACCTGCAGAACGTACTGGATATGGTTCACCATGTCCATGCCCGAATCGATACCCTGCCGGATGGTCATGCCCATAGGGATATGGCCTGTCACGGTCATGCCGAGGCGGTGCGCTTCATCGCAGATGGCTTTCACAACGGACGGCTTAACGGAACTGTAGATCTTGATCTGGACGAATCCATACTCATGGTAACGTCTCACAGCGGCAACGGCTTCCGGCACCGCATCGGCCTGGATGATGCCCAGCGCAAAGGGACCTTTACCGTCAATGATGCCGGCTTTCAAAATCTGCGGTCCGACGCCCAGGCCGGCGTCAATCGTTTGTTGCAGTGCATTGATATAGCCGAATTCATTGCCACAGTCCCTCACGGTTGTCACACCGGCGGCCAGGTAAGCCGGACCCCATTCCGGCTGGGAAAAGTGTGCGTGCATATCCCAGAGCCCGGGGACCACGAATTTTCCTCTCCCGTCGATGGTCCTGGTATGAGCCGGAATTTTTACGGACGAAGATTTACCTATTCTGCTGATCCGGCCTTTCTCCAGCAGGATGGTCATATCCGGAAGGCTGCGTCCTCCGGCGACATCTATCAGCGTACATCCGGCAATGGCGATAGATTCCTGTTTATTAAAAGACAGCCCGGTCTCTTCACGGAATAAACGGCTTCCCCTGACCGCCGCACGGACGATAAATTCAGGCAGAAGCGGAAGCCAGCGCTCGCTCATCATTTCCTGTTTATCACCTTCCGCGTCATTCGTTATCAGGCAGGCCAGCATGCCCGTGGCGTCAGTCCAGAGCATTTCATTTCCCCAGATCAGACCTTTTATCACATACCGGGTGAAAATCTCCTTTTTCCCCTGCCATTCCAGCGTATCATAACCGTCGAGCATAAGCTTAACCGAACCAAACGGAATGGTATTGACGGTTGCCGGTTTTCCCTGCTGCGTCCAATAATTCACCAGAAGCATTTGTGCGGTAGCGGGTGCATAGCCGGCTATGGGAAAGCTGTATTTTTTTAAGGGAAATGAAAAGGAGCTGTCGCCAACCCGGGCAAACACGGTCTGGTTCCTAAACTGTGCCGAGTCGTTTACCGTAGTGAACCGCGACGTGCCTCCCCGGATCCGGAAAGCAACAGGTTCCATCGCTGCATTGAAAAGCAGGGTATCGGTAAGTGAAACCGGCGAGCCCCGGTCGACATATTTGAATTCCACCGTATACCGCGTTCCTTCGCTGGTTTTATAGACCCTGAATTTTTCTTTGCCAATCGGCTGCTGGTTTTTATGAATAATAAAAGTTCCGCTGTCGGTCAGGTTCCCCTGTGCCAAAAGGGAAAGGCTGTGCAGACCAGTAAAAAGAGAAAGTAAGAATTTTTTCATCCGTAGCGTTTTACAATTCATTTGACATTCACCGCACTGATCGCTGCACCATAGAAAGATTACATCTGTTAAATATAAAAATTCTAATGAGAATGATTTGAGAATATAAAAAACGCAAAAATTGTTTTCAAAAACGGGTGGCAGTGTACATCGTTGTAAAAAGATTAACCATTTAAAAACGGAACTGCAAATAAAAAATGTACAGTGAATTTTTTACTCAGTTCGTGTAAAAAATGCGCCTTACTATTTGTCTGCAAAGCTGAAAACATATGGTATGGTTTTTTTGGCATTCACGGAGAGTATATTTTCTTAATCTAAAAAACCATTTTTATGAGATCAAATTCAGGAAGAAGGGGATTTGCGGGAATGGATCCTGAAGAGAGGAGAAGGATATCAAGAAAGGGAGGATTGCATTCCCACGGGGGAAGCAGCCGGTATGATCAAGATCGGGAAAATGAATATGACGAAGACCAGGACAACGAGGACTATGAAGATGAAGAAGATGACAGGCCCTATTCCCGTTACGGAGAAGAAGAAGACGATTATGATGAAGACGAGGATGAGGATTATGACGAAGACGAAGATGAAAACGAGGGACGCCGAGGCAGCTGGTCCCGTTACGATGATGACGAAGACCAGGATCGTCGCGGACAGGGCAGGGATTACAACTGGGGATCCTGGAGATCGGAAGATCAGGGATCGCGCAGAGGTCGTTCCAGGCGCGTTGAGGATGACGACAACCGGAGGTCGCGCAGCCGTTCGAACGGATCCCGCAATGGCAGTTCACGCAGGGGATTCGCCGGCATGGATCGGGAACAGGTCAGGAGAATTGCTGCCAGGGGCGGACGTGCATCCCATCAGGGAAGCGACCGTTCCGGGAATTCAGGACGCGGATCATCCAACCGGTCTGGAAGCAGCTCAAGCCGTTCAGGCAGCAGCCGCAGCCGGTCCGGCAACAGCCACACCAGCCGTTCAGGACGCAGTGGATACGGAGGAAGGAGCCAGAGCCGTTCAAGAAGCAGGTCTCGTTAACGCTTGCTAAAAATTACGGGAGCCGCCGGCACAATCCGGTGGCTCCTCTTTTTCAGAATTAAAAGATTTTAAAGAATAGTAAAAGAATTTATATATGAAACAGGAAAGCACTACCAAATCAAGAACCGGCAGATCACAGTCGGGAACCGCCGGAAAAAGAAGAAATGAAAACAAAACTTCTTCCAACGGATCCGGAAACAGCCAGAGATCCGCAAACAGCTGGAGGACAGAAAACGAAAACAGTCAGAGAGCAGGAAACGGAAACAATCAGAGGGCCGGAAACGGAAACAGTCAGAGAGCAGGAAACAGTGAAAAATCAGGCAGGTCCACCCAGGCGGCTATGGGAGAACAGGGTCAGAATGGTCATAACAGCAAACTCGAAAAATTTTTCACCGATCAGCTGAAAGATATTTATTATGCAGAACAAAAAATCGTACAGGCCATCCCGGAAATGCAGGAAGCCTGCACGACAGATGAGCTGAAAGACGCTTTTGGCGAACACCTTATGCAGACAAAAAAACATGTGAAGAGACTGGAACGTGTTTTTGAGATCCTGGGCCAGAAACCGGAAGGAAAGAAATGTGAGGCCATCGAAGGCATAGTAAAAGAAGCACGCGGGATCATCCAGGAAACTGAAGAAGGCACTATGACGCGCGATGCGGCACTGATTATGGCTGCCCAAAAAGTGGAACATTATGAAATTGCCACTTATGGAGGCCTGGTACAGTTTGCCATCACGGTCGGCCAGCACGAAGCGGCGGATATTCTGGACAGGACCCTGCGTGAAGAAGAAGATACGGATCGCCTCCTTACCGAGATTGCCGAAAATGACATCAATCTGGGCGCTGAACAGGAAGAAATCGAATTTTCATGGGACAGGGAAAGAAATCAAAAACAGGAACGGGAAGGACAAAACAGCCGGATGGAAGAAACTGAAGAATAACAGTTGAGGTGTAAGCCGGCAGATTAATCGGATACCAGAGAAGTCGCGATCGCTGATTCCCATTTAGTGGAATTTTTTCCACAATTCATGCGTTTTTCTGCATGAAAAGGGGTTTTTATTCGCGAAATCTCTGGCATGATTCTCCGTTTGTATTTAAGGCTCAAACCGCAACTAATTATATATGAGTTCTGCAAAATCCAAGACCTCCTCCTCTAACGGGAACCCTGCGCGCATGCGCAAGCCTGTTAATGGTGCCCAAAAAGTAATCAGTAAAGATTTTGACTCGGAGACCCTGGACGACCGGGAATTGCTAACGGTCCTTACGGAAGTAAGGAACGGCAATTTCGGCGTCCGCATGCCTATTGACAAGACGGGCATGAGTGGAAAGATCTGCGACATGCTGAATGAGATCATTTCGTTGAACGAGCGGATGATGACTGAATTCACGCGTGCGGGCAATACGATCGGGAAACAGGGAAAGCTCACCCAGCGTATCGAGATTCCCTACTCAAAGGGCGCCTGGAGCATGGGCCTGGATTCTCTCAATACACTCATCTCTGACCTTGTACATCCCACCATTGAAATTGCGCATGTAATCAGCTCGGTGGCCAAGGGAAATCTTTCGCAGGAAATGCCACTCGAAATTGGAGGCCATTCGCTGCAGGGGGAATTTGCTCGCATCGCCCGGGAAGTAAATGACATGGTGAAGCAGCTGAACCTGTTTTCCATGGAAGTAACCCGCGTAGCACGTGAGGTGGGATCAGAAGGTAAACTGGGAGGACAGGCCAAGGTAAAGGGGGTTGGTGGTGTTTGGAAAGACCTTACCGATTCTGTAAACCAGATGGGAAGCAACCTCACCGCCCAGGTGAGAAATATTGCGGAGGTAACCACCGCTGTGGCCAAGGGAGACCTTTCGAAAAAGATTACGGTGGACGTAAAGGGGGAGATCCTCGAACTCAAGAACACCATCAATACGATGGTGGACCAGCTCAACTCCTTTTCCTCCGAAGTAACGCGTGTGGCCCTTGAAGTGGGAACGGAAGGAAAACTCGGCGGACAGGCCCAGGTAAAAGGTGTGGCGGGAACATGGAAAGACCTTACGGATTCCGTTAACCAGATGGCCAGTAACCTTACTGGCCAGGTAAGAAATATTGCAGAAGTAACCACTGCCGTGGCCAAGGGAGACCTGTCGAGGCAGATCACGGTGGACGTAAAAGGAGAAATTCTGGAACTCAAGAATACCATCAATACGATGGTGGATCAGCTCAATTCATTTTCTTCGGAAGTAACGCGCGTGGCGCGTGAAGTGGGATCGGAAGGTAAACTGGGAGGACAGGCCAAGGTGAAGGGAGTCGGCGGTGTTTGGAAAGATCTGACGGACTCGGTAAACCAGATGGCGAGCAACCTTACCGGTCAGGTGAGAAATATCGCAGAAGTAACGACCGCCGTGGCCAAGGGAGACCTTTCAAGAAAGATCACGGTGGACGTGCGCGGTGAGATCCTCGAACTTAAGAATACCATCAACACGATGGTGGACCAGCTCAACTCCTTTTCATCAGAAGTAACGCGTGTGGCGCTCGAAGTGGGAACAGAAGGAAAACTCGGCGGCCAGGCACAGGTAAAAGGCGTGGCCGGCACCTGGAAGGACCTTACGGACAGTGTGAACGGGATGGCCAGCAACCTTACCGGTCAGGTAAGAAATATTGCGGAAGTAACGACCGCCGTGGCCAAGGGAGACCTTTCCAGGAAAATCACCGTGGATGTAAAGGGAGAAATCCTTGAACTTAAAAACACCATCAACACGATGGTGGACCAGCTCAACTCTTTCGGATCGGAAGTAACGCGCGTGGCGCGCGAAGTGGGATCGGAAGGAAAACTCGGCGGCCAGGCCGATGTGCCCGGAGTAGGCGGAACCTGGAAAGACCTTACCGACTCGGTAAATAAAATGGCGAGTAACCTTACCTCGCAGGTAAGAAATATCGCGGAAGTAACAACCGCCGTAGCCACCGGTGACCTGTCGAGAAAAATTGATGTGGATGTGAAGGGAGAAATCCTGGAATTGAAAAATACGATCAACACGATGGTGGACCAGCTGCGTGGTTTTGCATCGGAAGTAACCCGCGTGGCGCGTGAAGTGGGGTCGGAAGGCAAGCTCGGTGGTCAGGCTGCAGTGGAAGGCGTCGGCGGGGTCTGGAAAGACCTTACCGACAGTGTGAACGGGATGGCCAGCAACCTTACCGGCCAGGTGAGAAATATCGCGGAAGTAACAACGGCCGTTGCCCGCGGAGATTTGTCGAGAAAGATCACGGTGGACGTAAAAGGAGAAATTCTTGAACTCAAGATCACCATCAACACGATGGTGGACCAGCTCAATTCATTCGGATCGGAAGTAACACGCGTGGCGCGTGAAGTGGGATCAGAAGGAAAACTCGGCGGCCAGGCCGATGTGCCCGGCGTCGGCGGAACCTGGAAAGACCTTACCGATTCAGTAAATAAAATGGCGAGCAACCTTACCTCGCAGGTAAGAAATATCGCCGAAGTAACGACCGCCGTGGCCAATGGAGACCTTTCCAGAAAGATCACGGTGGACGTCCAGGGTGAAATCCTTGAATTAAAAAATACGATCAATACGATGGTGGACCAGCTGCGCGGATTTGCATCGGAAGTAACCCGCGTGGCGCGAGAAGTAGGAACGGATGGTAAACTGGGCGGCCAGGCCTCTGTACCCGGTGTGGCCGGAACCTGGAAAGACCTTACGGACTCCGTGAACCAGATGGCCGGCAACCTGACGGCCCAGGTAAGAAATATTGCGGAAGTCGCGATCGCCGTGGCGAACGGTGACATGTCGAAAAAAATTACAGTGGACGTCCGCGGTGAAATCCTGCAGCTGAAGGAAACCCTCAACACGATGGTGGACCAGCTGCGGGCATTCGCTTCGGAAGTAACCCGTGTGGCGCGTGAAGTGGGTACGGATGGAAAACTCGGGGGCCAGGCCTTCGTGCCCGGTGTGGCCGGAACCTGGAAGGACCTTACCGACTCCGTGAACCAGATGACAGGTAACCTTACGGCCCAGGTGCGCAATATTGCAGAAGTGACCAAGGCCGTGGCCAGCGGTGACCTTTCCAAGACAGTAGCGATTGACGTGAAGGGAGAAATCCTCGACCTGAAAAATACCATCAACACCATGGTGGAACAGCTTAACTCCTTTGCCTTTGAAGTTACCCGTGTGGCCCGCGAAGTGGGAACGGAAGGTAAACTGGGCGGACAGGCAGAAGTGCGCGGTGTGGCCGGAACATGGAAAGACCTTACGGATTCGGTGAACATGATGGCATCCAACCTGACCAACCAGGTACGTGGTATCGCCAAAGTGGTAACGGCCGTGGCCACGGGTAACCTGAAACAAAAACTATCCATCGTATCCCGCGGTGAAGTAGCCCAGCTCACGGAGACTATTAATGAAATGATCGACACCCTGGCCGTATTTGCCGACCAGGTAACCACGGTGGCCCGTGAAGTGGGTGTGGAAGGAAAACTCGGGGGCCAGGCCAGTGTACCCGGCGCATCCGGTATCTGGAAAAATCTTACGGAAAACGTGAACCAGCTGGCGCAGAACCTGACCACCCAGGTGCGGTCCATCTCTGAAGTGGCTTCTGCGGTAACCAAGGGTGACCTTACGCGAATGATCCGCGTGGAAGCAAAGGGAGAAGTGGAAGCACTGAAGGATACGATCAACCAGATGATCGCCAACCTGAAGGCCACCACCCTGCTGAATCAGGAACAGGACTGGCTCAAATCTAACCTGGCCAAGTTCACCCAGATGCTCCAGGGTCAAAAAGATCTCAACGCCGTTACGGAAAGAATCCTCTCCGAACTTGCCCGTGTGGTATCCGCGCATTATGGCGCCTTCTATATCCTCAAACAGGAAGACGATCTCAAGCTCAAACTGTTCTCCGCCTACGGTTATAAATCGGATAAAAATATTCCCAGGGAATTCTCCATCGGTGAAAGCCTTGTGGGACAGGTGGCTTTTGAAAAGGAACGTATCATGCTGACCAATGTGCCGGGAAATTATATCAAGATCAGTTCCGGACTGGGCCGCGCGAAGCCTGCCAACCTCATCATCCTTCCCGTGCTGTTTGAGAACAAAGTAAAGGCCGTCATCGAGCTGGCCTCCCTGGATGCATTCAGCGAAACCCATCTCGACTTCCTCAGCCAGCTTACGGAAAGTATCGGTATCGTGTTGAATACGATCGAAGCCAACAGCCGTACGGAAGAACTGCTTGCCCAGTCGCAATCCCTTGCGGGTGAACTCAAGATCCAGCAGGAAGAACTGAGCAGGACCAATGATGAACTGCAGGATAAGGCCCTTCTGCTGGTAAAGCAGAAGAACGAAGTGGAAAACAAAAACAAGGAAGTGGAAGAAGCGAGAAAATCGCTGGAAGAAAAAGCGGAACAGCTTACACTGACGTCGAAATATAAATCCGAGTTCCTCGCGAACATGTCGCACGAACTGAGAACACCGCTGAACAGTCTCCTGATCCTTGCGCAGCAGTTGTATGAAAACGGAGAGGGAAATCTTACCGACAAACAGATACGCTACGCGAAAACGATTCATTCCTGCGGTGATGACCTTATCCAGCTGATCAATGATATCCTCGATCTTTCCAAAATCGAATCCGGATTCATCACGGCCAATATATCACCCGTACGGTTTGCCGAAATCGCAGGATTTGTGGAAACGACGTTCAAGCCCATATCTGAGGCAAGGCATCTTCGGTTTACGGTAGACATCGATCCGGGACTTCCGGAAATGATAGAAACGGACCTGCAACGCCTCAACCAGATCCTGAAGAATCTGCTTTCCAATTCGTTTAAGTTTACAGAGAAGGGTGAGGTCAAGCTAAAGATTTACCGGGCAGAAAGAACCTGGAAACAGGGCTTAAGCCATACGCTCGACCAGGCCAAAAATGTCGTCGCTTTCGCCATTGCGGATACGGGCATCGGCATTCCCCAGGAAAAACAAAATATCATCTTCGAAGCTTTCCAGCAGGCGGAAGGTTCCACCAGCCGTAAGTATGGAGGAACGGGACTTGGCCTTTCCATCAGCCGCGGACTTGCCGAACTGCTGGGAGGAACGATCGAACTGGAAAGTGCTCCTTCCATGGGCAGCACGTTTACCCTGCTGCTCCCGATGGAAAGCGAACTGGGTGTGGTATCCAAAGAAGCATCAGGCAACCTCAGCGCCATATCACAATACCAGCTGGGAAGTGATGGTGGCGAGATCGACACCCTGCTCCATTCCCTGCGTGCGGCAAACGAAATCGACGAAACCCAGAATCTGCAGATCGTAAATGAGATGATCAACGATTCCGGAGATGACCGGAACAATATTCAGCAGAGCGACAGGATCATCCTTGTGGTGGAAGACGACTACCGTTTCGGCAAGATCCTGATTGAAAAAGCACACGAGAACGGACTGAAAGTGATCGTGGCCACCAACTATCTCGAAGTATTTGATTTTATCAGCCGGTACACCCCTATCGCCATTACACTCGACGTAAAGCTGCCCGATACAAGCGGTTGGAAAGTGCTCGACCTGCTACGGAACGATTTCAATTTCCGTCATATTCCTGTCCACCTGATCTCCGGTGAAGAAAATAAATCGCTTGCCTTGAAACGCGGCGCCAGGAGTTTCCGTCTGAAACCGCTGGACCAGTCATCACTCACTGACCTTTTTGATGATATTCTTTATTTCACCAGAAAAGACACACGGAAAGTGCTTGTCGTGGAGGACAACGAGATCGATTCCTCTCAAATAGCCAAGTTCCTGCGCGACGACCGGCTGGAAGTGTCCATTGCAGACACAGGAGAAAAAGCGCTCGGCGAGATTGCGGGTTCAACCTATGATTGCATCATCCTCGACTATACACTTCCGGACATTTCAGGGACAGAACTTATCAATAAAGTCCTGGAAGTAAAAAAAGACAACAACCCCGTAATCGTATATTCTTCCAGAGAATTCAGCACCACCGAACTTCATCACATCAACCGCGTTTCGAGTTCTGTTTTGCTGAAGGGAACAAATTCCATAGAACAGCTGCTGGAGGAAACCATTCTCCAGCTACACCTTAATCATAAGGATCTTCCTGCTGAGAAAAGAAGGATCATCGAGGGAAACCGGATGCGCCATGATATCCTGACCGGGAAAAATGTGCTGGTGGTGGATGATGACGTAAGAAATCTTTTTGCCCTTACCACCGTGTTCGAACGCTACAATATCAATGTGATCACGGCAGAGAGCGGACGCGACGCGATTCAGATCATCAATGACGAAAAGAACAGGATTGACATGGTGCTGATGGATATCATGATGCCGGAAATGGACGGCTATGAAACCACCCAGAAAATCCGGCGCGAACACAAAAACACGACGCTGCCCATTATTGCAGTAACTGCCAAAGCCATGAAGGGCGACAGGCAGAAATGCATTGAAGCCGGCGCATCTGACTATATTACCAAACCGTTAAAAGTTGACCAGCTTTTATCCCTGATGAGAGTGTGGTTTTATAAGTAATGCGATATGTCCCAAAAGATTCTCTTAGTAGACGACCGCGAGGATAACCTTATGTCAATGGAGAGTATCCTTGAGCCCAATGGTTATACCATTATCAAAGCCAACTCGGGCCGGCAGGCATTGAAAGTCCTCCTGAGCGATATAGACTTTGCGCTCATCCTGATGGATGTAAAGATGCCTAACCTGAACGGTTTCGAAACGGCCACCCTTATTTATGAGAGGGAAAAACTGCGACATATTCCCATCATCTTTATTACGGCTAACCATTTTGGTGAAGAGAATATTTACCGGGGCTACAGGGCAGGCGCCGTTGACTATATTTACAAGCCCGTCAATCCCGATTTGTTGCGCGCTAAAGTATCCGTGTTTATTGAACTGTATAAAAAGAACCACCTGCTCATGGCTCAGGAGCAGCGACTGGTCGTCATCAACAAAAATCTTGAAAAAGAAGTCAATGACCGTATTGCTTCAGAACACCAGATCATGGAACTCAACCGCAAACTGGTGGAGAATATCGACCGTCTGGAATCGGTAAACAAGGAACTGGACGGATTTGCTTTTATGGCATCGCACGACCTGCAGGAACCGCTTAGAAAAATTCACACGTTTATCGGCATCCTCTCGGAAAAATTTAAAGATGTATTTGATGAAGAAGGCCAGCGCTATTTCCAGAGCATACAAAAGGCGGCCCGCCGTATGCAGGCATTGATCCAGGACCTCCTCACTTTTTCCCAGATCTCCGCCGACAATAACACATGGACCGATTGCGACCTGAACCTCATTATACAGGATGTATTAAAGACACTGGAGTACAGGATAAGGGAAAAGAAGGCAGAGATAAGCATCGACGCTCTGCCGGTAGTTACCGGAAACCCCAATTTAATCAGTTCGCTTTTCGTCAACCTGATTGAAAATGCAATCAAATACAGCAGAAAAGATGTTACGCCGGTTATATCTATCCGTTACCTGATTTCAGATCAAACCGAAGAAGGAACACCACACCCCCCGCAAAGGAAATTTTTCCGGGTACAGGTGGAAGACAACGGCATCGGTTTTGAGCAACAATATGCCGAACATATTTTCAGCATGTTCCGGAGGCTTCATTCCGTAGCTGAATTTGAAGGCACCGGGATCGGCCTTGCCATCTGCAAGAAAATTGCGGAGAAACACAACGGATTCATTTCAGCACAAAGCGAAAAGGGAAAGGGATCTGTATTTACGATCACTTTCCCTGTTCGCAGAAAGCTCGCCGCGCTTGCCAAGAAAAACGATTCGGGATCGTTCAACTGATCATTTCACCTATCCGTTGCAGGAACCTGAATCCGGTGAGCAAGAGCCCGCGGCGCTTTGCATCTTTTCTGTAAAATCACATCTTACCAGGTGTAAAGAAAAACTGCTCGGAGACGATCATTCCGTCCTGGACCCTGTACACACAGACTTCATCCATATTCATTCGTCCCATTCCTTTCATGGTCACATCCATGCCCATGGCCACACTGAAATAATCGCCGCCGACGACGGGCTGGGAGGTCCATCCGCCATGCATCTCTTCCACCATCTCATTAAATTTTTTAGCCTTTTCTTTTATACCGGCCAAACCCTTTACTACAACAGGGGACCCCATGGCGGCTACACTGTCCGGCTCAATGCTCACTGCATCTTCGCTGAACAACTCATCCTGGATCTTATCAAAAGCACCTTTTTGTGCAAGTTCCGAAAAACGGTTTGCCACGTCTTTCGTCGTCATCGTAGCTACTTCTTGTGTTGACATGATTGCAGATTTTTAGTGATTAATAAATATTCGGTCTTTTGGAAAGAAGGGCATACAATTTACCAATAAAATTCTGCTCTGCCCGGCAGCGAAGTATTAATTAAATAATATTTATTATTCCTGCTTAGTTGTAGTCATCATCCGCCCAGCGGGTGCGCGCCACACCGGAAATCACATAGGTCGTAGCCGGATCATCGGTGAAAATGGCTTCCATATAAATGCTGTCGGTAACAATGCCTGTTTTGGAATGGCCACCGTTGGGAATGATTTTTCCGTTTTTGATGGTAGCCTTGATGTCATAATATTCATTCTGGGCCGAATCAGTGGAAAAAGTAAGGGAGGCGGGATCTGCTTTTGTCATCACTTTGAACTGATATCCGTTTCCGCCGTCGTCCAGCCAGAGGGAATCGGCCACATTTCTCGAAGTGTTATACGTGTAGAAAAGGATATGTGCACCCAAAACATCCGTTCCGTCAACGTCCAGGGTTACCCACCATTCATTTGACATTGCCTGGGTAGCTGTTGTTCCCGGATCTTCCAGTTTTTTTGTGCAGGACATGCTGAAGACCGCCAACAAGCCGATGATGCTGAATATTTTTTTCATATTATAATGATTGATACTGAACTATTCTTTCTGCCAGGCTTTGTTGGCAGCAAAATTTAAATCCACCAGGTTGATTGTCCAGGCTATTTTCCCGGCCGTATAAGTGCCTTCCCCTTCCAGCGTTCCATAGGCACTGAATTGCTGGGTTGGCACCGTAATGCTGATTCCGTCGGAACAGAAGAAATAAGCAGGTATTACCGCACCGCTGCTGCCTCCCCAGCAATTGGTTGTATAGTACACCCCTGGCGCAACCATCGAGATATCAGCCGTCAGTGCAGCCGATCCGACATTCGCATAGGTGCCTGATAAGTCAACACCGGGCAAAGGGGCAGACGGAATCACCGCCACATTTCTTGTTGCGGAAGAAGCATAGCCATCCTTGTTAACTGCCGTATAGGTTATGGTATATATGCCTTCTGTTTCTGTATCCACCGTTCCCGACGTCGTATAGGTCGTGGGTTGCCCGTTCTCTTCTGCGGTGGCGCCTGAATCAACGTATGGCTGCCCGACCACGATGGATTCAAAGGCCGGACCGTTTAAGGTAATCACCACATAATATGTTACTGTGGAAATACCCACCTGCTCTGGAGTATCGACAATGGTTTCCTTATTACAGGAAATGCCGAAAACCAAAACCCAGAGAAATGCAAGCCTGATGATAAACTTCATGATGTCCTGTTTTATATGTGAAATCATTCTCCCCACCAAACCGGTGTGGTAATGGGTACCTGGGCCGGCGTATTGCTGTTTCTTGACCTTTCGTTGTCAGGAAACACGATCCGTTTGGGAAAATTCTGACCTATTACCGATGTCGCCGATACCACAAATTCTCCCGGCTTGTAGGCGATGTCGGTAGAATACACCGGACTTGTTTTCGGAAAGCCCGTACGGTTTCTTTCAAACCATCCCTCCAGCGCGTGGGAGCCGGGAAGGGAAGCCCATTTCTGGGTAATGATCGCATCCAGCTTTTCATCAAAGCTGCCGGCAGGATATTCGTAAACGCCTCCAGCCGCTATATAGTCCGAACCGTCGAGGCCCCAGAAAGCGAAGGAAGCCAGCACGCCTGCATCGTATAATTCCTTGGCCCCGTCACCGGCAAAATATCTTTCCCTCGCCTCGGCCTGCATAAAATAGGATTCAGGAGTGGAAAAAAACTGTACCGGATCGGTGGGCTGTTGCACAAATGTGGTGGCTGTTTTATATACAGGATTCGTACTCAGGTAATTTCCCTGGTCCACACCTACGGGCGATGTGGTGCCGAAATAAGAAACGATACGTTCATCGTTGTTTCCCTTGAGCCAGGTGATGAAGGTATTGCTGGCCTTCAGGTTGTCAGGCGTATTGAGCGCAAATACATTCTGCGCATAAAATGGATTCTGCTTGTTGGGTACGGCCGTCCATTGCGTAATGGCCGCGTCTTCTGTCAGGAATTCCGCATTGGCACTGTAAAGTGCTTTGATTCCCGTTTCGGCTTCAGCGGGCTTCGCGTTTACCATGCGAAGGAACATTTTGAGTTTAAGCGTATTGGCAAATGCCTTCCATTTGGCCATATCGCCTCCGAATATATAATCCTCCGCGCCGGGTTGCGAGTTGGTGGATGCATCGAAATTCTGATTCAGCGCTGTGTCCAGGGTGAGCAGCAGGGCTTCGTAAATGCTGTCTCCGTTGTTGAAGGCAGGCTGCAGATTGTTGGCGCCCTGCAATGCCTGGGCATAAGGCACCTGGTCGTACAGATCCACCAGCACTTCGTACACATATACTTTCATCGCCGTGGCAATGAGGTTGTAGTTCCAGTCCTGTGAAGCCTGCGTTTTTTGAAGGATCAGCTGAAGATCGTTGAGAGCGCCTGTATATAGCTGGTTATAGTCCGTGTTCAGGTCCGTGCTGACTACATTATAGGAATCGAAGTTCCGGTATTGCGAAGAAGAGACGTCCTGCGTGGTGAATTCCGACCATAACATTCCGATAATGGCCAGTTCGCCTCCAATGGCTGATGCGGCGGAGACCTCCGCGGCGGGCAACAGAAGTTGCGGGGTAGCCTGATCGGTTGAAGGATTGTTCGGGTCCTGATTAATGTCCAGCGTTTTCTTACAGGCCGTCAGAAAAAAGCAGGTTCCGATGGTAAGGACTCCGATTATTTTTTTCCATTTCATGATCGCCGGTTGAAATTTTAAAATTTTTTCTTAGAAACTTGCTTTCAGTGATATTCCATAGGACACTGTTGTCGGGCCTGTCGGTGAATATTCACCGAATTCCGACTGCAGATCGTTGCCGAGGTTTGACACTTCAGGATCTATATAGGCATTTTGCTTCGGCAGCCAGAGCAGGAAATTTCTTCCATAGACCGTCAGCATCAGGTTGCTGGCATGAATGGGGCTTGACCATTTTGCCGGCAGCGTGTAAGACAGGGCGATATCCCTGAGCTTGAGAAAGGACCTGTCGATCAGGCGCATCGGGTATGCCAGCGGCTTATTGTTATTGGTATAGAAATAGCTGTCGTAGACGCTTTCATCAATGGCTTTCGTATTCGGTGTATACACCGGTTTGCCATCGGTACCCGGCACCTGCACGACGGAATTCGGAATAATAAACGGCTTCCTGTCGTTGTACGTTGTAATGGCGGCATTGCCGGAGAACATGAAGATGTCGGCCGTGGAACTGTAAAAATATCCGCCCTTTCTAAAGTCGAGCGAGAAGCTGAATGACCAGCTCTTGTAAGTGAAGGTATTTACGAGCCCCATGGTGAAATCACGCTGCGAGGTTCCGATATCGGCTTTATCGGGGTTTACAATCGGGAATCCGGTATTCTCATCTACAACGATCTTTCCGTCCGAAGAATAAACCGGAGCCGGACTATAGAATACACCGACCGGTTTTCCCGGGAACAGGTCGAACTCCATCCCACCGGTAAGTCCGTCGGATCCGATTTGAATTTTGTTCAGTCCATTGGTAAGGCTCTTTACATTGCTGTTGTTCTTGGTAAACGTATAGTTGAAAGTCCAGTTAAAGTTCTGGGTGCGGACGGGTGTAACATTCAGAGCAAGCTCTATACCCTTGTTTTCCACTACGCCGACATTTTCAATGAGACCGCTGTATCCGCTGGAAGGCGAAATGGGAACATTAAAAATCTGCCCGTTGGTTTCCTTATTATAAAGTGCCAGGTCAATACCAATGCGGTTGTCGAGGAACCTGGCTTCCAGTCCGAGTTCAAGTTCTTTGGTGATGATGGGTTTCAGATTCAGGTTGCCGATGCTGGGTGTAATGGTAAATCCGTTTATGCCGGCAATCGGAAAAGTGATCGTACCATAAGGAATGCCCGTGGTGGCGGGGATATTGCCCTGTTGTATAGTCGGATAGATCAGATAGGGCTGTGCATCTGCGCCGGTTTCACCATAAGCGGCGCGGAATTTCAACAGCGAGATATTGTATCTCTTCAGGTCGAAGGTCTGTGAAGCCAGCCAGGAAAGGTTGGCACCCGGATAAAAGAAGCTGTTGTTATTGAGCGGAAGGGTGCTTGACCAGTCGTTTCTGGCATTGACGGTCAGGTAGACCTGTTCCTTATACCCGAGAGTAGCCTGGGCATAGACGCCGATAAGCCTTTTCTCAAACATGGTATTGGCTGCCGTGGGCGGGCTGTTTGAATTCGACAGGTTGTAAAACAGGGGGATGGTAAGTCCCTGAATCGCGCCCACCTGCTGGGATGCCAGTTGCTGATAAAAGTTTACCCCCACCAGCGCGTCAAGGTTGAAATCCCGGTTTAGGTCCTGGTTGTATTTCACGATGAAATCACCGTTGATGAGTTCGTTGTAGTCGGATTGAGCCTGAAAGGAACCGATATCGGGCTGGCGCGAAGAACCCGATGGATTATTGCCTGAGTTCCAGCTTCCGGGCGAGGGAGCGTTCACGGCATTCCAGATGGAAGTCCTGCCATTTGAGAAGTCACCGCCGATGCGCAACTCGGCAGAAACCGCCTGATTGAATTTATAGGTCATGTCGAGTTTGCCAAAGAACCGGTTGCCTCTTTGTTCGCTTCCGTTTTGAGTGAGATCGTAATATGGATTTTCGGCAAAGGGAGTAAAATAATTATCGACATTAAAAAACTGATTGTTGTAAAGGCTCAGATCTTTGATGGGAATATCCACGGGGATCTGGAGAAGATTTACAAAAAGATCATTGCCCAGCCCCGAGAGTGAAAACTTCGCCGGTGTTGTCAGGTCGCGGACGATATAATTAAGGGAGACTCCGATATTAAAGTTTCCGTAAGTGCTGTTGGCACGAAGGGAGAAATTGTTTCGCTGCAGCTTATCGTAGTCACCGGGCAATATGCCATTGCTGGTGACATTTCCCCAGGAGAAATAATAATTTGTCTTTTCATTACCGCCGGAAACAGCAATGGTATTGTTGGCTTCGAATCCCACGTCGTAGAAGTTGCGGATATTATTTTCCTGAAAGGAAAATGGCTTAACCAGCTGCGAATTGTTCACGGTCGCACCCCAGGGATGCATTTGTCCGTCCAGTTTCGGACCCCAGCTTCCATTTTGGGTTATGTCGGAAACCCCGGACCATCCCTGTCCAAATTCATTTTGCGCATCCGGAAGTTTTCCGACTATCTGCCAGTCCCAGGCGCTGGCAAGATCTACCCTCACTTTTCCCGCTTTTCCTTTTTTAGTAGTGATCAGGATAGCGCCGTTCTTGGCAACCGATCCGTACAGCGAAGAGGCCGATGTTCCTTTTAAGACCGTAATGTTTTCGATATCATTCGGATTAATATCCGTCATTCCGTTTCCATAGTCGGTCAGTGCCGGTCCATTGCCTCCCGCACCACCGATGTCAACTGAATTATCAAGTAATGGCACACCGTCGATCACATAGAGAGGCTGGTTATTACCGCCACCGATTACACCGAATCCGCGCAGGATCACTTTGACGGAAGAGCCTGGCGTACCGCCGACGGTAGAAATATCAGCGCCTGCAATTTTTCCCGACAGACCATCGAGCATGCTTACGGGTGAAACCTTATTGATCGCTTCGGAATTGAAACTCGAAGTGGAGTATCCAACTTTAGCCTTGCTTTTGCTTTGTCCGAGTGCAACAACCACCACTTCATTCAATGGAGATTGCGATGGCTGGAGAATCAGATTATTGCCGGAGGATTTTTCCACGGTTATTTCCGCCGCCGTATAGGAGGTGGCGGTAACAATCAGGGTTTGCCCTGTACTGGCCCTGATGCTATAGTTCCCTTCTGCGTCAGCGACGGTACTGGTTTTGGATCCCTTCACCGCAATGGTCGCAAAAGAAACAGCTTCCCCTCTTGAATTGGTTATTCTCCCGGTTACTGTTTCGGACTGTGCGAAACAACCTAGAGAAACCAGCAACAGGAACCCAAATAATAAATTTCTCATAATGCATCTTTTAAACATAGAAATGAATACTGTGGTTTCTCCAGGTTTCAGGGTGAATGGAAAACCCATTTCGTTTGCTGCTTTCACCGGCACCGCTCACCTGATGACAATCCCCCACGTTCAATTGCTGTAACCGGTACCGGTCAAAATTCTTTAAGCATTAAAAAACTTTGCTGAACAGTTTTAAAATGAGTTTAAAGTATTTTAAGCTTCATCGTTCACCGCACTTCGTTCAATCCATTCCCTGAAATCACTTGTCCGGAGCTGGCTGATAAAAACAGGTTCCGCGGCCGGCGGATCCAGGATGAGTTCCACTTTGCTTACATCGCAGGATCTCAGACAGACGATGGCCTGAATGTGCACGATGTAATTCTTGTTTACCCTGTAAAAATCAGCGGTGTCCAGCATGAGATGGATGTCCCGAAGCGTACCTCCCACCCTTAATCTTTCACCATTTCGAAAACCGACGAGGAAAATGGTCTTATGCTGAAGAAAAAAATAGGCGATGTCCTGTGTTTTATAAACAACATAGTCCTCACCCCCTTTGAGGATGATCCGCCTCTTTTGTGTTGCACTGTCCATATCAGTAGTAATGGCATTATAAAACTATTAACAACCACAGGCGAAGGAATTTATGTTCGTCAAATTCCCCCCGCAGGAGGGAGTCAGCAGGCTGGTAAGGAAATTGATAAAGAGAACCTGGAAAATGAAGAGGCCCTGCTGAAATAAATCTGCGTTCAGGTCAGCAGGAATATTTAATGACCTATTTTACAGAAGATTATTTTTTAAACCGACATGAAAAGTTTACGCCGGAGAAGAAAACGTGGGCAGGGTTACTCCTCACCCAACAGAATCCGGCTTGTTACCGGGGGTAAACCTTATTTTGATCTCCTGGCAGAGATGATCCGGCAGGCGGAAAAAGTTATCCAGCTACAGGTTTATATTCTTGACTATGATGAAACAGGAAAGGCCGTTGTAGAGGAACTTATTCATGCCGCCAGGAGAAATGTAAAAGTCTACCTGATGGCAGACGGATATGCTTCACAGGGATTGCCCAAACATCTTATTAAAGAATTTAAGCAGAAGGGTGTGGAGTTTCGTTTTTTTGAACCCCTGTTCAGAAGCCGCCATACTTTTTTCGGAAGGAGGATGCATCATAAAGTGATCGTGGTGGACAACTGCCGGGCCATGGTCGGTGGCATTAATATCAGCAATCACTACAATGAACATGACGGGCAACCCGCCTGGCTTGATTTTGCGCTCTATATGGAAGGGGCGGTCGCTAAAGACCTTTGCCGCGTTTGTCAGAAAGTATGGAAGGGATATATGCCGGTGGACGGCGGCCCGGTGTGTGGCTATAATCCCGGTGAACTTGATATCAGGCCGGAAGAAAACAGTGAACTCAGGGTGAGGCGCAACGACTGGATTATGAAGCGCAGCCAGATTTCCAGAAGTTATGTTGAGATGTTCCGCCGCTCGGAACGTGAGATTATCATGATGACGGGCTATTTTCTTCCCGGCCGCTTTATCCGAAGCAATATGAAGAGAGCCGTCCGCAGGGGTGTAAAGATCAGGCTGATCCTCGCGGGTATTTCCGATGTGAAGATTGCCAAGTATGCCGAGCGGTACATGTACAACTGGCTTTTCCGCAATCACATCGAATTGTACGAATATAAACCCTGTGTGCTGCATGCGAAAGTGGCCGTGGCGGACCGGCAGTGGTCTACGATTGGATCCTACAATGTGAATGACATCAGTGCATTTGCGAGCATGGAACTGAATATCGATGTGAACAGTCCTGTTTTTGCTGCCGGCCTGGCCGATCATTTTGAAAATATCATAGCAAAGGACTGCGTGCAGGTCACGCAGGAAGATTTCCGCACCAAAAACGGGATTTTCAGCAGGATCCTGGAGCAGTTGTCTTACTGGATCGTCAGGTTACTGTTTTTTCTTTTTACCATTAATTTCAAGCAGCAGAAGTGAGTCAGCCAGACTACCAGAGCAGCAGTTTCTATTCCCAGCAATATCGCCGAAGGAATGGGAAGAAATAATAAAAAAGATACTATCCAGTTTCTCCATGTTTCACGGGGAAGCGCCTATGAAGTCGACACACTGCTATCCATCGCATTTATGATAAGTGTTATAGACGAACAGGTATATCAGGAAGCATGTAAAAAAATCGAAGCGTTATACGTCTTATTAACGTACTTATAAACTACTTTGAAAAAGACTAATTCCGTCGACCGTCAACCGTCAACCATACTAGTTGCCCCGGATTCTTTTTAAAAATGTGCGGACAGTCCTCCGGTTCCATCCCTCGAACCTGCCTCTTTGCACCAGCATGAGGTTTTCGTCTGTCCGTTGCAGGTAGTAATGAAAAACAAAAGGGGCATGGGGATTTTCCCAGCCCATGATCTGTCCGAACCGCAGGACGTTGAATTCAATGCCATTTGCTGAGCTGTCGGAAGTATAATACCCCTGGGAAAAACGAAGCAGCTGCTCAAAGTCGCTTCTGCCGCTGAAACGAAGCAGTAGATTGTCATTCCGTGGTGTATAGGTAAATTTTATCGCTGTATCATGGTCAAAGACGGACCTGTACGCCGTATAATAACCGGAATCGCCGCGAACAACAGCGTACCAGAGCCAGTTATTAAACGGTGCCGGCGTAGTGATAAAGGACCTGTACCCGATATCCTGATTGCTTAATGAATGGCGGACCATTCGGTCGGTGCTGATTTTATTATTCACACAATACAGCAGATAGAGGGAAGGAAGCAACAGGCCCCAGCGGGCCGTTTTTTTTCTGTTCGTATTCGATTTTTTCCAGACAAGCAGAAGGCAGGCCGCGATACCCGGCCACAGGGAGAAAAAGGGATCGGCTACAAATATGGTATTAAAAGATACCCGGTAAGATGAAAAGGGTTCAAACCATCCCACGCCATAGGCATTGAAAGCATCGAGAAAAAGATGTACAAGGATCTCTGTTCCGAGAAATACCAGCCAGACGGATACCGGGATTTTTTCCACGCGATGCCGGTGACGGAACAGAAAGGCCATCGCAAGCACAGCAGCAAGCGCGAACAGCAGGGAGTGGGTGATACCGCGATGGGCGAGCAGGATAGCAGTAGGCGAAAGCCAGAGTCCCGCAAGGAAATCGATATCGGGCAGGCTTGACGCCAGCGCACCGTAAATCATCGCTTTCTTTCCAATCCGGTGACCGAGAAAAAGGTCGCCAATACAGGCGCCGACTGCCAGGTGGGTTAGACTATCCATAATAATGCAGACAGTAACCTATTCAATTATCATGCGAGGTCTTTTGTTCAGCTACAACCGAATTTCTAAAGCATATTATCTGATTTCGAAAAGATAGGAACAATAAGCGCAGTTCTTTTTACACCTGAGCTGTCTATGCTCCGCGAAACGCTTTTACTGTTTACTCTTTAAATTGCATTATGGAATTAGGTATTAGCAGCTTTGCCGAACTCACGCCCGATCCTGTCACGGGCAAAACCATCAGCGGGTACCAGCGCATGCTGGATCTTATGGAAGAGATCGAGTTGGCCGACCAGGCAGGTCTGGATGTATATGCACTGGGTGAGCATCACCGGCCGGACTTTATCGTCTCCTCTCCCGCTGTTGTGCTTGGCGCAGCCGCGGTAAAGACAAAAAAATTAAAACTGTCCAGCGCGGTAACCGTTCTGAGTTCGGATGATCCAGTGAGGGTATTCCAGGATTTTGCCACGGTAGACCTGCTTTCGGGTGGTAGAGCCGAAATCATGGCCGGGCGCGGATCTTTTATTGAATCTTTTCCGCTTTTTGGATTTGACCTGGGGGATTATGACGAATTGTTTTCGGAAAAACTGGAGATGCTGCTCAAATTGAATGAAGCGGAAAAAATAAGCTGGAAGGGCAAACACAGGGCGCCGGTTCATAACCTCGGCGTTTACCCCCGCCCTTTCCAGGAAAAATTACCTGTATGGGTCGCGGTAGGCGGAACACCCGAATCTGTTGTGCGTGCGGGAAACCTGGGACTTCCTGTCGCCCTCGCCATCATAGGAGGCAGCCCGGCCCATTTCAAACCATTGGTTGACCTTTATCGCAAGTCATCCGCTGCCGCCGGCAAAGGAAAACTTCCGCTGGGCGTACATTCACACGGATATATTTCAGAGGATTCAAAAAAAGCGGCAGACGAATTTTTTCCTTCATACGCCTATGTGATGTCGCGGATCGGCCGCGAAAGAGGCTGGCCTCCTACTACACGGGAACAATTTGAAGCCGGCCGAAGCAAAGAGGGTGCATTGCTTGTAGGTTCTCCGCAACAGGTGATCGACAAGATTCTGTATGAAACAGAATTATTCGGGCTTGATCGTTTTCTTCTTCATGTAAGCGTGGGCACTATGCCACATGCCCAGATCATGCATTCCATCGAACTTTTTGGAACCCGGGTCGCACCGGTGATCCGCAAAGAAACTGCCGCCTCTAAAATCAGTGATCTTTCAGCCACGCCAAAAGGCTGAAAGGCAGATGATGGATGGTTTATGGCCATAAACCATTAACCAGTAGCCATTAACTATTTACCACAACCCTTGCCCCGCATTGCTTTATCCCGCCTGGCATAGTTTTTATACATTCAGTATATCAACCAACAACAGAATATGAAGTACCTTATTTCATCGGCTTTGCTGTTTCTTGGACTTACCATAAGTTCATGCAAAACAAATTCGATCACGCACCGCAGTCAGTTGGACCTTGTACCCGAATCGGAGGTGCAGGCCATGGCGCTTACCCAATACAAAGATTTTCTTTCCAAAAACCCGGTAGTGCCCTCGAGCAATGCCAACCAGGAAATGGTGAAGCGTGTGGGTAACCGCATTGCAACAGCCGTTACCAAATATTATACGGAGCATGGGGCGGGTGATGAATTAAAAGGATATTCCTGGGAATTCAACCTCGTGGAAAGTAAAGAGATAAACGCCTGGTGCATGCCCGGCGGGAAAGTGGTCGTCTATACCGGGCTTCTTCCCATAACCCAGACGGAAACCGCACTGGCCATCGTGATGGGACATGAAATTACGCATGCGGTAGCAGGACATGGACGTGAAAGGATGAGCCAGCAGATGCTCGCAGAGGGCATCCAGGTGGCTGGCAATGTGGCCCTGGGAAGCAACCCGAAAACGGTTAGCATTTTCAATCAGGTCTATGGGCCCGCAGCGCAAATTGGCGTACTCCTGCCCTATTCCCGCAAGCAGGAATCTGAAGCGGATCACTACGGTCTGATTTTCGCTGCCATGGCCGGCTACAATCCCCAGGAGGCGATCCCCTTCTGGACCCGGATGGCCAGCCTGGGCGGAGAAAAACCGCCGGTATTCCTCAGCGACCACCCTGCGGATCAGCAGAGAATAGACGACCTGAAAAAAGTCATGCCGGAGGCAATGAAATATTATACGGGTAAGAAAAGCTGAGGATCATCTGCCCTGTTTCTTCGTAACTTCAGGAAGAAAGATCTAACATGGGTAATGATCAGACTCCCACTGCCGTTTCCTGGTCTGCCGGGCAATACCTGAAGTTCGAGAAGGAACGTAACCGTCCCATTGAGGATCTGCTGTCGAGGACGAATCCGCAAAAAGTGCAGCGGGTGATCGACCTGGGATGCGGGCCGGGGAATTCAACGGAATTTCTTGTAGCCAGATACCCTGATATTGAAGTCAACGGCATCGACAGCTCTCCGGAGATGATTGCCGCCGCAAAAGAAAGACTGCCAGGGGTTCATTTTGAGATCGCCGATATTTCCACCTGGGAGAAAAAAGGACTTTTCGATATCATTCTTGCCAATGCCTCACTGCAATGGGTACCCGATCATGAGACTCTTTTCCCCAAATTAATGGATATGCTCGATGAAGGCGGCACGCTCGCCGTACAGGTGCCGGAAAGTTCCAATGAACCCGCTCATCGCCTGATCAGGGAAATGGCTTCGAGGCCTCCATGGAGTGACAAAGTCCGGAATACCGACCGTATCATCATGCATGGAGCCGACTTCTATCTTCGGTTACTGAAGGACAAAGCTTCTTCACTGGATATCTGGAGAACAACCTATTTCCACATACTCCGCGGCGGTGCGGCGGCGATCGTGGAATGGTTCAAGGGTACGGCACTTCGTCCGCTGACGGATCAGCTTACCAGAACGGAATCGGAAATTTTTTTGAAACATTACCTTGAAGAAATCGCCATTGCTTATCCCGAGTTCGAGGACGGCTCGGTTGTCCTGCCTTTTCCACGACTTTTTATCGTCGCGAAAAAATGAAAGGTTGTTCGCATAATGTTGTTCGAAAATAAAGTGATGGCCGGGAGATACCCGGCCATCTGTCAATAAAAAAACCTCCCGGCCGGGAGGTTTTCAATTAATAAAGCACGGATTATTAAAAATGTCCAATGATAGTCTAAGCCTTGGCGTTGTCTTATTACAACCGCATGATTAATAAGGCCAGATGATCGTATATGTCTTGCCGTTCTTACCTGTCCAGACCAGTTTGAAGTAATAATCTCCTGCAGGACAGGTCGTGGGCTCACCGCCTGCATCAAGTCCATAGGTAATGACTGCCGTAGCGTTGTCGGTGACAACCGTATGCTGTCCGCCGGTCAGCCTGAAGTCACAATCCTGACGGATAACAATGGGCGCACTGATGCGGCTCGTAAATGAATTTCCAAAACGGTTGGTACCCCAGTCGGCTATATCGGAATCAGTTCCGTCACTGTGCGTGCCGATGGTGGTAATGACGATGCCGTTGTCATATGTGAATGTGCGTTGTTTGGATACATTCCAGGTCCTGGATGTATTGTTGCTGAAATCTATTTTGAGATTCCCTGAAATCGAATGTATGATGGTATGCAGACTGGAAAGATCTTTTAACAATCCCCCGGTTTCATTGGTGATATTCTTAGATCCGTTCAGCACGATCACTTTGCCATCACGAAGCCGGGTAATTTTAAGATTTGTTATCGTTACGACAGCGATTGCTCCGGCATCTTTCCATCGCTGCCCGAGTGTCATGCTGATGGTTATAACGCCTTCTCTTTTGCGATTGCCCCAACAATTAGTCCCGTCGTAGGTGATGGTCACTACCCTGTCGGAGCCTACGGTATCGTAACTCACTGACGCATCACAAATGAGCTGATGTACGTTTATGGAAAGTTCTGCCGAAGCCCCCGTACTGTTAACGGTCGTCTGGCCAGACCCGATGGTAGTTGTTGAAGCACCGGAAAAATCTGCTGATCCGCTCAATGCGGTATTCACGTCATTGGTAATGATATCCGATTCATCCGATACCTGCTGTTCATCATCCCCCGATGTGGCGGCGTCTGTTTGGGTTGTGTCATTCCCGTTAGAAGACGTATCCTTTTTACAGGAATACAGACAGATACCTGACAGTAGGCAGATAACAAGGGCCATTCTGCCAAAAAAGACTGCTTTCATATGTTACGTTTTAGTTCCTGAGATCCCTGTACGGGCCGTGGGTTTAATGGTTTCCCAAATTTATTTTGTTAACAAACCATTAGCAGCCCAATAGTGTTATGCCGGCTTCAACCAATAACAACGTTTTTAGGGGTGGCAGGTCAGGCAGGGTTGCCTTTTGCAGAGAGCAGCATCGATATCTTACTGTGCAGGTCTTCGGGCCGGAAAGGCTTTGGAACGAATTCCATGAATCCTTTGGATAACAGATCAGCACGCATATTATCATATACGGCCGCCGTAAAGGCAATGGCCGGCACAGAAGGATTAATCTTCTTTATCTCTCCGAGTGCCGTAATACCGTCCATTTCGGGCATTTCCAGGTCAATCAGCACAAGGTCAAAGGAATGCTGTGCAAACAGATCGACGGCCTGTTTGCCATTATAGGCCTCCTTCACTTCGATTCCCCACTTCATGAGAAAACGGCGTGCAATGGACATATTGATCGCGTTGTCTTCCGCTACCATAACGCGGATACCGGGAAAGGAGGAAAGATATTTCACCTTGTCTTCGTTGATATATCGTTTGCGGTTCTCATTAATGGCAAGCTTCAGGGTAAAATGAAAAGTGGATCCCCTGCCCTCTTCGCTTTCGAGCTGCAATTCGCCATGGAAAAGATTGACCAGCTTCTTCGTGATGGAAAGCCCAAGTCCGGTGCCTCCGTATTTACGGGTAGTATTTACATCGGCCTGGGTGAAACTCTCAAAGATTTCCTGCTGTTTATTGGCAGGAATACCGATGCCGGTGTCTTTTACCATGAACTGAATAGTGGCTTTCTGACTGGTTGAAAATATTTTCTTTGCCACTACCGTGATCTCACCATAATGTGTAAACTTGATGGCGTTGGACAGCAGATTACTGAATACCTGGTTCAGACGCGTCTCGTCTGTCATTACTTCGATATCGAGACTGTCAAATTCCATTTTAAAACCGAGTCCCTTCGCATGGGCCTGGGCTGAAAACTGCAGGTTGATTTTTTCCAGGAATTTCTTCATATCCACCGGATGCTCGCCGAGCTGAAGTTTGCCCACTTCGATTTTACCGAAATCCAGAATCTCATTGATGAGCATCATCATATGCTCAGAAGAATATTTCAGGATATCCAGATGCGATTTCTGTTCCGGCAGGTAATTCTCCTGAAGCAGCAGATTGGAAGTACCAATGATCCCGTTGAGCGGCGTACGCAGCTCATGGCTCATGTTGGAAAGGAATCGTGACTTCGCCTGGGAAGCCACTTCCGCCTTTTGCTTAGCCTTCATCAGTTCAAACTGTGCCGTTTTAATTTCCGATATGTCAAGGATACTGATCTTCAAAAACCATCGTCCGTTGTCCAAAAAGGGAACGATGTTCACAAAAGAAAAAAACGTTCTCTCTGCGGAAGTCAGCGAAAGTTCTCCCTGCCAGTCCTTGATCAGCTTTTCCGACAATTTCCTTTCAATCGATTTAAAGAGCAGGATATGGTCACTCTTGAACCATTCTTCTATCGCCGTTCCCTCTATCTCTTTCTTATTATTTATGTGAAGAAGCTCGCAGGCCCTGTTATTACATCCGATAATCTTGCGATGCTCGGAATCCATGATCAGGACTCCGTCCAGGGAGGTATTATAGATCGTATCAACAAAATGTTTCTCCTTTAATATCGCTTCTTCATGATCCCTGTTCACCCGGAATATAAAATAGGAAAAGAAAGTAGTCAGCGTAAGAGATATCGCAAGATTGGAATTGTAAAGCCTTGTAAACATGCCGGCAATACGTACCTGGTAATAATTTTCGTAAGGACTCAGGCTAAGGCAGATCAATACTGAAATGATGGTGATCAGATAGACAAATTTCAACTCAGAAAAATTCCTTTTCACATCGATCACAAGGGTCATGACCATGAAATACGGAAAATATAAAAGGTATTCGCCCGCGCGCAGACCTTCCATATAGTTCATGACCACCAGGTAAAGGTTCAGGTTGACGATAGCGATGACCCTCGCCATCTCGAAGCGCTTTTTGGAGTTGAGATGAAAAGCCAGAATGAAAATGTATCCCGTCGACAAATTGACAAGGGCGCTTATGTAGAGGCTCAGCGTGAAATAGCTGACCACAGACATCAGGGTACCACAAAGGGTAAGAAAAATGAACTGATTGAACCTTTGAATCTTCTTTCGTTGTGTCCCATTATGGGAAGATTCCACTCCGGAATTGACAATGTCGTGGTACACAGACCACAATGCGGGGGACAGTCGGGATTTCACGGAGGGTATCAGGGGAATTAATTTGGTTATTAAAACGAAGCCGATATAATAATTATTATTAAACGCGTTATAATAAAGAATCCAATGGCATGAAAACCCAAAACGCTCCTAACAGCTTCGTTTTCAATTCTGAAATTGACGTCTCCTACCTCAACAGCCTTTACGGAGAAGACTATGTATATGTGCAGGAAGTCTTTGACACGGTATTGCACGATTACCAGTCGCTCAGCGACAATATCGAAATGAGTTATTCATCCGGAAACCTCACCGCCCTGCGGGCCGCGGTGCACAAAATCAAACCCGTCTTCGGTTTCGTAGGACTTACTGCCGTGCAGGATCATTGCCAGCAGTTCGAGCAGGTCTGTGGCGCAGCGGGTTCACCCGAACACCTGGCCGGCGATTTTGAAAGCCTGCGAAACAAAATATTTCACAGCAAACAGCTGATAGAAGAAGAGAAGAAAAAACTGGAATTATTTAATCGTCAAAGTTCATGAGTCTGAGCTGCATTATTGTTGAGGATCTCCAGGTAGCGGCAAACTATCTGAACAACTGTTGTGAAAAAAGCGGAGAAGTTGAAGTACGTGGCCATTTCAGCAACGTCACAGATGCCCTTTCCTTTCTGAACAGTCATTCTGTCGACCTCATTTTTCTTGATGTGGAGATGCCGGGTGCCAATGGATTTGAACTACTCGACCAGATCGCCTTTTCGCCGAAAGTCATACTCACGACAGCAAAACAGGAATACGCTTACAATGCGTTTCAGTATAATGTGTCGGACTATCTGATGAAGCCCTTCACCTATCAGCGCTTCATCGAGGCACTGAAAAAAATACAGCCTTCAAAGGAAACGATTTCCATGAACAGCGCCTCAGACCATATCTACATCAAAACCGATGGCAAACTGATTCGCCTGAACAACGATTCCATCCTGTACATCGAAAGCATGGGTGACTACGTAAAATTTGTGACTGCAGACGGGAAAAAATTCGTAACCCACAACACGATCAAAAACCTGGAGGAAAAGGTCAGCAAAAGCCATTTTTTAAAAGTGCACCGTTCTTACATAGTCAACCTTCATAAGATCGATGATATGCGGGAGAACCTGCTCTTCATTAAGGGAAATGAAATCCCCGTGAGCAAGGCCAACAAGGCCGATGTATTCCGCCGGCTCAATATCGTTTAGCCTTCTATTTCATCCACACATTGTTATTCCTGTTAACATCCGGAAAGACATTATCGGGGTCAAGGATGATCTTTTCAACGGGACTCGCTGAAGAGTAATTAAATGAAAAGATTTTATTGCGCTGCCAGATCTCCACGGGAAGATGGAGGATTTCGGTTGTCCCGTTTTTCTGATAAATTTTAAGCACGACGGGCATGATAAGTTTTCCTTTGTTTTCGATGGTGATGACAGATCCTCCCGATGGACCACTGGCGACACCAGCGATACCCTGGTCGAGTGTCCAGACAGTAAAAAACCATTCTTTCCAGAACCAGTTCAGGTCTTCACCGGAAGCGTTGTTCATGAAATGAAAAAAATCATAGGGCGTTGGGTGCTTAAAAGCCCATGTTTCGGTGTATTTTTTAAAGGCGTAGTCAAACCGTTCCCTTCCCAGAATGGTATTCCGCAGGAGACGCAGACCAAATGCCGTCTTGCTGTAATATTGATAGTGCTGGTCGAGATCCATGCCTTCTGATACGGTCATCAGGGGATCTTTTAGTGTTGGCAGGGACTGCTGGTCCAGGTAAGCAAAAAAATTCTTGTTGAAAATCGCTGTGTCTGCAGCGTATTCTCCGCGGTTAAAACTGTCGAGCGCAAAGAAGTTTATGTATGAATTAAACCCCTCGTCCTGCCACATATATTTTCGTTCATTGGATCCTACGATCATCGGATACCAGTTATGCCCGATTTCGTGAGCGGCAAGAAACCACATCCGTGCTTTTTTCAACTGGTAATCGTTGAAAATGATTCCCGGGTATTCCATACCGGTAATATTGCAGGCCATGTCGATGGCATTGTTCCATGGATATTCATAGAAATATTTTGAATAGTTTTCCATGCTCTCTTTCAAATACTCCGTAGCCCGTGACCAGCTGCTGTCACCCACGCTTTCCAGGGGATAGACCGACTGCGCAAGGGCCTTTCTGCCAGAAGGCAGGTTTACCCTTGCAGCATCCCATACGAATGACCGCGAAGCAGCCCAGGCTACGTCACGCGTATTCTTCATCGTGAAATGCCAGGTGAGCATGCCGCTGCTTTTGGGGCGTGTACCGGCTTTGCCAGCTTCTTCCGGAGAGATGATCCAAAGTGTTTTGTCGCTGTTCCTCGCAAGACTGAGTCTTTTCACCTGTTCGGGGGTGAGTACTTCCGCAGGGTTTTGCAGATCACCCGATCCATGGATTATCAGGTTCGCCGGGGCAATAATGGTGTAGTCATAATCCCCGTAGTCACAATAAAATTCACCCAGGCCCATATAAGGAAGGGTATTCCATCCTTCTATATCATCATAAACGCATAGACGGGGATACCACTGTCCAATGGTATATACCATACCGTTTTTTGTATTCAGCCGCCCCATGCGGTCGGCACCATACACAGGTATCTTAAAATGAAAATGCAGTGTAAGCACAATCTGATCGCCTTTAGGCAACAGGGGATTGTTCAATCTGACCTGCATGCGTGTATCGGAAATAACCTGCTTTGCAGTATAAGTGCTGCCATGATATGTGACGGAGACGGTACCGAGTATGAGTCCGTCGCCGCGGTCATCGAGTATTCCAATCTGATCACCTGAGGCCGGAACAGCGAGTGCACCACGCGAATCTTTTTTAAAAAGGTTCTGATCAAGTTGAAGCCAGAGATAATCCAGTTTGTCCGGACTGTTGTTGGTATAGGTTATCCTTACTTCACCATCGATGCTGCTGTCTTTTTCATTGAGGGTAGCATGCAACTGGTAGTCGGCCCGGTTCTGCCAGTACATAGGTCCCGGAATGCCGCTCGCGGAACGATAAACGTTTCCCCGGGGAGGATTGAATCCCTCGGTAAAAAAATCATGCGGGTCATAAAGCGAAGCGGGGAGCTGCTGTGAATGAACGAAAAAGGAGGCTAAAAAAGCGATGGCGGACAGCAAGGTCTTTCTCATGATAGCAGGGGTTATCATACAATATAAATCAAAGCGGGGGAATATGGGTTTAGGCAATAATCGTTGATTTACATTCAGTTACGACTAAGATAATACCTTAATCAGGGCCAAAATACCCGTTGTCGGGCCGTCTGTTACCGGTTTATCGGCCTTTTTTACCCGAAAATCGAAGGTTTTCTCCTCCCTGTCGAATAAGTTAAAATAGGGGGAAAAGGCTTTGCATCTTTGTATTGTTGAAGCGCGCAACTGATCTGATCCTGATGAAAACCTGAAAGACCGAAACCTGAAAAACCTGATCCGATCCTTAGAAAAACGAGAATCCCGATCCTTTGAAAAAGAAGAAATCCGATCCTTGAAAAATGCGAAACGATCCAAATAGGTCCTGTGAAAAATGCAAACCGATCCTGTGAATGAAGAACGTTGATCAGACCTTAAGATATTTACCTATGAAATTGAATCTGAATCCTTGAAAAAAAAGTTGACGGAACCCTGAACCCTTATCCTTCGAAAAAAACCAAAACTCCAGTATCGAAAAACACGGAAATCTGTATCTTTTCTTGACGGAAAAACTAAATTGACGACCTACGAACAGATTTTGGACGGCCACCCGAGAGGGGGTCGTCTTTTTTTTTGCCCCTGCTCTACAGTCATCTATTTATTTACTTCAACCACACAGGCCACCACCTGGTTAGTTCCGGCTTCTCCCTTGAAATGAATATTTCCTTTTGTGGAGACATCCGCCGGTACAAAGCGGGCAGAAGTTCCCAATGCAGCTCTTACCCGATCTTCATAGTCGGCCATCCTGTTTTGGCTGATCTTCTGGTTCAGCGCGCTCCAGTCGAGGCTGTCCCTGCTTACTACCACAGCCATAAGATCTTTATTTCCGATGCTGTCCGGTTCCATGCTCTTGTCCCGCGGAAAAAGGCGGTAACCTGCTATTCCGCAAAAGGGAGAATACTTGGTTTTGGTCGGGTCGCCGGATTTCGGATAAGGGAAGAGTGTATAGCTGCTTCCATCCGTTTCTTTGCCGAACAAATAGATATAACATTCCGATTCATTTCGGATCTCCATTTTGAATCTCGTGCCGGGTTTTATTTTTTCAGCTGTTTCGAAGATATTATCCCCTGCTTTTTTCAATACGATATAGTTTCCGGGCACTGTTTTTTTCCCATTGAAGCTGACCTGCACAAGACCCACTTCACATTCGAATGGTTTATTGGCCGCCGCACCTACGGCCGGCATCGCCTCCAGGCCATACGCCTCGCGTACAAAATATTCAAAATGTTTGTACCGTACCCACGCAAAACCGTTATTGCCCCACTGAGGCCCCCAGCTGTTCATGATTAAAAAGGAACCACCGTATTTTGCGTCATCATAGCCCACCACGCATTGCGCGTGGCCGCCAAATCCCATCATCGATGCATCGTCCTGGGTGGGATTCCATACGTCCTGTCCCATCATTGGCTGCATATAAGTGCCGCCCACCATCATGCCTATGACAACGGGTGCGCCCTGCGAAAGATTTTCTTTAATTGCCCGGAGATCGATTTTATCTGTACGGTCCCCCACCGTGAGCCTGTTTGATCCGCGCATGCGATAAAGTCTCGCCTGTTCTATCAATTGCTGGTCGGGTTGGCGGCTGCAGTCCTGATCACTATAGGGAAATGCTTCGTATGGAACCGAACCCCGCTGACTCATATAGTCCATTGCACGGGTGATATAAGATCCCTCACAGCCATCCATCCCGATCTGATTATAGAGAAAGGCCGGGCTGAATTTCAACTCGTCGGGACTTTTTCCCGTTCTTACCGATTCCAGAATCGTGCGTGCACCATAGGCGCTGCTCCATGCCACGCAGCTGCCCTGCTTACCCTGGTCGCCGACGGCCGGTGCGTATTTAAGAAGGTTTGCCGATTCCGGAAGAGGATTTTTTCCGTCGTCATCTGCCAGGGGTTCATACACTTTTGCTTTATCGAACTGGCGGGGATCGAGTATGCCGCCGGTAGCAAGCTGCTTAACCTGGTCAACCATGGACGTCCCATTGCATCCGCCACCCCGGGTCAGCAGAAAATATCCACCGCCCAGTACCAGCAACAGGAGAAGAAAACTTTTTGGACCGCGGACCAGGCTAAAGATCAGGGGAATTAGTCCGAAGAGCCCGCCACCTCCACCAGAGCCTCCTCCCCGGCTTCCGCCTTCAAACCCGCCACCACTGTCGTCGGCTTCTGCCGGGTCGTCCGTCATTCTTATCGGCATAAAAAATATTTTAATGATGAAGACAGGGAATAAAAAGATTCATTCACCAGGAAGGGCCGGAAGCGCAGAAAAGGCTTTGAAAATAAAGAAAGGCGTTAACACTAAAAAATCTAAATGCGGTCAGATCACCTCCAGCTGATTTTGCAAAAGGTCTTCAAAGCGGTCCCGCCGGCGGATCAGGTGGGCGCGGCCATCCATGACCATGACTTCCGCCGGTTTGAAACGCGAATTGAAGTTGGACGACATTTCAAATCCATAGGCGCCGGCATTACGGAACACTAGGTAGTCTCCCTCCCGTACTTCATTGAGCGGACGGTCCCAGGCGAAAGTGTCGGTTTCACAGATATTCCCGACCACAGAATAATTTCTCACCGGGCCACCGGGGTTGCTAATGTTTTCTATATGATGATAAGCGTCGTAGAACATCGGGCGTATCAAATGATTGAAGCCGCTGTTTACGCTTACAAAATGAGCCGATGGCGTTTCTTTCATTACGTTCACGCGGGTAATGAAATGCCCCGCTGCACTGACTAAAAATTTTCCGGGTTCAAACCATACCTGGAGCTTCTTTCCATTTTTATAGGGATGGTTAGCAAAAGCATGAGCTACTTTCTCCGCCAGATGGGTGATATCGGTTTCATGATCTCCTTCTTTTGTGGCGACTTTAAATCCACCTCCCAGATCGATGAACTCAAGATGTTCAAAATGCGGCGCAATCTCGAAGAGAACTTCAATTCCTTTTAAAAAAACTTCCACGTCGCGGATCTCACTGCCCGTATGAATATGCAGATCACTTATCCTGAGCCCGTATCTTTTTACTACTTCAAGGATTTTGTCTGTCTGGTTAACCGGAATACCAAACTTGCTTTTATCATGTCCTGTGGAGATTTTCATATTTCCCCCGGCCAGGATATCCGGTCTCAGCCGGATACCGACGGCATAGGATTCACCATAAGCGGCACCGAATTTTTCCAGGTTGGAAAGGCTGTCGATATTAATGAATACGCCCAGGTTTTTGGCTTCGGCAATCTCCTGAAAATCGATTCCGTTGGAGGTATAGAGGATGCGTGAAGGCGGAAAACCCGCATGCAGGGCAAGCCTGACCTCGTTGATCGAGCTGCAGTCTACATTCGCCCCGAGATTTTTCACATAGCGAAGGATATTTATATTGGTCAGCGCCTTGCAGGCATAGAAAAAAACGGTATTGGTTTGCTGAAATGCATGCTGCAGCTTCTGGTATTGTTCCTTGATCACTTCGGCATGATAGACGTAAAGAGGTGTGCCGAATTCTTCTGCGATGGAGATCAGGCCGGCAGGGGAAAGGGGATTCGTCATGCCCGCGAATATACGTCAGCCCTTCTCTTCTTCATTGAAACTTTCCGGCGGATTGTTATCGAGCAGTTCTCCTTCTTCACTGACCACCAGGGCCGGATTGATTTCAGGAGGTGTGTAGGGAACCAGGGATCCCGTATCCAGCCCTTCGGTGTTGATATCCCTGAGCTGGGGAAGATCTGACTTCGAATTAATGCCGAAATAATCCATAAAGGATTTGGACGTGGAATAGATCAGCGGTTTGCCCGGCATATCCTCGTTTCTTCCCATGATCACAATCAGCTCTTTTTCCAGCAGTTTCTGTATGGAATAATCGCTGTTCACGCCCCGGATGGATTCTATCTCGCCTTTGGTGATGGGTTGTTTATAAGCAACGATGGACAGCGTTTCCAGGGCCGCCACGGAAAGTTTCTTAAGGAATTTATCGCCATTCAGCTGCGCAATGGTCTTGTGATACGTTTTTTTAGAAAGAAACTGCCAGCCTCCACCGCTTTGTCTTACTTCAAAAGGATAAAAGTCCGAATCGTATTTTGAAACGATACCGTCGATCCCGGTTTGTATCTGGTCGAGGGTGAGTTTGTCGTCCATGAATCCGAAGGCATTATTGAGCAATTCGGTAATCTCCATCGACGTCAGGGGTTTGTCGCTCGCAAAGATCAGCGATTCGATATGCGGAATAAGGTCGGAAATTTCCATGCTTTGATGATTTGGTAACGGAAAATAAGTCGGGGGATTTCCCCACGGCAAATTAAATAACGGTTAAAAGAAAACGGCACCCGGAGCGCAGGAGATTCCAACAATTCACTCACAATTTTCCCTGGTACCGGCCATAAGTCAGTTTAGCCCTGCAGCGCAGCGGCTCCGGAGACGATCTCCGTAAGCTCGGTTGTGATGGCTGCCTGGCGGGCCCGGTTATAGGAGATGCGCAGCACACGCAGGATATCATTGGCATTTTCGGTTGCCTTATCCATGGCAGTCATGCGGGCCCCGTGTTCCGATGCATTCGCATCCAGAACGGCCTTATACAACTGTGTATTGAGGATTTTGGGCATCAGTTCCCGAAGGATAACTTCTTTGGAGGGTTCGAAGATAAAGTCGGCCTGCACCGCACCCGGTTTCTTTTTCACTTTGGGTATGGGCAGGAAGGGTTCCACTACAAAATTCTGCGTACTGGCATTTTTGAATTCGCTGTAAACAATATCCACGGCATCGAAGGTTTTATTCTCAAACGCCTTAACGGCGGCCTCCGCCATAGCCTGTACCGATTCAAAATTCAGGTTCAGTAATATATCACGGAAATCTCCGTTTACCTTATAGTTGTTCTTCAGGAAATGCTCATACCCTTTTTTACCGATACTCCAGACCATCACATTGCCTTTGGCCGCCTGTTCAGGATATTTTTCCTTCATGGTGGCCTTGGCCAGTTTGATCAGTGTTGAATTGTAAGCTCCGCAGGAAGAGCGGTCGCTCGTGATCAGGATAAGGAGGACTTTTTCTACGGGTCTTGGCGTGGAAAGGGAGGAGCCGGTATCGCCTTCCGACTGGCTGACGATATTGCTAAGCACCTGTTGAAGTTTTTTGGAATATGGCCGCATTTGCTGGATAGCTTCCTGGGCCTTGCGCAGTTTAGTGGCGCTGATCATCTTCATCGCCTTGGTGATCTGCTGAGTGCTCTGGATGGATTTTATCCTGTTGCGTACTTCCTTGAGTTGTCCTGCCATAAGAGGTTTTTAAACCGGTGGCAAAGGTAACGCAATGGCAGGAAAAAGACGTAATTTTGCCACCCCTTTATAACTATGTCAAAATCAAAGAAGAGCGATTTGCCTGTCATCCTCGTCACCAACGACGACGGCATCATGGCCCCCGGCATTCGCAATCTGGTAGAATCTGTCAAAGATCTTGGAAAAGTAGTGGTTGTTGCTCCCGATAAACCGCAATCGGGAATGGGACATGCCATCACCATTGGTCTTCCCCTGCGTTTGCATCCGGTTACCGTTTTTGAAGATGTTGAAGCCTGGCAATGTTCAGGCACCCCGGTGGACTGCGTTAAACTGGCAGTCGACAAGATCCTGCACCGAAAGCCTGATATCTGCCTGAGCGGCATTAACCATGGCGCCAACCATTCCATCAACGTCATTTATTCCGGGACGATGTCGGCTGCCGTGGAGGCTGCGATCGAAAGCATTCCTTCTGCCGGCTTTTCGCTTCTCGATCACAGCGTGGAGGCTGATTTTACCGGTGCCAGGCAATATGCCCGTATGGTGGTTGAACAGATGCTCAGGACCAAACTCGATAAGCACACCGTGCTGAATGTGAATATACCCGCCGTGCCCGCCGAACTGATCAAGGGTGTCAGGATCTGCAAACAGGCTTACGCGAAATACGAGGAAGATTTTGTAGAGCGAAGCGATCCAAACGGTAAAAAATACTTTTGGCTTACAGGGGAATTTGTCAATTTCGATAAGGGCCGAGATTCTGACGTGTGGGCCCTGGAGCACAATTATGTGAGTGTCGTACCTGTACAATTCGACCTGACCAACTACGACCTCAAAACCAAACTGGAAAAAACCTGGAAGTTTTAATGTTTAAAAAAGACAACCTCCGATTCGGTATCATCCTCGGAATCCTCGGACCCCTGCTGGCCATGTTTATTTATTATTTCTGGGTTTTCAGCCGAACCATCAGTGTTTCGGAATATCTCTATGTGCTGCGGCATAATTCACCGCTTCTGACAGCCATCAGCAGCATCTCCCTGCTGGCCAATGCCGCACTCTTTACAATCTATGTGAATACCCATCGCGACAAAACGGCCCGGGGTGTTTTTGTGAGCACACTGATTTACGGAGTCTTCGTGCTGGTATATAAACTGGTACATTCCTGACCGATCCGGTTTAAACCCATCCCGCTCATTTACGATTGAAGTGCATGGAGAAACCCGCAGTTTCCGGCCACCGGCTGCCTTACCTTTGCCCGGCATGAAATATTATATCATAGCGGGCGAAGCCTCCGGCGACCTGCATGGCAGCAACCTGATCCGGGAAATCCGTAAACTGGACAGCAATGCAGTCATCCGCGGCTGGGGAGGAAACCTTATGCAGGAAGCGGGTGCGACCGTCGTAAAGGACTATCGCGACCTTGCTTTTATGGGGTTTACTGAAGTTGTCCGCAACCTGCCTGCTATTCTCAGGAATATCAAATTCTGTAAAGAAGACGTCCTTCATTTTAAACCCGACCGGCTGATTTTCATCGACTATCCCGGATTTAATCTCCGTATTGCCGCCTGGGCCCACCAACAGGGATTGCGTACGATCTATTATATCTCTCCCCAGGTCTGGGCCTGGAAAGAAAGCCGTGTAAAGTCCATACGCACCCATATTGACCGGATGCTCGTTATCCTGCCTTTCGAAAAGGATTTTTTCAAAAAATGGAATTATGAAACGGAGTATGTCGGCCATCCGCTGGTGGAGGTAATTGACAGGTTTCGTGCTTCACCGGAAGGAAAGAATAAGCCCGTGATTTATGTTGCCGGCAGGCCGGTGGAACCGGTATTGCCCCTGATTGCCCTCCTGCCCGGCAGCCGCAAACAGGAAATATTAAAAAAACTGCCCGTGATGCTGGAAGCCAGCCTCGCATTCCCTGAATACCAGTTTGTCGTGGCAGAAGCACCCGGCCAGGATCCCGCATTTTATGATGAAATCTTAAAAAATTATCCTTCCGCAGGGCGGGTGCAGAACCAGACCTATTCCCTGCTCATGCATGCCCGCGCAGCCTGCGTGACCTCGGGCACTGCCACCCTGGAGACGGCTCTTTTTGGAGTCCCGGAAGTTATTTGCTATAAAGGAAGTCCCATCTCTTACCAGATCGCCAAAAGGCTTATCAAAGTAAAATACATTTCGCTCGTAAACCTGATCATGGACAAGCCCGTGGTGAAGGAACTTATCCAGGATGAAATGAATCCATCAAATATTGTCGCCGAGCTAAAAAAACTCTGCACCGACGGGGAGACGATTGCCCGATTAAAAAAAGACTATGCCGTACTGCACGACCTGCTGTCGCAGGGCGGCAATGCTTCCGAAAAAGCCGCACAGTGGATTGTGAGCGGAAAATGAATTGGTATATGGTTTATGGTGTATGGTTAATGGTAGATCCATAAACCATAAACCATTAACTATATACTACTAAAATCCTGTTTAGGATTTTTTAAACAACATGCGGAAGAGAATGATCAGCATGGCGATGAGGAACATGAAAATAGAGATCCGGTTGATCCGGTTCATGTACTTGATCCAACCTCCCGAAGGTTCGTTAGGATCTTTTTTCCGGAGATATAGATATTCGGCGATTTTCTGAAGAATTCCCATCGTACCAAAGATATTTAACAAGGTCCTCTTCTATTTGTTCGGATTGAATATATTTGCAGTCCGCCGGACCTCCCGGCGCATTTTTCAAGGGGGATTAGCTCATCTGGTAGAGCGCTAGCATGGCATGTTAGAGGTGACCGGTTCGATCCCGGTATCCTCCACCCGGTGAATGACCCCGTAAGGGGAATTTCTAAAAATTGTAATGGCTATTCTTTATAGAGTAGCCATTTTTTTGCCCGTAACATCCTTATTCCTACAGATTTCTGCTGAATGCTACCCTTAAAAATTGCATTTTTGGAGCATCATTTTAATCAGTTTACATGGCGGTCGCAAAGCAAATCGCAAAACATGTCAGGGATTTTCATTTTGGCGGAAATTATACGGGGGTAAATCTAAAGCAAACCCTGGAAGATCTAACCTGGCAGGAAGCAACGGCGAAATATAAATCCCTAAACACGATTGCGGCACTTGTATTTCATATCCATTACTACATGGATGCCGTTCTGAAGGTTTTGCAGGGGAACCCTTTAGATGCACATGACGAATACAGCTACCATCATCCCGTCATTGAGTCAGAAGATGACTGGCAGAACTTGCTGAACCGGGTGTATTCAGTCGCAGACCAGTTTGCGCGGTCAATAGAGAACCTGGAAGATGCAAGACTTGATGAAGATTTTCTGGATGGAAAGTATGGTAGTTATTTCAGGAACCTGGAAGGGACCATTGAGCATGCAAATTATCACCTGGGGCAAATTGCCATACTTAAAAAATTGTTGAGAAACCATTAGCACTTCAGCATTGGTCGGTCGTGAATTTTTCTTTGATCGTGCATCGTAGATCGTGGATCGTGAATCGTTGATCGTGATACGCAGATCGATTAATGACTAACGATGCACAACCAACGGCCAACGGCCAACAACCAACGGCTAACGGCCAACGACCAACGACTAACGACCAACGGCCAACGACTAACGGCCAACGACCAACGACTAACGACCAACGACCAACGACTAACGGCCAACGGCTAACGGCTAACGGCCAACGATACACGATCTTTCTTCTAAGAATCTTTCCAACTCTTCGTATATCCTTCATTTTCTATTTCTAGCGCAGCGGATGTCAGCGACAAAGGATGAAAGGTATCCACCATTACCGCGAGTTCCCTGGTTTCCTTTGCGCCCAACGCTTTTTCCACTGTACCGGGATGCGGGCCATGCGGAATGCCGGCCGGATGCAGGGTGATCATACCACGGGTCACTGACTTGCGGCTCATAAAATCACCATCCACATAGTACAGCACTTCATCGCTGTCTATATTGCTATGATTATAAGGAACCGGAATGGAAAGAGGGTGATAGTCGAAAAGGCGGGGTACAAAGCTGCAGACCACAAAATTGTTTCCTTCGAACGTAATGTGTACAGGCGGAGGCTGATGAACCCTGCCGGTGATGGGCTCAAAATTGTGAATGGAAAAAATATAAGGATAACAGCATCCGTCCCAGCCAACCACGTCAAAGGGATGGTGTCCGTAGTGGATGCCATAGTTCATCCCCTGTTTTTTTATTTTCACCAGGAAATCACCGCTCTGGTCCTGCGCCCCGGTGAATTCCGGTGTCCTCATATCCCGCTCGCAATAGGGTGAATGTTCCATTAGTTGCCCGTACCGGCTGACGTATTTTTTCGGATAATGTATCGCGCTGAAAGATTCCACCAGGAAATGGCGGTTGCTTTCGCTGTCGAAAGCGATCTGATAAATCGTACCCCTGGGAATATGGATATAGTCTCCGTAAGCGAATCGGAGTTCACCATAGACTGTTGTCAGTTTACCTGAACCTTCATGGATGAAGATCAGCTCGTCTGCGTCTGCATTTTTAAAAAAATAATCCTGCATTGATTTTTTTGGCGCAGCCAGGCTGATATGCAGGTCGCGGTTTACCAGGATGGGCTTACGGCTTTGCAGAAAGTCATCCTCCGGATTAATACGAAATCCTTCCAGACTACGGTGTTTCAGCATTCTTTCCTCGGGTATCCGTATCTGCTCTTCTATGGGGGTTTCGGTTTCAATGATGGCTGTGGGCGGATGAATATGGTACAGCAGGCTGTAGTCACTGGAAAAACCTTCGGTGGACACGAGTTCTTCCGAATACAGTTTTCCCTCTGGAGAGCGGAACTGCGTGTGCCGCTTTTCGGGAATGCGGCCCCGGCTTATATAATGTGCCATAGATTAACAGGATTCAAACCTAAAGTTCCGCAGGTTTGTGTCAATTTCGATCATACGGCCACTGAATTTGTTTCGAGAAAATCGGGTAGTGATTTGCCCAGTATATAATTCCATCCTTCCTGAAAGCTGGAAACCGCAAAGTCAGGACCGTTGTCCGCAAAACTCTCCAGTCCGCTGTGCGTCAGCTTCAATCCCACCCCGCCGCTTTCTTCCGACAATTCAAAGCTCAGGTGGGAATTTCCGGGATAGCCTTCGTATCGCCAGCTGTAGGCGAGCTTTTTCCCTGGAATTACTTCTGTGACGACGCAGTGATGAACATAGATGATATCTTTTTCGGTTTTTGCGCTGAACCGGAATGCGAATCCCGGCACGGCTTTGAAATCGTCCATGTCAAAATACCATTTCCTCATTTTTTCCTTGTCCGTCAGTGCGTCCCATACAAGTGAAGACTCCACCGGATAAACAAATTTTACGACAAGCGGCTGTGTGTTCATCTCTAAAATATTTAAAGTTTAAAACTGTTTTCGTTTCATCTAATACTGAAGTTCGATGTACAAAACAATTAGCCCATGCGCTCTGCAATCATCCGTTGAAAATGATGAATGCCCTGTTCCCTGGTAACGGAATATCTTCCTGATTGATAATAGCGGGAACGGATACCCTTTTGTACGGCTTCAACGACTTCTTCGTCTTCCATCTCCACGGTATCAAGACCCGCACCGGCCCCTTTGTTGAAGCTTTCTTCCTTCCATACATAAGTATAAAAAGAAACCCGGGTTTTGCCAGGAGACTGCGGCCGGACAATGTTGATGCTAAGACCCCAGGGATAGAAATTGAACATCATATTGGGGAAAATAAAAAAATAATATGCCGCCACCTTTTTTCCGTAGTCGGTTGAGGAAGGTGGCAGGTCGAAAATTTCGTCTCCGGATTTAGCCAGTCCGAGCTGGAGATTCGACGCATCGAAAATTTCCGTGGTATAGTTTCCGAAGTCAATCACCGCATTCAATCCGGCGTGGACAAATGGAATATGAAATCCTTCCAGGTAGTTCTCGCAATACAGGGCCCAATGGGCATTGACGGTGTATTCGGTGGAAAGATCCTCCCGGTACCGGAACTGTTCTACCGGCAGCCAGGAAAGTCTGCGCTGCATATCCCCGAAATAAGCGTTGGTCTGCGCACCGGAATCCAAAGAAGTAAATAACCAGGCGCCCCAGGAAAAAACCGGCAGTTGCTTCAGATCATCAGCTTCCGTCGGGAAATGTTTCACTTCCCTGAATTCGGGCATCGATAAAAATTTTCCGTCGAGGCGAAACTGCCTGCCATGATAACGGCAACGAATATGCGGACTCTGGCAGGGCTTCTCCACGAGGACCGTTCCGCGATGTGTGCACACATTTGAAAGGCAACGGATTTCCATCGCGGCATCGCGGGTGAGCATAAGGGGCTCATCCAGAAAATTTTCAAGGAGTGTGAACGGATAGCAGCTGCCATATGCAGAAACCCAACCGGCATCACCAATAAATTGCCAGCCCTGTGAAAATATTTTTTCCCGGCTTTCTTCGTAACAAACCGGGTCGGTATAAAAATCCGTATGCAGGGTTTTGGCAACGGCTATATCTGCATCGACGGAAAAACGCGCCATGATTACTTTTTTATGTATTTCCAGTTACGCACTTTCCCCTCAGCAATCCATTCGATGGCCGTGGCAAGACGGCTTTCGCGGGTTGCATCTGTTTTGGCTTCAGTGATCCACTCGATGTATTCACGGCGCTGGGAAGGAGAAAAAGTTTCGAACAGTTTTTGTGCCTTTCTGTTCTTTTTCAGCGCGGTTCGAAAGATATCGGGAAGGGGAAGTTCTTTTTTTGGCGCCGTTTTCGGACGGACAACCTTGACCTTATTTTTATTTAACAGCGCTGCTTCCCTGATATAGGAGATCAGAATTTTATCCGAAGGCAGGTCTGTAGCTGAAGTGAGCCGGTCGAGATGGCCCATGGCGTTGCGTTCCGCCAGTTTCAAGATTCCGTTTTCATCCTTCAGCAGGGAAGCTTTCCAGAATCCGAATGAACAATGTTCTTTGAAAGCAGCCATGCTGCAAAGCATCGATCCGTATATTTCATAGTTGGGAAAACTCCATTTGATGGACTCCTTCACATCCGGGCAGGACTGGAAAATAATCTTGCGCAACCTGATAAGAATGGGTTTTGCAAAGGGTGCTGATTTTTCGATATAGGCATCCACCCTTGTATCTTTTTCAGGCATGAAACTAAATTTATGGAAAATTAGACATTATGGGATAACGGACGAAATCCCGGCCGATATTGGTTAAATCGCTATATTGTTATACCCGAAAATCAAACGCTTCCCCTTGTCCGAACCGGCATTAAAAAGATCACTCAGCCCCTTTCTCCTCTGGGGATTGGGTGTGGGTTATGTGATATCGGGCATGTATTTTGGCTGGAACCTCGGGCTTCTTGAAGGAGGGACGGGCGGACTCGCAGTTGCTACTTTCTTTATCGTCATCCTCTACATCACATTCACCTTCAGCTATGCCGAACTGGCCGCGGCCATTCCCAAGGCTGGCGGCGCATTTGACTATGCCCACCGTGCCCTGGGAAAAGATCTTGGATTCCTGGCAGGTATGGCCCAGAATATTGAATTTATTTTTGCTCCTCCGGCCATCGCGTTTGCCATCGGCGCCTATTTCAATTTATTTTTCCCCGGCATTTCCGTGTCCGCCATCGCCATGACAGCCTATATTATTTTTACCGGACTCAATATTTATGGTGTACGCGCGGCGGCCGTTTTTGAACTCGTCATCACCCTGCTGGCAGTCGGAGAACTTTTACTTTTTACGGGCATCGCCTTGCCACACCTGCAGACAAAAAACCTTTTTACCCATGCATGGCCCAGGGGATGGACGGGTATTTTCCCGGCAATACCTTTTGCTATCTGGTTTTTTCTGGGGATCGAAGGCGTGGCCAATACGGCTGAAGAAGCCGTCCGGCCACAACGCACCCTGCTGCTTGGTTTCGGATCAGCCATTCTTACGCTCGTGATCCTTTGTGTCCTGATTTTTGTAAGTGCCGTCGGCGTAGGCGGCTGGGAAGCCATTGTATATAAACCCGACGGAAGTACGTCGGATTCTCCCCTTCCCCTGGCCCTCGGACTCGTCACCGGCAGTAACCACTACCTGTATCACCTGCTGATCACGATCGGGTTATTTGGTCTCGTGGCCTCCTTTCACGGCCTTATCCTGGCGGCGGGCCGTTCAAGTTTCGAATTTGGTAAAACCGGTTTCGCACCCGCTTTCCTGGGAAAGATTCATCCCCGGTTTAAGACACCGGCCAATGCGCTGCTGACGAATATGTTTATTGGCATCCTGGCACTGGCAACGGGAAAAACCTCCGAGATCATAACGATCTCCGTTTTTGGGGCACTTGTCCTTTACATTTTTTCCATGATATCAATGTTGCGGCTGAGACAAAAAGAACCGGAACTGGAAAGGCCCTTTCGAGTACCTTCTTATCCCCTTTTTCCCCTGACCGCCCTCATTATCGCCGTAATTTCGATACTGGCCATGACCTTTTACAATCCGGGACTGGCCCTGCTTTTTCTGCTGCTCATGGGAATTTCCTATGGAATGTTTAAACTGCTGAAGAAATCCACGTCATCCTAAATTTTCAGGTATGGATACCAATGAAATGATCGAGCATGTTAAAAAACATCCCGCGGGTAAAGTAAAAATCGCGGTTACGGATATCGACGGTATCCTGCGGGGTAAATATCTTTCGGTTGAAAAATTTCTCTCTGTCCTGAAAAGCGGCACAGGCTTTTGCGACGTGATCTTCGGGTGGGATTCCGGCGACCTGGCCTATGATAACGCAACATTTACCGGCTGGCATACAGGTTATCCCGATGCGAACGTGATGATCGACCCCGCCACTTTTAGAAAAATTCCATGGGAAAATGACATTCCTTTTTTCCTGGGTCAGTTAGAGACCGGCGGGACAAATCCCTGTCCCCGCTCCCTGTTAAATAAAGTACTGAAGCAGGCGGAAGACGCCGGATTTGTGCCTTTGTTCTCGCAGGAATTCGAATGGTATAATTTTGCGGAAACACCGCAGACTGTTCAACAGAAAGGCTTTCGGAATCTTCAGCCCATAAGCCCGGGCATGTTTGGTTATTCTATTCTCAGAAGTTCCCTGCTCAATCCTTTCATGTCGGACCTCTTCGACCTGCTTAACCGCTTTTCCATCCCCATTGAAGGGCTTCATACGGAAACGGGACCCGGCACTTACGAAGCCGCCATCCGTTTTTCCGTTTTGCCGGAAGCCGCGGACCGGGCATCTTTGTTCAAGACCGCCGTAAAAGAGATCGCTTATAAACACGGTATCCTGGCCACCTTCATGGCTAAGATTAACGAACAGCTGCCAGGTTGTGGCGGCCACGTGCATCAAAGCCTATGGGATGCCGGACAAAAGAAAAACCTGTTTCATGAGGAGGGGGATCCGGGAAAAATGAGTGAAACAATGAAGCAGTACCTGGCGGGCCAGCTTTTGCTGATGCCCGAATTCCTGCCACTGTTCGCACCCACGGTTAACAGCTATAAACGCCTCGTGGAAGGAGCCTGGGCTCCGACCACTCTTACCTGGGGAATCGACAACCGAACGGTCGCCCTGCGTGTTTTATCAGGAAGCGCAGCCGCCTGCCGCCTCGAGACCCGCGTTATCGGATCAGATACCAATCCCTATCTGGCGATGGCCGGCGCATTGGCTGCCGGTCTGTATGGCATACGACATAAACTAAAGCTGACCCTGCCTCCGACAAACGGTAACGGATATCTTGACCCTGGCGCGGGGAGACTGCCTGCCACCCTGGAACAGGCAACGGCTCTTATGAAACGATCCGCGGCAGCGAAAGAAATGCTTGGAGAAGATTTTGTCAGCCATTTCGTCCGGACCCGGGAATGGGAATGGCGCCAGCACTTGAAGTCCGTCACCGACTGGGAGTACAAAAGATATTTTGAAATCATCTGATCCATTATGAATTTCAACGAAGTCCTTCAATATAACTTTCCTACGACCATCCGCTTCGGCGCCGGTTCCAGCCGCGAACTGGGCGATTATATTCTAAAGCACAATATCGGCAGTCCACTCATCGTGACAGACCCTACAGTGTCCGGCCTTGATTTCTTCCGTTTCATTCAGAGAGACCTGATATCAAAGAATATTTCTGTCGAAATCTTTTCAGACATCCATAAAAATCCGGTCAAATCAGATGTGTATAAAGGAACGGATCATTATGACGCCACGGGCCGCAACGCGGTCATCGGCATCGGTGGGGGTGCCGCACTCGATGTAGCACGTGCCATTGTGTTGCGGGTAAACCACCGGGAAGATCTTTTCAAATACGATGACCTCAAAGGAGGGGACGTGTTTATTACCGGGGATGTGCCGCATTTCATCACGATACCTACCACTGCGGGCACCGGATCTGAAGTGGGCCGCAGCGCTGTGATCTCTGATGATGAAACGCATCAAAAAAAAATTCTCTTCTCCCCTAAACTGCTGGCGAAAATTGTCTTTGCCGATCCGCTGCTTACCATGGACCTGCCTGCACCGGTTACGGCCGCCACGGGAATGGATGCACTAACCCATAATATGGAAGCCTACCTGGCTAAAATGTATCATCCGCTTTGCGACGGGATCGCCCTGCAGGGCATACGCCTTATTCATGATTCCCTCGTCAGCGCCGTAAACAAACCCGATCTCGAAGCGCGCAGCAAAATGCTGATCGCTTCGCTCATGGGTGCGGTTGCTTTTCAAAAAGGACTCGGTGTGGTGCATTCCCTGGCTCATCCGCTTTCGTCCCTGCTAGATACACACCATGGACTTGCCAATGCCGTAAACATACCCTACGGACTCGAATTCAATATTGCCGGATTTGAAGAAAAATTCCGGCAGATCGCGCGCGCACTGGAATTAAAAGAAGAAACCGGAGAAGCTGTCATACGCTATTTATTTGACCTTAACGACCAGATACACATACCGCGGAAGCTCAGTGCCATCGGTGTACAACCCGGACACATTGAAACACTCGCCGATCTTGCGCTGGCTGATTTCGCCCATCCCAACAATCCGAAACCTGTGAGCCGGAACGACTTCAGGAATCTCTATCTCAAAGCACTCTAAATCCGGCCTGAACCATGCAAATCATCAATCCCGCAACAGAAGAAATCATTACAGATATTCCGGAGGATACAAGGGAGACACTGGATAAAAAATTTCACATCCTGCGTAGTGCGCAGCCCGCATGGGCCGCCCGTTCCGTTTCTGACCGCGCCGCGATCCTCCTGCGTTTCCGGGACCTGCTCGAATCGGAAATGGAATCCCTCAGTGCTTTACTGACCCGTGAAGTAGGCAAACCGCTTCAGCAAAGCCGCAATGAGATCAATGGCGCACGGTCAAGGATCGAATGGCTTGCTACGCATGCGGCACAATGGCTGGGTGAAGAGATCATGACACAGGAAAAGAACCTTGAGGAAAGGATACGCTACGAAGCGCTGGGAACGATATGCAATATTTCCGCGTGGAATTATCCCTGGCTCGTGGGTGTGAATGTATTTGTTCCTGCACTGATCGCAGGCAACTGCGTCATGTATAAACCATCGGAATATGCCCTGCTCACGGGAATTGAAATCGGAAGACTGCTGAAAAAATCCGGAGTTCCTGACGAAGCATTCCAGGTGGCTGCAGGCGGCCCCGAGACCGGAGAAATCCTGCTGGATCTTCCCTTTGACGGATACTTTTTTACGGGTTCCTATGCCACAGGAAAACGGATCTATGAAAGAGTAGCCCCAAAGTTGGTTCCGTGCCAGCTGGAACTCGGCGGAAAAGATCCGCTCTATGTGGCCGATGATATTGCCGACCTGAAACAGGTTGCTTCCGCTACCGCGGATGGCGCTTTTTACAATAACGGACAAAGCTGTTGCGCTGTGGAAAGAATCTATGTGCATGAAAAAATCTATGATGAATATGTGAAAGAATTCCTAAGCGAATTGAAATCTTGGAAAATGGGCAATCCCGCAGAACCAGGCGTTTATTTCGGACCCCTGACAAGAAAAGCCCAGATCGACATACTGGAGCAGCAGGTAAGTGATGCGAAGAGCAAAGGCGCACAGGTAGTCACGGGAGGAAAAAAAGCAGAAGGGAAAGGAAATTATTTCGAGCCTACGGTACTGACCCATGTAAACCATGATATGAAAATCATGAAGGAAGAATCCTTCGGCCCCGTCATCGGAATCATGAAAGTGAAGAACGACGAAGAAGCTTTTCGCCTGATGGCGGATACCGACTACGGGCTCACTGCGGCCGTTTATTCGGCCAGTCGTGAAAGGGCAGAAAAGATTTTGAGCGGGTTGAATACAGGAACTGGTTACTGGAACTGCTGCGACCGGGTTTCCGCACCACTTCCCTGGAGCGGACGCGGCCATTCAGGTTTCGGTGTGACCCTCTCCCATGCGGGCCTGCAGTCCTTTGTACGTCCGAAAGCATGGCACTTCAAATCATAGGTATCTCCCGATAAACAAACCGACATGATCAGAAAAATGTATTCTTCATCCCATCAGGATGCACCAGGTCACACCCGCCGACGTGACAAGGAAGTGCAACGCATTGAAACCTTCAGTGACGCGGTATTCGGATTTGCAGTAACCCTGCTGATCGTGTCGCTGGAAGTGCCAAAAAATTTTGAAGAACTCCTCATCAATATCCGTGGCTTCTTTGCTTTTGGCATCAGCTTTTTCCTGCTCGTCTTTATCTGGGTTGAACAGCATCGTTACTTCAGAAAATATGGTATGGATGACGGCTGGACCCTGGTACTGAATATGATACTGCTTTTTATTGTCCTGTTTTATGTCTATCCGCTGAAGTACCTGTTCACGTTGATGTTCAGTGACGAAATTTATGGAAAAGGCCGGTCTCCCTTTGAGATCAGTTCACATCAGGTGCCGGTGCTAATGGAAATATATGCCGTCGGCTTCATCGCGATCTATGGTCTTCTTTTCCTGATGTATTACCGAACCGTGAAAAATGCAAAGGTTATGTGCCTGACCCGCATGGAAATTTTTGACTGCAGGTCAACTATGTTTAAGTTGCTGATCATGGAACTCACGGGAATATTCTCTCTTATACTGGCTTATACACTGCCCGAAAACCATGTTGGTCTTGCCGGTTATGCTTATACGCTGATGGCTCCTGCCATCTTTATATATTTTTCTTACCGCGTTAAAATCAGAAAAAAAATATTTCCAGAAATGGCTCACTGATAAGGAGTACAGGCAAAAAAAAATCAACGAAAGCTTAAAGCCTCCCGTTGATTTCCCAATATCCGGAGCGAATTCAATTCAAGCGTGATGCAGACCTATTTACCCTGAACGTCCACTACACGGGGCATTGAACTGGTATCGCGCTTTGGATAACTACTGGTATCAGATTTCTTTCCTGGAACAGTGTCCCTGATTGTCATCCGGTCTGCTGACGGATACGTTTTAAATTTGCCAGGACCGGCTGTTGTGGCCATAATGGAAGACGCTACACACATGCCGGCGAAGGCTACTACTAACAGCTTTTTCATAATAATAAAAT